>Ga0366771_1044_pt1 | contig 22097 bp, 23 predicted proteins | sample BONcelN113001C10_FD_207080 | JGI IMG/M metagenome (GOLD analysis project Ga0366771, IMG submission 207080) | Enriched cells from coal bed in the Powder River Basin, Montana, United States - BONCAT cells N11 rep2 HSBNCT.N11.300.1.C10 ...
GGTGTATGGTCTGATAGTATTCTGCCACACGTTTAACCCATGGGCCGTCTGCATTTGGCTGAAAACTGTTGGCCTTAAAATGCAGGTCATTATCTACATAATCAACTGAGAACGTATGTAGCGGCTCTTTACCTTCGTTGCGATAGGAAACTGCCGCAAAGGCGCTAAGCGTACTCGAATCAAGTCCGCCTGACAACAATGTGCATAGCGGCACATCCGAGACAAGTTGGCGTTTAGTTGCATCTTCCAGCAACTCCCGCACCGTTCGAACCGTTGTTTGAAAATCATCCGGGTGCGCATGTGACTCCAGCGCCCAGTATTGCTTTACTTGTAACCCCTGCCTGGTATATGTTGCATAGTATCCTGGTTTAAGCTCTTTAACGCCCCGGAATATACCATGCCCAGGCGTGCGCGCAGGGCCAATAATAAAGATTTCAGCTAAGCCATCGGCTTCAATCTCAGGTTTGACTTTGGAATTAGCCAGTAATGCTTTCAGCTCTGAGCCAAATATGAGCGAGTTCCCTCTTTCAGCGTAGAAAAGCGGTTTAACCCCCAGTCGGTCCCGCGCAAGAAAAAGACTTTGCTTTGCTTCGTCCCAGATGCCAAAGGCAAATATACCATTAAAGCGGTGTACACAGGCCGGACCCCACTCGATAAATGCTATTAACAGCACTTCTGTATCCGAGTGACTGCGAAAGGAATACCCTGCTGTTTCTAAGTCGCTCCTGATTTCAGCCGTATTATATAACTCGCCATTATACGTAATGATATAGGCATTGTCGCCACGATGGCGAATCATGGGCTGCCGCCCGCCTTCCAGATCAACCACACTGAGCCGGCGATGGCCGAGTGCCGCGTGTGTCGTAATGTAAGTGCCGGAAGCATCAGGCCCCCTGTCTGCAAGCGTGGCTACCATTGCATCCAGCGTTTTAGTTTGAGCTGACAGATCAGCTTCCCAATCAATCCAGCCAGTAATACCGCACATATAATTCATCTCCTTCTCAGGATCGCATCCAAGCCTTTGGGGTTCTCCTGAATGATGAAATATCTTATGCCGGCAGGCTGCAATGTGCCACAACAAAAAACGCTGGCGCGGCCCTTGGGTTAGCTGCCGACTCGTAAAACAGAGAAGCGAGGAAGTGTCTTTGTATAAAGAAACAGGCAGGATATTATCCTGCCTGTACACCTATTAAGCAACCGTGTTTTCATTGGCTAGAAGCCGGACATGAGCTGTTGAAGCACTTTATACTTGGCATCTTGATAAATCTTGTCAAACTCAACAATATACCACTCATCATTAGCACGGGTTAAACCAACCGGTTTAGCACTGACCTTAAAGGAATTAGTTTCCTGGAGCGTAGCTAAAACCACCGCATAGTCCCCCTGTTGAGCAACCTTTTTCACGGAAAGCAGGTTATAATTTTTCAATTCATTGAGAGCGCTCTGCCCTGTTACATACTTTATAACAACCTTGGTATCGTTGACAGAATCAGGTGAAACGTACAAAGCAGCGTCATTTAGCTTGTTCGCTTTAGCTGCATCAAAAAAGCTTTTTACCACTGTATCAGGAGCTAATCCTGATGGGCGCTGAGCACTGGAACCGCCGCCGCAGCCTGCAATTAAAGCCAGAATCAGGAGCATCGCAACAGCTAACAGAGCCTTGCTCTTTCTTTTTTGCATTTATAAATCATCCTTTCCTTTAGTTACGGTAAACACATTATGTATTGTATCATGAAATAACCTATTTGTCATCGTAATACCAGTAACTTCCTGGCATACAGCATTAAACAGCAGGTTAATTTAAACAGAATACAGCAGTTAGGGCTACTGACGATAACCCTACCAGGTCCAAGCTTTCACTGTGATGAATGTCACATACCAAGCTGATTGGCAGTGCTACAATGAATACAGAAGATGGTAAAAATTTCAGGAGGTATTTGAAATGGAACAAAAATTCATTAAAAATATGGAGTTTAGCAAAGCTGTCGAATTCTCCAAATTGGTTGATTATCAGCCCGGTCGTGTTGTAAGTCTGACCTTGGTGCAAAATGAAGCACTTACCCTAACCCTGTTTGCCTTCGGCAAAGGTGAAGGTGTTAGTACGCACTCTGCTCCCGGCGATGCCTTGGTGCATATTCTGGATGGTCAAGCCGAAATAACGATTGGGGACCTTACGCTTACAGCGAATGCTGGGGAAGCGGTTGTCATGCCAGCCGATATTCCTCACGGCTTGGAAGCAGTCGAAAACTTCAAAATGCTGCTGATACTGGTAAAAAAATAGTTAGACAACATAAAGGAGCCACGCGGCTCCTTTATGTTGTCTAACTATTTCGTTCAAATCTAAGGTTATACCAAATAGCTCCCGGTTTCTTTTGCCGTATCCACCCCTCTGCCTTCAGTGTATTGGCAAGTGCTTCTAAGGGCTGTTTGTGCAGGGCATTTTTCTCCTGTGGCCCATATAGGCTCATCCCACCAAGATCAAAGATGGGAGAAGCTGCTATAATCCGTTTTTCCGTTTCGCTAACAGCAATAGCTTCAAAACGCCCTTTTTCTTTTGGGAATAGACCTATTTTCTCCTGCACTGGCACATAAACAATCTCGCACATTATCGCTTGGCCTAATACACGGGGGATTAATTCCGAATGTTCTTCAGAAAGGCCTTTACAATCTGCTTGCTTCCCGCACTGAAAGCAAAAATTCGCGTGTTTAGGCAAATTTGTACCACATTGTATGCAAAACATGCTTACTTTTCCTCCATTTAACGCAGAACACCTGTTAAATTATTTTTTTCTCAATAATTTACTAATTGTCCTTACCAAAACCTCTACGCCTGGGGCAAGCGCTGCTTCATCTATATCAAATCTAGGATGATGATGTGGATACACAAGTCCCTTAGACGAATTGCCAACTCCTATAAAAATAAAAGCGCCAGGAGCCTTCTCTGCAAAATAGGAAAAATCTTCACCAACCATAACAGGATCCATCTCAAAAACGCCCTGTTCCCCCAGCACCTCGCCCGCCGCCTCATACGCAAGCCGGGCTACACCTGGATCGTTGATCACCGGCGGATACCCCAGCAATTTTACAAGCTCGAAGCTGGCTCCGTATGCCTGGCAGATACCGCTTGCGATCTGTTCAATTTTATCAAATACATTCATTCGCACATCAGCTTCAAACGTCCGCACAGTTCCTTTAATAACGGCAGTATCTGGGATAATATTGAAAACTTCCCCTGCTCTGAATGCACCGAGTGAAACTACCGCCTGTTCCAGCGGATTAATACTGGTGCCAACTATCGCTTTGAGTGCCACTACTATTTGTGCGCCCACCAAAATCGGATCGATGGCCTGATGTGGCATTGACCCGTGCCCGCCCTTACCCTGAATGGTAAGCGTAAATTCATCTGGTGAAGCTGTCGTTCTACCAAAGCTAATACCTATCGTACCACTTGTAAAAGGCTGCCAGACGTGTGCACCGATGACAGCGAATACCCCATTCATGACACCGGCTTTAGCCATCGCCTCAGCACCGCCGGGAAAGCGTTCCTCGCTAGGCTGGAAAAGCAGCCTTACATTGCCGGTCAGTTCGAGCGATGATAAGACCTTGGCCGCGCCAAGCGCCATCGCCATATGCGCGTCATGCCCGCAGGCATGGCACCTGCCCTGATTTTGCGAGCGGTATATATGATCGGTTTCGTCATCAATCGGCAGCGCATCAATATCGCAGCGCAGCGCAATGGTTTTGCCAGGCACCTTACCTTTGATTTCAGCAACAACTCCCGTACCTGCCACCATTTGCGGCTCCAGCCCCAGCGCTTTAAGCTCAGTTGCTATTTTCTGCTGTGTTTCATATTCTTCACCACCGATTTCCGGGTACATCCGGAAATGCCGGCGAAGTTTTGTAATATATTCTTGGTTTTCAGCCACCAGGCGTTTTATATTGTCCATACGACACCTCAGTTACAAAATACGGGTAATCGACATACCTAGCCATGTTGCTGCCAAACCGGCAATCATATTGAGCAGCACATTCCAGAAGGCAAGAGCAATCTGTGCTTCTTCTACTAATTTAAGCGTTTCATAGCCAAACGAAGAAAAAGTAGTTAATCCGCCCAAGAAGCCTGTTGCAACAAAAAGCCGCCAATAAGGGCTTATCGCTAAACGCTCTGTTGCCAAAACCATAAAGCACCCGATAATGAAACAGCCGGTTATATTCACAATCAGCGTTCCATAGGGAAAACCCGCTCCTAATTTCTGGGCCGCCAAAACGGATATATAATAACGGCTAACCGCCCCCAGACTGCCTCCCATAGCAATTGCTGCAATTGTTTTCAAGCAATCCATTGTTGGCCCTGCCTGCGGTCATCACCTATTAAACTCAATTCTATCCCGCCTTTATTCTCGCATCATATTCATCAGTTTCTCTTACATAGCTGGTTACTGCTCTTTTAAGCAGCACCTTGTCAGCGCAAGCTGAAATCAGTGTTACCTGCGCGCGGTCTTTATCAATGCTATGGTTGTCCCTTTACGCTCAATTATTCACGGGTGCCAACATCAACAACTCTTTATTTCGGAACTTATTTCGTCAGATAATATATAATCCCTTCCGGTATAATTCACTCATATAAAAAAGTAATTGCCGCAGCAGTTGCCGAGGTAATTACTTTTTTACCGAGTTTATCAAATTGCTGTCACTCTGTTTCGGCCTTGCGTCTTTGCCTGATACATCGCGTGATCGGCTCTTGTTGTCAGGTCACGCAGGCTTTCCCTGACACCCATTAATGTTGTCGCAACACCAAAGCTCGCGGTAACTTTAATCGGCTGGACAATACCAGGGATCGATATTTCCAGTTTCTCAGCCGCACGCCTCATACGCTCAGCGATTTCGACCGCCTGCTCAGTACTCGTGTTAGGCAGGCCAATGACGAATTCTTCTCCGCCATGACGGCCAAGAAAGTCATAGGGACGGCAATGTTTTAACAAACTGGCGGAAAAGTCGCGTAATACCATATCACCAACTTCATGCCCGAAAGAATCATTGACCTTTTTAAAATGGTCAATATCGGCCATAATCATGCTAAAACAGGTTTGTTCGCGTTTGGCCCGCTCAACTTCAGTATCAAAACGCTCCGCGAAAGCCCACCTGTTAAGCAGTCCTGTCAGGTAGTCGGTCTTTGCCAGCTGCTCTGCCCGCTCACGTGCCTGCTCAGCTTCCAGCTTAGCTTGATGCAATTCGTCTTCCGCCTTCTTGCGGGCTGTTATATTCTGTGAAAAGAAAGCCAGTGATGTAACATTTCCTTCAGCATCAAGCAATGGATAGATATTATTGTCAAGTACCATCTTCGCACGTGTATCCTGAAACCTTACTGCTACTTTTGTACGTATAACATCATCAATAAATTTTTTCCGCTCCTGCGCCAGCTTGAACGGCAATATATCATAAAGATTGCGCCCTGTCAGTTCATCCAACGGTTGACCAAGCCGCTGAGCTGCTGTTACATTGGCAGTCAAAATATCACCAGCGCTATTAATAAGCAGCATTGCTTCTGGAATTCCATTTAGCAGCAACCGGATCGTCTCATCGCTTTTACCGACTATTTGTCCAAGATGTTTTTGTATGCTGCTGCCGGAAAAAACAGCAGCGGCATGCAGCTTTTGTGCGTCACCAGCCATATATCCAGCCTCCCGGCATTTGCCAATTGATTTTGTTACTGTATTCGGCAAAGTTCGATGCTTCTCCTGTATTTCTCCCCTTCGAACGACTACAAGGTACAAATTCAGGCAAAAAGCTCTGCCTAATGATGTATTTTAAAGTAAAATAAGTAATATTTTTGAATATATGTTAATTTATTGAAGGGTTTTCGCCATATCCGGGTAAATAAATTATAGTAATGAAACCTTAACAGGGGAGGCAATGTGCTTGTATAGTCAAAACCTTCAGCGGGCCACCGCCATCACCGATGAGATTGAAATTGTGCTGATGAAACTCCATCTGGCGCAAGTAAGAAACCAACCCGCCGAGGTTAATGCATTTACTGATGAGTTAGAAAAGCTGCTCGGACAGTATATGGAACTGCGTCAGGAATACAAGCTGCCGTCTGCGATGTAACAAATCCCCCTGCGCAATTAATTGCGCCAGGGGGATTTGTTATCATCAAAACGATTGATATGCGGAATACTATTTGTGCTGCAAGGAGTGAAATAGCTGACCAAGTGAATAACAGGCAATGGCGGGAGGGAAATTAATAATGAGTGACAGTACTATATTTTGCAGTAATTGTAACGGCAATCACTTACTTTTAAAATACCAGGCAACATATGAATATTCATATGTTATTGATTCAAATGCACCCGGCCTCTGCAATGAAAAAGAATTACTTTCTTACTTATATGACAGCCGGGAACAGAAGGAAGCACACCAGTTCATCGAGTGCGGAACTTGCGGCACAAAGTATCCCTGCTATTTCGGTGAATGGAATGGCGGCATCACCGCCCAGGCAATACAAGCTGTCCTTGCTTCAGGCCCTCTGCAAACGACTGACTAGAATCGTCGGTCGTTTTTTAGTTCTTGCCGCACCTTATAACTTACGGACCAGAAAGTTCCCACGGAAATTAAAAAACAGCCAATCCAGACAAAAGACACTAGCGGCTTTAAACTTATATCAACAATGACCATATCTTTTTGAAGATCTGTTATCCCTATCACTATTTTCTTCTCCTTTGCCTCGACAGCCACCAACTGTATTGTATAGCGATCAAATACAGTCTCTGGCGAAGATGCAAAGCCATTGCCCTTCCGGTAAAGCGCCGGCGCGCATTGATCGGTTTTGCCGTCCAGCGTCACACTTAACAGAGCGCGCACTCCCGGTTGGTTTTCCCGAATATTCTCAGACATTTTAAAACCTAAGAACTGCACCTGCAAATAGCCTTTGCTAATCTGCTCACCAACCGCGATAGATACCTCCTGCCAATCAGCATTGCCGACAGAAGGAGCAATATAAAGATCGGCTAGCAAGCCGCGCTGTATTGCCGGTTCAGTAACATTCGGACTGCCGTCAGCATTTATTTTTGTCTGAGAAAAAACAGGTACGGTAGCCGTATCCGCGTCAATACGGAAAATGTTTGTATAGCCTTGCGCATTTGTGCTTGTTTTTCCTGCATACTGGATCTCCCGCCCAAAGGCAGTAAGCTGATCACCGTTTTGAACAGAAGCAGAAAAGGATTGACTGTAAGCTGAGGAAACAAATATACCGAAGATCATAATTCCAATTCCTATGTGGATAACGAAAGACGGCGTTCTGGCAGATCGGGCTTTAAGCGTTTGCAGGCATACACCAAGCATAATTGCCAGAGCGACAGGCAGTGAAGAAAGGTTATAATACTCGCTATTCACTTGCTGAGGCTGTCCAATCGCAGATGTTACTAACGGGAGCGACATGCCGCAAAAAACCACTGCTGTTTCCAGGATCAGCAAAGCCGCAGCAATCGTCAGCAGAAAGTCACGGCTGGCAAATTTATCCCAAAGCGGCCCGCTGTCAAACTGCGGCCATTTTGCAATCAAAATGCTCATCGATAGCACCAGAACAACTACTAAAATAAAGGATAATACTAACCCCAACCCTTCATCTGGAAATGAATGTGTCGAAAAATCAGCCATTATGCCACTGCGGGCAATAAGGGTTCCGTATATTACTAAAATGAAACTCAAAACCATTGACAAGTAAGCAAAACGTACCCCCGCCGGTCTCGCTAAAGCATGTACCATCAGGTGGATAGCCGCACCCGAAAAAAGCCACGGCACAAGCGAAGCGTTTTCTACTGGATCCCAGGCCCAGTACCCACCCCAGCCTAATACTTTATAGGCCCAGAATCCGCCGGCAAATATTCCCAGACCCAGCGTTCCCCAAGCTGCTAACGACCAAGGAAGCGCTGCTCTAATCATGCTGACTTGACCGGATAATGCACCTTCAAGGGCAAATGCGAAAGGGATTGCCAGCGCTGCATACCCTATGAAAATAATTGGAGGATGGACGATCATCCAAAAGTCCTGCAGCATGGGATTTAGCCCCAGTCCATCAGCCGGTATAGGAGCATTGACCAGCATAAACGGTGTCTTGACTATAAGAATTGACAGCAGCAACGCCTGCACCAAACAATGAACAACCATCACCCTGGGCGGGGTTTTGGACTGGCATAGCAGGCCCGCCCCTAACAGACTGTGCAAGCCGGTCCATAAAAGAAAAGATCCTTCTTGCCCTGCCCAGAAAGCTGTGACTTTATAGATAAGCGGCAGACTGATTGAAGAATGTTTGAAAACATAGAAGTATTCAAAACGGTTTGATAGCAGCAAATAAATCAGCAGAACTGATGCAAAACCGATCAATACGGTGGCTGCACCGAACAGATATCTGCCCCTTAGCATCTGTCGGGCTTGTTTGCCCAGTGTCAGATAAGGGCACTGCGCAGCATAAAAATAATATGCGGCTGATAATGTAAGTATCATACTTATGCCAATTAGGCTATAGCCTGTCATTTACTCACATGTTCCTGATATTTAGTCGGACATTTCGTGAGCACTTTTGTTGCCATAAAAGCGCTGCCTTCATATTTGCCGACGACGACAAGACTTTCTGCCTTATCCACTCCATCAGGAAGAGCGCCCCGATATATAACCTGATGGACTTCCCCCGCCTCGTCCCGAAGGCGAAGTATACTGCCTCGCCCATCACTCTGCCGCGAAAGCGCTCCCGATGTCTCGATAGTACCCCGTACCTGGACGCTGCCTCTGCTGCTCTTGGCCTGAGCGAAAGTTACATACGGGGTAAGGGACTTGGTAAAGTTCACAAAGGCAAACAGCAGGAATACGATAATGATCGCGACACACAGGACCCGTGTATGTGTCAAATCTTCACCCCTTCCTCGCGCGGGGAAGCCTGCTCAGCATTTTTTCTGCCTGCTATGCGTTTTTGTACAAGCAAACGGCTCATATAGAAAAATAGCAATGTACAGAAACAGATTGCCCCGGCAAGTACAATACTGAATACAATGTCCATATGTATCTTACCCGCTTGATTAATGACAGGTGATGGGTGCAAAGAAAACTGCTGGCGCGGCATGATGAACACCAGAAATGGAACGGTGGAAGCTGCCATAACAGAGTAAACTGCAGATACCCTCGCTTTGGTTTCTTCGTGTTCAACTGCAAGGCGCAGGCCATAGTAGGCATAATAAGTCAATAGCAATATTGTGATCGAAGTTTGACGAGGATCCCAATTCCAAAATGAACCCCAGGCCAGCCTGGCAAAAATCGCTCCGCTGACAGTGGCGGCAATGCAAAATCCGAGCCCAAGCGTAGCTGCAACAGCACTTTTGATATCATATAAACGATTATTCTTTCGCAAATAACGCAATGCCCAAAAAGCCGATACAGCAAAACCCAATACGGACACCCATGCGACTGGAATATGTAAAACAGCAATCCTTGACAAGTACCCAAGCCCTTCCATCGGCGGCAGTAAATAGAAAACGGCATAATTGACTGCTAATAGGAGCGCTCCAAGAATAATCAGCAAACTAAAATCTCCTTCTTATAACCATTCAACAACCAGAATCGTGACCGCAGCAATCATTAGATCAAATCCAATTAATAAACAGACTTGATCAAAGTCCGCCGGGACTCCCTGCAGACTGCGAGTGGTAAGATCTGTAACGGTTAGCAGCAGCGGCATTAAAAGCGGAAAATTTATGACAGTAAAAAGAGCATGTGTCCCTCTGGCTTCCGCCGCTAACGAAGCCATAAGCGTCGAAACAACTGCCATTCCACTAACGCCCAGCCAGATGGTCACAGTAAAAAGTACCCAATCTTTCACACGAAGTGTAAAAAAAGCGGCGAACAGCAGAACTGTCAGACAGGCAATTCCCAGCAGCAGCACCGTGTTGAATACTATTTTGCTAAAAACAATAGCCTGTGGGCAGCAGTATATTCTGAGCGTTGAAAGTGTGTTATTGTCTTTTTCTGTGGAATAGACTCGTCCAAGACCAGCCATCGCCGAGAAGAAGATAATGATCCATAGTAAAACACTCTCCGTTTCTTCTGACAGAGCACTATTAGCTAAGGAAATGCTGATACTGGTCACAGTAATAACCGAAAAAGCCAGTATTACCGAGCAGGCATACCTATTCCGGTACTCACTGACAAACTCCTTAGCGAGCAATAAAAGTACCGGACTTGACGAGTGTAAGAACAGTCTGTGCAAGCTTTGCCTCCTTAGCATCATTAGTAGCGATAACAATGGCTCTCTGCCGGTTTTGGGCATCGGTTAACATTTCTAGCACTAAGGTGCGTCCGTAGTCATCCAGATATGCAAATGGCTCGTCTAAGAGCCAGATTGGCGGATCAGCCATTGCTAATACCGCCCATTTCAAACGCTGCTTCATGCCTGTTGAATAGGTTTGTGTCAGTCTATCTGCATTACTCCTTAAATCTACTTTGTCTAACAAATTCAGAGCTTGCCGCCCGCAGTACGCCTTGCCTCTCAACTGAGAGAACAGTGCTATATTTTCTAAACCTGTCAGCATGTTGTAGTACTCCAGATAAGGAGCAATCATTCCTATCGCGCTTCTATAAGCGGTATCTGAGGCATTTTTTGCGTTTAAGGTGATTGATACCTCGCCCGATGATTGCCTCAGCAGTCTGGCCAGAATTTTAATCATGGTAGACTTGCCTGATCCGTTTGGTCCGGTAAGCGCAAGACACTCGCCTGAAGAGACTGATCCATTTACATTCGTAAATAGCAGCTTGTCCGGAAAGCTCATGCATATATTATTAAATTTGATTTGTGCCATAATTGGCGTTGTAATACTGTCCACCTGCTTAACCTTAACCTAGAATACCAATCGCTATCCTGTATAGTTTTCCAAAAAAGGACTAATTAATTACAGCTAAAAAACGCAAGCAGTGCCTTGCGTTTTTTAGTTTCGGTTCTATGAACTTATAGATTATTAATACCGGCAGCACGGTTGGCCGCGTTAATTGCCTGGTACGCAAGGTCAATAGACTGGTAAAACTGTTCAATATATGGCTTTTTACAGGTTATGCAGGCTCCTTTGCTGGCAGGCGAAAGACGCTTAGACTCCCGAAGATCATCCATGGCATACAGGTGACCCCTGTCCTCAGTATAATCCTTGCTGAAAGGATTCCCTTTAAAATTTGTGTAGATTTCAGTCTGTTTCTCTGCCTTCTGCTGCTTTACGCTGCCGCCATAGCCAGTAGGCGACGGTGCCATCTCCAAATTCTTCTTATAGCTTTGATAATACTGCGGGTATGCCTTGCCCCAGTCCTCAGTGTTGTATGTACCTTGGGGCAGAGGTGTCAGCCGGCGTTACCTTTATGGTTTCAGGATAATCCCGGAGTGTCTCGTGGTAGACGTGACGAACTCCATTTTCGCTCTTCACATACAGTTTATAGGCAAGGTTCTCCTGCGGAAGGTGGCAGTCGCCGCAGGTAAACTGCTTATGCCCTGAAGCACTCCATGTCTGGTAAACAAACTGCATAGAATGACAGCTTGCCGCAGAAGCTCGCCTTATCTGCATACGCAAGTCCTGAGGCAAACACGAAAAAGCCCCGCAAGGCAGCGACTAGCCCACCACTAAAAATATAGATGCTATTTCGGCTAAACCAATCGCTCTTATCCATACTGCCGCCTCCACTAGCACGCTTTGACTATGGAATCATCGCCGTAAAAACGTAGGCCTGAAGATAAGTCATGATTCCGACAATCGCAGCTAATACCAGGGAATGGAGCACGGTAAACTGGAATAGTTCGCCTTCTTTACCTACCAGGCCGGTTGCGGCAGTAGCAACCGCTATGCTTTGAGGCGAAATCATTTTTCCGGTAACGCCGCCCGAAGAGTTAGCTGCAACGGTCAGAATAGGATCAACGCCCACCTGCTGGGCAGTGACAGATTGCAGATTGGCAAACAGTGCATTGGCGGAAGTATCGGACCCGGTTAAAAATACCCCCAGCCAGCCAAGGAAGGCGGAGAAAAAGGGAAAAAAGCTTGCCGTTCCTGCCAGGAATAATCCAAGCGTGGAACTCATTCCTGAGTAATTCATCACATAAGCAAGTCCCAAAACTGAGGGAATAGTAATCAGAGGCTTGATTAACTGTTTAAAGGTTTTGCCAAATATGGAGAAGAATTGCCCCATGCCTACACCCAGCACCATAGCTGATAAAATACTGGCGATAAACAGAGCCGTTCCCGCAGCGCTAAGCCAGTTAATTTTATATACCGCCGCCATTGTGGCAGGCTTATTGACAATCGGCGCTGTCTGGGTCACAATCTGATGCAGCCCAGGCACATAAATCGAAATAGTTGGCATTTCAAGCAGCGCTTTGATCGGTTTAATGCCCCATAGTATGACCATGACAGTGAGGATCATAAAAGGCGCCCAGGCCTTAATAATTTGGCTGCTTGTAAGGATTACCGCCTTTTGTCCTTGAGCTGCTGGCTTTTCGTCGGGAAACCGCCAAATTGATGCCGGCTTCCAGGATCTTAGAAAAACGGTTAAAGCTAGCATTGCGGCTAAGGAAGCAATAATATCCGGCAGTTCGGGTCCAAGATAGTTGGAAGATAAAAACTGAAATACGGCGAAGGATACCCCTGCCACTAAACAGGCCGGCAAAACCTCCATGGTAGCTTTCCAGCCTGACATGAGCACAACAAGCCAGATGGGAATAACAACAGATAAAAACGGCAATTGTCTGCCCACCATTTGACTTATTTTCATTGTATCAAGCCCAGTCACCTGGCCTGCGACGATAATCGGAATACCAATACCGCCGAATGCAACCGGTGCGGTATTGGCAATCAGACAAAGACCGGCGGCATACAAAGGATTAAATCCCAAACCCACAAGCATACCGGCGGAAATAGCCACCGGCGTTCCGAAACCAGCCGCTCCTTCAAGGAAAGCGCCAAACGCAAATGCAATAAGAAGAGCCTGCAGTCGCCGGTCATCCGTAATCGTCGCAATCGAATTTTTTATCACGTCAAACTGTCCCGTCTCTACGGTCATGTTATAGATAAAGATGGCGGTAATAACAATCCAAAATATCGGGAAAATCCCATAGAGAATGCCCATAACAGTAGCAGATAAGGCTACCGATATTGGCATGCTATAGGCAAATATTGCAACGAGAACGGCGGCGGCCATCGCTGCAACGCCCGCCACTTGCCCCGGCGTCTTTCGTATTGCCAAAAGATAAAAAATTACAATAATCGGAATTGCAGACACCAACGCCGATAACGCCAGATTGCCCAGGGGATAGTATTGTTGTGTCCAGGCCATTATAACCCTCCTATGAAAACTTGATAGTACGGCAAACTTAGTTGTAACCATATCACGCGTGCTTTATTACATAGGCTTAAATTATGCTAGATAAAACTAGTCAAGAGTATAATCTAGCCCCTGGATTAAAAAGCTAACTGCAAAGGTATTCCAGGGGGAATTGTAAATGAAAGCCTCAATATTCATCACTTGTATTTGCGATATGTTCTATCCTCAGGTAGGGGAAGCCATGTGCCGTATTTTAGAGCATAGCGGTATTCAACTGGACTTTCCCGAACAGCAAATCTGCTGTGGACAGCCCGCCCTTAACAGCGGGCAGTGGGATGATGCCAGGGAAGTTGGCAGAACTGTTTTAAAGGCCTTCAAAAACAGCGAGTATGTGGTAGCCCCCGCCGGTTCCTGCATCTCAGCAATCCGTGAATATTTTCCGGTGCTGTATGAAAAAGAGCCCGGTAATCGGGCCATTAGTGAAGAGTTATCTGCTAAACTGTTTGAATTCAGTGAGTTCGTGGTGAAGATTCTTAAAATTGAAGACTTGGGTTCCACATTGCCTGGAAAAGTAACCTATCATCCAAGCTGCCACTCCAGCCGTCTACTTGGTATTGATCCTTATGTGCATGCTCTGCTTCGCAATGTTAAAGGGCTTGAATATATCGAACTCCCGCAGGCTGAAAACTGCTGTGGTTTTGGCGGCACCTTCTCAGTCAAAATGCCCGAAATCTCAGAAGCTATGGTAGACGAAAAAGTGACCAGCATAGTAAAGACACGGGCTGATATTCTGGTCGGTACAGACATGAGCTGCTTAATGAATATTACCGGCAGACTGCGCAAACAGGGATCCAGCATGAAAGTTATGCATATTGCCGAACTTTTAGATGAGGGGATGAACTATGGAGCACAGACCAGACTTACATTTGCGAGATAGAGCCCGAAACGGTGTCCAAGATACTCAAATGCGGCAGGCTATACAAAAAGCAGTGGACAGGCTGTCCTCCAATAAAGCAAAGGCTGCGCAGGAACTTGGCAATTGGGACGCCTGGCGTGAGCAGGGAAAACGCATCCGAAAGCATACCATTGAAAACCTCGACTATTATCTTGCCCAGCTTGCAGAAAACGTACGCAAAAGCGGCGGCTTTGTCCATTTCGTGCCAACCGCAGCAGAAGCCAGACAGGTTGTCCTCGACATCTGTAAAAAACACAATGCCAAAATGGTGATTAAATCAAAGTCGATGGTTTCCGAGGAAATCCACCTCAACCCAGCTCTAGAACACGCCGGGATAGAGGCCGTTGAAACAGACCTAGCCGAATACATTCTTCAGCTTGCCGGTGAACCCCCATCCCACATCATTGTTCCGGCTATCCATAAGAACAGGCGCCAGATAGCCGAGCTATTTAGCAAGGTTGCCGGTCATCCGGTGGAATCGGACACTCCTTCCCTTACCGCCTTCGCCCGCAAAATATTGAGGAAGAAGTTTCTAACCGCAGATGTTGGTATCACCGGCTGTAATTTTGCCGTCGCCCAAACGGGTTCTGTGACTCTGGTCACCAATGAAGGGAATGCTCGTTTAACCACCTCCCTTCCAAAAGTATTAATCTCAATTATGGGTATGGAGCGCATTGTGCCTACCTTTGAAGATTTAGAAGTCCTGCTCACGCTCCTGCCACGCAGTGCCACCGGTCAAAAACTAACAAGCTATGTTTCCGTAATTAATAAGACCCGGAATGTCGATGAAAAAGACGGCGCTAAGGAATTCCATTTATTAATTTTGGATAATGGGCGATCAAGGATGTTGGAAGATGATGAGTTTCGCCAAGCGTTGCACTGCATCCGCTGCGGAGCATGCTTTAATGTATGCCCTGTTTATCGGCAGATCGGTGGCCATGCATATGCCTCGGTTTACGGAGGCCCTATCGGCTCTGTTATCACCCCGCTTCTCCTGAACGACCTGGACTTTTGGGGCGAGTTAGCATATGCCTCCTCTCTTTGTGCAGCTTGCAGCAGTTCGTGTCCGGTTAAGATCCCGCTGCACGACCTGCTGCTAGCACTTCGGCATCGCAGAGCCGAAGCAGGGTATACCCCGTTCTTGGAAAAAACGGCGTTTAATCTTTGGCGGCGTTTCTTTAAACTGCCGGCTGCGTATAAATTCGCGATGAAAATGGCCTCCATAGGTCAAAAGCCGTTTGTTACCAATGGTTTTATCAAGGCAGGTCCCCCGCCACTCTCGAACTGGACAAATTCCCGCTACTTCCCGGCACTCCCCGGCGAGACATTTCGGGACCGCTGGCGTGAGAAACAGTAAAGGAGGTTACCCGGATGGCAATAGATGAACGTAATTTTCTCAAGACGATCGCCAAGTCGTTAGGCAGAACGGAGCCCTTGGCCAAAGCCCCTAAGCGGAACGAAGCAGGCCCGCCGTCATTTTGGCAAGAACAGAAGTTCGAGGCCAACGATCCCTTTGACTTCTTTAAAAAGAATCTGGAAGCATTGACCGGGCGGGTAGAATTAGCAGCAAGCGCAGACGAGGCAAACCGCATTATTGAAGACTGGCTGCGAGAGTTAAAGGCACAATCTGTAATTATGTGGGATCATCCCGAACTCAAGAAATATATTAAATTGGAAATGAGTGGCATAAAACTTGATTACTGGTCGCCTTCCAGGGATGAGAACCAGCTTGTTGCAGCGGCAGAGCAAGCGGATGTCGGTATAACCTGGGCGGATTATGCGATTGGCTATTCGGGAACCGTGGCACTTCTATGCGGCCCAGGCAAAGGAAGATCGGTCAGCCTGCTTCCTCACACTCATATCGCGGTCTTTCTAAAGTCAAACTTAGTGCCCACTATGAGCAGCATTATGCACGATCTAACGCGCTTTGGTACAGAGAAACTGCCCTCAGTCATTGACTTTATAACCGGCCCCAGCCGAACCTCCGATATTGAGATGGACTTGTCTATCGGCGTGCATGGCCCCTTCCGGGTTTGGACAGTTATAATTGATGATCAATAGTTAAAAACAATGGCAGCACCTGGGTGAGGTGCTGCCATTGTCACTTTATAACCCAGCCTACTGATTAGGGCTTGGGACGAAAACTGGGAACAACGCATCCCTTGCTTTTTCCCTTATTCATCTCATATCTTATTTTCCCTTGCTCAAACAGCGCTTTCTCCTCGTCGGAAGTTGCTTCAAGGGGCGGCACAGGCATTGGATGTCCGCCGGCATTAATGGCAGTCATAGTAAAAAAGCCGCTTAGCGCGCACTTGAGCGACCCTTCTTTAAAGAGCTCCTCTACTTCAACAACAACCGATACCTGCATGGATGATCTGCCTACAAACGTCAAATAGGCATGACAAATAACCAGATTACCAACAAAGATTGGTTCATGAAAGGTAATTTCATCCACTCTGACTGTAACAACATTGGCGCGGGCATGCCTATGCGCAACAACATACGCTGCGTTATCCATCATTTTCATAATTTCTCCGCCATGTACATTGCCTGCCGGATTAGCTTGGTGAGGCAGCATGACCATTGACATGGTTACCGCCGATTCATGAATCGTTTTGTTTTTCATAGAACACCTCGCATAGTGTAACGACTGTTTAGTTATTGTAATTCTCTACCTTTATGCTGGTAAAAATAGACTACCCCTTTTTATCAGCAAGTATCCCTTTAGAAAAGCTAAAAGGCCGCCATCCCCCACGGGGATAGCGGCCTTAAATATTTCACATTTTTATTAGCGTCAAGTAACGCTTATAGAAATATAGTGTATTATTCCTTATCAGCTTTCCAAGGAACGAATTTTTCAAACTTAAGATCAAGCATCATCATGATTTTACCCACCAGATGATTAATCATGTCCTGGATTGTGCTGGGTTTATTATAAAAGGTCATCATAGGAGGAAATATAGCACATCCGTGATAGGCTGCCTCAGCCATATTCTTTAAGTGAATTGAGCTTAAAGGAAGTTCCCTGGGTACAAGGATTACACGTCGTTTTTCTTTAAGACACACATCAGCCGCGCGTAATAATAAATTATCGGTATAGCCTGTCACCACCCCGGATAAGGTCTTCATACTACATGGGATGATAACCATACCGTCTGTTTTAAAAGACCCGCTGGAAATAGGAGCAGCTAAATCATTAATATCATAATGATAGTCTGCCAAAGCAACAACGTCTTCAAGTTTCATGTCGGTTTCATAAGGAAACGTACGCTTCGCTCCTTCAGTGACAATTAAATGTGTCTCACATTCCGGGCATTGCGATAGGGCTCGCAATAAACTAACGCCTAAGACGACTCCACTTGCTCCCGAAATACCTACTATTATCCGCATATTTTCTGCCCCACCCCAATGGAATTATTTATTTGCATAAGCGCATTAAAGTTGCCTCAAATCCGGCGTGCTCCTATGTAGAGGTTAATGTACGGGTACAAGCGCATTGCCCTGCGTAACTGCAGCTTTGATGCCCATTGCGGCAGCTTACATCGACCCCTACACCGCACGCAATTTAATACCTAGCTTTAAGCGCCTTACTACGGCTTGGTAGTGCTTCAGAAGTTAGGCCTTCATTTGAGTGCACGTGGCTTAACAGCCACTTCATAACCGCTGTACTAATTGCACTCCCCCTAGGCTATTTAACTAGAATAGGCCAACATTTAGCCGCAATAATTATCATCCCCAACATTCAGATCTGGTACAAAACGCTTTAGATCAACATCCTTAAATTTAGCCCGTTGGAAATGATCCTTTAGTTTAAATGGTACCGTGCAGTCAAAGATAGTTTTGCATGATACGCCAATCTCGCGTATAGAGTGGCTAAAGGCCGGAGTCTGGGAAGGATCTAACGGGTGACACCGTACACCTGGAATGTTGATCGTATCAATATCCCCTTGGTACCTTGTATTAAGCGCCCATAAAACATCATTCGTACAGAACGGATCTACGTCTTCATCTACTAAAATGATATGCTTAAGTTCAGAAAATGCAGCGAATGCCAGAAGTGCAGCCTGTCTTTGTCTTCCTTCGTCGCTTGGAATCGTCTTCTTGAACTGCATTATGGCCATGTATTTGCCACCCCCGGAAGAATGGGCATAAACATTAATCAACCTTCCAGGCATAGCCTTTTCGACCATCTGCAGTATACTTGCTTCCGTTGGGATGCCAGCCATATTTACATGTTCTTCGCTTGCTCCAATACAGGTTTGCATGATTGGGTTACGGCGGTGAGTAACAGCCTTTACCTTGATAATCGGCATAGACTGTACGGCAGGGCCGGTATAACCCGGAAATTCCGGCATTGCCTTGCCTGTATTTGTATTTTGATCTTCTCTTACCCGTATTCCTGGCATCAGTTCGCCTTCGATGACATATTCTGCGTTTGCAATAGCTCTTTCGTTGACGGTAAGGCATTTAACCATTTTTACCGCTTCATTCCTAATAGCTCCAGCTACACATAACTCATCGTAACCAATAGGGGTTGTAGGCGGCTCGAAACAGGCACCAATTTCTATAGCTGGATCAACACCGATACTTATTGAAATTGGCAGCGGTTTACCGGCCTCCTCAGCTTTTTTATAAAAATCACCTATATGCCGGGCACCAGGAGTTATCCAGATAGATAGTTCATCCTTGCTCTGCAGGCACAGACGGTGAATGGTCACATCCGACTCGCCTGTTTCCGGATCGGAAGCATAACACATACCTAACGTTATATACGGACCCGCATCCTCTTCCGTATTAGTCGGCGCAGGAACTAGTTTTCGAATATCAAAGCCAGGGTCAGTTGCTAAATGGATAACTTCCCGGCATGGCGCCTCCGTTTCAGGTACAGTTACCGGTGCAATCGGATTTTTAACTGCGTCTTTTAGCAAAAACCCGAGACGCTCAGGCTTTGTTCCAAGCATTAGCGCGACCCTTTCACGACTTGCCAAAAGTCCGATAAGCACCTTTGCGTTTTCATGTCCCTTTACATTGTTAAACATCATGGCCGGACCAATCCGGGTTGGACGCTGCACGGTTCCTCCAGCGCCTACATAGCGATACACACCTGATAATTCTGCATGCGGATCAACTGGTTCATTGGTTTCAATTAATTGCCCCGGTACTGTTTTTAATAATTCCAATGCAGAACGCAAATCATGGACTTTCACCGTTTTCTTGGTCATATTAGAACCCCCCTACATATATTAATAGGCCTTACCTAAAAGGCTAAAGCAATCTATGAACGTTACTTAATTGACCGCTCATAGCTTCCACTTTTACCGCCTTTTTTTTGCACTAGTTGGATATAAGCTATTACCATATCTTTATCTACAGCTTTACACATATCGTATATTGTCAGCGCAGCAACGGCAACGGCAGATAGTGCCTCCATTTCGACTCCCGTCCTGCCGATAGTCTTTACAAGAGCTCTTATATTGACACAATTTGCTGATTCATCCAAATCAAATTCAATATTAATCCCCGTCAAAATCAGCGGATGACACATAGGTATCAACTGCCAAGTTGTCTTGGCTCCTAATATCCCGGCCACTTGTGCCACTCCTAAGACATCGCCTTTTCCTATGAGTCCTTGTTTAACTAAGTCCAATGTTTCAGGCCGCATGGTAATTCTGCCCTCGGCAATTGCCTCTCGCTCGCTGTCTGCTTTAACCGAGACATCGACCATACGCGCTCTGCCATCCTTGTTAAAATGAGTAAGCTCCATTATAGTATCCTTTCGGTCTAAAGTAATAAAGCACCTTTTGACTACCCACCAATTTGCGACATACTGCGCTTAAAATCCGGATACCCGCTGGCGCGACAAAGAGAGTGCCCTTGTGGTTTTTCCTGTATAGCCTTGAGGAACAGCGCCCCAAGCTCTGCATCGCTAGCACCATTGCGTAAGGGTTCTCTAACATCAATTTCCTGATTAGACAGAAGACATGGCCTAAGCTTTCCATCGGCAGTCAACCGCAAGCGGTTGCATTCGCCACAGAAATGCTCTGAAATGGGCGTAATAAAACCAAATGTCCCTTTTGCTTTGGGAAGAGTATAGTATTTCGCCGGTCCATTTCCTCTAACATTGCCAGCGGGCCCAAGGATTCCACGACCAGCTATGCTGAGCATCTTTTGCACAGCCAAAATATCCGGCCCCTTGTTAACACCGTTCCCGCCTATCGGCATATACTCAATAAACCTGATGGAGATAGGGTGGCGGTAGACTTGCTCAATAAAGAATTTGAGATCGCTTTCACGCAGTTCTTCAGTTAATACTACATTAATCTTCACTGGAGATAATCCTGCCTCTATGGCACTCTCAACTCCTTTTAGAGTGTCCTCTAGGCGTCCGCATGTAGTGATACGAAGGAAATTTGCCGGATTAACTGTATCAAGACTGATATTCACGCGATGAAGCCCGGCAGCTTTTAAATCGTATGCCATTGATGGCAGCAAACTTCCGTTTGTTGTTAGGGAAATGTCGTCAATGCTTCCAAGATTGGTAATCGCGGCGACAAAATCTGTTAATCCGGCTCGAACCAATGGTTCCCCGCCAGTAAGCCGAACTTTATTGATACCCCACCTGCTGAAGACAGATATTAAGCGCAAGAGCTCCTCATAGCTAAGAATTTCCGTTTCACTGAGCCACTCTTTTCCATGAGGAGGCATGCAATATACACATCGAAAATTACACCGATCAGTTATAGAAACCCTCAAGTAATTGACCTGCCTACTATGACTATCCTGCATTTTCTTCCCCAGCCTTTAAAATTCTTATATTCCTAAAAGCAGTGCCGTTACTTCTTGCCCGATATGAAGAGCACCACTTCCAGCGGGAACGTCAATGAGCGCATTACAATGAATCATCGAGGTTAATATTCCATTTCCCTGCTCACCGGTCAACTCTACCCTGTTTACACCGTCCGAGAAGAAGTGCGCTCTTAAGAACCGACGTTGAGGGCTTGGTTTATCAAAGTCATTTTGCAAGATCGCAGAGATCTTTCTTGGCAGATGCGTCTTTTGCCCTGACATTTTCTTAATAAGCGGAACTGCTATTAATTCAAAAGTTATCAATGCTGCAGCCGGATTGCCAGACAAACCAATAATTAACTTGCCGTCTTTTTGGGCTACAACTACCGGCGATCCCGGCTTCATATCTATTTTCCAAAACACAATATCCGCATTAATAGCTTTAAGGGCACCTAGCACCATATCATAGTCACCTACAGAAACACCGCCGGTGGTAATAACCAAATCCGCTTGCTCTAAGCTTTCCCGGATACGCTCTGCAGTAACGTCCTTTCTATCGGGTACAATGCCTACGGGTATCGGAACGACCCTAAGTTCAGAGCATAACCCGGCCAGGCAGTGGAGATTACTGTTATAGATTTTTCCCGGTTCCAATTCTTGTGAAGGATCAAGCAACTCGTCACCCGTACTTAATAAGGCAACTTTTACCCTATCATACACTGGCACTTCCCAAATCCCTACGCCAGCAAACAGCCCCGCCAATGGCGGCGTTATCACAGTACCTTGCCGGGCAATTACGTCTCCCTTCATGACATCTTCCCCTGCAAGGATAATGTTTGCGCCGGCTTTAAGTGAATATGACAGGGTAATTATATTTCCGTCTCTTTTAATGTCCTCATACTTTATAACGACATCCGCCCCCTCAGGAATGGGAGCTCCCGTCATCACCTTAATGACTGTACCAGAAACGAGTTTCTTAGTTGGGATATAACCTGCCGGCACTTCCTCAATTACTTCG
>Ga0366771_1045_pt1 | contig 22089 bp, 17 predicted proteins | sample BONcelN113001C10_FD_207080 | JGI IMG/M metagenome (GOLD analysis project Ga0366771, IMG submission 207080) | Enriched cells from coal bed in the Powder River Basin, Montana, United States - BONCAT cells N11 rep2 HSBNCT.N11.300.1.C10 ...
AATATGGTAAAAATTGATAAGTACTTGCCTAAGTTGGAGAGATGTGCCAATTTTATTGAAACAAGGCGTGACCCCGAAAAAAATCTTTTTCTTGCCGGACCTGGTGGGAATCTGCTAGCTCCTAGCTATGGAGGCTGGATTAAAGAAGATGGGACTGTTGAGAATGCTTATCTGACAGGACTTTCCATAACTTATATTGCTGCTCTGGACAGGCTTATTGAGCTTGAAAAAATGGCGGAGAGATGTAAACAGGTTGCAATATATGAAGACAGGCGGAAAACAGCAAAAGAAGGACTGGAACAGCTGATTACGGGAGAAGGCTATTTTATAAGGTCTCTTGACCCTGATGGGACAAAGCATGGTGTATTTGGACAGGAAAAGCATGGGTATTTTGAAATGCCTCCGAACCATGATGCTATATGCTTCCGTGTTGTTGACGATAACCAGGCGGAGAAGATTTTTGACAAGATTGTTTCAATTCCTGAGCTTAGGCCATATGTTTTTACCATACCCAATTATCCATCTTATGATGACTTTCCAATAATTCCTAAAGAATTTATAGAGCATGAAGGGAAATATGAAGGGAAAAGCCTTATGCAATATGGTACCTGGGTAAATGGGGGACACTGGGCTACCTGTGAAGCAAGAATGATTATGGCCTATTACCGTATAGGAAAGTATGGCGATGCAAAGAGATCGATGGAAAAATTCCTTACTTTTGTTGAAAGATTTAAAATGGATGCTCCTCTTCCGAGATTTGGTAATGATGTGTGGTACAAAGACAAAGCAATCAATATTGTGTATGATTGTTTTGGTATAAGTAATGCATTTATACGAGGGTTGTTTGAATACCTTTATAATGCAGATGGGCTAACACTTATACCACATATCCCTGAGAGTATTACGGAGCTTGAACAGTTGGATCCGGTGCGATTCGGGGAAAAGAAAGTATATATTAAAACTATCGGCAAGGGCAAAATTGCAGCTGTAAAAATAAATGGCGAGAACTGGGACGATTTTAATGAAAATTCAATATTCCTTTCTTATGATAAAACGCCTGATAATGCTTATGTATGTATAGCTTTTGAAGATGGGTTGATTGATATGGAGAATAAATTCGTTAAGAAAGATTATTTGGAAGATAAAAACAATAATACGGTATGGGAATTTATCGCAAGACAAGAAGCGGACATTGTTAACTCGGATGATGCTGAATCGATAGAGCTTGATAAACTATATTGTAAGGGCAGTAAGCTTGCAGTGTTGTATGAAGAGTTTTTCAAGGAAGCAATGGTAGAATGTTATGAAATAGCGCATGTTAAATTGGCGATTGACTGTGTGGATATGGTCTATAAACGCAGCAAGCTTATCAAAGAGGGCAAAATAAGCTTATTGAACGATGAAAAAGCACAAAGCATGGCTGATGAAAAATACATGCATACAGCAAAAGCCATGTGTGGTGGCGTAGAAAGAATTCTTGATGCTTGCAAGGTTTCGGAAGCACCATGTAAATTAAGGCTGTACAGACTTTGGACCAACATTAAGAGTATAAACTGTGAAGTTTGAGTTATTGGAATTAAGTGACTCAGCATTAAGGTAATTCGTGGAGGTAACACAATGAAAAGATATGGTTCTGTGATAAAAATCAAACCTGAAATGTTAGATAAATATAAGGAATTACATAAGAATCCTTGGCATGAAATAAATAACATGATAAAAGAATGCAATATTATTAATTATTCAATCTATCACAGAGATGGATACTTATTTAGCTACTTTGAATATGTGGGAGAGGATTATGAGGCAGACATGGCCAAAATGGCTAGTGATCCAGTGACACAAAAATGGTGGGCTCTGTGCAAACCATGTCAATTACCCCTTGATACAAGTGCAGAGGGTGAATGGTGGGCAAATATGGAAGAAGTCTACCATCTGGATTGAATAATTGACTTTATTTTCAATGATATCGAGTATTGTCAATTCATCATTTCCCAGTTTGTTACAATGGAGGTTTTTGTATGAGTAAAGCAAAACAAAAGATTGAGAGAATAAGGCTTGCACTTTCGCATAAGGAAAGTGACAGAGTCCCGGTAAGTGATTTTTTTTGGACAGGTTTTATGGAAAAAGCCAGAATAAAACATGGTAAAGATTTTGATCCCTATCGTTACTTTGATCTTGATTATATTGTCATTACCCCAAATATGGATCCGCATATTAAACCATTTGAGGTAATTAACCATAATGATGAGAGTATTAGTGTTAAGACAGGGTTTGAGGCTATTATTAAAAGGTCAGGTACAGCACCTATGCCCCATTATGATAGTTTTTCAGTTAGTGCTCCCAAAGAAATGGTTAATTTTTACTTTGATGGCCCTACAGATGCAAGACGGTTTTATCAATGTGGAGATGATCAGATCAACTGTGTTGGTGATACACTTCTAAGAAATATTCCTGCATGGGATGAGCGTGTGAATGTCTATTTCGAAGATTTTGCAATATTCGGATCCATTTGTGAACCATATGAATATTTATGGAGAATTATTGGTACGGAGAACTCATTGATATGGATGATGGAAGAACCGGAAATGCTTAATGATTTCATAAATAGGATCGGTGATTTTCTGTATAAATTCTGTAAAGCTCAAATTGAGACAGGGCAAGGAAGATTGGCGGGAATGTATATATGGGGTGATGTAGCATATAAAAATGGTATGCTTTTTAGTCCTGATATCTGGAGAAAAATTTTTAAACCTCATGTGAAAAAACTTATTGAATTGTGCCATGAAAATAACCTGATGGTAATATATCACGGATGTGGGAATGCAACGCCTATTTATAATGACTTTATTGACATTTCTCTGGATGCCTACAACCCTCTTGAAGTAAAATCTGGCCTTGATGTAGTTGAATTAAAAAAGACTTATGGCGGGAAACTTGCATTTGTTGGTAATGTAGATGTAAGAGTTCTTGAAAAAGGAAATCCCGATGAAATCAAGAAAGAAGTGCTTTACAAACTAAAAGCAGCAAAAGATGGTGGTTGGATATTTCAGTCAGATCATTCCATAAGCAGTGAGGTTACTCCGGAAAGCTATGAATTAGCAATTAAAGTATTACATGAATACGGAAAACACCCTCTTGATATTGATAAAATTGAGAGTGAGCTTAAGAAATACTAAAAGGGAGAATAACAAACAATGAAAGAAATAATCAGGATTGAATGGGGCGTCTGGTATTATTATGGAGATAAGGATTATATGATTGACTGTTGTTGGGATGGTGAATTGAATATATCCTATGGAAGAATATTGAATATGCAACAGATTTTTTTTAATGGCGGAGGTAATTCTGATTTTAATATTCCGATACGAGAAGATTTTATTGATTTAGAGGGAAATCGGTGGAAATCTCTTGTAGCCCAAAGGCCGAACTTTGGTATTGAGGGCATAAGAGCGGAGATCGAATATTCTGATGAATCTGAAATCTATATTAACCTGAATTCTCAGTATGTGAGTTTTAAAATGTGTGAACTAATGAATAAAAAGGAAATATCATATCACTATGGCCCAAAGTATTCGGATTTGAATATAGTTGTCAGGTTGGACAAATTCAATAAATACTTATATGAAAAAGATGAGTTTGCAATGATGGGCAAGGCAGAAAACAAGTATTTTTATCTTGTGAAACCTGATGATTTCAAGTGTAAAACAGTAAGACATTTGAGAAACGATTATGAATTGATTTCTCCGGGAAGCTCTTCCGAAGCTGTTTTTTATATTGATAATCCACAGACTGTGAATGGTATAAATAAAATATATGATTTTTCTGTGCAAACAAGTGCGTGTGATGTAATGAACCGGAAGGCATTTATTTACCGCAAAATGCCTTATTCTATACATATCAACGGCTCCGAGGTAAAACAGGGAGCCTTACAACAGCTTGAAATAAGGGAGAATCAGCTGAAAGTCGAATTGGATTTTATCTGCGATGGTGCATGGCTGAATAAGGGAGAGAATACACTTACTATTTATAATAATGATGATGTAGCCAGCTTGTTGATCCAAAATGTATTCATAAAAGAAACAGTGGGAAAGGAACTGCAAGTTACCCAATTCCCTGAATGGGTAATCATGAATGAGGAATTTCAGATTCAGATCTCCCTATTGCACAAGTTAATTGATATCAAAATAGAAATGCCTGATGGGTTTATTGTAGTTGAAAATGATATAGGTTGTTTGGATAAGGGCTTCCATTCAATCAGACTAATTGCAACAAAACCTTGTGCCAATGCCAAGATCGTAGTAAAATCTGAAAAGTATTCAGACTGCTGTGTAATAAATCAAGTAATTGCGGTTGGTATGGAAGATGGAATTGCCGCAGTAGGTGCGGAAACAGTTCTTTTTGTCCCCATTAATGGAGATTATCTGAATTTTATCAAGGACTTGAAATACAGGAATATGGGCAACTATGTACTTTTAAGAAATGAAGGCAACTATATATCCGTTGAGGAATGGAGAGAAATTTTTTCACTATGCAGGGAGAGCAGGATATATTTCAGCCTGTTTTCGGAAGAATTTCCTTCCGAAGGTGCTCCAACGATGCCATTAAAGGAGAAGGACAAGGTTGCCCGTATTTTTGGGAAAGAGTATTACCTTGGGATTCACTACCATGAATTTTCCAGAGAAATATATGGTTGGGGAGATAAAGAACCTAGGGATATAACTGCGAGTCGAAACGTGAAAACATCAAAAGAAAGATACCTTCAAAAAATACTAGAAACAGATAGTGACATATCAAGAACCTGTAAAATTTTTGGAGAGGCTGTTCTGGCTGCAGATTATGATTATCAGAGCGGAGTCAAAATTGTAATGGCAGAAACCATGACGGGCAATACAAGCGTATTGATGGCATGCACCAGGGCTGCGGCCAAAGTGCATGGGAAAATGTGGGGCATGCATATTGCATGCAATTTTCACAAGATGCCAGTGGATTTTGAACAGGGAAAGGTCTGGAGCCAAAATTTATTACTGGGGTACATGTATGGAGCCAGCATAATTTATGATGAGCAGGCTTTATATAATATGCTCCATGAAGTGGCTTATTCTAAAAACGATAAATTGCCAGCCGACCGTCAAAATAGGTTGATCAGATTTTACAGGTTCCTTAAATCCCACCCGCGGAGGGGCAAAGCAGTCATTTATTTTTCTCTTGCACAGGGGAACAATGAAATCATTACAGGAGGGCTGGGAAACAAAAGCATGAAGCATGTATGGGGTTGGCACGGACCTGAAAAGGCAAGCTACTTATATGGGACTCCGGAATACGGTTTCAACTATATAAATGAATTCCTTCCGGGAGTTTATCTATTGCCGATACCTGTTGCAAACAGTGTTGAATTCCTGAAAAGATATATTAATCCTACTCCATATGGACAAGTAGATATTGTCGGGTTGGAATCAGCTACAATGGAGAATTTGCTGGATTATAAAGTTCTTTATGTACTGACATGGAATACCATGACTGAAGATATATACAAAAAGTTAACATATTATGTAGAAGCAGGCGGGAATCTTCTTATAGGTTTACCTCAGTTTGCTGCAGAAGAAGATAGAGAGTTCCTCATGGATATGAAAAAAATGAAAATATATGGAGACGGCCAGTTGGAAGCGCTGCTGGGGATTGAAATATTAGGAAGAAAGACAGAAATCTCACATATTCACTGCAACTCGATAAAATATGAACTGCCTATTGATAAAAATGCCGATCCTGTATTTAGCGTAGATATATTAAAAAGGAAAAATGTGTTTGTTGATGTAGAGGATCAAGATGGCAACCCTGTCTTGATACGAAATAATATTGGTAAAGGTTCGGTTACATTTATAAATATCTGGAATTATCCCGGTCATGCTGCTCTCAAGGAGTTTGTAAGTGGTGTTGTTAGAAGCCTGGCAAATCAGTATGGGAGAGATATCCTGATTGATAACAGGGATGCCAATTATTGTGTTTATGAGCACAAAGGTATGAAAATCATATATATTTTAAGCGTAGATGAAACAAAAGAAGGAGATATAAAAGTATCAAAAGTAAAGATTGGCGATTTTGAGTTTGTAGTGAATGTTAAAAATGATGAAATTTCTTCAATTATTCTATTTAAAGACTTAATCCTGATCAATGATAACGATGATATCCTTTTCATTGATGAAGTTAACGATTCCAAAGGTGCTTATTCAATCAAGGCAAGCGGTTATGGAAAGTGCGTGCTTAAAGTTCTGGACAGGAGAAAAGGATCTATTAGTAATATGGAATTTAATTTTGGGAATTACAGTATAAAAGACATACTAATTCAATAAATAGGAGATAAAAAAAATATGTTTACTACCAGAGAAATAGAAATATATGAAGCATTGCCTGGGGTGTCTGCTGACATAAAGGCTGTGGTCTTTGATTTTGATGGTACAATCTCAACATTAAGGTACGGATGGGAAGGGATTATGGAGCCCATGATGATGGAACTCATTGTAAATGGTAGGCCTATTACGGATGAACTTGTCATAGAGGTGAAGGAATATATTGACCAATCTACAGGCATTCAAACTATCTTCCAGATGCAGTGGCTAGCAGAAACAGTAAAAAAATACAACAACAACCCTAGAGCTGTAGATGATCCTTGGTGGTACAAAGAGGAGTACAACCGTAGGCTGATGGAGATCGTCAACCAAAGAATCAAGGAATTGGAGGCAGGAATAAAAAGAAGGGAAGATTACCTCATAAAGGGAAGTATTGAATTAATGGAGGAATTAAAGAGACACGATATTGCAATTTTTGCAGCCAGTGGAACTGGCCATCCTGATGTCGTAAGAGAATCTACCTGCCTTGGTGTTTACCCGTATTTCACTAAAGTAGCTGGTGCTCCTGTTGGCAGGGCAGACTGTTCTAAAGAAGCAGTATTAAGGAATCTTATTGAGGATAAGGGACTTAAAGGTCCTGAAGTACTTGTCATAGGAGATGGAAAGGTAGAAATCATGTTGGGAAGAGAAGTGGGAGCAGTAACAATTGGAATTGCCAGTGATGAAGAAAATCGTCAAGGTATAAATGAAATAAAGCGAAAGCGACTGCAAAAAGCAGGTGCACATGCCATAATCGGCGATTTTGGAAATATAGATGCAATATTGAAATTTGTAGGAATGTAGGAGAGAAAGAGTTTATGCAGAATAGAGAAATAGGACATGTGATTTCTCATACCCACTGGGATAGGGAGTGGAGATATCCTGTCTGGCAGTCAAGAATGCAGCTAATACAGCTCTTTGACAACCTTTTTATGCTTTTTACAACTGATCCGGATTTTAAAGCTTTTTTATTGGATGGTCAGGTAATCCCTGTACTTGATTATCTGGCAATGAAACCGGAAAACAAGAACAAAATTATAACATATATCAAAGAAGGGCGTCTGCAAATTGGACCATGGTACACCCTCCCCGATGAATTCCCTGTAGATGGGGAATGCCTGGTAAGAAACCTGGTGTGGGGTGTAAGAGAAGGGGATAAATATGGAGGTGCTATGCGTATAGGATACACTTCCTTTGGATGGGGGCAAACAGCTCAGCTCCCTCAGATTTATGCCAATTTCGGTGTGGAAGTCTGTTTGATTGGTAAAAGAGTGAGTAAAAAAAGGGCACCAGATAGTGAATTCATGTGGGAATCACCTGATGGCACTTCATTACTAACCACGCGCTTTGGAGAACATGGAAGGGCTAATTTCAATTTTGAAGTCAATCTCCCTGTGGCCTTTGGACAGAAATACACAGGAGATAACTGGCAGTACAGGTGGGAGACCTGTGGGCTGCCATACCATAGAGCAGACTGTGAAGCATGGTATAATGATTACTTCCGTCTGGACCAGCCGCAGCAATATTATCCGGAACTAATCAGGGAATGTGTGGAAAAGGTTTGGGAGACAACAGATGAAACGGTTATGAAATCCCATCGGCTTCTTATGGATGGTTCAGACTTCACGGAACCTCAGGCGCTGGTGACTAAGATGATAAAAGATGCCAATAGGCTCTTTGAAGACAGGTACATAGTCCATGACAGCTTACTGGAATTTGTGGAACTTATGAAATGCGAAATTAACACGGCACAGCTCGCTAAGGTTGAAGGAGAACTCAGAGATGGTCCCAACACACAATGTGCTGCAAATGCCCTGGCAAACCGGATGGACATCAAAAAGCTGAATAGAAAAGCACAGAATGATCTCATCCGTATGGCAGAACCTTTAGCCACCATGGCCTGGATGCTCGGAGCAGAATATCCAAGGGCTTTTATGGATAATGCATGGGAATATCTACTTCTATCTCATCCTCATGATTCTATCAATGGAGTAGTGCAGAATAAAATAGCTGAAGACACAAAACACAGGTTAAGACAGGTTGTAGAACTGGCAAATGTCATTTCTGATTACTCTATGGGAGAAATGCTGAAAAGAATTGATCTTTCCAAGGCTGATAAAGAGGATAGTCTGGTGGTAATATTCAATCCTTATCCATATTCCAGAAAAGAAATTATACACCTGTGGGTTGATACACAGAAGGATATCTGTGTTAACCGGTTTTATCTGGTGGATGAAAATGGAATAAAAGCAGATATACAATATATGGGGAGATATGAGGATGCCATTCCTTTAAGCGAAGGGAATTCAAGACCGTGGCCGGTCTACGTGGACAGACATGAAATTTTTATTGATTCAGGAGAAATACCTGCGTGTGGATTTAAGGTATATAAAGTAGTACCCGTATTCCAATTTAATCGGTTGGGAATCTACTGGCCAGACCCAAAAGTGAACAGTGGCAGTGAAATGTATGTAGACCCTAATACAATTGAAAATAAATTCCTGAAAGTCAGGGTACAGTCTAATGGCACCTTTAGTATAACTGATAAATCTACAGGGAGAAAATTTGAGAATCTCGGGTATTATACTGATACAGCCGAAGCAGGGGATATGTGGGATCATTTTGAACCTTCCCATAACAAGACATTCTCTTCCATTGGAGCAAGCGCCAGAATATGGATGGAGGAATGCGGAGAGCTCTCAGCTACCCTTGTATCCGAAATTGTAATGAAGCTTCCGGTGTGTTTGGAAAAGGACACAAATTTGAGTAAGCTTTATGGTAAGCGCTCTGAAACGGAGAGGGATTTAATCTTACGTACTTATATTACTCTTAACTGTGGAGAAAGAAGTGTAAAACTCAAAACAGTTGTTCATAACAGTGTAGAAGACCATATTCTTAAGGTAATGTTTCCTACAGGCATTAAAGCTGAACATTCTGCTGCAGCAGGACATTTTTATGTAGATAAAAGACCGGTAAAGCCGGTTAAGGAGCATGAAAACGGATATTACCCAGATATGCAGACTCTTCCAATGCAGACATTTATAGATGTCAGTGACGGTACATGTGGATTAGCGATAATCAGCAAGGATATTGCAGAGTATGAAGTGATGGACAATACAGAAAGAACCGTAGCATTGACATTGCTTAAGGCTACCGGAACAGTTGTGTGTACAGAATTTCGATCAGCTGCCAAATATCTGAATGATAAAGGTTGTCAGATGATAGGAGAAATTGAACTGGAATATGGAATATATCTGCATGAAGGAAATTATCTGGAGGGAAAAGTTTATGAGGTTGCTCAACGATTTAATACGCCTCTAAAAGCAGTACAGACAGGCTATCATGAGGGAAATGTCTCTTCAGGAACCAGTTTGATTTCTTTGGAAGGAGACTTTGTGATGAGTACCTTAAAACAATCCGAAGACAAGAATAGTGTGATTGTTCGCTTGTTTAATCAACGTAATCAAGGAGCCGGTGGATGCATCAGGAGCCTTCTTCCTATTAAGTCAGCAAAGAAAGTTACTATGGAGGAAGTAGATATAGAGAGTTTAAGCTTAATTGGAACACAGGAAATTGATATTTACGCAGCCAGGTGGGAGATAGTTACAATTAAAATTGATTTTGATATATGAAAAGTTATGAAAAGGGATTGAAAGAAGGTTTGATTAATGAACAGCAAGGAAATTGTAAAGAGAACTAATAAAAATCTTGGATGTTACAACGGAGGGTTTATTGGCTATATCGAAGAATATCATAGCGTAGGAATGAGCAGCGAAAATTACTGTAGTATTGTCGATGCATTTGAATCATTAAACATTTAATTTGTTGTCAATTATATAGAATTAGTTTATAGGAAAGATAGAAAAACATGACAGTAGAAGAGAAAATTGAAGATACGGAAAAAGGTGCTTAGGAAATCAAAAGCAGACTAGATGAGTTAAAAGTAAAAAAGACACTTGAAGTATGAAGCTTTCCGGATTAGCAAATTGGAAGAGTATATAAATTTTAAAAACAAGAATTGATGCCATTTATAAAATAAGCACGGATATTATTGTTACAGAAAAAGCCTTACTGCAGTGATAGCAGTCATAGCTAATATTATGTAGCGGAAAGGCTTTTCATTGATTTTCTTTATCACAGCTACCCCTATGAGGGCCCCTATGGCAATGGCAGGTACCATTATTCCTGCAGTCAGCATTGTGTCCCATGTAACATTTTTCCAGTAGAAAATCTGAAAAGGGAGCTTGGTAAAATTAACTATTAAAAAGAACCAAGCACTGGTTCCCATGAAATCATTCTTCCTAAAGCCCCTGGCAAGAAGATAGACAGTGAAAATAGGGCCCGCGGCGTTGCCTATCATGGATGCAAAGCCTGCGGCAATACCGGTCAGGGCAAAAAACCATATTTTCTCGGGTACCTTCAGACTATCACCCTTCTTTTCCATATATACAAGAATAAACAGGCATACTAATATTAGAATTGCTATCAGGGCCTTAAACTGGGTATCGTTGATATAATTTCCTACAACGGCACCTGATATTATTCCCAAAAGGGCCCATGGAAGGAGCTTTTTGATATTACCCCACTGGGCGTGGCGGTGGTAATACCAAACTGCAAAAACATCTCCTGCAAGGAGCATTGGGAGTATGACGCCTGTAGACTCCTTACCTCCAAAAACGCTGGCAAGTACAGGGATGGCCAGCATCATCAGACCACCGATTCCTGTTTTTGAAAATCCCACAAGAAAAGCGGCTGTGATTAGGACAATCCATTGAATAGCTGATAAATCCATTGCTGTAAAAAACTCCATATATTATCCGTTTCCAATTCTTTATTTTAAGTACGGTGAAAATATAACTTCCCGTATAAGTTTCTGAAAATGCAGTCCATTGCGGTCGGCACTTTCAGAAAAACGGGAAGTAATATTTGCAGTATTCCTAAGTACTTGGTCTATTTGATGAATTCTTTTATCTCTTCACATGTTTTCTTCACTTCGGGGAAAATAGTGTGAGCATTTTTATCATTTCTGACAAAATTCATTACTCGGTCGCATTCTTCAAGAAGAAGCCCGGTGTCGATGTCGGCAGGTGTAATTCCTGTACGCCCTTCGAAATTACCGTGATATATCTTTTCAAGGATGTCCCGCTCAAGGCCGATGCCCTTTATCTGCAGATCCCTGCATTTGAACTCGTCAAAGGTCTCCAGGAACCTCCGGGTCACATCAATGTATACCAATGATTCATCCAATCCGCTGTCAGTCCCGAATAGAATTCTGTCCTGGTATTTAATGAAAAATTCACGCCACTTTTCGGGATTTTCTGAAAAGCTGCCGTACATTTCGATACCCGGTGTCAGATCATAGTTTACACCGGGCCATTTGTCAAGAAATTCCGAAGCCCTTTTGGTACCTTCTTCTCCCATGAAAAAGAAATGGGCAAAGGTTACCTTAAGCTGCGGGAATTTGCTTAAGAAACCGTCGACCTCACTGTATAAGGCTTCCTTGGAAACGAAAGATCCGTCGGTATATGTCCAGCCTTCCTTTTTAGCCCAGTCCGGTGCTTTTTCCTCATCCCAGAATACCTTTGGGTCGCCGACATGATATGTAACAGGTATACCTTCGGCCTCCAGATATGAATAGTATTTATCATACACAGGTGAATCAAGGGGCAGACCTGTCTGCTTGCGCGTATCCGGCTTTCCCTCCAGCATTTTCATCCCGTCAAAGCCAAGCTGTTTCAGCCTTACTGCCTGATCAAGAAGGTACTGTCCGTCAACTCCGGCGGAATCATGAGGATAAAGCAGACCGCCGTACGCATATATCCTTCCCGGATACATTATTTTTGCAAGAGCGCATAACAGGTTTTGCGCAATATCCGATATGCCGGCGCAGCTGAGACTGGCGATGCAAAACTTGTCAAAGCTGTGTTTTTGTGCTGATTGGACAAGATATTGAATGCTTCCCGGATTGCTTATATGGCTATGGCTGTCAATTATTCTTATGTTTTGTAGCATTTTTGAACCTTCCTTTTACTTTTAATTTGCAAACATAATCAGTTGATTTATGATTAACTCGCCTTTAATCATTATCGAATATATTGAGGGAATTATCAAGAGTGTTATTAATTTCTTCCAATATGGGCAGAAAAGCATCCATGTAATGTGATGTATGTTATGCGTGTATGGCACGGCCTTCGGCTGATCTCATGGCTTCCATGACTGCTTCGGACATTGTGGGGTGAGCATGTATCATGGAGGCAATATCTTCAGGCAACAGCTCTGATTTTTTTGCCAGGAGAAGCTCATGAATCAGTTCAGTTGCCTCAGCGCCTACAATATGGGCACCAAGCAATTCGCCGGTGGACGGATGGAGCAATACCTTTACCAAACCTTCCGGATGCTCTGTAGCTACTGCTTTTCCGGCTCCGCGGAAAGGAAAGGTTGCTTTCTTATAGGCTATACCCTTTTCACGGAGCTTTTCCTCCGTATACCCAAAGCTGGCTATCTGAGGTTCACAATATGTTGCTCCGGGTATTTCCAGAAGGTTTATCTTCTTTTCTACGGATCTGCCTGCAATGTGCTCTGCTGCTATTTCTCCCTCCTTGGAGGCGACATGAGCCAGAAGCGGCGTAGCTACCACATCACCTATTGCATAAATTCCGGGAACTGCCGTACTGTAATAATCTCCAACCGGAATAAAACCTCTTTCAGTCACGATGCCGACTTTGTCCAGGCCAATACTTTCGGTATTGGGTGTGCGGCCCACTGATACCAGAAGCTTTTCAACCGATATAGCTTTACGGCTTCCAGCTTTGTCTTCAAGAATTATTTCAACTCCACTGTCCATTTTATTCATTGAAATAGCCTTTGTTTATGTATACATGTGTATACCGCGTTTCCTGAAAGACCTGGATAGCACCTCCGCAATCTCACTGTCTTCAACAGGCAGAATGCGGTCCAGCATTTCCACCAGATGCACTTCAACACCGAAAACGTTCATAATATGGGCAAATTCCACCCCTATCGCACCGCTGCCCAGAATAAGAAGGCTTTTGGGAAGGCTCTTTTGCATCAGTATGCCGGTAGAGGAGAGAACCTTTTCTTCATCAAAAGTAAAACCCGGAAGTTCCTTTGGCCTTGATCCAGCTGCAATAATGATGTTGTCCGCCGAAAGCTTATTTCCGTCCTTTAATATGATTTCATGAGGAGAATATATGGAGGCATCACCGGAAATTGATTCTATATTGTTTTTCTTTAGAAGAAATTGTACACCACGGGAGAGGGTGTCTGCCGCTGCTCTGGATTTTTCATATACCTTTAAGTAATCAAAGCCGCTGTGGCCGATACTTAGTCCCATACCTTCAAGAGCAGGAATGGAATTGAAGATTCCTGCCTGCTGGATAAGGGCTTTTGAAGGAATACAGCCAATATTCAAGCAAACGCCTCCGGGTTTATCCTTCTCTACAACAGCTGTTTTCAAACCAAGCTGCGATGCTCTTATAGCGGCTACATAACCGCCAGGACCTGCACCGATAATCAATAAGTCATAGTCATATTTAGTAGGCATACCTGTTTCCATCCTTTCTATGTGCCGGACTGGCCGGATGATTGCAGCAGCGATCATTGACCGCCGGTAATGCAAATAAGAATAAATCTGTCAGGCGGACAATGACAGCCCCTGCATATTTAATAAAGTGCGCGAATGGGCTCCTCAATCAGTTTTTTCAGCTCCGCCATGAAGGCTGCGCCGACAGCGCCGTCTATTACACGGTGGTCACATGAGAGTGTAAGCTTCATATTTGATTTTATGGAAACTGTGTCATCTGCATTTAACACCTGTTCTTTAATTATCTCCCCTACAGCAAGAATCGCCGAACCGGGTGGATTTATTATTGCCGTAAATTCTTCGATGCCAAAAGAGCCCAGGTTGCTTATTGTAAATGTAGCCTCTGAATATTCTTCCGGCTTTAATGCTTCTTTCTGCGCCTTTTGAATGAGCTCCTTCAATTCCCGTTCTATCTGAAGCATTCCCTTGCTGCCGCAGTCTCTTATTACAGGAGTAACAAGCCCATCCTTTAGAGCTACCGCCAGTCCAATGTCGATACGTTTGTGCCTGGAAATGGTACTGCCATTCCAGGTGGAGTTGATTACGGGGTGCTTCTTTAACGCTTCTGCTGCAAATTTTATCAGGTAGGTGTTGATTGATATTTTCTCACCTGCAACTGCTGCATATTGCCTTCTTGCCTGCAGGATGCCATCCATGGCCGCCTTCAATTTTAAATAATAATGAGGTGCGGAAAACATGGATTCCGAAAGCCGCCTGGCTATTATTTTGCGTTTTCCCGATACAGGCAGGATCTCGTCATCCTGTGCAGGGATAAAGCCTGGTTTTGGTGCTGTAAAGGACTCGGGCACAGGAGAAGGGGCTGTCATAGCTTTTTCCACATCTCTTTTAACTATTCTTCCATTGGGGCCGCTGCCGGATAGCTTACCTATATCAATCCCGGCATTGTCAGCGATCCTGCGTGCAAGCGGCGAGGATTTAACCGGTTTGGGAATATCGGCTATAACTGCTTTAGTGTCATCAGGAGCAGCGTTATAATTAAATCCGGAACCGGAGCCTTCTACTGCAGGAACTGATTTGACGCCGGTAAAGCTGTCACTTATTTTTTGATTATCAGTATTGTCAATAGTTGGTGCTAAAGTCGAATCGGCTTCTTTCACAAATGAATCCTTTGAAGCAGCCTCAGCATCAGGTGCAATATGTACAGCCTGAGCAATCAATGATGATATATCCTCTCCTGCGCTGCCTGTAATGGCAATGGGCTCTCCCACCGATGCATTCTGACCTTCATGAAGTAATATTTTTAACAGAACTCCATCACCGGAAGCTTCATATTCCATAGTCGCCTTGTCGGTTTCTATTTCACATAGTACATCACCGGATATGAAGACGTCACCTTCGTTTTTTATCCATTTGGCTATGATACCGGTCTCCATCGTAGGGGACAGTGCAAGCATCAAAAGCTTTTCCGCCATGATATTTTCCTCCAATTCAATTATATAAACTCATAAATACAATGCATTTTTAACTGCGTCTACAATCTTTTTTATCGAAGGTTGTGCTTCCAGCTCAAGCTTGTGGTTATAGGGCATTGGTACATCCTCCGAGGCAATGAGCTCCACCGGAGCATCCAGCAAATCAAAGCAGTTCCTTGAAATGAGCCAGGCCACATGGGAACCGACGCTGGCGAAGGGCCAGGATTCATCTATTACAATGCAGCGGTTTGTTTTTTTCACAGAATTGTAGACAGTTTCCTCATCCAGGGGCCTGATGGAGCGGAGATCTACTATTTCTGCATCGACCCCCATTGCCTCCAGCTCTCTTGCAGCTTCCTGAACCAGCTTGAGAGGCTTTGAATATGTAACAAGGGTGATATCTTTGCCTTTCCTCTTTATTTCTGCCTGCCCGAGGGGGATAAGGTATTCCTCCTCCGGTACTTCTCCTTTCCATGCATACATCATTTCTCCTTCAAGGAACAATACCGGGTTATCGTCTCTGATGGCAGTTTTTAGAAGGCCTTTGGCGTCATATGGAGTAGCAGGAGCTATTACCTTGAGACCGGGAATATGTGCATAAATAGATTGCAGTGCCTGGGAATGCTGCGCTCCAAGGTATTCTGCCGGACCGTTGGGCCCGCGGATAACTATGGGGATGCTGAGCTGCCCTCCGGACATGTATCTCATTTTGGCAGCATTGTTAACCACCTGATCGTATGCCATTAATGAAAAGTTGAAGGTCATCCACTCCACTATAGGCCTTAGGCCTGCCATTGCCGCTCCTATTCCCAGTCCTGTAAAGCCTTCTTCAGTTATGGGGGTGTCCACTACGCGGGCGGCTCCGTATTTGTCAAGCAGCCCCTGACTTACCTTGTACGCTCCGTTATATTCTGCAACCTCTTCACCTATAAGGAAAACCCTTTCATCCCTCGCCATTTCTTCGTCAATGGCCTGACGGAGAGCTTCTCTGTATGTTATTACCGCCATATACTTATTCTCCTTTATCAACAGCTTATACAATCGGGAACCCGCCACCTATAGAGGTGGAGGATTGTGATGTTGTTCAATTTATCCAAATAGGGTTTTACGCCAGTATGTCCTGATACAGTGTTTCCGAAGCAGGCTCCTCACTTTCCTCAGCGAATCTTGCGGCAGCTTCGGAGATATCCTTGCATTCCTTGTCCATCTCGACATATTCCTCTTCAGTAAGAATTGCCGTATTTTCCAGAGCAGTTTTGAAAATGAGGATGGGATCTTGCTGCCTGTAAGCTTCCAGTTCCTCTTTTGTCCTGTATTTTCCAGGATCACTCATGGAATGCCCCTTGTACCGGTAGGTCTTAATCTCCAGAAATGAAGGGCTGCCGGTGCTTCGGGCCAGGTCTGCCACACCTTTTACCTCCTGGTATACCTCCAGGACGTTCATTCCGTCCACCTGTCTGCCGGGTATGCCGTAGGAAGAGCCCATGATGGAAAAATCACTTACTGAAGATACTCTGTGAAAGCTGGTGCCCATTCCGTATTGGTTGTTCTCACAAATATATATAATAGGAAGGTTCCATATTTTTGCCAGATTCAGGCTTTCGTGAAAGGCTCCCTGATGTATGGCTCCGTCTCCAAAAAAACAAAGAACAACGCCGGTTTCCTTATTGTATTTGATTTTGAAAGCTACTCCCGAGGCAACAGGTATGTGACCCCCTACGATACCGTTACCGCCGTACATGTGTTTTTTAGCATCAAACAAATGCATGGATCCGCCTTTTCCCCGTGAAGTGCCTGTTATACGTCCGAAGAGCTCAGCCATTATTTCGTTGGGATTCATACCGCATGCAAGTGCGTGCCCATGATCCCGGTATGCGGTAAGCACATAATCCCTTGTAAGATCCAAAGCAGCAATGGAGCCGGTTGCAACGGCTTCCTGACCTATATAGAGGTGGCAGAAGCCTCCTATTTTTTGCAAACCGTACATCTGGGCGCTTTTTTCCTCGAAACGGCGGATCAGGAGCATATCTCTCAGAAGCTTTGTCAGAAATAGCCTGTCATATTTGTTTATATCAATATTTCCACCCATTATTCTTCCTCCCGGGGACTAAAGTTTATAACTTCCTTTAATCCCTTCATTGGATTATAATAAGCTGCCTCCTCCAGGATTGTTTCGAGAACAATGAAGTCCATTCCCGTATTGACTTTCCAGAAGGCAGTGAGCTTTTTGGCTGCGGCCTCCAATATTTCGGACTTGATTGAAGGATTGTCTATTAGATTTATTTTACACTTTATATTCACTATTTCATCTAGAGCACGTGTTTGCAGCATCCACTCAGCTTCGGAGTGTGAGGCCAGATGTATGGCTTTTGCAAATTGAGGGGATGTGACTGCAAATATGGCTCCGGGCCTTCCATGCACAATAGCCGGAGTCATCCACCGCATATGGGGTCTTCCGGATGTGTCCACCGTTGCCAGTACGCCTGTTTTTGAATCCTCCAGTATTTCCTCTATCTTGCCCATAATTCCGTGTATATCCACCGGTACGCCTCCCTTTATTCCAGATACCTGAAATTTATTATTCACAACGAATTTATAAATACCACATTATATAAGATTAGTACCAAATTTTAAAATGTATTAGTGTTTTTAATATAAAAACATGACAGATTACAATAATATGGAATAATTCCGTCATAATTTTACAATATCATCATTAAAAATAATAAAAAGCCTTGATTAGTTGAGTTTAGTGTAATATAATGTAAATGCTAAAGCTCTATTATAATTACTGAAGTGAGGGGACTTATATCATGTTCGAAGACAAAACGTTAGTGTGCAAGGATTGTGGACAAGACTTTATTTTTACTACCGGAGAGCAGGAATTTTACGCAGCCAAGGGTTTTCAGAATGAGCCGGGAAGATGTAAGGAATGCAGATCATCAAGAAAGACACAATTCAGCAGAGATGGTTCTAAAAGGGAAAGAGAACAGTTCGATGCAGTTTGCGCACAATGCGGCAAGGAGACAAAAGTCCCGTTTAAACCGCGTTTGGATAAACCAGTATATTGCAGCGAGTGCTTTGCTAACCGCTAAAAATATTAAATTAAAAATAATTTAATTACTCTATTATTATAGCCCTTTGTATGAATACATAAGGGCTGTAGTTATGTGGATAACTTTTTATTTACATAAAAGTATTTTAAAAGATCCAGGATGGTTTTTACTCTCTGAGTGTTGACAGTAAACATTGGTTTACTGCGTTTAATAACAGGTTCATCCATTTAATTTCAATATAATCATACAGTTAACATAACAACTAAAAATTAGTATTCTAGAATACCCGGGTTTTCCACACCTGAAACAAGCTTATATGAGTTATTCACAGTTTTATACACATTATCCACAGCTTTTATATTCACAAAACGGATGTTTTGTGGGTTAATTATAATAAGAAAAACAGCTTTTTTCTGTATGTTTTGGTGGAAATATTAGTATACTTTATTGTATAATTACCTATAATTAGATTAATGAGGCAGGAGCTTAATTATTTTTGTTGTTAAGAGATTGATAATATTGGGTAATTGTATTAACATTAAAGTATAATCAGTTTCAAACATTTCCACATTACGAAAGGGGCTGTTTGCATGAAAATTATTATCACCGGAAAAAACTTCGAAGTCACAGAAGCCTTGAAAGAGAAAATCAATAAAAAGTTTGGAAAGCTGGACAGGTATTTCAGTCCGAATACTGAGACACATGTAACCATGAGCGTTGCAAAAAGCAGGCATATTTTTGAGGTAACCGTGCATCTCAACGGTATTGTGATGAGGGCAGAAGTAGAAAATACCGACATGTATGCGTGCATTGACAAAGCAGTAGATATTTTGGAGGGCCAGGTCAGGAAAAACAAGACCCGATTGGAAAAAAAGCTGCATGCTTCAGCTTTTAAATCCGAGGATTTCAAATATGATGCAGCAGTTGAGGAAGAACATGAATTCAAGGTGCTCCGCACCAAGAGGTTCGCTGTAAAGCCCATGACTATTGAGGAAGCCATTTTACAAATGAATCTTTTAGGTCATGAGTTCTTTATGTTTTCAAATGCCAAATCAAAGGAAGTCAATGTGGTTTACAGGAGAAAAGACGGCAATTATGGCTTGATCGAACCGGAATTCATCTAATTTCGAAAACGTATGTTCTTTTTTAATTGCATAAGTTAGAGTTTTCAATTATAATAAAACTGCCATATTTTTTATGGCAGTTTTATTTATGGGAGTTAAAAATGGAATTAATAAATGGTCTAAATAAAGAACAGCAGGAAGCGGTACTGCATACAGACGGACCGCTCCTCATACTGGCAGGGGCCGGAAGCGGAAAAACCCGCGTCCTTACACACAGGATAGCTTATCTTATTAAGAAAAAAGGAGTCTATCCTTCAAGTATTCTGGCCATTACCTTTACAAACAAGGCTGCAAAAGAGATGAAGGAGAGAACTGCCAGGCTGCTGGGCGATATGGCTGAAGATATGTGGGTCAGCACCTTTCACTCCATCTGCGTAAGAATTCTCAGACGTGATATTGAGAAAATAGGCTACACAAGGAACTTTGTGATTTTTGACTCAACCGACCAGCAGACACTGGTGAAGGATTGCATCAAGGAGCTTAATTTAAATGAAAAGAATTTTCCATACAGAGAAGTGTTGTCCATTATAGGCAGAGCAAAGGATGAACTCATCGAGCCGGACATTTATACAAAAATGAATGCCGCTGATTTCCGCCTTGGCAAAATAGCAAAAATCTATGAGCTGTATCAAAAGAAGCTTAAAAATAATAATGCCCTGGACTTTGATGATATCATACTTATGACCATAAAGCTTTTCCTGGACAACCCCCCGGTGCTGGAGTATTATCAGCACAAATTCAAGTATATTCTGGTAGACGAATATCAGGACACCAATACTGCACAATACACCCTTATCAGCCTGCTGGCACAGGAATACAAGAATTTGTGCGTCGTTGGCGACGATGACCAGTCGATATACGGATGGAGAGGGGCAAATATCAGGAACATCCTGGATTTTGAGAAGGAGTTCAAGGGCTGTAAGGTGGTCAAGCTGGAGCAGAACTACCGCTCTACCCAGTCCATTCTCAATGCTGCAAATAATGTCATTAAGAATAATACCGGCAGGAAAAGAAAAAGCCTCTGGACTGAAAACCCTGTAGGCGGCGGCATACAGCTGTTCGAAGGCGGTAATGAGCATGAAGAGGCCTTTTTTGTCGCCAGGGAAATCAAAAGACTTGTACAGGATGGAAACAGGAATTACAGGGACTTTGCCATTCTGTACCGTATGAATGCCCAATCCCGTGTACTTGAGGAAACCTTGATGAAGGACGGGATACCCTACAGAATATTCGGAGGCCTCAGGTTCTACGACCGGAAGGAAATCAAGGATATCATAGCATATCTGAGAGTGATCCAGAATCCGGCGGATGATATTGCTCTCAAGAGGATTATAAATGTACCCAAGAGGGGTATTGGAAATACTACAGTTGATACTGCTGAAAGGGTAGCAGTCAGCCGTTCCTGCAGCATATACAGCATAGTGTCCTCAGCCTCGGAGATATCCGAGCTTCAGAGGCCAGCCTCAAAGCTTGGAGAATTTACTTCGCTGATAAATGGCTTCATGGCACAGCTGGAAGGCATGAGCGTATCGGAGCTTATCGGCGAGGTCATTCAAAAGTCCGGTATATTGGCAGAGCTGGAAGCGGAAAATACTATAGAAGCACGCTCCAGAATTGAGAATATAAAAGAAATGATATCCAGTGCCCTTGAATTTGAAGAGCAGAGTGAGGAAAAAGGACTGGAAGCTTTCCTGGCTAATGTCTCTCTGGTTTCCGACATAGATAATCTGGAGGGTGAGCAGGATACAGTGGTGCTTATGACCCTGCACAGCGCCAAAGGTCTGGAATTTCCTGTGGTTTTCATGGTTGGGCTGGAAGAAGGAGTCTTTCCGGGTATGCGGTCAATGGGTGACGACAATGAACTGGAGGAAGAGCGCCGGCTTTGCTATGTAGGTATGACAAGAGCCAGAGAAAACCTCTATATGACCAACACTTTCAGCAGAACCCTTTTTGGTAATACCACCTACAATAAAGCCTCAAGGTTTCTGAAGGAAATTCCCGCTGAACTCATTGACTGCGGAACCATGCCGACAAAAAAAGCCGACAGCTTTACGGAGAGATCCGGTAAAAGCTTTACCGGCAGCTGGGAAAACAATTTTTCTGCCGGAGGCAGCCGCATGTCCGGCAGCAGCTCCGGTTTCAACGGCACGGTACTGCCCTTTATAAATCCGGCTCCGGTAAACAAACCGGCAGGCACTATTGATTTCAAGCCAGGGGATAATGTAGTTCACAAGAAATTCGGAGTGGGTACAATTACTTCTGTAGAGAAGGATAATGAAGATTACAGACTGGAAATACAGTTTAGAAACTCCGGTATGAAAAGGCTGATGGCAGCCTTTGCCAATCTGACAAAGCTATAGATTGACAAACACAAGGGGAAACACAAGGGGACGGTTCTTCTGTGTTCCAATAGAACACAGAAGAACCGTCCCCTTGTGTTTCCAATCAAATAAATTACCCGGGTATAAACTCCTATATGAATGCAAATAA
>Ga0366771_1046_pt1 | contig 21833 bp, 18 predicted proteins | sample BONcelN113001C10_FD_207080 | JGI IMG/M metagenome (GOLD analysis project Ga0366771, IMG submission 207080) | Enriched cells from coal bed in the Powder River Basin, Montana, United States - BONCAT cells N11 rep2 HSBNCT.N11.300.1.C10 ...
GCTAAGAAATTAATGTAGGAAAACGATTTCTCTATTGCCGTATTTCAGAAAGGATAGGATATAACAGTCCCGGTACATTCATCAGAATATTTAAAGATATTATTCCATACCGCCGGGACAGTATAAAGAGAGCATTCTTGAAGAACATCAGCTTGCGGGGCCGTGATTTTCAGCTGTGAAGGCAGACCTCCCAGCTCAACATGAAGTAAGAAATTTAATATTTATTATAAATCCTGTATAAAATAATGCAAGAATATGCATAAAGGAGGAACTGACAGTGAAAGAGCAAAGAAGGGACAAAAATATAGTAAAGGAATCCATAGGAGATCCGGCTTTTTATAACGACCAGATAAGTAAAAGCAAGGAGCCTGTCAAAAAAGAGATGGATAAGAAAAAAGGCGGCAGCTGCAAAAGCGGCCTTTAAGTACTGGTGAAAATATAACTTCCCGTATAAGTTTCTAAAAATGCAGTCCATTGCGGCCGTCATTTTTAGAAAAACGGGAAGTAATATTTTCAGTACTCCTAAACACCTGTAAGAAACTCAATTTCGGATTTTATATCTTCATCAAGTATTATTATACCGACAGAGGGATACCTTTGTCTTTTTTTCACTGTCGGAGAACCCGGATTAAAATATAACGTACTGCCTATTCTTTTATTAAAAGGAATATGACTGTGCCCGAATATTATGCAATCAAGGGCTTCATCCCTGAAAAAATCCGGTAATCTGTCAAGGGTTGTTCCCTTATCGCCGTGGCCGTGCAGGATTCCTATCCTGAAGCCTTCCAATTCCAATATCTTTTTTTCGGGAAGAGACAGCTTTAGTTGGTCGGAATCACGATTCCCGTAAACCGCAATAACTGGCGCTATGGCCTCCAGCCACCTAATAACCGGCTCCTCAACCAAATCCCCGGCATGTATTATCAGTTCAACTCCTGCAAATACTTTAAAAACCTCATCAGGTATGACTTTTGCAGATCTGGGTATATGCGTATCGGAAATTACACCAATCTTCGTATCCTCACTACCTTTTACGATGATTTTTCATACATGACTATTATGGCATGGGTCAAATAAGAATATGACAAAAATTATAAATTTACACCTTGATACCTTATTCCTCAGGATTATTTGACCGTGTGCTTGTGGATATACTCCCTAAGAGCAGAATTAAGCAACGTTTGGTATCCCTGCTTCTTCTCCGATGACATTTTCTTAAAATACTTCTATTAATGAAGCAGTGTAGCCTGTCCGCACCAAATTATGTAGTAATTCTTGTACTACGTGAATATGATTAATAGGGGTGAGTTTTATGTCCATAACAATAAAAAAAGTTGAGAAATGGTCTGCCAAAAAGAAAACAGCCAAACTGCTTAAGGCTTTGTCCGTTGACGCACCGGAAGTCAAAGTTGCAGTAATCCGCGCTCTGGGGAAAGTACAGGATGAAGGCGTAATGCATACGCTGATCACACTTTTGAAAGACCCAAATCCAGCTATACGCGGGTGTGTCGTTGAGGCCTTGGGTAATCTTGCAAATGCAAGGTCCCTTGAATTTGTAAGGCAGATGTGGAGCAACGAACAGGATGAAGAGGTGCGGGAAAAAGCCAAAATAGCTATCGCAAAAATCAAGACCTTCGCTGTCCAAACAGAAAGGTCTTAATACGGCATATATATTTTATCATGATGTCGACGTTGGAAAATGATTATCCATAACGATTATTTTCGTCCGGCCGCCATCCACTTATAAAGGACAAAATACGTCTGCATGCGGTTGTCGGCCCGGTTTACTTTTTTATTCAGTGCTTCCGGGCCGATTCTCAGCTGGCCGGAATGTTCCTTCACCAAAGCGCTCAATCCTTGTATCGATTCCGAAATTACCTGAAACCCGGTTCAGGTCGGCAATGGTCTATTAAGCTCCATGCTTCACACAATAACCTCAAAAAGCCTTCTGCCTTTTACCTCCAGCCATTGAGAGGAATACTTCTTGTCGGTATTGAAGTTGAAGACAACCATATACCCTTCTTCAAGCTTTTGTGTATCAAGATATTCAGCCAACTGCTCCAGGCCTTTTTCCTCGTATTTGCGGCCGTTCCATATTTTGAGTTCTACAACAAATTTCTGCGCTCCAAAAGTTATAACCACATCCATTCTACGGTTTTCTCTTGTCTGTGCTTCTACGAAACTGAAACCGTGACCGTTTAAAATAGGTTTCAGATACGCAAGGAATATAAGCCTTCCATTTGTTTCATAAAACCTCTCGTCTTCCTGCCTGTACTGCTCATACATAAATTCCTGGAATTTGAGAAGAGCCTTCTCCATATCAAGCTGCCCATTATGTATGAGGAGGCTGTTGCCTGTACTTGAAAACCGTGATACCATAGCCCTCATATCTTGCTGCGCCAGCATATAATCATACAAAAGGCTTTCATATATTCTATTGTCTATACCAAGCTTTCTTTCTTTTTCCGCCAAAATACCGTACATAATCCCCTTTTCATAAGCCATGGGGTTGAATGGTATCTCCCTGCCCTCCACCAGTATTTCATAGACCACTGCTTTAAGCTCAGGATTATTTTCAATATTTTTTATCACATCGTCAAACAATGTACTTTTTTCATTCAAGGTCATTTTTATCGAGGCTTCCAGACCCTTCAACGTCCAATCTCTGCCAAGGTATTCTTCTATATTCTTGCAAAGTCTGCTTACAAGGTAGGGATATCCGCTGGTAAACCTCCGGATTTCTTTTGAAATAAGTCCTGTGTCCATGGTTATCCCTGTATCCTTTATATATTCCTTAAGCATAGCTTCTATTTCACTCTGAGAAAATGACATATCCACCTTAAAATCAGCAGCTACATTCCAGGGAGAATTAAATGCTCTATCCTTCTCTTCCCTTATTTTTAGCTTGATATTCTTAATGTCATGAACCCCGCCCAGAATAACGCTCTGAAAACTCTTATCCTCACCTGAACTCATTGCGAGATATTTATTGCGCAGCAAACCCAAAAATTGCATGAATACTCTGTTTGCACTGCTTTTATCAACCTCGTCAATTATTAATACGATATCTTTCCCAAGCTCTTTTATCAAACCGGTTATTGCTCTGGACAGGCTTTTGAAATCAGCTGTCTCATTCTCCAAAATCCTCATTTTTGCAGCAAGTTCTTCATTATTGAACTCAACGCTATCGGCAAATACTCCGAATATTTTCGAACAGAATTTTTCCTCCGTATCGAACAAGTCATCTCCAACACCTTCAAAACTAGTTTTGATAACAACATACTTTTCGCTTAGAGCTTTTGAGAGCATCAGCATAGTTGTGGTTTTTCCGTACTGTCTCGGCCGGTTTATTGTGAAATACAAGCCTTCATCTACCATATTTGCAATCTTATTGATTTTATTGCTTATATCAGCCATATAATGCTTGTCCGGCACACACAAGCCGGTTACGTTGAATTTCCTCATTATATTGTACCTCCCCGACATTACTGAAATTTTCACTCAACTAATATCCTATCAGATATTATACCAGATATGTCCATGTATTTTGCATAAACAAGTAAATTTACCCTGCCATCTATTATGAAAAGGCGATTAAAGCATTAAATCGTACTCTTGACTAAGCGCCCTCTTCTGGGGGATAATTTACCTCTGTTATCCTCATCAGTTATGTTTCCTTACTTCATCTACCAAAAAATATCGGTAATTAATACTTACACATCCCCCAACTTAAATACACAGTTTACTTCCTTGGTACCCATAATCCCTTGGATAAGCCTTGCCCCATCAACAAACCCGGCACGATAAAAGAAACTCTGCTGGATCATGGAAATTTCATTCAAAATATCGCTATAATTAACAAGTATCTCTTGATTGTCTTGCAAAGCCTTAATTAAGGCTTCATACAAGTTTTTCTTTTTCTCTTCCAATTCAAGTAACTGCTCGTTAGTAATAAATCTTGCTGCCAGACTATTTACTATTTCACCTTCTGCTTCTAAATAAAACCTGCAGTTATTCAACTCGATAAATTCAATATTTTTCATGATAATCCCCCGTTCAATTTAAAGTCTATATTCATATTATAATCCAACTAATTGTTGTTTGTCAACGTTGTACACAAAATTATGTTGTTTATGTGCATAAAATCCAACAAGCGGTTGTATAATTAGGACAAAGGAAGGTTTTAATATATGCTTGCAAAACGATTAAAACAGCTACGCGAAGAAAGACACCTGTTACAAAAGGATATTGCTAATATATTGAAAATTACCACAAGCGCTTATGGTTATTATGAACAAAATCGTCGAGACCCTGATACTATTGTTTTACAAAAACTCGCAGATTTTTTCGATGTATCAACGGATTATCTTTTAGGTCGTACAAATATACCGAATTATAGTACCATAGACACGCTACATAATCATGTTCTTGATGTCTCAAAACTACCAGGTGAAGCTATAAAACAAGCAGAAGAGTACGTCGAATTTCTAAAGCAAAAATATCTCCATAAGAAATAAGTACCAGACACCGCTTCTATTTACTTTCATAACAATTTACACACATTTACATAGCTATAGCCTATTGAGCTGCCGAATAAGACAATCCGCCCCTTTCAAGCAGTAAATTCCTGAATTGCGGGCTGTAGGACATAGGTTTACTTTTCATAAAATACTCACATTCTATTATTAGTTTTTACTGTAACTATGTTAATTCAACCTGTTCATTCATTTTCTAGTTTTAAACAATATTGATACCAGTACAAATTTATAGAGTTTGAGAAATAGGTGAATAAGGTATAAAGCCAGCATCCCGGCCGCACACCGGACACTTTTGAAGCGACAGCGGAAGCTCAAGACCACATTCATCCATTAATCCGGCATTTGCCAGTATGTCGGCTGCAGGTCCGTCGGCTGCAATCCGGCCGTCTTTTATTACAATTACTCTTTTGCAGATGTCAAAAACCATGTCAAGATCATGGCTGGTGATGATTTTGGTATGCTCAAAGCCTTTCATCAGATTCATTACCCGGCGTCTGGATTTGGGATCCAGGGCGGCTGTAGGTTCATCCATAATGAGAACATCCGGCTGCATTGAGAGCACCGAAGCAATGGCTGCCACCCTTTTTTCGCCTCCCGAAAGCTTGAAGGGTGAACGGTCCTTCAAATGAGGTATGCCCACCATTTCCAGAGCCTGCAGCACCCTGCCCTCTACCTCCTTCTCATCAAGTCCGTAGTTGCGGGGACCAAAAGCCACATCATCATATACGGTGGTCATAAACAGTTGATCGTCAGGATCCTGAAATACCATACCAAGTCTTTGCCTGATAACAGAAAGGGTTTTCCTTGTAACATGGACGTCACCCACCAGCACCTCGCCCTTTTCAGGAAAAAGTACTCCCATTAAAAGCATCAACAGCGTGGATTTCCCTGCACCGTTTGCTCCGATGATTCCCACAGCTTCCCCGTGATGTATGCTGAAGTCCAGGCCTTTTACAGCCTTATGACCATCGGGACATGGCGAAAAGGGTTATCACATGTGTCCAATCCTTACCTATCTATACCAACAGCTATGCTTTCCTTATCACTCTTATTGACGAAGAAAAGGTATGGAGGATATTTGGAGAGAGCAATCTGGATGAATGGAAAAATTACCAGGGTATCATAGATGAGAATGGTGAGCTTATGGCGTCCTCGGAAGGCCTTAAGATTCCGGAAATAGTAAATTCACTTGACAGCTCTTTATTCTCCGGATATTCAGGACATTTTAAAATCAGTGAAGGCAGTACAAAATATATCGTTACTTATACATCATCAAGTGAAAACAAGTGGAAATACTTCAGTGTGATTCCGGAAATTAATATTATGGAAAGGATATTACAAGTAAGATTCCTTTATATGGGCGCCATCCTGCTGGCATTCAGCCTGGCTCTGGTTCTGTCATGGTATCTCTCCAAAAGAAATTATAAGCCAATAAGAGACATTGTAAATGTAATAGAATCGAATATAAATAAGGCAGGCCTGCAAAAAAGCGGTGAATATAATATCATCTACAATACGGTATCGGATATGTTCAAGGCTTCAAAGGAAATAGAATCCAGGCTGGCTTCCCATACCGATATTGCAAGAATGCATTTTCTACTGCAGCTGCTTAAAAGTATGACCAATATGGAAAAGATAAAAGAATCAATGGATACCTATTCCATCCATCTTCCATACAGCTGCTTCCTTGTCGCAGTTATGCAGATCCACAGCTATGACGATGAGACACAAAACACTCAGAGCTACAATAATTTCTCAAGATTAGCGGCATCCAATATATCTGAAAAAAACCTTAATAAAAGGTTTCACGCCTATGCCGTTGAAGTTGATGAAAACAGGATCGCGTTGCTGATAAATACAGATATCACTGGAAATGAGAATAACGGGTCTGTGATAGAAAGCGTTTTGAAGGAAGTTATTGAGCTGCTGGATATAAACCTGAAAATGAACACCAGCATAGGAATAGGCAGAGAATATACTTCCCTTAATATGATTAGCATTTCTTACAATGAAGCCATCACAGCGCTTGACTACATATCCATACGCGGTAATTACCGCATTATGCATTACAATCAGGTTCAGTCCTGTACAAACAGCATTTACTATCCTATTACAAAGGAACAGCAATTGATCAACCACGTCAAGCTGGGGGATTATGTATCGTCAAAAGCACTGCTTGAAGAAATCTACCGAATCAACTTTCAGCAGCGGGAAATTCCTGTCAAGCTAGCACACTGCCTTTTCAGCAACCTGATCAGTACCCTGCTGAAAATATTGGAAGAACTGAAGCTTGACTTTAATGAGTATTTCAACGAAGATATGAGCCTGATGCCGGACTTAAACAACAAAGGCAGTGTTTATGAGGTATTTGAGTATATTAACAGCAATCTGAAGAAGCTTTGCGCCCGTATAATCGAGAAAAAAGCCAGCCACAACACAGAGCTCCGTGACAATATAATAAGCCATATTGAATCGGAATACGCGGATAGCTCAGGATTATTTTCAATATTCTTTATCACATCGTCAAACAATGTACTTTTTTCATTCAAGGTCATTTTTATCGAGGCTTCCAGGCCCTTCAACGTCCAATCTCTGTCAAGGTATTCGTCTATATTCTTGCAAAGTCTGCTTACAAGGTAGGGATATCCGCTGGTAAACCTCCGGATTTCTTTTGAAAAATGTCCCATGTATTTTGCATAATCAGGTAAATTTACCTGCCATGTTCAGGCATTACCATTTTGCCGAACAGCATATCAACATATAAGCTTTCTCCCTCGAACCTAGTAAATAATTTCAGGCTGCTTATATTTAAATTTTATCATTAATGCCGCCCTTCCGACAATAGTATCCTCAACTTCAGGTACAAAGGGACCTGCAAGCCGTGCGCCAATAAATGATTCCCTCTCATACCCGCCTTCCCGTAAAACCTGTCTGGTCGGAATATAGCACGCGATACTGTTGGTATATCCAAGAACAATAATATCTTCATCAAATAGTCCTTTTATTTCCTTTCCTATATCGTGAACAACCTCACATTCAAGACATATGATGCATGTCTTCCCGTCCAGTCTTAAAAATGACATGTAATAGGGCAGAAAGTTATTTATACCTTTTTCCTTGATACATGACATTATTTTCCTTACTGATTCCTTTCTGTATAACGGTTCATCAGGATTATTCAATATTGCTTCCCATTTTTCGACATCCCATATTTCAGTATATAATTTTATATCACTATATCCCGTATGAATATCCAGGTCTATTTTTCTCCATTCCGGCTTATCCATATATCCTTGAATTTCATTTGCCAATGATGTACCCGCCTGCTCCAGTTCATCATAATTACAGCTTTTAAATTTGCCGTTTTCAGCTGTAACATACGGTTTGATATCAGCGCCACAGCCTTGCAGGAATACCGCTGTCATGCCTGAATTTTTTTCTTCAAGAATTTTCCGTACCACTCCCGGAAAATCTGCAGATATTAAATAATTATCACTTCCAAGAGTTGTAGGATGGCAGGCGTAATTATATATCAGCCCGCAGATGCTGTTGTCCCTATCGACAAATTTTAAAAGAAATAGATCAGGATCCATACGGTCCTCATCAAAGTTTGGCCTCCACAAAATCCCTTCTTCGGAAGGTAGTCTCCTGCTCACGCCAAAGCTTGACCTGCCCTTGAAAATAAGAACATCACCCTCAATTGGGTTTTTAAATCCTTCATCAATCATGCTTATAATTTTTTTCTTTATAATATTGTAATATCTTATGTCCTCGGTAAAATCAACATCCTTCTGATCCTTATTCCATAGAAAGCTGTTTGAAGTCATACTATAAGGACGTGCAGCCCTCTTATCCGTATCTTCCCCTGTCACGGCAACCACAGAATGGGTGTGAGAATAACTAATGATAATTTTATCCTGGGTCAAGCCATATTTTTTTCTTACGGCTTCCTTAATACCATAAGCGAAGCTGCTGTCCCCATAGCACAGATCCAATGCAATGATTATAACCGTTTCATTTGCCTGCATTAATACAACACTTGCATATGGGTCATCATGCACTCCTGTACTTTTATGTGTTCTTGCTGAAAAACCCATCTGCAGCACCGGAATATCCGGTGTGATTTTTTCTTTTAAAATGCTGAATTTCATAAAACCCCTCCTGTTAATTTTTATTACTATATCCCGAGTATATTATATGGATACGGAATAACCTGAATTAAGTATTGTTACAGCTCTGTCCACTCTCCTCAAGCCTTCCATAAGTGCAGCTTTCGGGCAGGCAATGTTCATTCTTAGAAACCCCTCTCCTCCGGCTCCGAATGTTGCTCCATCATTCAGACCGATTTTAGCCGTATGCACCATTAACCCCGAAAGCTCCTTAGGATTCAATCCCAGCTGGCGGCAGTCCAGCCACACCAAATATGTGCCCTCGGGCTTTATCACCTTAATCTCCGGTATATTCCTTTTAAAATAATTTTTTAATAATCGCAGATTTTCCTGCAGATAGTCCAACAACTGTTCCAGCCATTCCTCACCATATCTGTACGCCGCTTCAGATGCAACTAAACCAAAAATATTTCCAGTTTCCATCCCCATACATTGAACTTTATTTTTAAACCGTTCTCTCAGCACAAAATCGGGTATTATTGCCGCAGATGCAGTCAATCCTGCTATTCCGAAGGTTTTACTGGCAGCAATACATGTAACGGTATTGTGTTCCAGACTTTCTGAAATGGAAGCGATGGGTATATGCTTGTAATTTGAAAAAACAATATCCGAATGTATTTCATCTGAAACTAGAATCACATTATTCTTAAGACATAATTCCCCCAGCCGGTTCAATTCCTCCCGGCTCCATACCCTTCCAACCGGATTATGCGGACTGCAAAGAATCATCATTTCAATACCGGATTTCATCTTTCTTTCCAGATCTTCAAAATCCATTATATAATGCCCGTCAACAAGCCTCAAAGGACTGTCTACCAATTGGCGGCCATTATTCTTGATAACCGTATAGAACGGCGGATAAGCAGGCGACTGGACAGCCACTCTGTCCCCCGGCTCGGTAAATGCCATTACGGCAGCACTTAGTGCAGGGACAACCCCCGGAGTATAACTTAACCACTCACTTTTTATAGTCCATTCATGTCTTTTTGCAACCCAGTCAATGAGCGCACTGCAATATGATTGCGGCAAGCTTTCGGTATATCCGAAGATACCATGCTCGCTTCTTTCTCTTATAGCTTCAATAACCTTATGTGGAGCCCGAAAGTCCATATCCGCTATCCACATTGGAAGAATATCCGTGTCATTAAAAATCTTTTCAGTACAATCCCATTTCAAGGAACTTGTATTTCTACGATCACATATAACATCAAAACTGTATTGCATTTAGTAGTCCTTCCTGTATTTATCCAAACAGATCAAGCTTTTACAGCACCTATCAGCACGCCTTTTACAAAGTACTTCTGCAGAAAAGGATATACCATCGCTATAGGTACAATCGTTACAATAACCGTAGCCATCTTCAATTGAGGGCCGATGGCAGACGACTGCAGCTCTGCCTCTCCTGCAGTTCTCATGGACTCTGTAGACTCAAAGAGAATTTCTCTTAGTATGACCTGCAGAGGCCACATTTTACGGCTGTTTAAATAGATCATTGGAGTAAAGTATGAATTCCATTGACCAACGGCATAGAATAAGGCGATAGTAGCAATCGCAGGCATAGAAATAGGGAGTATGATTTTAAACAACACATAGGGAGCCGAAGCGCCATCAATAATGGCTGCCTCTTCAAGACTCTCCGGTATGTTAAGAAAAAAGCTGCGCAGCACCAGCATATAATAAGTACTTATTGCACCTGTTAGTATAACGGCCATATATGAATCAATAAACCCCAGACCCCTCATCAACATATAGGATGGGATCAAGCCTCCTTTAAAATACATGGTAAAGATAATCATGTTCATAAAAATTTTGTAGCCCTTCAATTTCGTTTTAGATAAAACATAAGCACACAAAATCGTTAGTGCCAGGTTGGTAAAAGTTCCTGCAATTGCTATAATAAGAGTTGATTTATATGACAGAAATATATTTCCGTTCCGGAAAATATGCAAATAGGCTTCAAAGGAAATATTTCGAGGAAAGAGAACAATACCTCCTTTCAAATAGTCTGCTACAGGCATTAGTGAAATGGTCAGAATATATATAAAGGGATAAAGTGCAGTCAGACCAAATAAAAATAGCAGTGCGTAGTTAAAAGCATTAAAAAATGAAAGTTTCTTTTCCACAGTGACCAGCTCCTCCCCTGTAATTTTTTAGTAAACTTTTGTGCCTTAAAAAATGCTTTCCCCTCTGACCTTTTTGGAAAGCCTGTTCGTACCCATAATCAGCACATATCCTACCGCTGATTTAAACAATCCCACTGCTGTGGAAAAGCTATAATCGCCTTGTTTCAGGCCTACCTTGTATACATAGGTATCAATATTCTCTCCCACACCGGCCACCATTGGATTTAAAAGAACCAGTGTCTGTTCCAGTCCGGCACTTAAAATACTGCCCAACTGAAGAATGAAAATGATGACAACCGTACTTGCGATGCCTGGTAGTGTAACATATTTCATCTGCTGCCATCTGCTGGCACCATCAATTATTGCAGCTTCATATACCTGCACATCTACTCCTGCTATTGCCGCAAGGTAAATAATTGAATTCATCCCCGCCTCTTTCCACATGGAGGACAACACCAGCAGAGCCCTGAAGTATTTAGGATTGCCCATGATATTGACTGACTGCATGCCCGTGCTCTTAATTATCATGTTGAAGAGGCCGTCATTGACAGAAAACATGCTAAGTATAATTGCTCCCACAATAACCCAGGAAATGAAATGCGGAAAATAAATGGCTGTCTGTACAACTTTTTTGAACTTGACTGCCCGTATTTCGTTTAGCAACAGTGCAATTATTATAGGAAATGGAAATCCAAAAATAATTTTATAAAAACTTATCAGGAGAGTATTTCTTAATGCCTCCATAAAGGGCCGTGAACTGAAAATCAATTCAAAGTTTTTAAAGCCTATCCACTTATTCCCGATAAATGGACTTCCCGGAATATAGTCCTGAAAAGCGATGGAAATACCGTAAATGGGTATGTATTCAAAAATAATGTAATACAACAACGGAAGGAGCATCATTGAATACATAAATCTATTTTTCCAAATGTACTTCAACAAGCTGTCTTTTGGTTTAAGTCGATTTGCCATCTTGGTGTTTGCTGTCGTCACAGTACTCATTATCCAGCCTCCAGTTTCTTTTTCCGTATACTTTAATTTTAAACAATCCTGCTATAAACACAAGTTGCAGTTATATTGAAGCGTTACATATATTTATAAAACTACTGATCAACCAGTGTTTTGTTGTGACGCTTTATCCATACCAAAACCCAGGGGCGCCTGGCCACCCGGGTTTTAGTACTACTACTGTCTAGTACACTGTCAACTTTAAAAATATACTATGGTGTCAAGTCTAACACTGATTTTATGAGCATTAATCTTAATGAGTATGGTATGAAATTAGACTTGACACCCTACCAGCGGGTATTATGCTTGTGTGTTTTTTAAGTGCTGGTGATTATTTCTTGTTTGCCTCATATAATTCATTGATTTCCTTTATAAGAGTATCTCCGCCTTCTGCTTTCCATTTTGCAATAAATGCATCCCATTCTGATGCAGGATCACCCTTGCCGGTAATAATAGCTGTTACAGAATTTTTGACAAAGTCAGCACCCTGTTTGGTCGCAACTTCCTTAAGAGATGGAGGAGACAGGGTAGGTGCCGGATAGAAGGGTCCTTCATAAAGTATCTTTGCCATTTCTGCCAGTTGTGGAACTCTGGCGTCATCTGCAGGCAGTACATTGATGGTAGTAGGCTGCATGACCTGTCTGAACTTGTGTCCCGCTTCCATACCGTACTTTTTGGCAGCTTCTTCATCACGGACGATCTTTCCATCCTGCATGGAATAAGTCACACCTTCAACACCATAACGGATCATTGTGTCTCCTTCTTCAGACATTAAATAATCAACAAATTCAAGAATCTTTTCGGGTTTTGTAACCTTTTTTGATATGGAAGATACCATATAGAAGCCTTTTTGTATAGGGCGTACATTTTTGCCGTCAGGACCTGTAACACCGTCCAAAATGGCCAACTCACAAGTTGGATCATTTGCCTTGATTTTTGCTTCGGTATAAGATATCATCTGCTGGAAGCCTGTCGGCATGAAGCCAACCTTCCCGGTAAATAGTTTGTCCAGGAATGCCTGGGATTTTGTGAGCATCCATTCCTGATCAAGAATACCGTCCCTGTAAAGCTTTGTGATGTAAACAACGGCATCCTTCATACCTGGAGCCAGAAGACATGAGGTTAACTTGCCGCTTTCATCAGTAATCCAGTTTTCGGCAGTAGTTGGAGGAACAGAGCATCCAAAGGCACGGAACACAAAATCAATGGTACTGAGAGTGTCTTCTGTACAAAGGCCATATGTATCGGCCTTTTTATTGCCATCAGGATCATTTTCCTTGAATGCCTTCAATACTGTATACAATTCATCAAGGGTTTTCGGTGTCTGGAGGTTCAGGTTCTTAAGCCAGTCTGCTCTGATGGCATAAGTTGAATCGGACAAGGATGGCTTTGGAATCCCATAGAGCTTTCCACCATCCATTTTATGAGCTTCTACAATGTCATTGCTAAGATACTTCTGGACATTCGGACAATACTGCTTATACAGCTCTGATAGATCCATATATATGTTTTGCTTTGCCCAATCGTTGAAGTTCGCAGTACCGGGGCCTGTTGTTACAGAGAGATCAGGCACATCACCGGAGGTGACATAAATATTGTATTTTTCAATCCATGTTTCATAAGGAGACGTTATAATCCTAATTTTAATATTTAGTTTTTTGTTTATCTCCTGAATTACCGGATCAGTAGTTTCATCCAGATCAGTCCAGGCAGTTCTGAAAACACTAAACTCATAAGGCTCTTCAACAATCTGTGCTGTTGTTTCACCTGCTGCCGTACCAACTGCCTGTGAAGTCGTTGTTTCTGCAACCTTCACATTTTCACCACATCCTGCGAATGCAAGGGTCAGCAGCATACACACTGATAGCAGCAGGACAATAGCCTTTTTTGAACTTTTAACCATTTTTACACATCCTCCTTTTATAATATATTGCAGTAGAATATTATTCTGCCGGTTAGTCTCCGCACCGGTCAGTAATAACCTTAGAAAACCTGTAATTTAATTATATAATGATACGCCTCAGGTTCAAGTTGCACTTATATATAACCTGTTGCAAATCTGGATATTACAATAGTCTTTCAAGATTTTCAGCTGCAATCATGCGCTTTTCCGCATCACTGATCCGTGCATAGTTGATCATACTTACAGCGGAAGCTCCTGAAAATAATGGCATCCCACTTCCAAATATCAAACGGTGTGCGCCAAACACACGGCAAATCTCCTCAATGCCGTTATGCGTTTTATATCCAATAGTTTCAACATAAAGATTCTCAAATTTCTTTAGCAATGTATATAAGTTCCTGTCGCTTCCATAGCCTACCCCTGAAAGAATAACCGTCAATCCGGAAAAATCGCTGCAAAGTGTATGCAAATCATTCCAGTCTAATTGATCCATTCCTATTAAGAGAGGAATCTTATTTGCTTCCAGCATGGAGAACAGTTCTCCACAGTTCCATCCGGCAATACTGTAAGCATGGTCGGCGTTGCCGGGAAACATACGCACAGCCCGGATATTATATTTCCTCATCTGAAGAAAAAGAGCTGCCGGCTCCGGGAATTCTTCCGTATGGTGATGCATGACAACCCATACAGGGTAAAGAGGCAGCTCTTCTCCAAGTTCCTGCAAAAGCATGTCATTTCCTACCACCGGGCAGTATTCACGAGCCATTGAATGATACGCAAGCGCTTTGCCGATACCATACAGCTTCATCCGCTCCACCAATTCCTCCAGCTTATAGAATGACCCCGGACTAACAATACTCCTTCTCCCGAAGGAACAATCACAATCAAAAAATTCTAATGGCCTCTCCATGGAAAATTACCTCCCTTTCAAAATAAAATATCAAGATAATCGGCAGATATCTTTCTGACAGTCCTTGCATCCAGCCTTTCAACACCAGGCTTCTCCGCCAGTTCATCGCAAAAGTCACTTCTGTAAAGCTCAAGCCTGATATCAAGAGGAAGCAAAGGCATATACGGTTTGACTTCCTTGATCAATGCAATAGATATCGCTGCAGCCTCTTTTATTAGTACAGCAGCTGTCTCTTCAGGAACCAGTTCCGCCTTGTTCCTTCCAATGCCATGCTTTACTGCAGCACATGGAATGTACCCAAAAAACTGTCTTGCCTCAGTACAGGCCGCCTGGTCCCCGCTTACCATCACAACAGGCAGTTGATAATGACCGGCCATGATTCCCCACTGTCCCAATTCACCGGTTTTCCTGCCATTTACATAGTAATTGTACCATTTCCTTGAGTCCTGGGTATGATCCAGGAAGCCGTTCAATGTACCCGCCATTGCATGTGCTCCCACAAACATGACTGCATCCAGCGGTTTATCAAGCTGTTTGCACATAGATCCGGTGGAAACCTCTGCCCTGGGATCCAGCAGGTGGTGAATAAAATTATTACCTCCACCATGTCCGTCACAAACAAAGACTCTTGTTGCACCTCCTTGAAAAGCGCCCACAACTGCTGCATTCGTGTCGGTCATCAGCCGCCTCAGGCTGTATTCATACTGTGGGTGGCCTGCTTGTATCATTTCCATGCTGTCAATTCCACTAATGCCTTCCAAATCCGTCATAATAAAAATATTATTCTCGTTTCCCATCTGATTTATGAATACCTCCTTATACTACAGCGGCAATTACTAATTTATCCTTACAGAATTAGCGTATTGAAGCGTCTGCACTAATTCTGTAAGGCGCATGAATGCCGATATAATAATGAAATTGCCGCTGTAGTACTAAGCATTTATGCCCGATATCCAAAGCCATACCTTTCATTTATACTTACCGGCAGCCTCCCCTGTGGTTTCATTCTGCCAAATAAAACTTTCAATGCCGCATCTATGGAATACTCACAATCTCCATAAGTCACCACACAGTTATGCAGCCTCTCAACCTTGTTTAAAACATAAGGACTGCCCAATATAACAAAAGCAGCTTTAGTCCCAAACCTGTTGAGTGCATTCATTAACCCGGCCTGTGACGACGGTATGCTGCCGCTCCATTCCTTATAGGAAATAACTCTTATAAAAGTGGCATAAATAACATGATCATATTTTGCGGATATATCCAATACTTTGTTTACCTCAGACTCATCAGGATTGTCACTTACCGAATGGAGCACAACATTTTCAGTGTATTCTCTGCATTTATTATAAAGGTATTCCGACTTGCTTACGATATTTGCATGGAAATCCTCAGCGATTTTCCCTTCTTCCTCGCTTCTGGTGGCAATTATCAGGATACGTTCGCCAGGTTTTATGTCCAGAGGGATATTGCAGCCTTCCATGAGTGTAACCGACCTGTCGGCAATCTCACGGGCGACAGCTCTGTGCTCTGAAGCGCCGGTAATTTTCCTTACCTCATCCAAATCCAGTGGTTTATTGTCAAGGGCGCCTGTTTGCTCCAATGTTGTCAAAATTCTTTTCACTGATTCATCTATCTGTGCCATCTCGATTTCGCCCGATTCTACAGCCGCCACCAGTGCATTCAACGTCAGTTCGGGGTTGGTGTTATAATCCTGAAGTATTATGTCATGACCTGCTTTCACTGCCATTACAGCACACTTTTCAAGGCCATAAATATCTTTGATGCCTTTCATAGCAAGGCTGTCAGACAAAATCAAACCATTAAAGCCTAATTCCTTTCTTAAAATGTTAGTTATAATATTTCTTGATAATGTGGCGGGAAGCCCCTCCTCATCCTTCTCCAAAAGCTTTGGAAATATGATGTGTGCAGTCATGATACCTGGTAAGCCTTCCTTGATTAATTCCCTGTAAGGCTTTAGCTCCATATTCATTAACCTGTCCTTGTCATGCTCTACCACCGGCATGGATATATGAGAATCAACACCTGTATCGCCATGCCCGGGGAAATGTTTGCCCGTAGGAATCATACCTGCATCCTGCATGCCTCTTATATATTCACCGCCAAGCAGTATTACCGGCTCAGCCCTGTCACTAATGGCCCGTGTACATATAATGGGGTTATGGGGATTGGTGTTAATATCCAGCACCGGACAGCATAGAATTGTAAAACCCAGTGCTCTGCCTTCCTTTGCTATAATGTTTCCCATTTTATAGGCAAGCTCTGCGGAAAAAGTAGCACCCAAAGCCATAAATGTGGGAAAGGGTGTACCAAAATCAAACATGTCTGTAATCCCGCATTCAGCATCCATAAAAAACCCGAAGGGCATTTTGGATATTTTATAATACCTGTTCATAGCCGAAACAACCTCATCGAGATTTCTGGTGCCTTTTTGCGTTATGATTATGGAGCCCGCAGTCCCAATGCAGCCCTCAGAAAGCATGCGGAAAATCTCTTCCTTATAATCATACCCTCTGACACAGATCATATATCCCACTTTTTGCCTTAATGTCATATTCTTAAAAATATAGTCAGCTTTTACTATCATTCTTCACCCTCGCAGTTAAAACATATTTACAAAACTTTCCCGGATTGTATTATGGATAATGCAAATGTACCCCTATATGCCCATTATAATTCCACACTCCAATTAATCAAGTTGCAATTCTGTATAACCTGTTGCACATATATTTAAGTTAATGCATAAGCTCCTGTTATATATTGTCATATGCTTATGCCACATTGTAAGAATAGACTCCTTATGATATAATTGAATTAACTTAAATTCTTTCTTTAAAAAATCATATTTCCTGTAAAGGGGTTCGATCCAGTGAATATAGCCAAGTTTTATAAAAAGTATACAAAAGGTATATCTAAAAGCTTATTTATGAGGTTTTTTCTGGCATACACAATTGTCTCCGTTTTAATGGTTATTATGATCGGATCCTATACACGCTTTTATATATTGAAGAATTTGGACATTGAAATAGAAAGGTATGAGCGAAAAAAAATCAATGAAACGTTGAGTACCATGGATGTCTTGTTTGGAGAAATGAAAAAGCTCTCCTTAAACCATGCCATTAATACAAAATCCCTGCATTTTGCCTATATACCGCGCAGTATGGTCGCAGAAAAGCAATCAGAGGTCAAAATTGTTCAGGAACTTCTGGCAAATGCCATTAATTCCAGCAACTATGTTAAAAGTATTGGTATCTATTATGAAAAAAATGGGTATTTATTGGATTACAGCGGCCTCACAAATTTGTCCTCATATTATGACAATGCATGGTATGAGAAATATGACCACATGACCGGTTCCACAGCCATACTCGATACACGCAAGGTAAAAAGCAGAACCGCTACAGAAGGCTACGCCTACGATAATATTATTACCTTTATAACAAGAATACCATACAGCAATGACTCCCGGGAAGGCGCCATCATATTGAATGTAGATGAGAGGATTATATCCGACCTGCTGAAAAATATAACACTGGGAGATGAAAAGGCACTTGCATTTATTGTTAATGATCAAGGCAAAATTTTATCCTCCAATATTTCAGATTATATCTACCAGGATATCAGCAAGCTGCTCGAAACTCCACAGGAATATCAGGACTCAAAAGTCGGGAGCTTTAACTTTACCTTTAATGGTACCAAAATGATATCCTACTATGATACTTTCAACGTTAACAACTGGAAACTTTTTTATATAGTATCAGAAAACACAATGTTCGAAAAGTCTGTTGGTATAAGGAATGTAACTGTCCTTATCCTTTGTGGGCTGCTGCTGCTTATGACCGCCATATCATTGTTGTTTTCTTTTAAACTCTATGACCCCATCAAAAGAATAATAAACAACATAAAAAAAATGTCTTCCGTAAGCGATGAGAATTTAAGTGATGTCTCAATGATTCAAGGTGAAATTAAAATGCTCCTTGATAACAACCAATCCCTCGAGAAGCAGCTGGGAGAAAATAAAATCCTTGTACGTGAAGCATTCCTGAGCCACCTTATTGCAGGCAGGTTGTTCAACATGACAGAAATCAGAAGCAGAGCGGATTACTTTGCCATCCGGCTGGATTATGACTATTATAAGGTAGCAGCCCTACAGATAAGTCCCTCCGTTCTGGATGATATGGATGTGCAGAAAATAGAATTCAATAAGGTTACGATGGTGAATATGGTAGAGAAGGTATTCGGTAATCTGGAGATTGCCGTTAATTGCGCACAGGATTTAGATGATAATATTTTAGTTCTCTTTAAACTGGATACAGTTGAAAATATTAATGAAATGGAGGCGCTGATCGAGCAAACACTGGAGGATATACAGAATAGCCTCCTTGAATTTTTAAGTCTGCCCGTCAGTATCGGTATCGGGAGAGTGCAGAAGAGTATTTCTGATATGGGAGTATCCTGTAAGGAATCCATAGAAGCACTCCAGTACAAATTTCTCAAAGGGGATTCGCCTGTTATCAGCTACACGGATATAGCAGGAAATCATGCCGATACACTTTATTATCCGCTGGAGATGGAACAAAAGCTGATCATACTAATTAATCTGGGTGATTACGATAAAACAGTCCTTATCCTCAATGATATGCTGGATAAGATCCTGGAATTCAACAAAAGCTTTCAACATATTGAAACGTGCTTATCCAATATGACAGGCATTATACAAAGGTGCATCTATGAGCTTAACTTCAATATAAAAGATGTATTTGAAGAAAACGACAACCTTAACATTCCTATTGACAGATTCAAAAACATACAACAATTTAAGGAATGGATCAGTCATAAATTCAGAAAGATAATTGAATACCACATGGATCAGCAAAAGGGAAATACAAAGAGCCTGGTTTCAGATATAAAGAGCTATATTGAAGAAAAGTATATAGAAGAAATCTCTCTGGTTTCTGTGGCAAGCCACTTCAACTATAATTCCTCATATTTATGTAAAACCTTTAAGGAGAAGACAGGGGTAAGCTTTTGGGAATATGTCTCCAAAATAAGGATAGAAAAATCAAAGGCATTGCTTTCCGAGACAAGTAAAAGCGTTGAGCAGATCGCAGAGATGGTGGGCTACAACAACCGTTTCAGTTATATCAGAACCTTTAAAAAGTACGTTGCCTTAACACCCGGGGAATATAGATCCAGGCATTTCTTGAAGCAGGCATAGATTATTGCAGCCCATTTCGTCAATAAGATTTTTCCATAAGAGATATATCTATAAATTCAACATCCTTTTCATGTTCAGGCCCAGCACATCCCTTTTTTCATCTTCGGACAACTGTGCCATGACCACTCTTCCAAAAGCAGGCCTAGGATCAAAAAACGGCATATCCGAGGCATACAGCAATTTTCTGGAACTTATTTTATCAACAAGCCATTCAACATTTCCTTCCCTGACAATGGAAAGTGCAATATCACCATAGACATTCTCATGACCGTTTACAACACAAATAGCTTCCTCCATGGCCTGAATATCACCACCTGAATGTCCCATTAAAAACCTTATATCCGGGTATTGTCCGGCCAGCTTGTCAATAATACGCACCTGAGCGATACCCCATACATGGATCAACACCGGGTATTTGTACTCATTTGCAAATTCATATGCAGGCCGGTAGTTTTCATGGTCAATGGAAACCTCATGACAGGAGGGATGAAGCTTAATTCCCTTCATCCCCGGAATTGCAAAGCACCTTTCCAACTCGTGTTGCATATCTTCCCGATAGTGCGGATTGAGGGTCACATACCCCAGAAATCTATCCGGATACTTCTGAACCGCTTTGATGACCATATCATTCCCGTATACATAATCCGGACCAATTGAGGCATGGGCAGTGACAAAGGCCATATCCACACCCAGGGCATTCATGCTTTCCAGCATTCCTTCCGAATCATTGCGCGGAGCGTTAAATCGATAAAAAGGCCCCATATGACAATGGCTGTCTATGATGAATACGTCATCGAGAGGCTGACCCTTTCTTGCTTTTTCATAAAAACTATCCATATTACTCAACCCTCCAGGCTTTATAAAGCTTTACTTTGTGTGTCTGTAAAAATGCCATCCCCCAAGCGTTGGTGGATTGCCGCTATCATCTTTTAGTAGTTCCTTATAATTTGAGGCAACTTTTCGGAATGCATACGCATATTCTTGAATGATTTCCGGTTTGTACTTCTTAAACCAGGGAATTGCATAAATCATGGATCCAAGCTTCTCACTCATGGGAAGACTTGCATCCAATTCCCTGACATCCCTTGCCGAGTTAGCGATCCTTGTTGGCTTTCCATGCCCATAAACATCGCATGTATTAAATAGCGAATGTGTATGCAGTGCAGCATTACACCCCGGCGTACAATCTAAAACGCCCTCTGCCCTGACTGCTTCGGCAAAGCGAGTGACAGACAAACCACCAAGCTCTTCGGATCTGTACAAGCCGCGTGCCGCGTACCAACCTGCCATATTGTTCTGTGTATCTTCAGGCACCCTGTGAGCACGGATTCCAGGTACACCCTCCAACTGATCCCAGAAGTAGTTCATCGCTTTACGTATCTCCGTACAGCGTTCATCATAGTATTTGAGCTGTATACGTCCTACTGCCGCACTTAATTGATGCATCCGGTATTTATAACCCCCCAGCGGCAGTCCTGCATACGGCTTCAAATAATCGGTCTGTATCGCTGGACCGAACATCTCATAATGCCCCAGGGACAAAGCTCTCTCATACATCTCCAGGTCATTGGTCACCAGAATCCCTGCTTCTCCGATAGCAAAGGATTTGCCGCTCATCAGGGACATTGCACCAACATCTCCTATGGTGCCCAATTTACGTCCTTTGTATAGACCTCCCTGTGCATGGGATACATCTTCTATTACTTTAAGCTTGTGTTTTTTTGCAATTACCATAATCGGATCCATATCTGCAGGGTGTCCGAGATAGTGTACTGCAACAATAGCCTTGGTCCGATCACTGATTCTATGCTCTATGTCCTTCGGGTCGATGCAGAGTGTATTGGGATCAACATCCGCAAATACCACCGTTCCGCCAAAAGAAAACACCTGTGCAGCCGAAGCCCAGTAAGTTATACTGGGACAGATGATTTCATCCCCAACTC
>Ga0366771_1039_pt1 | contig 21536 bp, 14 predicted proteins | sample BONcelN113001C10_FD_207080 | JGI IMG/M metagenome (GOLD analysis project Ga0366771, IMG submission 207080) | Enriched cells from coal bed in the Powder River Basin, Montana, United States - BONCAT cells N11 rep2 HSBNCT.N11.300.1.C10 ...
AGAATGTAAGTGTATGCAGTATCGTTGTATGTTGAATTTATTTTAAAATAGCGCGCTGTTATTTTATCAAAAGTAAACGAATGAACATTCCTGCCGCCTACAGTCCTTGAATTGAAAACAATACCAGAAATCTGGGTGTATGTTGCATTATCGTTGCTGTAATATAACGTATAACTGGACCCGTTGCATCTCGTACTGGTATTATTATCCCATATTTCCAGCCTGTTGATGCTGCGTGGATAGTAAAGGTCTGTCCCTATACTCCTATTATAATAGTCAATAGCCGCATCATATGCGAAGCTCCAATTGCCAACCACTCCTGTCGACGGACTGGTATCGTTGTCGAGATATCCGGCTTTCAATGATACTGATGGTTGATCAAATGCTTTTACACTACCTTCGAAAGGATCCAGGATGAATGTAAAATCGGCATTGCTATGAGTCGTATGTATTTTGATATATCTCGCATAGACTCCGCTGAATTCAAATGAGTGTACATATTTATATTCCTCTGACCTCTGGCTGAATTTAAAATTTGGTATCTGTGTATACGTAGAATTATCATTGCTCCAATACAGCTCATAACTTGAAGCTGTGCATCTTGTACTTTCATCTGAATCAATAAGCTCCAAGCGATTCACATTCTGTTGACTTCCCAGATCAATGCCAATGCTTCTATTTTGATAATCTACTGCTGCATTAGAAGTACCCTGCCAATTTCCGATTATCCCGGTTGTCGGGTTAGTATCATTATCCAAATAACCTGTTACCAAATCAAGTCTGTCATATGCTTCTACAAATCCAAACGAATCAGCATATGCATATCCTGACCCTGCTGTTGTTTTGCTTATATAGATCGTAGCCGATGTATTTGCAATTCCAGTGCGTAATGTCAGCGAATACCTTCGCGCGATTGAATTACGACATACAGCATATTTTTCCGACCCTCCATAGTCTTTTACTCCAATTCTGGCAATTTCACCGGCGTCTGCCAATACCCACCCGGAAAGAACATACACAGTGTTCGGTTTCAACCCCGTTATCGTCTGCTCTACACCGTCAGCCCCTCCGCCAAGACGTAAACAGCCCTCATTTTCAAATGTCCTCAATTGATTATACACAATAGTTGCATTATTACTGCCCGTTTTAGTCCAGCCGGTTAACCCGTCTCCAGTGCCAAGGACCCATTTCTCAATAAAACCTGAATTTGAAACCTTATTCATAAACGGGATATCAGCATACTCCAATGTCGGATTGGGAGGGCTGGTAAAATTATAACCGCAGTTGCTAGTCCAATCGCTGCCGCCATATTCCAATGCACCGACATCAGGAGCGACGCCCGAATATCCATCGGTAATACCTGGAATTATCATTCCTGTATTAATCACCGGTGAATTGGATTGCAATGTGTAAACGTGATTATCAGGGTCTGAAAATTTCGGGTCTGTATTATAATATATGTTATTAGACTTATGTAATTCAGGGGCATCGTAAAAAGCACCAGTAAAAATATTATTATTGATGCGTGTACCGTAAAGACCACCATAGTTTTCAAAGCCGCCTATGAATGTACTGTTATACACATGATTGAATTCGGAAGGAGCGTTTAGAAAAAGAGCGCGTGAGCCTGTATTCCATACAATATTATGATGCAGTATAAGATTGCTGCTGGCACTATCAGGATATATACCACCTTTCCAAGTGCCTTCCCCAAGGTTATCATATATAAGATTATGATGTATGGATGTATTCCAATAATCACAGTTGCTACAGGCAAGCACACCATAATCATCCATATTTGCCATAAGTGCTCCATGTAATACATTGTACTTAACTTCAGATCTTTGTAAAAAAATTCTTAATACTGCAAACCCGGATTTTTCTACAGTATTAAAAGCAATAAGGGTGTCTTGCCCCAAAGCTGTTATAGCTCCGCCGCGTCCGCCCGGGTAATTGGAATTTTTTATATAGTTGTTTATGATTTTATTATATTTGCCCCTTGTATATACTGAGAAGAACGCAGAATACTCTATGTCACAATCTCTTATTTCATTATAGTCTCCATTGAAACTGATCCCCCTGCCCACACTACAATTATAATAATCACTACCAGACATGTTTATATGGCTGGAATGATTGAGGTATTTCGCCTTTACATTCTTGATAGTACAATTGCTTGCTCCCATTCCATCGATTGCTCCAGCAAAAATTTCGATATCCTGAATGGTGATGTATGATTTATCCCTCAAGTCAAATGCCAGATTGGCCGTTTTATACTCTACCATGCTGCTTCCCGGGTTGTACATATACAGATATCCGTCCTGATAATACCATTCACTCTCCGTATCCAGTTGATCTATTTGTGTTAATGAACCTATCGCCAGATAATATGGAGTTCCTGCTACCGGATTGAGTCCTACGCTTTCATAGTAATCATCTCCAATAAACGTCAGTTTCTTTTCACTACTATTATAGCCTGTTACACCAGCCGATTGATTCAGCTGACGCATTTCACCACAGGTATACAGCCTTGCATTATTCCAATAATCATCCGGCTTTGCAGGAAGCTCCAAATCTACAATATGGGTCGCATCGGAACCGCTATCCGTACGTTTTCTCTCCAACGTAAAAGGGTCGCCATCACTATCGTTCGGCCATTGTGCCAGAAAAGCCATATTTTCACTTATAAATACCTGATTGTACTCTCCCAACAACATGGTCACTGGTGTTCTGTAAATCAAGCCTGAATACTGTGTCCAAGTGCCGGTAACCTCTTTGGTGCATTTTATTTTGACTGTCTCGTCAGGATACGCCTTGAAGGTTATGGGATTTCCGTCAGTACCAGAGTTGGCTGGAGTTATAGTCTGTCCTTCTCCAGTTTCATTTGTTATACGATATGTACCACCGCGGATGAGGCACGTATCGCCTGCAGTCATAACACTGGCCGCTTTTTGGACAGTCTTCCACGGATTGCCTATCGTCCCGTCTCCTGTAGTGTCATTTCCTGTTGTAGCTACATAATATGAACTTGCTGCATAGGCTACTTCGGTGGGTTTGAATGTAAAGAACAGACAACTGGTGCAAAGGATTACAAATAAAGCTACCGACTTTCTGAACATATAAATTCACACTCCTTTAAGACTTGTTCTATCTATGATTATATTAATTCTATGAATTGTTTTACACGCTAAAATGAATCAACTATAGTAAATAGATGCTTCATTTTAACGACCTGCTTTATAGAAGGTATAAAGAACTCAAGTACTTCCATCAAGAAAGTATCCAATCCCTGTTGAATCTTGCAATATGTATTTTGAAGCGGTCCTTTGGATCCACTCTTCTCTTCTGACACCAGACAACAACAATCGTCCCATCCAGCGTCTGGCTTACTGCTGGATATGAAGCCTCTGGCTCTTCGTTGAATTCTGCAGGTGCAAAAACCTTTTGATTACCCCAGGACAGACATTCATTGTCCGATAAACGAACGCAAAGCCGCGCTCTTTCAATGGGATGGTCGTTATATACTGCAATTACACCCCCTTCACGAAGCTTCAGGAGCGCTGCAGGGCAATTATGGCTGGTTAGGGGGGATGGCTGTGGATCAAGCCAGGTAATGCCGCCGTCATAGCTTCTGGTCTCCCACAAATGTTCTGTTCCAGTACGAACCAGCATATACAGCGTTCCATCTTCCAGTTCCACAATAGCAGGCTCATCTGCACCGGAGATCGCCTGTTCATTCCCTCCATCCTTCCTTTTCATATGTATATGAATGTCTCCAAAAGGTCTCCATGTATTTCCTTCATCCTCTGTTATGAAAACGCCGGCATGATAATCCTGTTCACCTTCACCTTGCGGAAGCGCACCTGACTCTACCGAATTATCCCAAGCGTATCCAATGACAGCGGCGCCATTTCTTAATATCAATCCGGGATGAACCATGCCGGAAATGTATTTTTTATGCTTGCACCTCTCCATGATGTCCGACCATGTCCTGCCTCCATCCTGGCTTGTGCGGTACCAGATGCGTGATGAACTTAAGTCCAACTTTCCTGGGCAGTTTCCCAAAGATACACAGGATAAATAAATCCTATCTCCAAATACTGTAATATTGGGATCTGCAAAGTTTTGGGGTTCATCAGGCCGGACTGTAAAAGGACTATCCTCGTCAAACAGCGGGATTGTTTTGGTCCACGTCCTTCCACCGTCATTGGAATAAATTCCACAGCATACAGTCCGTGTGGTTCCATCTATAGGTTTTATCCAGGTAAATGCCGCCATGAGCCTGCAGTCCGGAAGAACGGCAAGACTTGCAGGATAAGCATATTCTCCCGCTTCGGATTCTGCTGCAACACCTGTTTCAAAAAAATGCCCTGTCTTACCCATTACGGTATCACTCTTCCTGTTCAAAATTATCTATAAATTGAATATCACGGTACCCTATTCTGGGGGGATGGTCAAACCTTGCAACAGAAGCGCTCCATTTTTGCACAATCTCATCCTTATGCCCCAGCCTGGCCAATATGTTCCATCTGTCAAGACTGCAGTACGTGTCTCCCGCCTCCCATAAAAACACTCCCTCTGCTCCCTGCGCATAACAATCTGCTGCATTCCTTTCAAGTCTTTCCGCATTCAGCCTCATGATCTGTTTCATAGGAGACAAGGTATCCACCATAAAATATTCCTCCCAGTCATAATCCATCGGAAACATTGAATTATCCATCTGACCAAGCGTTGCCCAGAGCTGGCAGTCGGTCCCCTTGACCACATGACGGTAGTAATCAAGATTGTACATGAAATACATACTGGACTTTTCAGAAGGCGCAATAATATCCACAAGCCCTTCCTTTGCCCACTTATCAAGCGCATAGCCAAGGACAAGATTTTTATCAATCAGGTTGCAATGGGGATCTGCCGTATGTGTATAGCCATATTCGACCTGTGCAGCAATATTGATTTTCTTTCCCAGCTTTACTTCAATACCGGCTATGGCTGCTTTGAGCTTTCTCATAAACCTGGTTACAAAGTCCGCCCGGAAGTTCAACCATTGGATATCATGCGGATCGAGGGTTCTTGGGTCTACCCTGTATTCCTTGATATAGCCTTCCACAATAGGTGAACAATAGGATACTACCGGCGAGCACCTACCAAAATCAATATAAATGCCATCTACACCATATTCCGCCATTTCAGAAAGCACCGCAACCTTATAATCCTGTACCTCATCATATGCCAGAGACAAAAAGGGTGAAAATTTGCCATCACGGTTCATCATCCTGCAGTGCTGGTGCTCCCTTTGGAAACGGCCTGTAAAGTTGCCATTGTACGCGTTGATATCATACGTATGTTCGATCCTGTAATCTGCAAAGATTTGAAGGCCTTTCATATGGCAGTACTTTACAGCCACCTTCAACGGATCCCATCCGTCCTTCTTGCTGGCAGCTATAAATGCGGCGGTTTTTTTCATGCCTTCTCCATAGAAATCGGTAACGCCTTCTCCGAATACGTCCCCAATTTTCGTATGGTAAAGACAGGTATACGTACTGTTTGTCGTACCCCAGCAAATAATGCCGAAATCGCTGTTTACAAACGGTTCCAGCGTCTCATGGATACTTTCAGGTGTGAACGGACCTTCATCATTAAAAAAGAGATCCCCTACATCAAAAACTGCCCCCAAGTTTGCACGCTTTCCAACTAATACGCTTTTGTACTCTAAAATCTCGATATCTGTCATAGAAACCAGTTTTACATATGCCAGATTACCTCTTCTTTTACCAACCCGCCGAATAATCAAATCCTGGTCTGTCAGATTGGAGGCTTTCCAGAATCCCTCCTCCACGAAACCCGGAATTTCCTTGGAATAGGAGCCTGTACATATTTTTCTGAACAAGCTGTCCCCACTTAGTTTTATTTTTATAAATGTACTTCTGAAATCATGATTATACATTCCAATAAATATTCTATACCACCCGATCTTATCAAGCTTCAATACCAGATCTTCCCCATCCTCACCCGGTAGTGCACATAATAGCATGCCTTTCCCGGCAGATGATATATATTGCTTCAACTCCCATCCCCCGGTAATTTGAACTGGTGCCCCACTTATTGTTCTACTTGCTGAAAAATCGTTAATAATCAATTCATCCATATTCTATGTTTCCTTATACTCCACTCATTGTCAAAAAACCTGATGGCAGAAATTTCCACTTCTGCCATCCGTAATTATAATATGGTTTTACTTTCTGTTGAATTTCGGTGCATTTTGGGCTTCAGGTATTGACAAAGAATAACCAAGATCCATCAGATTTTTTACATAAGCATCCCATTTTGCATCAATATCAAGCTTTCCGGTTATTGCATTGTAATAGAATTCCTCAGCAGCTTTAATAATATCGTCCGGTCTATACTTTTCATTTTTTCTCAGCTGTTCATCCTGCTTGCTAAAATCAATGGCATTTGTAATCCAGTTGTCTTTCATTGATTCCTCGCCCATTTTTGTACATGTTTCATCATAATATATTGTTTCAGTCTGCAAGAGCCTGAATGGGAATAAATATTGATCAAACCCATAGTCTGTAGCAACAATTCCTTCTTTTGTAATAGGTTTGGTGCCTTTCATTTCGTACGTTACACCATCTACACCTTTCGCAGCCAGCTTGAATAAATCGTAATTTGAAACCATTGTATCAGCTATCTGCATAGCTCTTATCATAATTTCATCAGAGGTATTCTTGCCGAACATCATATCCCATCCAAAATAACCTCCCCAGGCAAATGATCCGCTTTTCCCATCAGGACCCTTGATGGCCGGGATAACAGTATATTTAGCTTTGGGATCTTTTTTAGCGATGAGAGCTGGCGGTAAATCCACACCGGGAGCATAATAATCAGGACCAGCCTCAAATACTCCAATCTTCCCGTCTACACATTTTGCCCAATATGTTGTTGTTTCTTCAGTGATAAATTCCGGATCAATGATGCCTTCCTTATACCATTGCGCAAGGACCTTCAATGCAGACTTATAGCTTTCATCCGCAAAGCTTGGAACAATTTTACCATTTGTCTCCATCCAAATATCCGGCATTGTCCCAAAAGCACCGAATACAGGTGCGAATTGACGTTTCCACTGGGCTTTTCCTATACCGCCCAATGCATACGTATCTTTTTTTCCATTTTTGTCCGGATCATCATTTCTGAATCTTAATAATACATCATGCAACTCGTCAATAGTGGCAGGCAATGTGGTTATGCCAAGATTATCAAGCCAATCCTGTCTTAATCCAAATCCAATTCTGCAAGCACCCATTGCTGCATAACAAGGTATTCCCAATAGTTTTGTTTTGGTTTCGTTGTCTTTTGCAGTATACCATGCGTATTCACCGTCATTACTATTAATGTTATTGAAAGTCCATGGCATATACTTTTCAACCATATCCATCGGTATTTCCCTTATTATACCGCTCTTATAATATGAATTTGGGTTTTCAAATACAAATACATCCGGAATATTACCTGCTGCAAATACTACATTAATTTTTTCAGCACTTGTAGCGTCGACAGGTAATACAGAAAGCTCAACATTAAACAGCTTGTTGAATACCCTCTCTACGATCGTCCCTTTTTTATATGCACTATAGTTGCCGAAATACAGCCATTTTACAGGCAACTTATCCTTGAACTGATCACTTGACGGTATTGATATATTCATTTTACTGATCAATGCATCAACCTCAGGATCCGCACTGACTGCAGATGTAGTGTTTGCTGCTGTCACAATTTCAGTACTGGTTCCCTGTACAGTAGATGAAGTATTGCCCCCGCATGCTGACATGCTTAATAGAAAAACCAATACAATCAAAATACATGCCGCTTTTTTTAAGCTTTTCATAACTGGTAATCCTCCTATAAATTTTTTATCAATAAGACCTGTCCATTACCTTTATTCTTGCCAGAAGTCCGCCGGCGGAGACGAAATTCCACTTCTGATAACCAGCAAAGTCGAACAGGTTCTTAAGACCAACCCATGACTACCCCTTCAGAGAACCTATCATAATTCCCTTGGCAAAGTATTTCTGTATAAACGGATAAATACAAAGCACAGGTAGAATAGTAATATATGTAAAAGCAAATTTCAAGGATTCCGGTGAGAACTGGTTTTCATCAACGCCGGCTATGTTCTTATATGATGCTACTCTGGTAGCATCATAAGATAACAGTATTTTTCTTAATACCAACTGCAGAACTTCTTTTTGTTTTGAATTGATGTAGATCATTGCATAGAACCATTCATTCCAGTTGCCTACAATGGTCCAAAGCCCAATAGTTGCTATAACCGGCATACTAAGAGGAACTATTATCCTAAACAAAATGGTAAATTGGTTGGCTCCATCAATTTCTGCCGATTCTTCAAGGCTTCTCTCTATTGAAAACATAAAATAATTGCGCATGATTACGATGTTAAAAGCATATACAAGCCCCGGCAAGATCAAAGACCATCTGTTATCTATCAATGACAGCCATCTGATTAACATATAGCTTGGAATCAATCCACCTGTAAAGAACATTGTAAACAATATGAACAGGGTAATCCCATTCCGGAAAGGAAGATTTCTTCTGGATAAAGGATATGCTGTCAATACTGATACAAGCAATGTCAGGATTGTGGTAAATAAAACTCTAAATATTGTGTTAAAATATCCTATATATATGTCACGGCTCATTAGTGCCATCCTGTATGAATCAAAAGTTACTTTCTTTGGAAACAACATAAAAGAAACCGATATATCCTCGGGACGGGATATGGATTTGACAAACAGTCCCCAAAAGGGCAGCACTATGCTGACTGAAAACAAAATCAGCATGCCATAATTCAATATATCAAATAAACTCATTTTTTTCAGATATCTTCCCATGGATTTTTTTGTCATATCGCTCACCATACCCCGTAATCACTGATTTTTTTGCTGATCATATTTGTACTTAATACTAAAAAGAACCCTATGACATTTTTAAACAACCCAACGGCTGTAGATAAGCTGTAATCAGGTACTTGTTGGTTGTTTCCAGTTATACCGATTCTGTAAATATATGTATCAAAAATATCACCTACGTTATATACAAGCGGAGAATAGAGGTTCAGTACTTGCTCATAGCCTGCATTCATAATTTGTCCAAGGCTGAGAATCATTAGAATAATAACGACAGAATAAAGCGCAGGCAATGTAATATGTTTTACTTGCTGCAGCCGGTTAGCCCCATCGATTTTTGCGGCGTCATATAATTGTGGATCAATACTTGATAATGTTGCCAAATATAATATACTTGACCAACCTGCATTTTTCCATGCGTCGCTCGCCACAAGAACTGCTCTGAACCACTCCGGCTGCGTAATAAAATATATTGATTTGCCGCCAAAAAGCTGAATTAGGCTATTTACCAGTCCTCTTTCAGGAGACAGCACCTCTATAACAATACCGCCTACAACAACCCATGATAAAAAATAGGGGAGGTACGAAACAGTCTGGATTACTCTTTTGAATTTCCTATGGTATACTTCATTCATCATTAGTGCCAATAATAACGGAATAGTATTTATTGCAATAAATTTATAAAGGCTGATAAGGACGGTATTTCGAAATATTTGATAAAATGTCGCAGAACCGAACAAAATCCTGAAATGCTTTAAGCCTACCCATTGACTGCCAAGTATGCCATTTCCAATTCTATAATCTTGAAAAGCAATGATAATTCCATACATTGGTATGTAACAAAAAATGAAAATCAGAATGATTGCCGGCACAAGCATCAAATAGTAAACCCTGTTTGACCAAAAACGTGATCTAAGATTTATATTATTTGATATTGAAGCCATAAGTACCTCCGTTTATTTTTATCGTCTATCAATATTTATCTACCGCTTATATTGCTAATTATAAACGAATAGTCCGTGAATAGTTGTAAATTTTTCAGGTTTTATTGTGTTATTTTCGGTATTACAACTTCAACTGCAGTTCCCTCTCCACATTTGCTTTCCATGCTGATACCATATTGTTCACCAAAAAACAATTTTATTCTCCTGTTGACATTATTTAAACCTATATTTTTAGACGCTGATTCATTGTTCATCTTCATTTTAACTTCAACCATTTTTTCTTCTCCCATTCCTTCACCATCATCCTTAATTACGAAATGTATTTCATCATTCTTTACAAAACAATGAATTTCAACATTAATAAGCTGCTTCGTTCCTTCTTTTAAACCATGAAATATGGAATTTTCCACCAAAGGCTGTATGGTAAGCTTCAAAACCTTATATTGCAGGATCCCATTATCTATGAACCAGTAAAAACTTACATCCTTATGGTATCTGGAATCAATCAATTCAATATAAGCCTTTGTATACATTATTTCCTGACCTATATCAATCAACGATTCGGTTTTACAGATGCCATATTTAAATATATTGTTAAGTGCGTTAATCATCCTTAAAGGACTTTCTTTATCATATTCATCAAGCTCCATCATCCATTTGATATTCTCAAGGGTATTGCATAAAAAATGTGGGTTGATTTGGGCCTGCAGTACAACTTGTTCCAATTCTTTCTTTTCCTGCTCCAGTTTATTTTTTTGTATTTTGGCAATATATACTTCATCAATTAAATTTTCTATTCTTTCCACCATGTCATTGAATGTCTTGCCCAGTTCTTCAACCTCACTTATGTAATACCCTTGAGGGAAAACCGGTTTCAGGTTTTCAGGTGTGAAGCTCTTAAGCAGGAAATTAAACTCGCTTAAAGGTTTTATAAGAATAAAGGATATATAGTATGAAAGTATTATAATAATCAAGAGAAGTGTAAATGCAATATATAAATCAAAATATATTATCCCCATTCCGCCGGCGTTTAATTTTTGAGAATTAAAAACTCCCATAAGGAACAAAGGGGTCCCACTGATCGCATTCTTTATAATCAGGTATTTATTACCGTTAATAGTTATTGTAGAATTTCCTGTTCCAACATTTACAGGGTATAAGGACCCTATAAGGTTTTTATTCTTATTGGATATAACCTGGTTGCCGGTATTTACTATTATAATGTCTGTATATTCATCCTCCAGATTCCCATATATCTGGTCAAAGCAAGCTTCTTCCAATCCAATTTTAGCATAACCCAGAGTTGTTAACTGTTTGTCCGATACACTCACATTCAATATCTTGACAAATGCATTTACAATCCAGCGTTTGTAACTGTCCCTGGAAGGCAATGCCCATAAAAGCTCTCCGGATGTTTTGTCGATATTATCAAAGATTATCTCTTCCTCCAATATATCCTTGCTGTCTACATAATTTCTTGCTAACAGCTTTTTATCCTTTCCATATATAGATATATAATAGAAATTCTGCCCCATATGGAGCTTGTCCTCGATAGCCGTCAGTACTGAAGTTGAGAATGCTCCCCGATTATTTCCAATAGACTGCTGATCAATAATTATACTTCTTATCAATCTTTCTTCACTGGATAACATTGTTTCGATATTATAGGTTATGTGTTTGAAGTTGTTATTTATCGACTCTTCGATTACATTTCTTATTATTCTGAAAGATGCGAAATAATAAGTGATCATAAAAATAAGCACAGGTATGAAAATAATTGACAGAAAATAATACGTGATCTTTTCACGTAAAGTAATACGGTTTTTAGATTCCAATTTAATTTTAAATTCGGAATAGTTTTCATCATTTCTGTATCGTTTGGATTTATCAGCTAGTTTATTAAACGTTCCAAATATTTTATCCAAATAGAACTTTGATAAAGGAATAAGAAGGATGATACATAGCATAACAATAAATATCATTTGATTTCTTACTTTTCCCAATCGGGTTTCAATCTCATCCATATTACCAATATATAATATATTCCAGTTAGTAAATGTAGTTTGTATTAACATGCCCGAATGCTTTTTATCATAATTCATGGTAGGAGATTGGGACAGCGACATATAATCGCTTGCCAGTTGCATTAATCGGCTGTCATTGAGCTTTGTCCCATTAAAAATAACATTATTATTGCTTCCAAGTATCGCAAAATCAGATTTGCTTTTAGCCTGATCATTCATCCACCCATCCTTTGTAACAACAAATACTCCTCCGCAAATCTTCCCATTATCACTTATCAGCTCTCCAAAAGTGATCCTTCTTAAAAAAATGTTCTTGTTTTTAAAAACATTTTCTAAAACACTCCCGTCTTTTATTTCTTGATTTGGTTCGAAAATATAAGGTTCTGCAGCATTTTTAAGCTTTGTGTACAATTCATTGTCAGATGTGATATCTTTGAATTTTGTTTCCATCAAATATGAATCACCCTTTGAAAATACTGCATCATCTGTTAATATAAAAATAGAATCAATATTACTGTTGTACAACTTGTAATACATAAGCATATTACAAATGCTGTTATGTGCCTGTATCTTATCCCACGTACTGGCATCTTCATCATTATACCGAGAGATTTGTTCAATTATATCTTTGTTTTCCGAAATACTCCTAGTAATATTTTGCATCTCGGTCATGTTTGTTTCGAATATGTGGTCGATTTGATAAGCTTCACTTTGATAGATACTTTCCATATTGGTCATTATAGTATCAATTACTTTATTGTAGGAAATGATTGCGACAAAAAAAAGGACTGCTATTGATATGGCTACTGATATTGCAAGAATAACCGTTTTTATACTTATTCTATTCAATCTGTACGGTTTTTTAATCAAAACAACCTCCTTTTTAAGCCCTGAAGAAAGGGGTGATCCCTAAAGCAATTTTTTTCCTATATTCCAGAGGTGTTTCGCCGTTTATCTTTCTAAACAGATTGCAAAAGTACGCAGAATCGGCATACCCTACTTGCCCGGCTATTTCAACTATCCTGTAAGATGTGTTTTCCAACAGCTTCTTGGCATTTTCTATTCTTACCTCAGTCAGGTAGTCTATAAAGTTTTTCCCTGTTTTTTCTTTAAAATACTCGCTGAAATAAGACTGGTTCATATATACACGGCTGGCGATATCCTCAAGATTTATACGCTCGGCATAATTTTCTCTGATATATTCCTTTACTTTATCAATGGGCGATTTTTCATTTACATTCAGCCTTACATCCCCGGCAGCCTCAAGGCAAAATGCTTCTACTATCCCCCTGATCCTCTCGAATGTTTTATTCTTGAAAGAATCAAAATTATATACCTCATCCAATTCCGGCTTATCGGCTGCTTTCAGATTAACGCCATCAACTATGCTTTTGGCAAATGCCAGTAATCTGACACATCTTTTATGGATAGTCTCCAAATCCACCCTATCCATTCTCATTTCGCTGAAATATTTCATGATTGAGTTGCTTAAACTGGTATTCAAGCCGGACTTTATCTTATTTAAACAATCACACTCCAACCTGTTAAGCTTCTCATCGTTTTCACGGGAAGGTATCTCCAGATTGTAATCCGAGCTGCGGTATGTATATCCCATACCATCAATAAAGGTAAGTGACAATGCCAGGTTGGCCTCTTTGAAGGATGTATGTAAATTAGTAATTTGATTATAAGTTTTTCCAATTCCGCAACTTATCGGCAAGCCTGTATTGATTTTTAGATAAACCCACAAATCGTTTATTAGAGCTTGCAGCATCATAATAGGCGTCCCGCCGCAGCACGTCAGTATTATATGCAGTTTGTTTATTTCTTCCCATAACGCTTCAAACTTTACATTATCCCCGTACTGTACGGGACAGCAATCCAGCTTGAAATTGGAAATATGGCTGTATGCATCGGTATTTATTTCTCCATGAAATAGAAATATGGCTGAACATACTGTTTCAGTGTAAAGGTCTATTTTTAGAACTCTAAAATCATTTATAATTTCATCGATATCTTTTTTCCTTCCGGAAGTGATGTCTCCAAGTAAATTATACTTCAATAAATCCAAATACTCGTTGCTTTTGCTTTTTATTGTCGATAGTTCAGCCAGTTGTTTATCTTTTTCCGCTAATTCATGGTAAATGCCATTGAATGTAGAATAGATTTCTTCATTTGATGTAGGCTTTAGAATATACGCGCTTGCACCATAACGCATACCTTCCCTGGCATATTCGAAATCATTATAGTTACTTAGTATTATAGTCCTAATTGAGGGATAGTCTTTTTTTATTCGTCTCAGTAATTCCAGGCCATCCATATTGGGCATTCTTATATCTGTTAGTATGACATGGGGCTTTTCACACGATATTATCCTTAAGGCTTCCTCCCCATCACTGGCAACATTAGGAGTTTCGAAGCCTACCCGGTTCCAATCGATTTTTTTCATAAGGCCTTTTCTGATTGCGTCCTCATCATCAACAACCAAAAGTCGATACATATGATCTCACCTTTATAGCCGATTGCCAAACTACATATTTACAACCATAGTCAATACCATCATATATCATTATAGCACGGCATTCCTCAAAATATCAAGTCAGGCATTTCTCGGAATTTTCTCGGGTACATTTAAAATTTTGCACCATATTTCTATATTATTTTGCACACAGTATTATGGTAATTGACAAAGGTATCAGGTGTGCAGCAGCGATCATCGAACGCCATTCCCAGGGCCGAAGTTTTGCAATAAAAGACTCTGATTATAATGCCCACGGGAAAGGCTGCTATCAAGCTCACTAATATCAATTATATAATCCGGAATTATTTTATGCTATATCAAAATGAGCCGATTTAAATAAGCTAATGCTTCATTTTAATTATTGTCTTGTAATGACTATGATATCTTTATATAATAAATTATATGATAGTTATACAATTATCAAAGGATGTGATGGCATGAAAATAAGCGACCCGGCAAATGAATGGAATATTAAAACAAATATAGGTCCGATTACACTTGACATATTTGTTGATTCACTTTTTTTCAACCACAGCGATTATCAAAATAGTGAACGTCACAAGCATGCAACCTTTGAATTTCATTTTATAACCAAAGGCTCCGGAGTTCTCCTTACCGACAATATGCAGTATGAGATTGTGCCTGACAGCTATTATATTGTAAGTCCTGGAATATATCATCTGCAGAAGGGTTCAGTCCAGGATCCCATACATCGATACAGCTGCAAATTTGAATTTGATATAAACAGCAATACTATTAACGAAAATGAAGAAGAAGAGGTTAAAAACTTTGTTTATATACTGTCAAACACAAAATTCTTCTATTCCAAAAATCTTGACCAAATTCGGAATATAATCTATGAAATACAATCAGAATTAAGCCAACAGGCTATGGGGTACTATACAAAAACAAAATATCTATTCTCGGTATTGTTTATCAGCATTATCAGGGAAATGGGTATGACAAATAAACTTATATCAAAAACAGCATTACCCAAAATACGCACGGAAAATAGGCTTACCATCATTGATAACTTTTTTGACTTTCACTATAATTACAAGGCCACTTCCAAAGATTTGTGCCAGTTGCTCCACATCAGCAAAAGTCAACTGAACCGTATTTTAAAAGATAAATACAATATGAGCTTCAAGCAAAAACATATGGAAGCACAAATAGAGCATATCAAGGATATGCTTATAAATACGGATCTACCCATAAAGGATATCGCAGAAAAAATAGGTTATACTTCAGAAAGCAACTTCAATGCATTTTTTAGACACATTGTTGGTATAAGTCCCTCAAAATATAGGGAGCAATATGTCCGTGTATGATATCAGGTAGTTTCTAGGTGAGTAGCAATGTCCTGCTGCCGTTTTCAATAATGAATTCAACAAGGCTGTCCAGTGATTTATAATCAATGTCCCCATTTTTATGAAATGGAACACATATAGGCGCCACCGCGCAGTTCATCGCCTTCTTGGCTTGTTCAACCGAAAATCTTTTTCTCCCAGTCGCAATATTATCTTTTATCACAAAATTACCCTCTTTTTTGACTTCATAAAAAACTATCCTTTGACCGCTCCGCTGGTCAACCCCTCAATGATCATATCCTGCGCTATGAAATAGTATATTAATACCGGCAGTGAAGCAATGACAAGCACAGCAAAAACATAGTTCCATTTTGCAGTGAATTTTGTCATGTAACCAAAGATAGACAATGGTAATGTCCAGTTTTTAGACTCGTTCAGAATATATAAAGGCCAATAAAAATCATTCCAGGCCGACATGAAAATAAAAACAGAGACTGTGGCAATGGCCGGCTTTAGAAGAGGGAAAATGATTTTATAGAATAATTGTATTGTCCTGCAGCCATCTATCGTCGCAGATTCATCAAGCTCCTTCGGAATGGTCTTTACAAACCGCGTTAATACAAATATACTGAACGGCATACCAAATGCCGTATAAATCAAGATCAAGGCAAACAACGAATTGTATACGCCGAAAAACTGCAAAATTTTTATAGTAGGGATTGCAAAGGCCGGGACTGTCATCCCTATTGTAAAGTATGCATACATTATAATGGATATTCTATCCTTTCTCCTCCCAAGAATAAAACCTGCCAGCGAGCCGATCACCAATACAACTAATAAGGTAACAGATGTCACTTTAAGACTGTTGGCAAATCCACGGAGCATTTTGCCTTCAGCCCAGACCTTGCTGTAATTTTCAAAATGCAGCACCGTGGGAGGAATTAAACTCATTTTTCCCGTTCCCACCCATGTACTTAAGGAGTTGATAAACATATAATAAAATGGAATCAATATAACAATGCATATGATAGAAAGGCCAAGAATAACCAAAATACTGCTTATCGATACTTTACTGTTTTTCATAACTCCGCCTCTCTTTTCTTCAGTATCCCCAAGGTCGTAAATGCAATCAAACATATCAATGCCGCCAGGACCAGGTTGCCTGCCGTTCCGAGTCCGTAGTATCCCCGTCCGAACTGCTTGTACACAAAGGTGCTCATTACTTCTGTTGATTCCCCCGGTCCGCCGCCTGTTAGTATAAATACAAGGTCAAAAATCTGAAGAGAGTTTATTATGGTCAATACTACATTGATTGTAAATGTCGGAGCAATCAATGGAAAGGTAACATAAATAAATGTTTTTAATTTTCCCGCACCTTCTATCCTGGAGACTTCAATCAGTTCGCCGGGAACCCCCTGCAGTCCCGCAAGATAGATCGCCATATTGATCCCCGTCATCTGCCAGACACTGATAATCGCAATTACAAAAATAGACTTGCGAGGGTCGGCAAGCCACTGGAAAGAAAGAAATTGCAGGTTGAGCGCTTCCAATGACCTGTTAACAAGTCCGTCCGGGTGTAAAAGGATGATAAAGATATACGCCACTACCATGCTGCTCATAATAACAGGAGAGAATAAAATCATCCTGAAAGTCCTTTTAAAGACAAGTACATAATTTACCGCCAATGCAAGGAGAAGCCCGATTACATTTCGCAGCACCGTATGAACCAGTGCAAATTTAAGTGAATTCATTAAAGCATTTAGTAATGAATGATTTGTAAGAATAATTTTAAATTGTTCAAATCCAATAAAATTTATCTCATTACTGTAAATACTCCAATCGGTAAACGAGAAATATAATCCCATTATTAATGGAATAACGAAAAAAATTGTATACATGGTTGCTGCCGGCACTGTCAAGCCATAATTATATCTTATGTTTTTCATTTCGGAGTCCCTTTCGAAATGTCAATTATTATAATCCGTTCAGCTTTCCTCCCAAAGTCAGGTGTAATGGAGGCCTTCACTAAAGTAGCAAAGCGGAACTCCCACTTATGGACGTGGGAGTTCCGGAATTTATTTAAACACCTGAAACTCATCACTAAAAATACTTACCTGTAAATTTTAGTCTTAAGTTCCATAATATCAACGATTAGAAGCCTGGCAGCTTGGACGCTTTCCCACTTTTTTGCCATTCTTCATCCATGACCTTGACGACCTGCTCGGGAGTTTTAACATTCAGGAACAAATCCTGCTCATATGTATGTAGTGTACCTATTGATGCCTGAATTTTGTTAAAAGCGGCTAAAGTACTATGATTATTTAGTGCATCGATAAGCGTATCGTCATATTCAGGGCCTAAAGAAACCTTTACGTTGTAAAGGGAAGGTAGTCCCATTTCAGTATAATAAGCTGTCAGGTTCTCGTCTGAAGTAAAAAATTCAAGAAATTGTTTTTCCAAATCGACATTTTTGCTATATCTGCTTGCTACGATTGCCCCTCCAACGCCTACATTTGGGATTATATTATCATTTTTATAAGGCATTGGAGCCATAGCCAGGTCTTTAACTATATCCGGAAAAGCTTCTTTCAAAAGCATGAAGTTATAACTGTTATGAATCATCATTGCAGCCTTGCCATTTGCAAAATATTCTCTTTGCATATCAAATGTCATCGACATCATATCTTTGTTATAATATCCCTTATCTCTCAATACCAACTGGTCTTTGAATATCTGCACAACCTCCGGTACATCTGCCCATTGTATCTCATTTTTGTTCAATTTATCCATTGTATCGGTGCCTTTGTCCCAGGAATTGGCACTCGCTATGTAAAAATACCACATCATTGGCCATCCAGCCTGACCTGCCTCACAAAGAGGATCGATCCCAGCTTTTTTAATGACCTCACATACATTTAAAAAATCATCATATGTATTTGGTACAGAAAGCTTCAGATCACTAAAGATTTTTTTGTTATAATATAGCACTAATCCGCCATTATTGGTATAAGGAATACCATAAATCTTACCGTCGCCTCCCGTCAAATTTCCATACTCTATGCATTCGTTCACAATAGGTGCAAACTTTTCAATATAAGGCTCATTGGTGAGGTCAAGCAAATTGTAATCAGGGTTCAGCCCTCTTATACTTACAACATCGCCGGCATAACACAATAAATCCGGTAACTCTCCTGTATTGGCTTTAGCCCTCATAATATCATAAAACTGACCTCCTCCAGGCAACACCTGAAAGTCAACTTTTATACCCGTTTTTGCTTCAAACCTTTGCGCTACTTTATCAAGTGAATTAAATTCCTCCTGCTGCACCAGCATGACAACAGACCGATTGTCATTGGATTGGCCTTCCTTTGCAGTCGATTTTGTCTCCTGCCCGGACTGGACTGCCTGTGTCCCGGATTGGTCACTGCTTACGGTTTGTTTGCCCGTACTACAGCCCGAAAACATACATAAAGCCACTAAAAGAATAACAAGGAAAATGGAAACCAGCTTTAAACACTTTCCACGAGACATAATAATTACTCCTCCTCTATTAAGATATTAAATATATTAATATATTAATGATATAGTATGCGCCCTGTAAAATGTATTGGATTATTTATCTGTTTATATATACTATTTTGTCTACTATAAAATTTAAATCTGATTCTCCAATTGGGATGCAGGCCACTTCCTTTTTCTATATTCCGAGGGGCTGCACCCTATGACATGCTTGAAATAACTGCTGAAATAAAGTTGGTCTGTATATCCTACAATACTGCATATATCCTTAATCTGCATCTCAGGATAATTGACCAGTAATTCCTTTGCTTTATTCATTCTTAGATAGATCAGGTAATCTATAGGACCTTTTCCATAATGCTTTTTAAATATTTTACTAATATATGAAGGCGACATGTTGTATCTTTTTGCTAAATCATTAAGCGTTATCATTTTTAAATAATTTTGCTTGATGTAATTTCCCATATCAAGAACCGTTTCCCTTTGTGAATATAAAGTAAGTGGGTAATCCAATTCTTGCTTATGATATCTGGTTATAATATCCAGAATTTTTTCCCTCAATCCTTCATAACATATTGAGTCGGAAACGGCAGCACGGATCTCTTCATCATTAACTCCGCTAATCATTTTTGAATCCGCCAGTAACCTGAACAATTCTATCATAGTCTCTTCAATCCTGATTTGGGCATAATTGTCTTTCTTAAAAATGAAAATTAAATCATTCAGCACATCTATGATTAAGTTGATATTTTTTCTTAAAAGCAAAAACGGAAGTTGAGAAGATATTTCCGACAAATCCCCTGCAGCAGTTATATTACCCTGTACCAAATTATTTTCCGAGGCATCCCTACCTTCTGAAATTATTATCTTTGATTTACCAATCACTTTATTTATCCTGTTACTTGTACTACAGAATTTAATACCCTTCAAAAGCTCTTCAGCATTATTTTGGCAATGGCATAACGATAAGGTTGAAACAATCCCATACTTTTCGAATATGCATATTATCTCTTTTGAGGCGATATCGGCAGAATTCTTTTTATTGCCTGTAAAGCCAAAAATAACTCTTATCTTATTTTGTTTTGCCATATTTAATACCCAGACATCTTTTTGACAAATAAAATATTGATTGATTTCATTTTTTACTTTCACTAATTCTTCAATACATTCTTTATAATCCTTGTTACTGTCCGTATTCCCTGCACTCAAAACTGCCTCAAGCAGTAAATAACCCGAATAATGGGAAAAATAATCCGGAATCTTCGGTGAATAAATACCTTCGATAGATAATGAGTTAAGATATTTCAGTTGCAGTTCTTTTCTATATGAATCTATCTTATTCTCAAGCCTCATGAAGAGTTCCATTAGAGATTCGGAATTAACAGGTTTTACTATATAATCCTCAACCTTGAGCTTTATCGCTTCATGCGTATACTCGAACTCATGATAGCCGCTTAGTATGACGGGTATAATATACGGTAAAATATCCCTGACTTTCCCAATTAGCTCAAAGCCATTCATAACCGGCATCATGACATCCGTTATCAATACATCGAAACGGCTTTTACCTAGAATTTTAAGGGCTTCTATTCCGTTCAAGGCACAGGCTTCTACCCTGAAATGCGTATTCATCTCATTGATTGTTTTTCTTATACTTTCTATTAAGATTGGTTCATCCTCAACAAGCAGAATCTTATACATACGTATTTATCCCTAACAACAAATATATGTTAACCCTTTTATATAGTATTATTATAGCATGGAACGGCATATATGCCCAATATTAATAATAGGGTATATAGGGACAAATTGTATACTATTATTTGTCTATATATATATAGTATTTTATCCATTTATGCAAAATCGACGAATTGGTTTGCTTTTTTAAAGCGATATATATAAAATATATATAAGGGTCTCCTATATTATATGAGGTATCTCAAATGATAATAAAAAAAAGCATTAAAACACATTTATTTTTGTATTATTCTCTACTGCTACTGATGATAATTATAATATTCTTTTCAATATATTATGCAAGTATACATAAGTTCCTGAGTGTTAATGCAAAGGATACTCTGAAGCAGTGTGCCGTTAAAACAAGAGAAGATGTGGAGAGTATCATTAAAGAAATGGATAGGATATCTCTTGAAGTGGCATTCAATAAAATCGTCCTCGAAAATCTTAAGTCCGATGGCACTATTGATATCAATTCTAGAGAATACGTTCAACGGGACAGGGAAGTAAAAGATATTCTGTTATCCATAAACACGTCGAGGCTTATTGTTAAAAGC
>Ga0366771_1048_pt1 | contig 21512 bp, 16 predicted proteins | sample BONcelN113001C10_FD_207080 | JGI IMG/M metagenome (GOLD analysis project Ga0366771, IMG submission 207080) | Enriched cells from coal bed in the Powder River Basin, Montana, United States - BONCAT cells N11 rep2 HSBNCT.N11.300.1.C10 ...
ACAAATGGGGACGTTCCTTTTTTGTCACATTTTCCTGCCAATGTGCACTATCCTGTAAATATATAAGAAGGCGATGGATGATCACACTCCTCAGCAAAAAATCAAGAGAACCGTCCCCTTGATTCCCAATCAGCAAATAACCAATAATTCTCTCATTATAGAAATAGGCGGAGACGGCAACCTTTTGAGTGAGTGTCTGGAAAGTACCAAGTATCTTGCGGAAGCAGTAAATATAGTAATAAATAGAAAATAGCGTTTATTATTAACCGGATATTGGGCATACTTTTAGGAATAATGTGCGATTGTCCGGAGGGTCTATGGGCAGAGTGGAAAAATTCAAGCAGTTAAGAAATTTAAGGCAAAAATATATCATTTCAGTACTTATATTTATTACTCTTCTAACTGTTGGGATATGTACTGCTGATTATTCAATCAATAATCTCATTGGTATGGAACAGGGCTTGAGGATTTTTAATGTCAGTAATACGGAAAACAAGGTTGAAATAGTCCTTATGAATCAGAAAATAGAACTCAACCTGGGATACATAAACAGTGATCTGGAAAAGCTCCGGCAATTCTTTTCAAATTTATTCGGAGAAGGTTCATGATTGTTGATGTTAATAGAGAATAGGCTTAGGCAGATTGGTAAGTGGGATTGTATGCTTTATTATAGTTTATTTCTACAAGCTTGATGATAAAAAGCTGCAACAGATGATACTGGATATATCCAGCAGGAAGGCATTAGTTAAATGAGGTATTTGGATAGGGAATAATAAATAACGTTTACAGAACACCTCTGATTCCACTCAAATAAATAAATAATTTTTATTATATAAACATATTTACAAAACTCTACTCATGTTGTACAATAAATATATAACGTTTACAGAAAAAACATTTTAATAAATACCAACAAGAGGCATTAAAGGGACGTACATCAGAATAATAAATATAAAACGTTTACAAGGAGAAGAGAATGGCACATTTGTATGGGGTTACTACCGCCATGGTAACACCGTTTGATAAAAACGGAAAAGTAGACCTGGAAGCAGTAAAAGAACTTGTAGAATTTTTGATTTCAAAAGGAGTATCCTGCCTTTACCCATTGGGAACGACCGGGGAAATGTACCATCTGTCTGTTGAAGAAAGGAAAGCTGTGGCTGAAACAGTTGTGCGGCATGCTGGTGGACGGGTGACTGTCTATATTCATGCCGGCGCCATGTGCCAGCAGGACACGGTAACATTGGCAAAGCATGCAAGCGAAATCGGGGCTGACGGCATCGGAGTTGTATCACCGGCATTTTTTGGTGTTAATGACAGAGAAATGGAAGAATATTATGTAACAGTTGCTAAAAATGTGCCTGAGGATTTTCCTGTTTATCTATATAGCATACCTCAATGCTCCGGAAATGAAATTAAAGCGGCTGTAGCGCAGAAAATTGCAGACAGATGCGGCAATGTTGTCGGTATTAAATACAGCTATCCGGATTTTTTGAGGACCAATGAATACCTGGAAATTAATAATGGGAAATTTTCAGTACTTGTAGGGACAGACAGGCTGTTTGATGCTGCGCTTGTTATGGGGTGCTCGGGTGTGGTATCGGGTGTATCCTGTGTTTACCCCGAGCCGTTTGTAGCAATATATAAAGCTTTTCTTGAAGGTAATCTGAAGGAAGTAAGAAGAATTCAGAGAATCGCAACCCGATATTGTGAAATACTAAGAAATGGCAGCAATATGTCATATTTCAAAGAGGCCCTTAAGATGAGGGGTATAAATGCAGGGCATATGAGGGCTCCACAGCTTGATATTACTCAATTGGAAATTGACGAGCTACGTAAACAATTAAGTCTTGTCGACTATAAATTATAAAATCGAATATGTGTAAAAAGCATATGACGTGGGAGGAACAAAATGAAGCAGCTTTCTAATGTAAGAAGTATAATACCGGAATCGGGGATCCGAAAACTGCAAATGTTGGCTTCAACAATTCCCGAAGCGATCCGTCTGGAAACTGGCGAGCCTGATGCCAATACACCGCTGAATATTTGTGAAGCCGCCGCAAAGGCATCTTATGAAGGGCATACAAAATATACGGCGGTTCCGGGCTATATATCACTCAGAAAGGCCATTCAGAGTGATCTTAAATTGAATTACGGCTTATGTGTGGAGATGGATGAAATTATTGTTGCTTCAGGTGCGGTTATGGCAATAACGGAAGCACTGCTGGCCATTGCAGATCCCGGAGATGAAATTCTTATCCCCGATCCTGCGTGGCCTGTATATGAAATGGTGCTTATGACGCAGGGGCTTGTCCCTGTGCATTACCGCCTGGATGCAGAACATGGATTCACCCCGGTCTTAAGTGACCTTGAAGCCAGGGTGACAGAGAAGACAAAGGCAATTATGATAAATACGCCTGGAAATCCCACGGGAGCTGTATTTGGTAAAGATACCATCGTGATGCTGATGGATTTTGCAATAAAAAATGATTTATACATTATTTCCGACGAAGTGTATGATTCTATTATTTATGAAGGCAAACATGTGACTCCCAAAGCATATGACAACGATGGCAGGGTTATCAGCATCATGGGAGTTTCAAAAAAATATGCCATGACCGGGTGGAGGATTGGCTACGCAATTGCCAGCAAGCAAATTATATCATTAATGAATAAAATTCAGATCACCCTTATAGGGAATGCCACATCCGTATCGCAAAAAGCTGCTGAAGAGGCGATAACGGGACCGCAGGATTTTGTTGAAAAGGCAAGGTTAAGCTATAAGGATCGCCGGGATAAAGTCTATGAATTGTTTAATAAAGCCGGTATCAAGGCGTTTTACCCCCAAGGTGCATTCTATATGTTGGTGGATATATCGGATGCAGGATTACAGTCCGAGGAATTCGCGCTGACCTTGCTGCGTGAAGAAAAGGTTTCGGTTGCGCCTGGAGGTACATTTGGAAATTCAACGGATCATATGATCCGCATCTCTTATGCGACTGAAGAAGCTGCCTTGCTTGAAGGCGTCAGGCGAATTTGCACCTTTATCCAAAAGCACAGAAAAGGTTTGTGATAAACCAATTCCCGGCAAATATACAAATTATATTGCTGTGAATTGTTAATCATATATGAAGTAACACAATTATTATTCGAGGAGGGAATGGCATGAGGAAAATGTTAAAGTCAAAAGCAATTGGGACGTGGTTGGTTATTCTATTGGCATTTACATTTACGCTGACAGGATGCACAGGGAATAATTCTTCCAATGCAAAAGATTCAACAAATCAACAGACCGGAAACTCAATGCTTGAAAAGGTAAAAAAGAGGGGCAAGGTAATTATCGGATGCGACACTGTTCTTCCGGGATTCGGCTTCCTGGATTCAAGCGGAAACTACAGCGGATTTGATATCGAAGTGGGAAGAGCATTTGCCGCTGCTATTTTTGGTGATCCCAATGCTGCAGAAATGAAGCCCGTTACCGGACAAACCCGTTTTACAGCCCTTCAAACAGGAGAAATTGACATTTTAAGCAGAGCAACCACAATGACAATCACACGTGATACAACACTGGGATTGAAATTTATTCCCACTGATTTCTATGACGGACAAGGCGTCATGGTTCGAAAGGACAAGAATGTAAAGAGCTTTAAAGATCTGAACGGCTTGCGTATAGGCGTAGAACAGGGGACGACCACCGAGCAGAATGTTTCGTCCAAGTTAACCGAAGTTGGTGCAACAGCAAATATAGTAGTTTTTGAAAATCAGGATGCAATTGTCTCGGCATATGAAGCAGGCAGTATCGACGCCTGGACCTCGGATAAATCTGGACTTGTTTCAAGACTTGCTTCAATGAAAAATCCGGCTGAGCATGCAATAATGGAGGAAACATTGTCAAAAGAGCCTCTGACGCCTGTTATAAAGGCAGGGGACGATCAGTGGTTCAACGTTACCAGGTGGATCGTATATGCACTTATTCAAGCTGAGGAATTTGGGATTACACAGGAAAATGTCGATTCAATGCTGAATTCACAGGATCCTGCCATCCGCCGTTTCCTGGGTGTGGAAGGCGATATGGGTACAAAGCTTGGACTGGATAAGGATTTCGTTGTCAAACTGATAAAGGGTGTTGGCAATTATGGGGAAATTTATGAACGGAATCTGGGTCAGAAATCCGTATTCAGGCTTGACCGTGGTTTAAATGCATTATGGAAGAATGGCGGACTTATGTATTCACCGCCGTTTAACTGATACTACAGCGAAAACAACCGAATTATCCTTGAAGAAATAGCGCATTGAAGCGTTTGCGATATTTCTTCAAGGCGCATAAATGCCGTAACAAAAATGAAGTTTTCGCTGTAGTAATGATACTACAGCGAAACTACCGATTATATCCTTACAGAAATAACGCGTTTAAAGCATTGGCGATTATTTCTGTAAGGTGCATAAAATGTCAATGATTTATGAAGTTTTAACTGTAGTACTGATATTGAAAATGGATAATTGAATAATATATAAGATGAACTGAATTTTAGTGTCATTCTGAGCGCTAAGCGGAGAATCTTTTTCTGAAAGCTGAAAAGGAACCTTCGCTAACGCTCAGGATGACAGGCATATACCAATTATTTAGTTAAGCTTATATAGTATAAGGGGACACGTAAAGTGCCCCCTTATACTGATAATACTGAATGTTATATATCCGATTAGAGGTGGAAATTGACATGCAAAAAAAGGTGGCTATCCCAATATGGAAGAACAAGAAAGCACTTCCCGTCCTTCTGCAAAGCATGTTCGTTATATTGATTGCTGCATTGGGTATATTTCTTATAACAAATGCCATTGAAGGGTTGAGGCAGATTGGCATTAAATTGGGATTTGATTTTTTTAATTCAACTGCATCCTTTTCCATAGATGACAAGCTTATTGCTTATACCCCGAGAGATAGCTACGGCAGGGCTTTGCTGGTGGGATTGCTGAATACGGTAAAAGTAGGAGCGATAGGTATCGTCATATCTGCGGTCATAGGATTGTTTATCGGCATAGGACGGCTATCCGACAACTGGCTGATAAAAAAGCTGACCGGAGGATATGTGGAATTAATACGGAATACACCTCTGCTTATTCAGATTTTTTTCCTGTATTTCGCAGTACTTTTACCTTTGCCGAGGATAGAGAAAAACATCAACATTTATAATTTATTCTATTTCAGTAATCGCGGCACAGCGATTCCATGGTTCACGGCAAAGCCTTCTTTTGGCGTCTGGCTGGTTTTTCTAGCTGTAGGAATAATACTTGCAATTATACTCTGGCGGGTTATGCTGAAAAAACAGGTTGAATCCGGTAAGGCTAGGTATCCTTTTATCTGGAGCATCGGATCAATTGTATTGATGCTTTTGGCGGCTTACCTGCTCACATCAGGGCTGCCGGTAGGAATCAGCATTCCGAGAATAAAAGGGGTACTTTTTGAAGGTGGATATGTTATCAGCTCCGAGTTTGCGGCAATTCTGCTTGGTCTGATTATTTACCATTCCGCATTTATTGCAGAAATCGTACGAGCGGGAATTATGGCGGTTCCCAAAGGACAAATTGAGGCCGCTAAAGCATTGGGCTTGAAAAAAGGTACTATAATGCGACTGGTCATCCTGCCGCAGGCAAGCCGTATTATTATCCCTTCTGCCACCAGCCAGTTTTTAAATTTGTTTAAAAACTCCACATTGGCTATTGCTGTAGGGTATACAGATTTATTTTCAATAGGGAATACCATTATAAACCAAACCGGCCGTGCTATTGAAATTATGATATTGATGGCATTGGTTTATTTGATTGTAAGTCTTGCAATTTCACTTTTTATGAATTATTTTAACAAGCATTTCCAATTGGTAGAGAGGTGATTTGAAGATGTTTGAAACTAAACCGCGATACAGAAGCATCATCTGGTTGAAGGAAAATTTATTTAATAGCTGGGCTAATTCAATTCTGACCTGCCTGTCTGCCATTGTCATTTTCTTTATTGTCAAGGGAATATTAACCTTTATGTTTTTTACAGGGAAATGGGATGTAATTTCCGCCAATTTGAAAATATTGATGGTTGGGCAATATCCTGTGGTGGAAGTGTGGCGCATATGGCTTGCATTATGCCTCACAGTCTTTTTGTTGGGAATATCGTGGGGGAGCCGCAAAGGGTTTTTTACAATGATTTCTGTTGCAATCATTGCAGTATTTGCAGTTATCGCAATGTTGCCTTTTATATCAATGACATCAAAGGCATGGCTTTTACTTGGAATTGCACTGTCGGTTGCCGGATATTGGCTCGGACGTACAGTTTCATTCGCAAAAAAGCTGAACCTGGCCCTCTGGTTGGTATGTATTCCATTTATGCTGATCCTTCTAAATGGCTTTGGTATTTTCAAGAAGGTCAATTCCAATTTCTGGGGCGGATTTTTATTGACAATACTGATTGCAGTCGTAACAATAGTATTTTCCTTTCCACTGGGAATATTGCTGTCTCTGGGACGGAGGAGCAAGCTTGTAGTGATCCGGTGGTTTAGCATTATTTATATTGAGGTCATACGGGGAGTCCCTTTGATAACCGTATTATTCGGGGCACAATTGCTGCTTCCTCTTTTTATCGGGAATGGAATCGAATTGAATAATGTCTTGCGTGTAATGATTGGTTTTACTCTCTTTAATGCAGCTTATGTTGCTGAAACAGTCAGGGGCGGGATGCAGGCAATTCCGCGGGGGCAATATGAAGCTGCGGAAGCACTGGGACTGAATTTTGTTCAGAAAACAACCTTCATTATTATGCCCCAGGCGCTGCGAAATGTTATTCCGGCTTTGGTCGGCACAGTGATTGAAGTGTTCAAAGATACATCTCTTGTAGCGATTGTCAGTTTGATGGATTTATTGGGAATTGCCAAAAGAATTATCGCAAACCCTGAGTTTTTGGGCAGGCAGATGGAAGTGTTCATATTTGTTGCAGGTGTATTTTTGATTCTATGCCTGTTGCTGTCCAAGGTGAGTAGAAGCCTGGAAGTCTCATTGGCTTGTGGGAAAAGATAGTATGGAGAGGAGGCCATTCCAATGGTTGATAAACATGATTTAAACAAAGGTGAACGGCAAGAGGAGCCGTTTATAATTTGTAAGAATATAAACAAATGGTTTGGAAGCCTGCATGTATTGAAAAATGTGTCGTTGGAGGTCCGCAGGGGAGAAGTGATTGTTATTATCGGTCCTTCCGGCTCGGGTAAATCCACTTTTATACGTACTATTAATGCATTGGAGGAAATACAGCAGGGTGAAATTATTGTTGACGGTATCAGTCTGTCGGAAAATATTGATCATATTGACGCCATCAGAAAAGAGACAGGTATGGTATTTCAGCAATTTAATCTGTTCCCTCATATGACAATTCTTGATAACATTACACTTGCACCTATCTGGGTCCGAAAATGGCCGAAGGCAAAGGCAGTAGAAATTGCACTGGAATTGTTGGAACGTGTGGGTATTCATGACCAGGCAAAAAAATATCCGGGGCAACTGTCCGGCGGGCAGCAGCAGCGGGTGGCCATTGCGAGGGCTCTGGCCATGCAGCCGAAAATAATACTTTTTGACGAGCCTACATCGGCGCTGGATCCGGAAATGATCAAGGAAGTTCTGGACGTTATGAAAACCCTGGCTGGGTCCGGAATGACTTTGCTTGTGGTAACCCATGAAATGAATTTTGCTCGGGAAGTAGCTGATAGGGCTGTCTTTTTTGATGGAGGAGAAATCATTGAGTCCGGTACGCCGGCACAGTTGTTTGAGAATCCCCAACATGACAGGACAAAGCTTTTTTTGTCACAGATATTATAACGAGGCGACAAAATGTCCCCCACCTCTATAGGTGGCGGGTACCGTTTTGGTTTTCGGGCAGTGAGCATATCTCCCACCTCGTTGAAACTCCGCTGCGGTAAGGAAATTTTTCTACAACCGAAAAATTTCCTTTTGAATTAGGTCGTTATAAAAGCGGCAAAGATGCCAAAAGTAGTTGAATGATGGAAAGGAGCATGGTAAGATGATATGGGTTTTCATTGTTCATAAGAATTTCCGGGAGGTTGCATTTTAATGAGTAAGGCAACTATTAAGGATGTTGCAAAAGTAGCGGGTGTTTCTATTGCAACTGTATCAAGGGTTATCAATAATATAGATAATGTAAAGCCTGCACTGAAGGAGAGGGTTCAGAATGCCATAAAATCGTTGGGATTTGAACCCAATCAGCTTGCCAGAGGTCTGAAAAATGATGTTACACATACTATCGGTGTAATTATTTCCGATATGGCAAATCCTTTTTTCATGGGCTTGACAAGAGAAATTGAGAAAAAAGTTAATGAGATAGGATATATTCTGCTTGTAGTAAGTACAGATGACAATCCTGAAAAAGAGTTGAAATATATCAAGGTTATGGCTGAAAAAAGAGTTGACGGGATTATTATATCTTCTACGGGTAAAAATGAGGATTATTTGAATTCCATGGCAGAATCGGGCATACCTGTAATATTTGTTGACAGAAAGCCTTTCAAACATAAGCTTGATTGCGTTTATATGGACAAAGCATATGCAATGTATAATATTACAAATATGTTGTTGAGCAAAGGTCATAAAAGGATTTCCATAGTAATGGGTTCCAGAGAGATAATGACCAATTTTGACAGGTTTGCAGGATATGCAAGATCCATTCATGAGGCGAATATGCCGCTGGATAATGATCTTATAATGTATGGAGAGTTCACTGAAGCTTTTGGCAGGCAGGCATTGAAGGAAATTGTCAAAATGGCTGACAGGCCGACTGCAATAATATCTGGAAGCGTACAGATTACACGTGGTATACTTATTGAAGCAAAACAACTGGGGATAAAAATACCTGATGATTTTTCATTGATATCTTATGGAAATATAGATATGAGCACATTGATAAGTCCCACTTTAACTTATATTGACAGCCTTAATGAAAAGATAGGCGCTTTAGCAGGAGATCTTATAATCAGTCGTATGGCAAACCCGGCGGAAAAGTCCGAACAGATAGTAGTGGAAGCAAATCTGATAATGGGAGAATCGGTAAAAACATATAATATTGGTATAATACCTGACTCAGTCTGAAGGCTAATTCAATCTGCATTATAGGGGTTGTTAATCCTGTTCCCAAATTGTCCATGGCGACACAGGCGGCAGTAAAAAAAGAGGGAGGCCTGTGTCCTTTCTGTCTATCGTTTATCAACAGGGTTTCCAAAGAATGAAATTTACGGACTGACGTCACAATTCAGACTTGCTGCAATATCTGTAGCAGCAAATATTGCAGAGGGTTTCCGTAAACATAGCAAACCAGATAAAATACGCTTTTATAATATTGCGTGTGGTTCTGTTGAAGAATGCCGATATTATCTTATTCTTACGAAAACCTTGAATATTGCGATATTTCTGAAGCAAAACTTCTTTTAGAGGAAGTCAGTAAATTGCTGGAAGCCTATTGCCAGAGCGTTTCAAATTCAGAATTCTGAATTCTTGCGGCTTGCCGCGGTATACTATTCTTCTCAAAAAGTTTGTTTTTTCAGCAAACTTTTATGCTGAAAGCTAGTTATATCAGCAGGTAGTAGTCAGTATTCAGTAGGAAAAAGAACAAATTTATGTATTAACATTATTTAAAACTCTTGAATACTGAATACTGGCTACTAAATACTTGCAGCTTCGCTGCGTTATACTATTCTTCTCAAAAAGTTTGTTTTTTCAGCAAACATTTATACTGGAAGCCAGCTATATCAGCAGGTAGTAGTCAGTATTCAGTAGTCAGTATCCAGTAGGATAAGGAAGAAATTTATGTATTAGCAGCATTCAAACTCCTGAATACTGAATACTTGCGGCCGTAGGCCGCGCTATGTTATAGTGCACATATAGTTTTATGTAAATTGACTCTATTTTATATTTGTTTCGCTTATAGGTTAAGAGTGAGTATTAGTCATATTTTATATTAGTGGAAATAGAGAACTTACAGGTAGTACTGGCGCTATAGTGGTAATTTGGTTAGAATGTGCAAAATTTGAAGTAATGTTTAAAAAGTGGTGAGTAAAACCATAAATATCTGTGTATTAATTCGAAATCTGCACATATAATAACAAAAAGATCATTTTAATCCTAAATATTAGCACACTACTTCAAATTCTGCACACGTAATAGTAATATGTGCAAAATTTGAAGTAGTGTTTAAGAAGTGGTGAGTAAAATCCAAAAATCTGTGTATTAATTCAAAATCTGCACAAATATAAACAAAAAGATCATTTTAATCCTAAATATTAGCACATTACTTGAAATTTTGAACATCTCACCGTATAATGGTTATATGAAAGAGTATTTGAGTTATTATTCGGCTGCTATATTTTGGAATATACCATATTTTGAAGCCGTTCTGGGTGCTGAAAGAGCTGAAACATCTCCGATTGATTTTACAGTTACCGAACGCAGTGTGAGATCTAATAAGAAAGGCCGGATGATCCACTTGTGCGAACTTGCTCTGCCTGCAGGTGCAGTGGTATCAAGAAACGGCACAATGGTTGCATCGCCGGAATTGATGTTTCTCGAACTTGCGAGCAAATTAAATATCCACCGGCTGATATTGCTTGGCTTGCAGCTTTGTTCACATCCGCCGGGCAATACTTCCGTGGCAATCACGACAAAGCAAAAACTCAAGACCTTTCTCGCGAAAACCTCGGGTCACCGTGGACACCTCAAAGCCATACGGGCGGTAAAATACATAGAAGATGGTTCCGCATCCATCATGGAATCAATGGCCTATATGATTCTGGCCTTGCCGTATGCCCTGGGAGGCTATGGACTTGACGGCGCAGTTTTCAACTATGAAATAAAGCTAAAAGACGAAGCCGGCAAACGAATAGGTCAGAAACGCTGCTTTACCGATATGTATTATAAGTCGGCAAAGCTGGCTGTCGAATATGAAAGCTTTGCTTTTCACAAAAGTCCATCGGAGCAAGGTAAAGATGTGATACGATCTGCAATCCTTGACAGACAGGGCGTTGAAGTAATGCATTTGAGCACTGTACAACTGTACGATAAGGAAGCCTGCAAGGATTTTGCTCTCAATCTTGCGTGTCGTCTTGGAAAACGCATACAAATCCGCACAAAGAAATTTAATGAAATGCATGCGCTGCTGCGAACATTGTTGCCAGTTGAAAAACCTGTCGCCGAACCTGATGGCGGGAAACTATAGAAGCAACAACATGTGCCAGGTACGGGATCCTGCATTTGAATTTCTGATTCCAACTTTAAGATATCTTAATTTATAGTTAAGTTTTTGACATTATTTTATAATACTTTGTATTCGAATTAAAACGAGCATACCTTGAAATAAATTAAAGATTTTCAGGCAGAATTATGTAAATAATGGATTCTTGATCATTTTGCCTAAACCTTTTTTCACAAATCTTATGTAACCTGAATCTAGCAAATCTATTTCTTGCCTGATAAAATATTAATGAACCGTCCTTGTGACACATCTTTATTTTATTATATTTCAATGTTATAATAGTTACGGCATGCAGAACGCTTCCTTATTTAATGTGAGATGAATGCAAAAGGGATACAAAAGGAGTGCAGAAGCAGTGGGTCAAGGATCAGGAAGAATATACTGAATGCCTTAATAAAGCCATGCAGACTTAAACGCCAGCAAAAACATAGCTGCAAGCACAAGCTCCTTAATTTATTGAGGAGAGGATGTCACGCATTGGACAAGTATATTGTAATAATGGAATTTGAGAGGATTACTAATGGCAAGTGAAAGACAGAACAGAATAAGAAATTTTTGTATAATTGCTCATATCGATCACGGCAAGTCTACACTGGCCGACAGGATTATTGAAAAGACCGGTGTTTTGACCTTGAGGGAAATGCAGGAGCAGGTTCTTGACAATATGGATATCGAGCGTGAGCGCGGAATTACAATCAAAGCCCAGGCAGTGAGAATGGCCTACAAGGCAAATGACGGCGAGGTGTATACCTTTAATCTTATTGACACCCCCGGGCATGTGGACTTCAATTATGAAGTGTCCAGAAGTATAGCCGCCTGTGAAGGAGCTATACTGGTAGTTGATGCTGCACAAGGTATAGAAGCGCAGACACTGGCGAATGTTTATCTTGCTTTGGAGCACAATCTTGAAATATTACCTGTAATTAACAAGATTGACCTTCCCAGCGCCCAGCCTGAACATGTTAAAAAGGAAATTGAGGATATAATAGGTCTTGATGCACACAATGCACCTCTGGTATCAGCAAAAAACGGGATAAACATCGAAGAGGTACTGGAGGCAATTGTCGGCACCATCCCGCATCCGGAGGGTGATGAATCAGCACCGCTGAAAGCATTGATATTTGACTCCTTCTATGATCCCTACAAAGGTGTAATTGTATATGTCCGCGTAAAGCAAGGCAAAGTCCGGCAGGGAGATGTAGTAAGGATGATGTATACAAAAAAGGAATTTACCGTAACTGAGATAGGCTTTTTCAGACCTGGGCAATATATACCCTGTGGAGAGCTGCTTGCCGGAGATGTAGGATATATTGCCGCCAGCATAAAGAATGTAAGGGATACGAGGGTTGGGGACACAGTGACACTTGCAGACAATGCTGCTGCTGAACCGCTGCCGGGTTACAAAAAAGTAAATTCAATGGTCTTCTGCGGTATTTATCCGGCAGACGGCTCCAAATATGGCGATCTGAGAGATGCTCTTGATAAGCTCCAGTTAAATGATGCCGCACTTACCTTTGAGCCGGAAGCTTCTGTTGCTTTAGGCTTTGGTTTCAGATGCGGATTCCTGGGCTTGCTGCATCTTGAGATCATACAGGAGAGGCTTGAAAGAGAATATGACCTGGACCTGGTAACAACTGCTCCGAGTGTTATTTACAGAATCACCAATACAGACGGCGAAGTATTGAATATAGACAATCCTACAAACCTGCCGGCACCTACTCTTATTGACAAAATGGAAGAGCCGGTAACCAAGGCTACAATAATGACGCCTGTCGAGTATGTAGGAAGTATAATGGATCTGGCACAGGATAGACGCGGTACCTACAAGGATATGTCCTATATTGATGAAAAGCGTGTAATATTGACCTATGAGCTGCCGCTAAACGAGATAATATATGACTTTTTTGATGCTCTTAAATCCAGGACAAGGGGATATGCATCCTTTGACTATGAACTCATGGGTTATAAGGAGTCTGACCTGGTTAAGCTGGATATATTGCTGAATGGAGAAATTGTGGATGCTCTTTCTTTTATAGTACACACAGAAAAAGCATACGCAAGAGGAAGGAAAATAGCCGAAAAGCTGAAGGATGTTATACACAAACAGCAATTTGAGATTCCAATACAAGCCTGTATTGGCGGAAAAATCATTGCAAGGGAAACAGTTAAGGCTTACAGAAAAGACGTTCTTGCAAAATGCTACGGCGGTGATATCACTCGAAAGAAAAAGCTGCTGGAGAAACAAAAGGAAGGCAAAAGGCGTATGCGTCAGGTAGGTTCTGTTGAAGTACCGCAGGAAGCATTTATGAGCGTCCTTAAGCTGGATTAGGTGTTATTTATGTATTACGATTCTCATATACATTCCACCCATTCCTCCGATGGCTTGTCGGTCATGGGGGAGTATACCGCTGCTGTTGACGAAGACAGAATTAGTGGTATCGGCTTTGCCGAGCATCTTGACCTGATGCCGGAATGCGGTTCATACGGCTGTCTGGAGCCTCTGGTATATATGGATGAAGTAAAGGCTTTAAGGAACAGAGGCTATGAATTCTTCGCCGGGTGTGAAATTGATTACAATAAAAAGGCGCAGCAGGATATACTTGATCATCTTGGCAAGTTCCATTATGATTTTACAATGTGCTCGATACACATGATTGACGGTTTCTCTATTTCAAACCGTGTATACATACCTTCCATCAACGATATGGATAAGCTGATACATATTATTGAAAGGTATTATGAGGAATTTAAATATAGTCTTGAGGTGGATGCCTTTGATGTTATCGGGCATGTCGGTGTATTTAAAAGGTATCTGGGTGATGAATATTATAGGCATGAAGGCTTACAGAGGCTGGTAAAAGAAGCGGAATATGAAATTGCCCTGATAAGTGCAAAGTCAGGAAAAATAATTGAAGTAAATACCTCGGGCCTTTATTCCCCTCTCGGTGAGACTTTGCCGGGGAAAGCCTTTCTGGAGCTATATTACAGCTTTGGCGGCAGGAATGTTTGTGTGGGAAGCGATGCACACTGCTGTAAAGATGCCGGCAGAGGGATAAAGGAGGCACATGTATTATTGAAGGATATTGGCTTTAAGCATATAATACTGCCCTGGGACCGGAAAAACCCTGTAAAGCTTTGAGATCAGCCTTGACACCCTGCTTGAGCACAGAGATAGGAATGATAGTTAAAATGAATAAAAAAATCGGTCTGTATATCCACATACCTTTTTGCAAATCAAAATGTCATTATTGCGACTTCAATTCACAAGCAGGAAAGGAAGCCCTCATTGAGCCTTATTTCAATGCGCTTGGGCAGGAAATCCGCAATTATTCAAGTGGTTTGAGGGACTGTACCATCGGTTCTGTTTTTGTTGGCGGAGGCACACCGTCCCTTGCTGACGCAAAGTACATATATCAAATTATGCTTATATGCAGGCAGTGTTTTGAAATAGACAGCAAGGCTGAGATCACAATAGAGTCAAATCCCGGTACACTTACATATGAAAAGCTGCTGTCATACCGCATCAATGGCATAAACCGCCTGAGCATCGGCTTGCAGGCATATCAGGATATCCTCCTTGCGAAGCTTGGAAGAATACATTCTGCAGAGGATTTCATGGTCAACCTTGAGGCTGCAGTTAAAGCCGGATTTAAGAATATTAATGCGGATTTGATTTTTGGTATCCCCGGACAAAACATGAATGACTGGGGTGAAACGGTTAGGAATGTTATCAGCCTCGGGCTTGCGCATGTTTCCTGTTATAGTCTCAAGATTGAAGAAGAAACACCGTTTTACAGCATGCTCCGGTCGGGAACGCTTCAACCGGTGGATGATGAACTGGATAGAAGGATGTACCGGTATGCTGTGGATCAATTAAAAAGACATGGCTACAAACACTATGAGATATCAAATTTTGCACTTCCAGGCTATGAGTGCCGGCATAATATGGTTTACTGGAAGGCTTTAGAGTACCTGGGAATTGGAGCAGGGGCACATTCCTATATGGGAGGAAGCAGATACAATAATATTTGTGATATCGAAGAGTATATAAACATAATATCAAACAAAGGCAATCCGGTGGAAAATATCCAGAGCATTGATAAAACCGAGTCCATGTCCGAATATATGATACTGGGATTGAGGCTTGTAGACGGGATTAGCACCCTGCAATTCAAAGAAAGATATGGCGAGGATATTTTTAAGGTCTTCGGAAATCAGCTGGATAAATTGCAAAGAAAGCAGCTGCTTGAGCAGGAGGGAGAGAAAATAAGGCTTTCACCTTATGGACTTGATGTAGCAAATTGTGTATTTGAGGAATTTATTTAAATACTGAATCTCAAAGGTCAGAGAAAGTCAGAAAAAAAGTAAATAAAACTATTGACAAAGAAAACTCAAGGTGGTATTTTTATTATATTAGCACTCGTGCAGCAAGAGTGCTAACAAACTGCGAGGGAAGTACAAGTCCCTTAAATTGACTGGGGTGATGAGATGTTTTTGGATGATAGAAAAAGATTAATATTGCAGGCCATCATCGACGATTACATCAACACGGCCGAGCCTATAGGATCACGCACAATTGCGAGGAAGCACGAACTGGGTTTGAGTTCTGCCACCATACGAAACGAAATGGCGGATCTTGAAGATATGGGGTATCTGGCACAGCCGCATACATCATCCGGAAGGGTACCATCTGATAAAGGCTACAGAATGTATGTCGATCAATTGATGACAGTGAAGGAATTAAGTATTGATGAGGTGGAGACCATAAGAATGGCTATGGAAACACGCATCAACGAGCTGAGCCAATTGATCAGGCAGGCTTCTGTTGTTATGTCACGCTTTACAAGATACACTTCCATGGCAATTACTCCGCAGATGAAAAAAAGTTCACTTAAAGCGCTGCAGGTTGTACCCATAGAAAATGGAAAAGCTCTGGTGGTGGTGGTTACCAGTGCAGGTATGGTCAGGAACCAGCTTGTTAAGCTGGCAGTAAATGTGAAGCCGGATGTACTTATAAGTATTTCAAATATGTTGAATGAAAAGTTAAGTGGTCTTTCCCTGGAGCAGATAGGCGGAAAGGTAATAAACGAACTGGAGGAAGAAACTGGCGTACCCAAAGAGATATTACTGCCTGTATTGGAGGGTGTAGCCGAATGCATAAACCTCATAGACAATCCGGAGGTGTATCTTGACGGGACAACGAATATTTTCAACTATCCGGAATTCAGGGATGTGATAAAGGCACGGGAGTTTATGAATATAATGGATGAGAAGGCAAACCTGTTCAAGCTGCTGGCAGATTCCATGGAGAAAGGCATTATTACTGTCAGGATAGGCTCGGAGAACGATATTACGGGGATACAGGATTGCAGTCTTGTCACTGCTAACTATAATCTTGGAGATACTTTCATAGGTACCATTGGAATAATAGGGCCTACCAGGATGGAATATCCCAGAGTAGTTTCATCAATGAATCATATCAGGAAAATGATTAATCTTGAAATAAGTAAACTACTTGGAGCCTATTTTGGAGACGACGATTAATATTATAATGTAAAAGGCATACAAAAAGTTTAAGGACAGGAGGAACGTTAGAATAACAATGAAAGGGAAAAAAGAATATCAGGACGTAAAAGAAGAGAAACTTAATATTGATGAGAACAAGGCAGAGGACACCGACACATCACCAGTCGATTGCAATTGTGAAAACGGAGCTGAAGAGGACAGGGCAGCAAAAGAAATTGACAGCTTGAAGGCTGAATTGGAAGAAAAGAATAAAAAAGTTGATGAATATCATGACAAGCTGCAAAGGCTGGCTGCTGAATTTGATAACTATAAAAAGAGAACAATAAGAGAAAAGGATTCACTTTATTCTGAGGCAGTCAGTGATGTGATATCAGCTATATTGCCGGTAATGGACAATTTGGAAAGAGCGCTGCAGGCTTGTTCAAACGATAATGGGCTTCAGTCGCTGAAAGATGGAGTGGAGCTTGTATACCGCCAAATGAAAGATTCATTGAAAAATATCGGGGTAGAAGAAATTAACTGCTGCGAAGCATGTTTTGATCCCCAGCTTCATAATGCCGTAATGCATGTGGAAGACGAAGCTTGCGGGCAGAACATGATAGTTGAAGAATTTCAAAAGGGTTATGTCTATAAGGATAAAGTCATAAGGCACAGCATGGTGAAGGTTGCCAACTGATTTTTGCATGGCAGGTGAAATTTAGGAACAGTTCGGAAATTTAACAGGAAGGTCAAAGAAAATCAAAATCAATGAACATATATTTAATAGTATAAAATACTGGGAGGTAAGAAATTATGGCAAAAGTAATAGGAATAGATCTGGGGACTACCAATTCATGTGTAGCGGTTATGGAAGGCGGAGAGCCTGTTGTCATACCAAATGCAGAGGGTAACAGAACCACCCCTTCGGTGGTTGCATTTTCCAAAACCGGCGAAAGACTTGTGGGACAGGTGGCAAAAAGGCAGTCAATAACCAATCCTGAAAGAACTGTCATATCAATAAAAAGAGATATGGGCACCGACCGCAAGGTCAAAATTGATGACAAGGCACATACGCCTCAGGAAATATCGGCAATGATTCTGCAAAAGCTTAAGGCGGATGCAGAAGCTTATCTGGGCGAAACGGTATCGCAGGCTGTTATTACGGTTCCTGCATATTTCAGTGATTCCCAGAGGCAGGCTACAAAGGACGCAGGCAGAATTGCAGGACTTGAGGTGCTGAGAATTATAAACGAACCTACCGCTGCTGCTCTGGCCTATGGGCTTGATAAGGAACATGATCAGAAGATCATGGTATTTGACCTTGGCGGCGGTACCTTCGACGTTTCAATATTGGAAATCGGCGACGGTGTATTCGAGGTTCTGGCTACCAATGGTAACAACAGACTGGGCGGAGATGACTTCGATCAGAGAGTAATTGATTATCTGGCAGACGCCTTTAAAAGAGAAAACGGCATTGATCTGAGAAATGACAAGATGGCTATGCAAAGGCTGAAGGAAGCCGCTGAGAAAGCAAAAATCGAGCTTTCCGGAGTTACTACCACAAATATCAATCTTCCCTTCATTACAGCTGATGCCAGTGGTCCGAAACACCTTGACCTTACACTTACAAGAGCCAAATTCGACGAGCTTACATCAGATCTTGTTGACAAGACAATGGGACCTACCAAACAGGCTATGCAGGATGCAGGCCTGACACCGGAAAAAATCGACAAGATATTAATGGTTGGTGGTTCTACAAGGACTCCGGCCGTACAGGAAGCAGTCAAAAAATTCCTCGGCAAGGAACCCTTCAAAGGTATCAACCCTGACGAATGTGTTGCTGTAGGTGCAGCAATACAGGCAGGCGTACTAACCGGTGAAGTTAAGGATTTGCTGCTGCTTGACGTTACACCGCTTTCACTGGGAATTGAAACCCTTGGCGGTGTATTTACAAAGCTTATTGAGAGAAATACCACCATACCCTCCAAGAAGAGCCAGATATTCTCCACTGCAGCTGATGGACAGACCAGTGTTGAGGTACATGTGCTCCAGGGTGAAAGGGAAATGGCCGCATACAACAAGACCTTGGGCAGATTCCAGCTTACAGGCATTCCTCCGGCACCAAGAGGAGTACCACAGATAGAAGTTTCTTTTGATATAGATGCAAACGGTATTGTCCATGTATCTGCAAAGGATCTTGGTACCGGTAATGAGCAGAAGGTTACCATCACCGCTTCTACAAATCTTTCCGATGCTGAAATCGAGAAGGCTGTGAAGGAAGCAGAAAAGCATGCTGCCGAGGACAAACAAAAGAAGGAAGAAATAGATGTAAGAAATAATGCGGATTCCATGGTTTACCAATCCGAAAAGACCATAAAGGATCTGGGTGACAAGCTGAGTGCCGAGGACAAGGCGAAAGTGGAGACTGAGGCCAATGCTGTCAAGGAAGCCCTTAAGGGAACTGATCTGGAAAAGATCAAGAAAGCAACGGAGACTTTGACACAGGTATTTTATGATATATCTGCAAAAATTTATCAGCAAAATCCTGGCGCCCAGGGGGGACCGAATCCGGGTGCAGGCTTTGGCGGAGATCCCGGCCCCGGTGCAGGCGGAAATCCCGGCGGCCAGGATAATGTATACGATGCGGATTACAAGGTAGTAGACGACGACAAGAAGTAAGCAATGTGACTTAAAAAAGCACGGGGACGGTTCTTCTGCTTCCATTGGGAAGAAGAAGAACCGTCTCCGTGCTTCCCCGTGCTTCAAAGATACCTGATAATTTGACTTCTTTAGTTTTATTTTAACTATTATCTTTATTATGCATATGTTATAATATATCGGATGTACAAAGGTCAGCGTTTAAATAGATTGGAGTTGGTAGTATTGGCACCGTCCAAGAGGGACTATTACGAGGTTCTTGGAGTAGAAAGAAATGCATCGGATGCTGAGATAAAGAAGGCATACAGAAAGGTTGCAAAGCAGTTCCATCCTGATGTGAATCAGGAAGACAAGACTGCAGAATCAAAATTTAAAGAAGCTAATGAAGCTTATGAAGTATTAAGTGACCCCCAAAAAAAAGCCCGCTATGACCAGTATGGACATGCAGGTGTTGATCCGAACGGATTTGGCGGAGCAGGCGGCGGTTTTGGCGATTTTGATTTTGGTGGAATCGGAGATATATTTGAATCTTTTTTTGGCGGTTCCGGCGGATTTGGCGGCAGATCATCCAGAACAAGAAACGGGCCGCAAAAGGGCTCTGATCTGAAATACTCCATGGAGATTTCCTTTGAAGAAGCTGCATTTGGTATTGAACGTGATATTTCCATAAACAGGATGGAAGCTTGCATAACCTGCGGAGGCTCCGGTTCAAAGCCAGGGAGCAATGCAAGCACATGCCAGCACTGCGGTGGTTCAGGGCAGGTACAGGTAAAGCAAAGTACTCCCTTCGGGCAGTTTGTCAATGTGAAAACCTGTGATGTTTGCAGGGGCGAGGGTAAGGTAATAACAAATCCATGCGGTACATGTAATGGTAAAGGCAAAATAAAAAAGAACGTTAAAATAAAGCTGAGTGTTCCTGCCGGCATTGATGACGGTCAGACAATATCACTTAGGGGTGAAGGCGAACCCGGCACAAAGGGCGGGCCTTCAGGCGACCTTTATGTGACTGTCAGGGTTCGTCAGCATGCGATTTTCAAGCGTCAGGGCAATGATGTGATTTGTGAAATGCCCATAACATTCGTTCAGGCGGCACTGGGCTCAGAACTGGAAGTACCGACGCTGGATGGAAAAGTAAGGTATACGATACCCGAGGGTACGCAGACAGGCTCCGTTTTCCGCTTGAAAAGCAAGGGAATTCCATTCCTTCGCGGTAATGGGCGAGGAGACCAGTATATAAAAGTTGAAATTGATGTACCCAAAAAGCTTAATGAAAAGCAAAAAGCCATATTAAAGGAATTTGCCGACATAAGCGGCGATGATGTGCATGACCAGCGCAAAGGCTTTTTTGACAAGATGAAGGATGCCCTGGGGATAGACTAGAGACTAGAGGCTAAATCGAAAGTTAGAGGGAAAACAATGAAGTGGATCGAAATAAAAATTATAACTACAGAGGAAGCTTCGGATGCAGTGTCTGAAATGCTCACATCCATCGGTGCAGGTGGAGTTGCCATAGAAGACCCCAATGAAATAAGGCGGCAATTAAACAGTCCTGATTCTCTGGATTATGCAGATGCTGATTTCATGAATTCACTTGATGTGGATGTGACTATCAAGGCATATTTCCCATCTGAAACAAGTGGTGAAGGCCTGGTGGAGCTCATTGGTGAAAAGCTGGCTTTCATATCCCGTTTCCTTGATACGGGAAAGGGTTATTCGGGAATGAGCGAAGTTGATGATGAGGATTGGGCCACTGCATGGAAAAAGTATTACAAGCCCTTTAGCATCTCGGAGAATATGGTAATCAAGCCAAGCTGGGAGGAATACACACCAAAGGCCGGTGAAACGATAATCCAGCTTGACCCTGGTATGGCATTCGGGACAGGTACCCATGAAACCACAAGACTATGTGCTCAAATGCTGGATAAATACATTGAATCCGGTGACAGCGTTATAGATCTGGGCTGCGGCTCAGGCATACTGTCCATTATTGCAGCAAAGCTTGGCGCCCGGCATGTGCTTGCAGCTGATATCGACGAAACGGCTGTGAAGGTAACACGGG
>Ga0366771_1051_pt1 | contig 20748 bp, 17 predicted proteins | sample BONcelN113001C10_FD_207080 | JGI IMG/M metagenome (GOLD analysis project Ga0366771, IMG submission 207080) | Enriched cells from coal bed in the Powder River Basin, Montana, United States - BONCAT cells N11 rep2 HSBNCT.N11.300.1.C10 ...
ACCTCGTTATGGATGAAATTAGCGGCATCATCCTTTGCCTGGGTGGATAAATATCTGGCTCTTTTCATCAGGCTATAATCCCTGGAGACTATCATTCCCCCGCCACCGGTTGTAATAATTTTATTACCATTAAAGGAATACACGCCTATATCGGCAATTGTCCCGGAATATTTGCCTTTATACCTGCCCTCAAGGTAATAGGTTCCTAATGCCTCAGTGGCATCCTCAATTACTTTGAGGTTATATTCCTCAGCGATATCCATAACTGCTGACATATCTGCCATGTTGCCGAAAACATGGACAGCCACTACGGCTTTTATATGTCTTCCCGTAGACTTGTTAACTAATTTATTGTCAATAAAATCACACTCTGTCTGACAAAACTCCTTTAACTTACCCATATCCATGCATAAAGAATCATCGCAATCCATAAAAACAGGATGGGCATGTAAATATTTAACAGAATTTACAGAAGCTATAAATGTCAGCGTTGGCACTATCACCTCATGATCTTTTTCCACACCCAATAAAATTAAGGCCAAATGTAAGCCGGCAGTTCCACTCTGACAAGCAACTGCTGATTCCACGTTTAAATAATCAGCAATTTCCGTTTCATATCTGGCTATGTATGCTCCGCCAGTAGAAACCCATTCCTTTTCAATTGTATCAGTTACATATTTCAGCTCGTTACCCTTCAGGTTGGGAACTGATAATGGTATCAAATTATTTAGTTTTTTCAAAAGATCACTTCCTATCAAAATGGGACATTCCCTCCTTATAACGACCTAATTCAAAATGAAATTTTTCGGTTGTAGAAAAATTTCATTTCCTATGCGGAGTTTCAACGAGGCGGGAGATATGCTCACCGCCTGAAAACCAATTCAGCACCCGCCACCTATAGAGGTGAGGGATATTTTTGTCGCCTCGTTATATCTTGACCCGTTACTCAGCGGGTGTGTCCCATGTCCTTATAGCTTTACAGGTTATAGATATCCGCTTTATATCTACTTGATTTCTCCTTTAGAAACGCTATAGTCTCTGCCAGACCCTCTTTTAAACTATACTTTGGATCCCATGCTGTAAGCTCTTTGATTAATTTGTTTGAACCTAATAACCTGTTTACCTCGCTTTTTTCCGGACGAAGTCTTTGCTCGTCACAGGTTATCCTGGCAGCGGGGTTAATCTGATCAATCAGCTCCTGTGCAAGCTGGCCGATTGAGATCTCCTGCTGGGACGCTATGTTAATCTCCAACCCTATGGTTTTATCAGACCTGGCTATGTCTATAAAACCCTGGACAGTATCTTTCACATAATTAAAATCCCGGGTTGGAGTAAGTGAACCTAGCTTTATTTCCGTCATTCCCGATAAAAGCTGAATAATAACTGTCGGAATCACCGCCCTGGCCGATTGACGCGGTCCATAGGTGTTAAACGGACGTACTATGGTAATGGGCATTCCAAAGCTGCGATAAAAGCTCTCCGCCAGTCTGTCAGCCCCTATTTTTGTTGCCGAATAAGGGGACTGCCCTTGAAAAGGGTGTTTCTCATCAATGGGCACATACTTTGCAGTGCCATAGACCTCTGACGTAGAGGTTACCAGAACTCTCTCAGTTCCCAAATCTCTGGCTGCCTGCAGCACATTCAGTGTGCCTTTAATATTAGTATCAACGTAGGAATCCGGCGAATGATAGCTGAATGGAATTGCTATTAAGGCCGCAAGGTGGAAAACCTCATCCGCCTCCCTCATCGCTGTTCTTACTCCGTTAGGATCCCGGATATCTCCTGCAAATATTTCTATTTCATCTAAGAGCTCTTTAGGGAACGTATCAAGCCATCCCCAAATACCAAATGAATTATAATAAACAAAAGCTTTTACTTTTTTACCTTCCTTTATAAGCTGTTCTACAAGATGGCTTCCAATAAATCCATCAGCACCGGTAATAAGAGTTTTTCTCATAGACTCTCTCCAAAAATATTTGAACTAAATATAGACATTTTTTGTGACATACTGTAGCAATTTTTTTTCAGCTTGCCAGGGGAGATCATTGTTATAAAGCTTGGTACATATTATTCTCATCCCGCGGCTCATATTCCGTAATGAACCAAACTTATATCATTTATAATATGTCTTGCTTTTAAGAAAGGTGCACGGATAAACAACGTAACAAATCTATTCCTTTTTACAGAACAGGTGAAGATTTTATTATCAAACAGCAATGCTTTGATCCGGAGTTTGCAGAACCGAAGCAATTCTGTTTTCATAGCTTTAGAGATATATACGATACTTATTGCAAAATAAGATTTTGTCCGGTGGGTGGCGAAGCAGCTGCAAAATGTATGGACAAAGGGAAAGGTACCTTTGATATAATGCGTTTGGAGGATGAGGAAGGAAAGGGCTGGCATTAGAGTATTTGGCATATGTGAAAAACTAAAAATAAAAAAGCTCTTTACTAACCGGCTTCAAAAAATGTATAATAGAAAATGTAATCGAGTGCATAAATGAAATGGAGTTTGATTTATGGCTGTAACTGTGAAGGAAGTGGCAAAATATTCCGGTGTTTCAACAGCCACAGTTTCCCGGGTTATTAATAATGACCCCAGAATCAGTGACGTTACAAGGGAAAAGGTGCTAAAAGGCATGGAAGCCCTTGATTACAAGGTTAATAGCATTGCCCGCAGCTTGAAAACAAACAAAACATATACCATCGGCTTCATTTGTCCGGAGCTTTCCAACACCTTCAATATGACACTGGCAAAGGGTATGGAGGATGAACTGCGAAGATTTGGGTATAATGTAATCATATGCAATTCAAATGAAAATGCGGATGAGGAAAATGAGAGGATAAGGGTTCTGATTCAAAAGTGTATTGACGGCATAATTATTATACCTGCATCCAACACAGGAGCCCATTTTAAGCAGCTGACAGATGCCGGAATCCCTTTAGTGCTGGTCGACAGGCTGGTAGATGATTTCATTACCGACGCTGTGCTTGTAGACAACGTCAATGCAAGCTATTCTGCAATTGAGCATCTGATACATCAGGGAATACGACGTATAGGTTACATTGGCGGAGACCTTAAAATCACACCTGCCAGGGAACGTGACGAAGGATACAGAAGAGCTCTTAATGATTACTGTATTCCTTTTGAGAGCGCAATAGTCAAATATGGAGATTTTCATGTCCAGAGCGGTTATGAAAAAATGGAAGAGCTGATGAAGGGTGAGAATCCTCCGGTGTATGTTTTTATATCCAACTACTATATGCATGCGGGGGCTACCAAATACCTTATGGAACACAGGCAAGATGTCAAATATCCTGTAACCATAGCCAGCTTTGACGATATGGAGCTTGCGGCGCTGCTTGGCTATTGCAAGATCCTGGTAAGTCAGCCCATGCATGAGATTGGAAGCAGGGCGGCCAAAATACTTATGGACAGAATCAATGGAGAGGATATATCCTTTCCCATGATATACAGGCTTAAAGCCGGGTTATTGTTTAAATAAAGCATACTGGCGGCAAGCAGCAAGGATTCAGAAGAAGGAATATGTCTTGCGAGTCCTTGTCATTACTTGGCTTGGGTATAAAAGTTTGCTAAAATACAAACTTATTCAGGAATTATATTATACAGGCGAAAGGGGAATTCAGACTCTAAGACTGATTTCTCTTCAAAAATAAATGCAAATGTAATCGTTTGCACAAATTAGCAGGAGGGTAATTATTATGGCAAACATCAAAAGCCTAAAGGTCAATGAACCAAAAAACAGGCTTCAGGGAGCTCATCCCAAAATAGGCATACGCCCCACAATTGACGGCAGACGCAGGGGAGTAAGGGAAAGCCTGGAAAATCAGACCATGAACATGGCCAAGGCCGCAGCAAAGCTATTGACAGAGAATTTAAAGTATGCTGACGGACTGCCTGTTGAGTGTGTTATTGCCGATACCTGTATCGGTGGAGTAGCAGAAGCAGCAAGATGTGCCGAGAAATTTGCAAGAGAGGGCGTAGGAGTTTCATTGACTGTTACTCCGTGCTGGTGCTACGGCTCGGAAACCATGGATATGGATCCGCTGACTCCAAAAGCCATATGGGGCTTTAACGGAACAGAGCGTCCCGGTGCTGTTTATCTTGCTGCAGTTCTGGCAGCCCACAATCAAAAAGGAATTCCTGCTTTCGGGATATACGGAAAAGATGTACAGGATGCATCCAATACTGAGATTCCTGAAGATGTAAGGCAGAAGCTCCTCCAATTTGCACAGGCCGGTATTGCAGTTGGTGAAATGAAGGGAAAATCCTATCTTGCTCTGGGATCTGTTTCAATGGGTATCGCAGGCTCCATAGTCAATGAGGATTTCTTTCAGAACTATCTTGGCATGAGAAATGAATATGTAGATATGTCCGAATATGTAAGAAGGCTGGAAGAGGGTATTTATGACAAGGAAGAGTTTGAAAGGGCAATAAAATGGGTCAGGGAAAACTGCAAGGAAGGCCCTGACAACAATGATCCCAAGGTTCAGTCCTCCAGGCAGAGAAAAGATGAGGAATGGGAAACTGTAGTAAAAATGACTCTGATCACCAGAGATCTCATGGTAGGAAATCCGAAGCTTGCCGCTCTTGGCTTTGAGGAAGAAGGACTTGGACACAATGCCATAGCCTCCGGCTTTCAGGGGCAGAGACATTGGATTGATCATTTCCCCAATGGCGATTTTATGGAAGCAATGCTGAATTCCTCCTTTGATTGGAATGGAATCAGGCAGGCATATATAGTTGCAACTGAAAATGACAGTCTCAATGCCGCAGCGATGCTCTTCGGGCATCTGCTGACCAATACGGCTCAGGTATTTGCGGATGTCAGAACCTACTGGAGTCCGGCTGCAGTAAAAAGAGTAACCGGAAAAGATTTAACCGGCCTTGCAAAGGATGGAATCATTCACCTGGTAAACTCCGGATCTGCGGCTATTGACGGCTGCGGACAGCAAACAATCGACGGAAAGCCTGCCATGAAGCCTTATTGGGATATTACACCCGAGGAAGCCGGTAAATGTCTTGATGCAACTTTGTGGAGACCGGCAAGCCTTGGATATTTCAGGGGAGGCGGCTTTTCATCGGACTTTATGACGGTGGGAGGAATGCCTGTGACCTTGTCAAGGATTAACCTCATAAAAGGACTTGGTCCTGTACTGCAAATTGCCGAGGGTTATTCCGTTGAGCTGCCCAGGGATGTAAGCAGTGCCCTTGACAACCGTACCGACCCGACCTGGCCTACCACCTGGTTTGCGCCTGTACTAACCGGCAAAGGTGTATTTACAGACGTATATTCAGTTATGGCAAACTGGGGTGCAAACCATGGAGCCTTCAGCTATGGACATATTGGCGCCGAGCTTATTACTATGGCGTCAATGCTTAGAATTCCCGTATGCATGCACAATGTATCAGAAGACAGGATATTCAGGCCAAATGCCTGGGGCGCTTTCGGAACATATGACAAGGAAGGCTCCGATTACAGGGCATGTGAGAATTTCGGGCCGCTGTACGGTAAAAAATAGAAATCGGATAAAGTAATGAAAAACAGCATATCTTCATATTGTCGAAAAATACCCTTGAGTTCAGGGGTGTTTTTTTGTTTATTCGACTTGTATTGAGGTATTAACTATATAAATAGGACATATATGAAAGAGAAATAAAATATTGTAAAATTAATGAAGGAAAATCGCAATAAATGTCGAATAAGGTAACATAATGTGTTTGGGAAAAAGTGTGAGAAATCTGTAAAACAAGTAAGTATTTTTTTAAGTGATTGGCTTGACAGCCCGGTTAATAAATATTGTGTAAAAAAAGTATACAAAGATACAAAGGATAAAAACATACAAAGGAGACGATGCTTTATGCATAAAGTACTGATTGTCGATGATGCAACCTTCATGCGTGTTTCACTCAAAAACATTCTTGAAAGAAACGGATTTCAAGTTATAGGGGAAGCAGAAAACGGTATAGCAGCAATTAAGAAATGTGCCGAACTGAAGCCCGATATTATAACTTTGGACATTACCATGCCTGAAATGGATGGATTGACTGCGCTGAAGGAAATAAAACGTGTTCATTCGGATGTAAAGGTTGTCATGGTGTCGGCAATGGGACAGGAGCCATTTGTCAGGGATGCTGTTATAAGCGGGGCAAGGGACTTTATAGTAAAACCCTTCAGTGAAGAACTAATTGTAAAGACTATGAACAATTTATGCAAATAAAAAACAGGAAAGGAGAATCTTATGGAAATTGCAGGTGGAAAATTCCTTACTTTTTTGTTGGGCAATGAGGAGTATGGCATACCCATCCATAAAATCAAGGAAATCATAGGTATTATGGATATTACCAGCATACCCAGGACGCCGGATTTTATCAAAGGAGTCATTAACCTGAGAGGCAAGATTATCCCGGTAATGGATCTGAGGCTGAAATTCGGGCTTGGGGGAAAGGAATACAACCAGCGGACATGTATTATTGTAGTCGATATAGATTACAATGGCACAAGAAAGCTGATGGGTATTGTTGTTGATACGGTTTCGGAGGTTGTCAACATACAAGGAAGTGAAATCGAAATCCCACCCCGGTACGGCGGCAGCGTCGATATGTCATTTCTTACAGGTATGGGCAAGGTAAAGGGCAAGGTCATATTGCTTCTTGATATTGAGAAGATACTGGATAGTGAAGAACAAGCTCAACTAATTGAATTAAAATAAGGAGGAATTGAAATGTTGAAAGGGTTAAAACTCGGTACTCGTATAGGATTAGGCTTTGGTTTGGTATTTTTTCTCATGATTGCAATTTTGATTGTAGTTTTTCTGGGTATGAACAGCATTCAGTCAACTCTTACAAAGATAGTTGATGTAAATGTTTATAAGTTGAATTTGGTTCAAACAATGTCAACCAGCATTTATAAAATAACGAATAACATGCGGCAGATGATTCTTATAGACGATATGGCTCAAAAGCAAGAGCTTTATAAGGAGATAACCGAATCACGCGATAAATATAACAACGCATCGGATGCGTTGGACAAAGCCCCGGGATCGGAGGCGGCGCTGGAGTTAAGGAAAAAAATAAAGGACATTGCGGCAATAGCGAGACCAAAAGATAATAAAGTAATGGAATATGCTTTAGCCGGAAATAACGCCGAAGGCCTGAAAGAATTGAATGGTGCAGAAGCAGATTTACAGGGATGGCTTGGCTTGCTGGATGATGCTGTCATCATGCAGAATGAAAACAATGATAAGGAGGCCGCCGCTGCCAGAACAACCAACAGCAATATTCTTCTTTTGATAATTGTACTTGGCATTTCATCAATTGTTCTTGGCGCAATAGTAGCATTTTTCATAACAAGAGGCATTACAAAGCCAGTTAACAATATTGTCAATTCATTGGAAGAAGGAGCCCAGCAGGTAGCGTCAGCATCCAACCAGCTTTCTTCAACCAGCCAGCAGCTTGCTGAAGGAAATGCCGAGCAGGCTTCCTCAATAGAGGAAACGTCATCAACTCTTGAAGAATCGGCTTCCATGGTAAGACAGAATTCGGAAAATACAAAGCAGGCGGCTCTGCTGGCTGCACAAACCAAGAGCTCGTCGGATAAAGGCAATATGGACATGCAGGATATGATGAATTCCATGGTGGAAATTAAAAAATCCAGCGATCAGATATCAAAAATCATAAAAGTAATTGACGACATAGCATTTCAGACCAACATTCTTGCTCTTAATGCAGCTGTGGAAGCAGCAAGGGCAGGAGATGCAGGCATGGGCTTTGCAGTTGTTGCCGAAGAGGTCAGGAACCTGGCTCAAAGAAGCGCTCAGGCTGCAAAGGATACGGCAGCTATAATTGAAAGCAACATAGAGCTATCGGAAAAAGGCGTCAGTGTTGCCAAAAAGGTTGGGGAATCATTGCAGGAAATAAACATACAAGCTAAAAAAGTAAATGAGCTCATGGATGAAATTGCTGCGGCCAGCCTGGAGCAATCGCAGGGAATTTCCCAGATCAATAAGGCAATTTCACAGATGGAAAAGGTAACCCAGCAGAATGCAGCCAATGCAGAGGAAAGTGCTTCAGCTTCCGAGGAATTGAGTTCACAGGCCCAAAACCTTCGGGAGATTGTTCAACAGCTGAGTTTACTGGTAAATGGCGCCGATATGCTGAATAATCAGGCAAATGTTTACGGCGGAATGTCCTCAAAAGGAATGAGCTCGGGCGGCAGGGAGCAAAATCATTCGCCCTTAAGATTCCATACTGAAAACAAACCGGGTGTGAAGACATCCATAAAAACCGACAGATTTTCAAATGATGCTAGAAAAACACTCATTGTAAGTCCCGAAGATGTAATACCTTTAAATGATGATTCAAAGGACTTTTAAATCCCTCTTAATAATCTGAAACTAAAGGTGGATTATGATGCAGAAGTTTCGCAGGGAGCATTTTGACAAATTCAGTGATTTCATATACAAGAATTATGGCATAAGCATGAATGAGGCCAGAAGAGAAATTCTTCACAACAAGCTGAATAAGCTTATGGCACGAAACGAATTGCTCGATTACAACGAGTATTTCGACCAGCTCATGAAGACTGGAAACAGAAGCATGATTGTTGAGTTCGTGGATGCAATAACAGTGAACAAAACATCCTTCTTCCGTGAGAACAGCCATTTTGAGTTCATTAAGGACAATTTTGGGAGTATTCTGGAAAGGAACCCCAGGATAGCCGGAAAAGGTGAAATCAGAGTTTGGAGTGCAGCCTGTTCAACGGGAGAGGAGGCATATACCCTGGCAATGGTTTTAAAAGAAAACATCCCTGGAAATATTAATATTAAAGTGCTTGCAACCGACATAAGCAGCAGGGTTATTTCCAAAGCCCAGGCCGGGGTTTATCCTCATTCAGCCGGAAGTGAAATTGAGTACTACTACCTGAAAAAATATTTTATTGAAAGCAGCATGGGATATATGGTATCCGATGCTGTTAAAAGACTGGTTACCTTCAGGCAGTTTAACCTGATGGACAGCTTTCCCTTCAGGAACTCATTTGACATAATATTCTGCAGAAATGTCATGATTTATTTCGATCCGGAGGTACGCAGGAATCTATTGGAGAAATTTCACAGATTCCTGTCGTCTCCAGGAGGCCTATTATTTATCGGGCATTCCGAAAGTATTATAGAGAGTGCTTTTCGGTTTAGCTATGTTCAGCCGACCATATATTCCAGAAATTGACGCAGGAAGCATAGAAAGGAAAGTAATTTATGGAAGAATTAATGGGTATCTACATTGAAGATATGAAAGAATATCTTGCGGTTTTAAATGATTCCATTGTATTGCTGGAAAGGGATATGAGTGACAAGGCGGCAATTGGCGAAATGTTCAGGGCGTTTCATACCATGAAAAGCTCCACGGCGGCAATGGAATACAAACGCACTGCAGGCTTCATTCACAGCATGGAAGATCTGCTGCACGAAATCAGAGAAGGCAGAATTCCTGTAAAAACCAATATAATCAGGCTGTTCTATGATACCTATGATCTGATAGAGGAATTTGTAAAAAGTGTAATTACAAGCGGCAAAGAAGGAGATTCCAATACCGATGCCGTTTTAGTCAAAGTTAAAGCTATTATTGGCGGCAAAGGCTTTCCTGATGCAGATGATCCTAAAAATGGAAAGACCGGTGAAAAGACTGGTGTTTTTATGCTGCATAAAAATGATTTGGGAAGGATCCGTAAAGCTGTAAAAAATGGGGACCAGGTATACAAAATAACGGTTGAATTAGCGGAAGATTGCTATTTCAAGTCGGTTCGAGCATGGATGATGCTTGAAGAAATTGCAAAGGTGTCAAGAATAATATGCTCCTCTCCTGTGAAACCGGATGAAGATGATTTCAAGAACGGTGAGTTCAAGTTTGACGGCAGCACCATTCAGGCGCATATTGCCTCGGAAATGTCCCGGGAGGAGCTGATGAGGGAACTGGATAATAAAATAAGTGAAATTAAAAGTGTTGACATTGAAGCTGTGAAAAGTGAATTCACACCGGTTAATGACGATATTGAAAACGTGGCCGGCATCATAGAAGATATCATTGGTGGCGACAATGATGCTACATGGACTTCCGGCAAGTCTTCCGATGATGGTAATAAGGATAAAATAGGCGAGTTATTAGTACAGGCAGGCTGCATCAATCCTGAAGATGTAGATGAGATTATTAAGAAGCAGAAGGAAAGCTATCCGGATTTGAAATTCGGGCAAATCGCCGTTAATGAGGAAAAGGTAAATGCAGCAGACATTCTTAATGCTCTAAATGCTCAGGGGAATGTGCGAAGAGACATTAATCAGGCATATATCAGAATTCCGGCAAACAAGGTTGACAACATGGTAGACCTGATGGGTGAGCTTCTGATTACACAATCCTTGCACAAGCAGGAAATAACCGATACAATAAACGGAGAAAGCAGATTGCTAAGCAGTATAATCAGGATGGAAAGAATAGCCAAGGATCTGCAGAGTATAACCATGTCATTACGCATGGTTTCACTTAAGCAGACCTTCCAGAAAATATACCGTATTGGCCGCGACACAGCAGAAGAACTTGGTAAAAATATTATAATCACGACCTCCGGTGAAGAAACAGAAATAGATAGAAATGTAGTTGACAAAATTCATGACCCCCTTATGCATTTGATAAGAAATGCCATTTCCCATGGAATAGAAGAAGAAAGCATAAGGCTTCAGGCCTCCAAGCCGGCAGCCGGCAATATCGCCATAGTGGCATACAACCAGAGAGGCAATGTATGTATTGAAGTGAGTGATGACGGGAAAGGGCTCTCTTTGGAAAAAATCTTTAAAAAGGCGTCTGAAAAAGGTCTCATAGATCCTTCAAGGAAATATGCAGATGATGAAATTTTGAAGCTGATATACCTTCCGGGCTTTTCAACAGAGGAAAACGTAAACAATGTTTCAGGCCGCGGAGTGGGAATGAATGTAGTAATGTCTGAAATATCCAGGCTGGGGGGTAGAATTGATATTGACAACAGTCCCGGCAGCGGATGTACTTTCATATTGAAGATACCTGTAAATCTGGCTACAATCAACGGAACCATTATAGATATCTATGGAAGCAGATATATCATACCTACATTAAACATAAAACAGATTTTAAAGCCGGAGCAGGATCAGTGGATAAGCTTCAAGGGCAAGCGCAGCATGGCTCTTGTCAGAAATGAAGTCTTGAGTATTATTCCAATGGGTTCAATTTTAGGAAAAAAGACAGATGATGAAGACTGTGAAATGAATTTAATTATGGTGGTGGAGCATGAGAAGAAGCTCATGGTTCTACCGGTAAGGTCAATTCAGGGTAAGCAGGAAATCGTCGTCAAATCCATAGGCAGTGATTTCAGGCACTTGAATTTCATATCGGGAGCGACTATTCTCGGAGACGGAAGGGTATCATTAATACTGGATATCGATACACTGTTTAAGATGACTGAGTCGGCAAAGCCAGGAAAAGAGGCTGATTAGCAATATGGAAAGCTTTTTTCTGCAGCCGGGTTTTGTTTATGTCAGTGAAAAGCACAGCATTATACACACTATATTAGGCTCATGCGTGTCGGTAGCCATCTGGGACAGCAATAAACAGTATGGCGGCATGAATCATTACATTTACAGCCGTTCTTTGAAAAATGAACGCAACTGCAGATTTGGTGATGTGTCGATGAATGTTATGATAAGTTATATGCTTTATAACAAATCCCGGGTGTGTGACCTCAGAGCCCATATAGCCGGCGGTAGCTCCAGCTCTGCATATTGGCGGCAGATAGGTGTTGACAATTATAAAACAGCTGTAAATATCCTGGAGAGCTACGGTATTTCTATTGTTACATGTGATGTCGGAGGATTTACAGGCAGAAAAGTGATTTTTAATAATTATAGCGGAGAGATCACAATAAGGAATAGATCAAACAGCATCCAAAGTATTTGAAACTGAAGAAATGATAGGAGCTAGCGTGAAAAATACAATAAAAGTATTAATAGTTGATGATTCTGCTCTGGTACGCAAAATCCTTACACAGGAACTATCGGCAGATCCGGATATTGAAGTTATCGGAGCTGCTCCCGATCCATTCATAGCCAGAGATAAAATTGTACAACTGAATCCGGATGTGCTTGTTCTTGATGTTGAAATGCCGAGGATGGATGGGCTTACGTTTCTCGAAAGGCTTATGAAGCATCATCCCATACCTGTAATTATTTTAAGCTCTCTGGCGCAAAGCGGAGGAGAAGTTGCAATGAGGGCATTGGAGCTGGGTGCGGTAGAAGTGCTTGCAAAGCCGGGTTCGTCATATTCGGTAAAAGATATGAGCGTGCAGCTTATTGATAGAATAAAGGCGGTTGCAGGCATTTCGCGCTTCAGGAATGAAAATGCTGCCAGGGGAAATGCTATTGAACCCACTGCTAAAACTTCGCTTATAAAAACGACAAATAAAATAATTGCAATCGGTGCATCTACTGGCGGAACCGAAGCGATAAAAGATATTTTGATCCGGCTTCCTGCCGACATACCTCCGATACTTATTGTGCAGCATATGCCGCAATACTTTACCAAATCCTTCGCTGAAAGGCTCAACAACATATGCAGGATTAATGTCAGGGAAGCAGAGGACAATGAATTGCTTGCACCGGGAAAAGCATTGATCGCACCGGGTAATTTCCACATGGTTTTAAAAAGGAGCGGTGCTTCTTATTATGTGGAAGTTAAGGAAGGTCCCCTTGTCTACCATCAAAGGCCTTCTGTGGAGGTAATGTTTGTATCGGTAGCTAAGTATGCAGGAGCCAATGCTGTTGGCATCTTACTCACGGGTATGGGAAAAGACGGAGCGGAAGGACTTCTTAAGATGAGGAATGCAGGAGCATATACTATTGCCCAGGATGAGAGAACCAGCGTAGTTTATGGAATGCCTAAAGAGGCGGCTGCCATTGGTGCAGTTGATAAAGTACTGGCTTTGGACAGGATTCCGGGAGCGATTTTGGATTTATTGGGCTGATAATTATTAGATATGAAAGACATAAAGAAAGCCCTGGATGAATTGCTCTATCCAGGGCTTTCGAATGCATTTTTCAGCTGACAATCTTAATATCTGCAGCATAAAGATTTGTCTTCAATATAAGTACTGTCAAATAGTATCAACATTCTCTGTTTTTCCATATATTTAAAGTATGCAGGTTGCAAGAGTAAACATAATCGGGAGAATGAGTATGGAAAAGGGAGCGTTGGTCGGTAAGGGAATGACAGCCGAAGTATATGAGTGGGGACAGGATAAGGTGGTGAAGCTCTACTTTGACAGGATCAGTGATGCATGGATACAAAGTGAAGCTGAAATCGGACATGCGATATACAAAGAAGGATTACCGGCTCCTGAAGTATTCGATACGGTTATATCAAATGGCCGCAGGGGAATCGTCTTTGAAAAAATTGATGGCAGATCTATGATGAGAATCCTTGAAACAGAGCCGTGGAATATGGCATCTTTTTTATTGCAGCTGTCACAACTTCAATACAGTATCCATCAGCATAAAGTGGACATCCTGCCGTCTCAGAAAGAGAAGTTTGGCAAGGCAATTCACCGTTCTTCAGAAATTCTGGGAGACAGGGAATCGGAAATATTGGACTACATAGGAAGCTTGCCCGATGGTACATGCGTATGCCATGGTGATTTGCATGTCAATAACATAATTATGACCGGAAAGGGGCCGGTGGTTATTGATTGGGCAAATGCCTACAAAGGGAATCCACTGGGGGATGTTGCACGATCAAACACAATGATAAGTACACCTGTTCTTTCAACAGGAATACCGTCGGTAATGTCTTTGGTGACACAATACACCAAAACCCTTACATCATGGACATATCTGAATGCTTATATGAGTATTTCAAAGGCAAAATACGAGGATATAGATGCATGGATGCTTCCGGCTGCTGCTGTAAGGCTCAGAGACAAAATGCCGGGACAGGAAAAATGGCTGTTGGGCATTATAGATGATCGCTTGCTAAAGCTGAAAAAAGGAAAGCAGTGAACTGAATAATTTTATTTGATTAACATAATAGTCTTATTGTAACACATATTTTACAGTTCCATAATATAGTATTACGATGAATAAAGTTTTAAACTACCAGCTTATGTTTACCAGTTAGCCGGTTAGTACTTAAGAAAAAATTTTTTAAGAACTTTACAGATGTTATCGCCAGGATCAATGCGATATTTTAAAGGTTGGATGAAGTTTTTAGCCGTAGTAGAACAGGTCAAATAATAAAACTGATATGGAGCGAATCAGTATGAAAGTTAAACTAAAATCAGGCGACACTAAACTCAAAATTTCTTTCCAGGGTAATCCCAATGGCTGGGATAAAATGATTGAATCAATGTTTTCCAGGTTTGATGCCGGTAAGATCAGCAAAGCATATGCAAAAATTCCTGCAGAAATTATGAACTTTTACGATGAAATGGGTAAAGCCTTTGTAAACCAGTCTATCAACAATGAAAATACTCTTGACGTTATCATTGCCTTAAATGAATTTGCAGTTAAGTCACTGGAACAACTGATTAAGGCAAATAAGAAAAAAGAGGAGAGCTTTAATGATACAGATGATGGCCTCGATGTATTTCCGTCAAATGGGCATGATATTTATAATTATTTCGCCCGGTTTGGTATAGCCAATTTTCAGATTCAAGCTATAATGGAACTGGAAGGAAAAATAGACTTCGAAGAGTTAAAAAAGGCTGTCAGGTTGTCAGTTGACGCCGAGCCGGTTTTCGGATGTCGGTTGGTGGAAAAGGATCCGCCATACTGGAAGCGCCTGCCAAACCTTGATGAAGTGGAATTTTGCTCAATGGAGGAGACTGATAATATAGAAGAGGCTGTGGAGGCTTTCCTGGAGTCTCCTCTGGATATGGATACGGATCCTATGGTAAAAATCAGGCTTATCCGTTGCGGTGACTATGATACCCTGTGCCTGAAAATAAACCATTCGTGTTGTGACGGTACTGGAACAAAGGAGTATTTGAAGCTGCTTTCAGACATTTATACATGTATTGATAACGATGGGGTTTTTGAATATAAATCCGGTGACAGGGGAAGGAACGATCAGGATAGACTCTTTGATGCTTTGGGTATTCAGGATCCTGAGACAGCGTGGGATCCCATGCTGGAAGTGCCCAAAACCATGTGGAAGTTTCCGTGGAAGCATGGCAGCCCTGAAAACATCAGAGTAGTCATGCATGAATTGCCAGCTGAGCTTTGGGCAGGAATAACAGCATATTCAAAAGCAAGAGGTGCGACAATAAATGATATGCTCCTTACTGCACTTTACAGAACCATGTTTGAAATATCTCAGCCAGTTTATGATATTCCAATGGATATTTCCATAACAGTTGATTTGCGTCGTTATCTGCCTGACCAAAAAACAAGCGCTATCAGGAATTTTTCCGGCGGGTGTGATACGAAGCTTTCACGGATAGCCAATGAGACATTTGAGGGAACCCTCTCTAGAGTAACAGCAATGATGAATAATATAAAAAGCGGCCGGCCGGGCCTGCAAAGCGCTATTGGTTTGGAGCGTATTGAAAAGATGAGCCTTGGCGACATACGCGCATACTTTCAAGCTGCGGCAAGCTGCCCTGACATTGCTATGCAGAATCATGTCTTTTGCAGCGATCTTGGATCTCCCGTACTATCAAACCTGGGCTTTATTTCAAAAGATTTATTATACTTTGGCAAACAAGCTGTCACCAATGCATTTATTGTGCCGCCTGTGGTATGTGCACCGGGCTTTTTGCTTGTAGCGGGTACTTATAATGGAATAATCATATTGACCGCCAGTTATTATGAAGAATTACTTGGCAAGGAAGATGCGGAAGGCTTCCTGGCAAGATTGGGGGAAGAACTGGTGGAGGGCTGTAAAGTGCAATAGGCAGTACGATGCAGTACCTCACTCAGCCCACAAATAAATGTTGCAGGCGCATAGAGCCCCTGCAACATTTTGCGATTGATAAAGCAATGCAAAAACAAACCTTTTTTTATGGACAATAGTATAGTATGTTTAAAAGCTGGCAGCGGTCCTAATGGGACAAATAACCGCCATCCAGGATCATGGATGTACCTGTGACAAGCTTTGATGCATCGCTTAGTAAAAATGCAGCTGCACCAGCCACATCCTCAGGCTTACCCAGACCCAGGAACTGTCTTTTTTTCAACTCCTGTTCAAAATCCCCGTTATTGACAATTTCTTTAAGTCCGCTATATATCCGCGTATCTATCATACCAGGTGCTATGGCGTTAATTCTGATGTTTTTTGGCGCCAGCTCCAGAGCCATTGCTCTAATGGAGCTTTCCAATGCACCTTTACTGGCGCAATATGCACAGAGGCCTTTTGCACCCACCCTGGAGGATATGGATGAAATGGCAATGATACTGCCTCCATTGTCATTGTATTTTCTTTTTGAAAAATTTTTTACAAGCTCAACAAAAGAAAAAAAGTTAACAGTCATAATATTGTACAAATCTTCCGGCTTCAGAAAGGAAACTGGTATAGTCTTTGATATTCCCGCTGAATGTACCAGACCGTTAAGCTTTAGCCCGCTGCTGCATATATTGTCCAGAAGGTTCTTAATCTGATGCAAATTATTCAAATCAAAAGGGTAATATTCATGATCGCCGGGCTCAAGTTCGTTATAGGCTTCTTTAAGCCCTTCCTTGCATCTTGCCGTCATAATGACATTGACGCCCAATTTGCTCAATAAAACTGCTATTCCTTTGCCTATGCCTGATGAAGCGCCGGTAACAAGCACATTTTTCCCATACAGATCCAGTAGATTTATCATTCAGCATCATCCCCCGTTATAGTAGTAATTGGTATATATCATTGGAAGACAAACGGATTTATCCATCTCAAGGTAAATTGCGCCCCAGGATAGCCCAATGCCAAAGCCGCATAGCAGAAGCCTTATGGGCTCGCAGGTTTCCTCTGCGCCCAGTGCGTCAACCAGTGTTAATGGTATGGATTCTCCGCTGGTATTGCCATATCTGTCAATTGAAACAGGTATCTTTTCCATGGGAATCTCCAGTTTTTTTGACAGATGCTTCAGAATAAACAGATTAGCCTGATGGAAGCCGAATATATCAACATTTTCGACCTTTATGTCAAATTGTGCCATAAAGCTTTTTAAAGCCCTGGGAACATCAGTTATGGTAAAGGTAAAAACCTCAGACCCGTTCATGGACAATTCATAATCAAGTGCAGCCAGATTTGTTTTGCTTCTGCTTCTCGCGTGCCCTGCCGGGACGATGATGCTTTTATAGCCGCTTCCTTTGGTTTTGAGAAAGAATTTCATGTCTTTTCCTTCGGAATATTCAAGTGCCGTTGCAGTGCCACCGTCGCCGAACAACAAGGCTGTGGCGCTATTATTGGGATTTATTCCGAAATTGCTGGTATCGCCTACCAAAAGAAGGACTCTTTTCAGATTCCGGGATGAAATCATTGTACCTGCAAGCCATATACCGTATACATATGCAGAGCACCCAAGGTTTACGTCAAAAGCTATACAATCTTCGCTTAGCTTAAGTCTGTGCTGCAGGACACAGGCAGAGGCAGGAACGGCATAATCCGGTGTCTGGGTAATTAATACAAGTGCATCTATTGATTCCGGCGTCCATTTAAGTTTTTCCATCAGCTGTGTTGCAGCAACATAGCACAAGTCAGAAGTGCATTGCTCATCCAGTGCTATGTGTCTGGATTTTACACCTGTCATACTTGAAAATTTCTCAACGCATTCACATCCAAACACATGATTATATTCTTCGGTGTTCTTTACATTATCAGGCACGGCACATGCAATGCCTTTGATTTCCACATTTTGCAATACTCCGGATGCCAATAACCTCACCTCATTCCATTTCGTCCATAATGTCTTTTACTGTCTTAAACTCTTTTACTCTATCGGGAGCCACTGTTTTTTCAAAATCGCAATCATACATTGCAATCAAAGAAATAACAGCTATGGAATCCCATTGGTTTAACTGATCCAGCTCAGCATCCTCCCTTAGAGTATCCTGTTCAATATCCAGCAGTTCTTCCAGCTTATTCAATTTTTCCTTAACAGTCACACTAATCGCTCCTTTTATGCGTTTACATAATAAAATATGCAGCTTTATGTTAATGTGTGAAATGTAAATCCAAAGGATGTTTTTTATTGACGATATTAAAGAATTGTTCTAAAATGCAATTATATCATTTACAACTTTTGGAGGTTGGAGACTATGAAGCTGAGCTATACCACCATGGCAACGCCTGGAATGAGCGTAAGGGAAGAAGCCGGTCTTGCGCAGAGATTTGGCTATGAAGGAATTGACTTGAGAGTATCTGATCAATTGGGAGAAATAAAACTTAAGTCTTCACGAAGCGAGTTAACTGAGGTCAGGAATATTTTGAATTCGGAAGGTATTTCACTTGCGGGACTTTTTTGCTATAACCGCTGCGCCGATACCGAAAGCAATTCCTGGGGTGAGATGAAGGAATCCATACTCAGGCATCTTGAACTGGCTGCAATTATTGGATCGCCTTCCATAAGGATATTTGCCGGCAATCCGTTGAAGTTTCCCGACCAGGAGGAATTTATTAAAAGAACCGCCGAGGTTGTTGCCGGGGTATTTGCAGCAGATGAGTCTGACATTTCAATACTATTACAAAACCATCTAAACGGCTTTTCGGCGTCCCAGGGCGTCAGACTGGCGGAAATCATCGGGAATGGCAGATTCGGTCTTGCCTTTTCACCTGACCACTGTGTTCTGATGGAAGAGGAGCCCGAACAAATAGGGGAGATGCTTAAAAAACATACAAGGCAGTTATATGCAGCTGATCTGTTAATTAATGAGGAGGGGCACAAGAGCGTAATGCCCGGCAGCGGGACGATACCTCTTAAAAATGCATTTGAGATAATAGGAGGAAAGTCATTTGAAGGCTGGATTACCTTCAAATGGGAAAAAATATGGCACCCGGAGCTTGATAATGCAGACGTAGCGCTGCCATATTTCGCAAAGTATGCTGCAGCAAATTTCCTTTGAGCAATGCCCAATGCGACAGCAGGGGACGGTTCTCCACTGTCGCATAAAAAGAAAAATGAGTCAAAAGGGTAACTGACTTGTGCCCCCTCCATAGGGGGCTGCCCGAAGGGCTGGGGGTAAAGTGCACGATGACAGCAACCCCATCCACCTGACAAGTGTATTGACAATACCCCCATCAACCCCTGTCAAAATTCCCACAACCACATCCAACGGCGGATCCCTGTGCCCGCCAAAATCCTGGAGGCAAAGGGTAGCCTGTACATATGCAGCGTTGATCATTGATCGCCTTTTTTCTATTTCATGCTCTTACAGTAAAACGCAGGGAAGGTTCTCTTTTAACACAGGAACGGTTCTCTATTTTACGGAAATAGTATTTGAAGCATCTTGTGCTTTTTTCAATTTTAGTATATACTTTTAAATATGATATTATAAAGTCTGCATTAAGTTTTAATGAGAGGTGATCGAAAATATGGAATACCTATTGGGGATTGACATCGGGACATCCGGCACGAAGACGGTATTGTTCGATACTTTGGGCAACACGGTTGCCAGCGATCTTAGTGAGTATCCGATGTATCAGCCTCATTCCGGATGGGCTGAGCAGGATCCGGAGGATTGGTGGAGAGCTGTTTATACCACTGTTAATAATGTTATATTAAAAAGTGGCATAGCTTCATCAGACATCAAGGGCATCGGCCTTTCGGGCCAGATGCACGGGGCAGTACTGCTGGACAAGGAAGACAGGGTGCTGAGAAAGGCTATTATCTGGTGTGATCAGAGAACATCCAGGGAATGTGACCAAATTACTTCCCTTGTGGGAAAAGAGCGCCTCATCACTATTACTGCAAATCCGGCGCTTACAGGCTTTACCGCATCAAAAATACTCTGGGTGAGGAACAACGAGCCTGAGATTTTTGACAAAGTGAGAAAGATCCTGCTTCCAAAGGATTATATCAGGCTGATGCTTACAGGTGAATTTGCCACCGAGGTTTCAGATGCAAGTGGAATGCAGCTGATGGATATCCCGGCAAGAAAATGGAGCGGGGAGGTTCTGGACAAGCTGGGGCTTGACAGGGAGCTGCTGGCCGGGATGTACGAGTCCCAGGAGGTAAGCGGTAAAGTATCAGGCAGCGCGGCAGCATTAACCGGACTTAAAGAGGGAACTCCTGTTGTCGGAGGTGCCGGTGATCAGGCTGCCGGAGCAGTAGGAAACGGCATTGTGAAGTCTGGCGTCATATCGTCTACAATAGGATCATCAGGTGTTGTATTTGCTTATATGGATAAAGTCAGTATAGACCCCAAAGGAAGAGTACATACCTTTTGCCATGCGGTGCCCAATACCTGGCACATTATGGGTGTTACCCAGGGAGCCGGCCTGTCATTGAAGTGGTACAGGGATAATTTCTGCATTGAGGAGAAAAGGACTGCTGAATTAATGGGCATAGATCCATATGTCCTGATGGACAGGGAGGCTGAGAAGGTAGCCGCCGGAAGCGAAGGTCTGCTTTATCTGCCCTACTTGATGGGAGAAAGGACGCCTCATCTGGATCCCAATGCAAGAGGTGTATTTTTCGGTATTTCTGCCAGACATGAGAAACCTTCATTCATAAGAGCA
>Ga0366771_1052_pt1 | contig 20641 bp, 15 predicted proteins | sample BONcelN113001C10_FD_207080 | JGI IMG/M metagenome (GOLD analysis project Ga0366771, IMG submission 207080) | Enriched cells from coal bed in the Powder River Basin, Montana, United States - BONCAT cells N11 rep2 HSBNCT.N11.300.1.C10 ...
ATAATTCATCACGCGTCTTGTTGCTTACATCCACATTGACAACTGCAAAAGACACTGCACTTTCTTTCATTTGACATCACCCTCCTTTAAGATTAATTTCCATATATTTTTGTTCATATAATTCGGTCAAGCGGCAGAGATATGGAATAATACTGTCTACATGCCCCATTTCATTTTTTGCCCATCCCGGGCAATATTGACATATATATTGTCTGCCACAGTCCGCACAAGCTGGTTTTTTCTGATTACAATACTCTTCCTCAAACTTTTTTGTTAACAGTTCCAAGGCCTCAAGCAGCTTATAATCCCGCAAGCTTACACTTAACTCCCTGAAGAAAAAGCAAAATTGCAAATTGAAGCATGAATCTACAATGTACGGTTGGCAATGCTCCACACAATATCGGGCGCTCCGAACTTTTTTAGCGTCTTTTTTGGCTTGAATGAATTTCAACATACCTGCATTCGCATCTTCCAGCTTCATTTCGATTACTTCTTCCGGTGTCAATCTATATTTCAGTATTTCCGTATCTCCGTCATATTTTGGAATAATACTGGATTCTATTTTATTGGTGATCCCAATCCTTGTCAGATAGTCATGGATGCTTTTTACCGTATTTTTGTTTTGCACCAGAAGAGGTATCTTTATCCTGACATTTATTCCGTTTCTATGAAGCTCCTTTATATTTTCAAGGGCCTTCCCAAAAAAATCAAAGCCGGTCACATCCTTGTAGGATTCCGGAGTACCTCCAAAAAGAGAGCTTCTAAATAATGCAGGTTTTTTTTCAAAAAATAATTTCATATACCTTTCATTCATCAACACTGCATTGGAAAAAATTGTGATTACAAATCCTCGATCCCATGCATTTTCATAAATTTTTTCAAATTGGGGATGTGCCAGCGGTTCGCCGCCCGTAAATAAAATATAGCGGAAGCCATGGTATTTAAGCTGGTCAAACAGGATATCCGCATCAGTAACCGACATGCAATTTGCATATTGCTGTGCATGTGGCACATAGCAATGTATGCATTTCAAATTACAATATGAATTCGGTTCTATTACAAAGGTCTTGTTTGTATTGATCACAAACCGTGTGTCTTTGTTTTTGACTTCATTTTTCATTTTCCATACCTCTTACCCCATTTACTTCCTCCATCAAATGAGCGGTATTATATCTCAGCAATGCCTCTTTCATTTTACCACTGTCTTTTTTCATATGTTTTGCCAGTTCCCTGGATAAGGCGATCGAAGATATGATACTGCTGCGATATACTTCACAAAGCTCTTCAGGAATTTGTTCAAAGCTGCCATCGGCCTTTGCCTTTTGTTTAAAGCACCTTCGTCTGCATACCTTGAGAGCCAGGCAGGAATCACAGCTTTTGCTTGCATCCAGAAAATCGGTATAAATCTTTCTCACTTTATCTATGTCAATACCTTCATCTATATTTCCAATACAAAAGTGTTCATTCCCGGCAAACCGCTGGCAAAGATATATATTCCCGTCAATTGAAAATGTCGCAAGTCGCCATCCGGCAGGGCATCTGAACGGGTATTCCATTTCATGGCAGTGATTTCCTCTGAAGGTCATGCTCAACTCCTTTGAATGGTAAGTATCCTTTCTTCCTTCCATGATATCCGTACATCCTTGCCGTATAATTTCCTCCTGTTTTCTTAAAAGATTCCTATATGCGTTCAAATCCAATTGATACTCCGTCTCTGGGTAGAGCATCGGATAATCTGCCGGCATAATATAAGCAACATCAAATTTGTATTCGTCAAGAAAATCATATAACTGATCAGGATCTGTTTGTCGGTTCACTGTAACCCTGATATTAAAAGGTTTTTCATATCTTCGAAGCAAATCAATCCCTTCCATGATTCTTTCAAAGGTCCCTTGTCCATTGGGAAATACACGGTTAGCGTCATGTATATTTTGAGGCCCGTCAAGACTGATGCAAACCATAACCTCCTTTTCTTTCAGATATTTTATAATTTCAGGTGTTAGTAGCGTTCCATTGGTCGTTATCGTGAAATAGACTGATCTATCCGGATAGCCGTGTTTCCATCGTTCCCAGAGCTCAATGATATGGACAATCACATCCATATTCAACAAAGGTTCTCCCCCTAGAAAACCAACTTTTTGCAGCGAATATCCGCCGTTGTTGGAAAGCAAATAGCGAAAGTACTTTTCAGCCATTTCCTTGCTCATCAAACCTTTTTGGCCGAATTGACCTGATTTTCCTCCATAACAGTATTTACAGGCCATATTACAATCCTGGGCTATCAGGAATGTGCCTTCCAAAAGCATTATCCCATTTTTTTCAAGGCTGGAAATGGAATCCATTGCTTCCTGATAGGAATCACAGGAACAGTCCGAAATTATTTTTTGATTTTTAAGAGAGATAATCTCGTTGGTGATCATGTCTACCATTTCTTTGCCGAATATTCTTACAACTTCTTCATTCTCACCATTTTTTAGCATGCATAAGACTTCATATGCTGTTTTACTTAACCTTATCATATTGCAGGTATGCCTGTCGACTAAAAAAAATTGGCCATTATCAGTGACCAAACTAACCTCATCTAAAATCATAGTTTCGCCTCTTTTTAATAGATTCAATAAACTCTATTATTTCCAGTGATCAGGAAACGCATCTTCCGGACAATTAGCCCCCAATGGGCATCCTACAGGAACACTGCAGTCGCTTAACTCCAGTTTTTCGAAGTGGATTTCTTCATTTTTCTCTAATTCCATTTTCTCAATCCTTGTGTTTTCCATCATTTCAACCCTCCTTTCATTCATATATTCATCAAATACCTTAAATCGGCATTTTAATGTCTTGATTGGTTTTACTCCCGTATTTATGCTTTTGCAGTTCGGCGGTCCGAACCATCATGGATGCAATATTATCACGGTATATATTGCATATATCCTCCGGTATGCTATCAAATCCTCCCGCAGGTTTTGCTTTTTGGTAAAAACAGCTTCGTTCACACATGGGAAGAGCCCAACATGAATCACACATCCTGCTTGCGTTAAGAAAATCCATATATAACTTGACGACTTTTTCTTTATCGATCCCTTTATTTACATTGCCAAGACAAAATCTTTCATTCCCTACAAAGGATTGGCACAAATATATATCACCTTTGATTCCAAATGTGCAAATATGCCATCCTGCCAGGCATTTGAAGGGAAAGCCTGCCTTATTGCGCCTGATCATACGGTGATAGGCAATACCCATTTGTTTTGCTTGAAAAGTTCCTTTTTTCCCTTCCAGAATGTCTCTGCATCCATCATGCAATAATTCCTGCTGTTTTTTAGAAAGTTGATTATAGGCGTCCATATCGAGTTGATAATCCTTATCAGGCTTCAGCATGGGGTAATCAACTGTAGAAATATAAGTAGCATCGAAATTTTGTTTGCCAAGAAAATCAAAAAGCCGATCCAAATCCGTATGCCGGCTGATTGTAACCCTGACAACAAATGGCGCCTTATACATGCGAAGCAATTCAATACCGGCCATAACACTATTAAAAGTACCCTGCCCGTTTTTAAAGATCCTGTTCCTGTTGTGGATATCTTCAGGTCCATCCAGGCTAATTGCAAGGCTTACTTTCTTTTCAATTAAATAGGCTGTTATTGAAGGGGTTAAAAGAGTACCATTCGTTGTCAATGCAAATGAAAGCTTTTTATATGGGTATTTATACTTCAGTTTTTCCCATAGATCAATAACATGCTCAATAACTTCCATATTCAGCAGCGGTTCTCCCCCGACAAACAATAATTTTATATCCATATTATCTGGCGAATTGGAAAGAAAGTAATGAAAGCATTTCTCCGCCATTGACTTGCTCATAAATCCCTTCATATGATATTGGCCTGAATCACCTCCGTAGCAATAACTGCATGCCAGATTGCAGCTCTGGACTACCATGAGAAGGCATTGCAGAAGTGATATTTTTTCATTTCTGAAATTGGATATTGTTTTGCAGGCATCCTCGTAATGCAATAGCCTGTCGTGATCATTATCACTTTTTTGAAGAGTCTGAAGACTCTTCAAAGTATTTGTTACTATTGCTTCGCCAAAATCTTCAATCAGTTTTTTCTTGTCCGTACCCTTTTTTAACGCGCTCAAAATAGTATAGGCGTTATGATTAATGACGAAAGGATCGCATGTACAACCATCCATAAGAAAAAATATATTCTCTTTTTCCACCAGACTGATTTTATGCAAATTCATTTCAGCGCATGTATCACAATTCTGATGAATATCATTCCGACATGCTATTTTTTTATCTTCGGAAAGACTCCCGCTTTTTTCAGTAGAGTACTTCATAAATTACCCTTTCCATCAAAAATATTATATACTTTAAATACATATGTAGCTATAATGCAATTTTTATATTACTTATCTTTTGATTAGTACTACAGCGTAAACTTCATTTTTAAATCGGCATTCATGCGCCTTGCAGAAATAATCACGAATGCTCCAGCACGTTATTTCTACAAGGATAATTCGGTTGTTTACGCTGTAGTATTAGTTGTTTCAACCCTTGACACTGCCGAGCACCATGCCTGTCATGAAATATTTTTGAAGGAAAGGATAAACGACGAGAATAGGCAGTGCACCGAGAAAAATCTGCGCTGCTTTACTGGTCCTGTCGGATATCTCTGAAAGATCCTTCAAGTTCTTTGTTGAAACGATGGTAAAGTTATGCGCCACGATCACTGTCTGCAAATAACTTTGAAGCGGATATTTATTCGTAGTATTCATCAGAATCAATCCATCAAACCATGAATTCCAGTGTCCGATTATGGAAAACAACAAAAGTGTGGCGATAGCCGGTATGGAGAGAGGCACATATATAATCCAAAGAATGATCCAATGGCCTGCTCCATCGATAAAAGCAGCTTCTTCAATCTCTTCAGGCAGACCTTTATAAAAATTGAGAAGAATAATAATATTATATACAGAGACCGCCCCGGGAATTACCAGGGCCCAAATACTGTCTATCAACCCGGTTTTATATATTGTCATATACCATGGTATAAGACCGCCATGAAATAGAATGGTAATTACAAAAAACCAGGTATACCATTTACGATATTTAAATTTTTGTATACTCTTTGATAACGGATATGCCGTAATAATGGTCAAAAGCATATTGATGGGTACGCCAAGGGCAATTCTTTTTATTGATATAAGCATAGCCCTTAAAAAGCTGGGCTCTGAAGTTACAAATTCATAAGACTTCAGATTAAAACCTATAGGCCATAGCTTAACATACCCGGCTGTTGCAGCACTGTTGGAGCTGAATGATAATGCCAGCACATGGATCATGGGAATCAGGCATAAAATTGCAATGGAAATGAGAAAGATGTAATCAAGTGAAAGAAAAATTTTTCTGCCCGGCGATAGACTTTTTATCACAACCATATCCCCCTTTCTTAGAAAATCCTGTAGTCGGCATACTTGTATGCCAGCTTGTACGAAGCAGTAATCAATATGAAAGACACTACGGACTTGAAAAGTCCTACGGCGGTTGCCACACTGTACTCCATATTAATGACTCCCATCCTGTAAACAAATGTATCAAGTACATCACCGGTCTTATAAACCTGAGGACTATAAAGATTGAAAATCTGGTCGAAACCGGCATTTAGCACGCTGCCGAGACTCAAAGCGGTCAACAGCACAACGATTCCCTTAATGCCGGGAAGCGTGATATGCCATGTTTGCTGCCAGCGGTTTGCGCCATCTACAATAGCCGCTTCGTATAGAGTAGGGTCTATTGCAGTTAAAGCTGCAAGATATATAATTGTACCAAACCCAAACTCCTTCCATGTATTGGTAATTGTCATGGTATAAGGGAACCAGGCTTTATCACCTAGAAAGAAAACAGGAGTCAGTCCAAAAGAAGAAAGCAATTGATTTACGATACCCCTCGAAGGTGAAAGAATATCAAGTAAAATACCGGATAAAAGTACCCATGAAATGAAATGCGGAAGATAAATCATTGTCTGTATACATCTCTTTACAAATTGCTGACGCAGTTCATTGAGCAGCAGTGCTATGGTAGCAGGGACAACAAGACCTGCGGCTATTTTCATAATAGCTATAAACACTGTGTTCCAAAGAACGCCAAAAATTCCGGGCAAGGTAGCTAAAAATATAAAATTTTTTATACCTACCCATTGTGAGTGAAAAATTCCCTTTGACGGTATATATTTTTCAAATGCCATAATGATACCGGCCATAGGTGTATAACTATATATCAACAACAGGACAACACCCGGGAGCAGCATCACATGCATTGGTATTTCTCTAAGCCTTTTAGCCCTATTCATACTAATTCCTTCTTCTATTAATTTTAGCTGACACTAAATTATAAAGGGGAAAGGCTATGGATAAAAGCCTTTTGCCTTCCCCCGGATCGGTATGCAGTATGTGTTTATAATCCGATTCCAGCTGGTTCGGAAAATTTATTGTTTAGCAGCATACCAGTCATTCACTTCTTTTGTGATTGCATCGCCCCCAATGCTCTTCCAGTCATTAATAAACTTGTCAAAATCGCTCATCGGCGCGCCAATAACAATATTCGTAAAGACTTCGTCCTGCATCTTGACAAGCGTTTGCCACTTCTCCGCCATCGTCGGGGTGTTAGCTCCGTAAAACTGGTTATATGTGAGATTGTCTCCGTCAACGTAGTTTTTCAAAACAATACCGACAGACCCGGTGTCATAATCGTAAAATCTGAAGTAATCCCAATTGCCCTTGGTATCGCCATTCTTGTAAGCAGCGATCTTGTCATAGGTCGTCCTGGCTTTGTCATCTATGAGCTTTGATTTGTCATTGCTTGTAAAAGCATCATGAATACTGTTGAACCAAAGCCGCTCATCGTCAAATCTAGAAATATTTACCAGGGCCAGTTTATATATCATATAGCCTTCAGGAGTAATGCTGTAAACCAAAGGCTCGGCTGTCTCACCATATATCTTCTCAAGAAAAAGATTATATATTTTGATCAGGGCTTCAGGATGTTTGCAGTTTTTATTCACCGCCAGATACCTGCCCCCTACCTCCACCATTGACTTTGCCGGCTTGTTGTCAATGGAAGGCAGCGGATAAGCCATCCAGTCTGCATTAGGATCGTTCTGCTGGCTGGAATTCAGAGGATACATGCAGTTCCAGGATAAACCGTATTGCATGCCGACTTTCCCTGAAGCGGTGGCCTCAGCTACTGCGGACATATTTTTTACTCCGAATTCCTTGTCGATCTGCCCTTCTTTGTACATTTCCCGGAGCTGAGCCAACGCGTCCTTAACCTGCGGCTGGACAGCACCGTAAACCAGCTTTCCTGTGGAATCGTCCTTCACCCAATAATAAGGATAAGCATGGTAGCCTGCAAAGAACCCTTTTGTATCTGCGAAATTAGCCTGCGGGAAAAACTGTTTTTGTATGCCAAGGCCAACCGTGTCTGCTACTTTGTTGCCATCAGGATCGCTGTTTGCAAAAGCGTTTGAAATTGCCAATACATCCTGCATGGTCCTGGGTTCAGGCAAATTCAGTTTGTTCAGCCAGTCTTTGCGTACCCAGAGGACAGGAGCGTTCAGCATATTGATCGGATTAGGACATATACCCATGATTTTATTTCCCATGGTGGCTGCGGACAGCTCTAATGAATGGTTGTCGGTCATCACCTGTTTGAGAAAAGGAGAGGCATATTGATTGTAAGCGTCCGCAAGGTCCGCAATAGCATCAGCTTCCAGCAGCATATCCAATAGCTTTACATCTGCAGGAATGATATCCGGCAGATCATTGGATGCCAGACTTACACTCAGCTTCTGATTAACCTGAGAGCTATCTACCATCCAGCTATACTTAATTTTGATGCCCAGCTGCTCCTCACAAGCCTTGGTCCACACATTGTCGTCCCACTTGTTGTCAGGACCGAATCCCGTCTCGGGGTCATCAACACTGCTCGTCTCAAAAATAGCAGTTATTTCCACCGGCGGCTCGTATTTGCCAAAGGGATCAGGTGCCTCAGTGGTGGAAACAGCGGCAGTCGACTGCACTGTCGGCTTAGTTGCGGATTCTGTGGTTGTGGGTTTGCCGTTTGCAGAACATGCAGAAGAGACGACAAGCATGAGAAATACCATAATAACAGCCATGAACCTCTTTGTATTCATTAAAAATCCTCCTTGCCGGTAAAGTAAATTTGAGACCTCTTATTAAAGTATATATAAATTCATGAAACTAGTATATTTACACTTTTATACTTCGTTATCCTTTTTTGACTTGATTGGCAAGAATATTGCTCCTGTATTCCTGAGGCGTCATTCCAGTGGCCTTTTTGAAGAATCTGGTAAAGTAGGGTGCAGAGAGAAATCCCACCCGGGCACCGATTTCATGGATCCTGATATGGTTCGTACTCAATAGCTCCTTAACCATGTTGAGCTTCAATTCATTGATATAGCTAAGGAGATTAATACCTGTAACCTGCTTGAACAATCTTGACAGGTACTGCGGATTGAAAAAAATCTGATCACTGAGGGTGGCCAGTGATAAATCTTCCGAAAGATGCTCCTGGGCATATTTTTGAATCTTTAATACAGCATTAATGGATTTCCTGTTATCCTCCGAAGCATGAACCTCTAAAATATAATCGGCAATCCGCCTAAAGAATGAAAAGGCTTCGTCCCATGCCCCCAGCCGTTCGATACGAAACAATCTGCCAACTTCAGCATCCGCGCCAAATGTTTTCATCAGACCGATTCGATTGATATGAGATATGAAAAAAAGAGATATTCGGGTATACACCTCCAGCGAAAGCGCGTATTCGCCGCCACAGAGCTCAATAAGTCGGTCTTGCATGACCGAGAAAGAAGAATGGAACTCGGTCTTCATTCCATTCTCAAGAAATGTGCCGATGATCTTGAACTCAATAAAAACATAGTCGATTCTCCTGGCCGCTCTTGACAAATGCGCTCCTTCGTCCAGCCATGCGGCAGAAGCATCCATGTTGGTTAGAAGGATTTCCATGTTAGACTTGATTTTCGAATTCAACAGATAATCCAGACCGGCGTATTTTTCTGCAATCCGACTCCAGTAAACAGGCCTTCTCTCTAACGCAAAAGAGATTCGCACATTCATGGACTTCCTGCAAAAATTCTGAACAGCTTCAAGAATCCTTTTTACTTGCAAATCGATATGTTCATAATCACGGAGATCCCCTTTTCCGCTCCCATCCGATCCATCACCCTGCCCGTCAGGCTGCATCAACCATAACATGTTATTATCTTCAATTACGGCATTAATACTCCGGATGCCTGGATCCAGGTACTGCTCCATGACAAGCTTTATTTTAAAGCTTGATTCCGTAATGCTCTTTGTGCAAGTATCCGTAGAACGGTCAATACGACCCAGCAGCATGAGAACAGGCTTATCCGCGAGTAAGGGAATTTCCAATTCATCCAGACCATGCTGCGTTATTTTAATAAAGCTATCTTTTAGTATCCCTGAAAGAAATTCCTTCTGCAGCAACGGGATTACCGTTTTTAGTTTATATGTGATCTTCGTCAATAATTCATCATTACGAACATTCTGCTCAATCTCTTCAAGGTATTTTTCAACAGCCTGCAGGATTTTTGCAAAACCCTCGGTCTTCAAAAAATAACTGACGCCTTTATACTTGACAGCTTTATATATATACTCGAACTCATCATAGCCCGACAGGATAATAACCCTGCATTCCGGCCACCGCTTCATGATGACTTCGAGTAACTGCAGCCCGTTGATACCCGGCATCCTGATGTCCGATATTACAACATCCACATATATTCTTGACATTATCTCCAGGGCTTCATCACCCGAGTAAGCCTTGCACAAATCCAGCTCAAGATGCCTGGCTTCCTGAAAAAACTCAAACAGCCCGTCGACAATTATCGGTTCATCATCCACGATCAATAATCTGTACATACCCTTACTCCTTTTTAAACATTATTCTGAGCTCTGCTTTTACTCCGCCCATACTGCCCCTGGAAATTAAAATCCCGCTGTCAGATCCGAATTTCAGCTGCAGACGGCGGTGGATATTAATAATGCCCGTCGTTTCATATTCATTTTCCGTGCTGTTCAGTATATTCTGAAGCTTTAAATATACGTCTTCATCCATTCCAGGTCCGTTGTCTTCAATAAAGATGCTGAGACAATCAGTCGCTGTTTTAAAAGAAACATGGATCCGGCCTCCCTGCTTGACATTCTCCAATCCATATTTAAAGGAATTTTCCAGCACAGGCTGTACAATCAGCTTTGGAACCTGGATACCTGCATAGCATTCGGGTAATTCATCAAATTGTACTTGTATTCGGTTGAAAAACCGGACCATTTGGATATCGGTATATATCCTTGCATGCTCCAACTCTCTGGAAAGCGAAACATTATCCGCATTATCCCGCGTTATGAACTTGAAATACTCACCGAGTTGGGCGGCAAATTTTGCAGTCATGTCACCTCCTTCGGCATAGGCAATGCTGTTGAGGGTGAAAAGACAATTGTATAAAAGGTGCGGGTTGATCTGCGATTGCAGCTGCTTGAGCTCTGCCTTATGCAAAAGGGTTTTTTCAGTTATTACCTGATCGATCAGTATTCTGACTTTAGCAACCATATCATTAAATCTCTGATATATATACCCAAATTCATTGTCATGCCTGCTTTCTATAATTATATTGAAATCACCCGTCTCAACCTTTTTAAAGGAGGTTACGAGCTTTATCAAGGGTTTATGTATCATCCGGTATAAGGAAAACGAAAATAAAACGATGATTACGAGGGAAACTGTGCAAAAAATCCAAAACCAGACATGGTATGTATTTACCACGGTGAATACTTTTGCTTCCGGTATGTACCGTATCAGTGCCAAGCCAAGGTATTCATCCGCTTGAAAAATGGCAATATACCATTTCCCGTCGACAATAACCGCTTTGGTTCCGCTTGACATATTCCTGAATTGATTATTTAATGCGCTGAATTCATTTATGGTGGATTCGTTGCCGGTTGACGATACTCTCAACCCATCCCTGCTGTTAATTAAAAAGGAAGCGCCCTCTTTATGATTAAATTGCTGCAATGCGCCGTCCAGCTCTTTCCCCGACAATTCTACCTCGACGATGAAAGCGGGTTTTTCATTCCCCTGCTTATTTGTTGAAGGCCCTATAGCAGTCAGCAGTATCTTGTTCTGCCAATATACGATTTGTGAATTGGAACCGGCCATGGAGGTCAACAGAATCCGGTATTCCTCTTGAACCATTTCTCTTATTGTTCCTTGTGCATAAATGGTTTTATTAATTGACGGAATATGTATGTAAACATTATCAATATAGTTGCTGCTATTATTAAACACTAATATCTTTTTATACAACCGAAGAATAGTCTTCGTCCGTTCCAGATCATTCAGCGATTCGGGTATAAGTACCAGCCTGCTCAGATCCTCATCATACAGGAAGGAGTACTGCAGCGTTTTTATTCGCTGGATTTCCTTTTTAAGACTTTCAAGGTAAAATGATCCCTGGGATTTAACGGAGTTGGTTATCTCATCCAGAATGGAATGGATACCCCAGTTATAAATGCCATATGCAATAACATAAATAGGCGTCATGATTAGTAAAAATAACGCTAAAAGCCGCGTGAATATGGTTTTTTTCCATATTTTATTGAATATACTCACTTTTCACACCTCATTCAGGTGATCATCCGGTAAAAATATTATAGTACTATAATGTTCCTAATGCAAACTAAATTGTATATTATGTTTATTATTTACCAATAAAGATTTACTTTGTACATATAATGCAACCACCAATCTTGCTATAATTAACATAAATTTTGAGAAAGAAATCCGATTCAGAAAAGAGGTGTCTCATGGTTCAAACAATGACTTCAAAAGAAAGAATGCTGGCTGCTTTAAGGGGCGAAAAGGTTGACCACGTTCCATTTTGCCTATCGTGGAATATGAAGCAGCCTCACGAAAAACTGACATGGAAAAATGAGAGACAAAAGCTGGAAGCACATCGTGACAAAGGATGGGATTCACTGCTGTCAATATATCCTTTAGTAACTCCGTGCGCGGAAGTAAAAATTGAGATGAGATTTGAAGGAAGCGGAGACAACCGTGTCTTATGCCAGAGCTGGAAAACTCCTGCCGGGGAAATCACTGAAAAACTCAAAGCTACCGCAGACTGGGATGAACTCGACAATAATCCCGCATATATGCAGTTTATGAGCGATTTCCGTACATCAAGGTACCTAGAATTTCCTTTCAAAACCATGGTGGATCTTGACGCTCTGGAATACCTGTTCCCGCTGGAAAACCCTTATGATACGGAAAAGATAACACAAGAGTATTATGAGAAACGTAAATTGGCGGATGAGCTCGGTTTTCCACTATTTACATATTTGGATGCCGGCATGGATTGGCTTTTATGGCTTTACCCTCCTGAAGAAGCCATAACCCGGGTAATTGAAGAGCCTGAGCATATAAAAAAGCTGCTTTCGCATATAAACAGTGCAAAGCTGCAAAGGCTTAAGCTCCTCCTGGATCTCGGTATTGACTGTGTAAAAAGAAGAGGCTGGTATGAGTCTACAGACCTCTGGAGTCCGGAAGTTTTTAGAAGCTTTGCCAGACCTGCGGTAGAAAAGGAGATTGAAATAACTCATAAAGCTGGAAAGCCCTATGCTTATATCATGGTGACAGGGATAATGCCTCTTCTTTCTGAATTGGCTTCAATGAAATTTGATTGCCTGGTAGGACCTGAACCGGTATTAGGAGGACAGGACTTGAATAAGATTCGCGATTCACTGCCCGGAAAAACAATATGGAGCGGGTTAAGCGGACCGGAGCACTTTGCCGAGGGTTCTCCCGCAAATGCGGAAAAGGCTGTAGAAGATGCGATATCCATTTATGGTAAGAAAGGATTCATACTCGGTATGGAGGTTGGCTTCCGAAATTATTTCAAGTGGGAAAACTTTGAAGCTGCTGAAAAAGCATGGAGAAGATTGGCTTGAAGCCGTCAGTCCGTAAGAATTGATTTAGTCTGTTATTAGTACTACAACGAAGGTTACATTAATACATGCGCATTTATGCGCCTTGAAGAAATATCGGGAAAGCTTCAACGCGCTATTTCTTCAAGGATAATTCGGAAAGCTTCGTTGTAGTATTAAAAGTAAATTAAGATAAGATAAGCGCATAATGTCCTGCACATTATGCGCTTATCTTATGTTATGCTTACCTTTTGTATAAGGCATTAAAAGCTGTCCGTGTGCCAGTATAGGTATTTCCCTTCAGTAGAAATGTTTTCACCCCCATTTAAAACCTCCAGTAATTGTTTGGTTGCCTCAATGTTTGTATTTCCCACCTTAAAAGGTATAATCAATCGAAGCATATTATATGGCCATTCTTCAGCCCTTATAAGATTTAATTCTGCTTTGATGCCTGAGGGGAACTTTACATCACAGCCGGGTTTTCCCAAAAGGCAGCATCCTTTAGCTGTAAAAGCATCGAAAACACTTTCAAATGAAGGAATACATCCAAATTCCTTCACAATTGCCTGATCCTCGCCTTCCTCCATACAGATGTATGCTATGATTCCATACCTGCCGTCTTCGGCAACCCAGCAACTCTTGAATTGGGGTTTGATCCATATTCTCCAGTATTCCGTGTCTCTTGCAAAAGTACCGTTGAAACCTCCGGAATAGAGAGTGTGTATCCTTTCAAGTGCTTCCATATCGGATTCAAAATCAACCGGACGTATATTATACGGAAGCTTCAGCGCTGCATCAGTTTTGCAAACCTTCAGGACCATTCTATTTTGCTGCCAGCCGAATCGGGCATAGAAGTCGCGCTTTATGGCGCCGAGCATGCACACATGGATGCAGCTTTGTTCCATCTGTGTGACAGCGATCTCAAGGAGGCTGGCTGACAGTCCTTTCCCCCTGGATTCAAGCCTTGTACCCACTTCTCCGATTCCTGCAGCCCGTATCTTCTTTCCCTCTATATACATATCTCGATAAAAAATCCTGAGTGAACTCAAGATAGCGCCCCCTTCAACTGCAACAAGAATTCCGTTGATATCTCTATTTGGGTCGTTGTACCAGTGCCTTTTAAAGTGCTCTCTATAGCCTTCCGAATTTTTTTCGTTGCCAAATGAATACATACAATGGTCAAACCACGAATCCAGCTCTTCCTGATATAATGAGCGGTATTCTATCATTATTGATTCCCCTTCCCGGCATTGATCTCCCAAAGATGGACATAGATATTATCCTGCCAGCCATGGCTTGCTATAGCCAAACGCCCGGGAGCCACTTCGAAAACCCTTGTCCCGTTATGATGTTCAAATTTTTCGTCAATGGTATGTCTGGTCCATGCTTTTCCCGACGCTTCAGCCTTCTTATATGCGTATACCCGGCAGCGGCTTCTGTAAGGCCGGAAGGGATCGTGCTCACCACATATGATCTCAATTTCTCCATCGCCGTCAAAATCTCCTATTCCGATAGAGTGGGTGCAGCGCACCAGATCAATCAAATGCATTTCCCATGGGCCTTCAGCGCCCCCTCCCGGGTTTTCGAACCACGCCAGCCTTGAGAACGGCAGCTTCTTGTTGGGGTAATCAAGCTCCTCTTCTCCCATGATCATGTCAGGCCTTCCGTCCCCGTTAACATCCATAACCGCAAGCCTTGCCGCCTTAAAATTCCCGGCAGTCACATGATGAGCTTTAAAGCTGCCATCACCCATATTCTCAAGCCAATATTCTCCTGCTGCTATATCAAGCCTGCCGTCTCCGTTTATATCGCAGGCGACCATTTCCTCACCATAAGGGATGGGTGCAATTATTTTTTTGGGCCACGGCTGCCTTGGGTCGTCAGGTATCTGGAATATTTCGGGATATACATTTTTGCCTGCGTTATGATAACCGGCTATAAAGGCAAGCCTGCCTCCGGGAAGGAAAGGCGCGATAACCGTGCCGTGGGGCCAGTCTCCATGGCCTTCTCCTATATAATATTCTTCCCACAGTCCATGGACGGGATCTATAGGCTTTAGCCAGTATAGCCTGCTTGAAATGTCGAAATACCAGTCCGGTGGAGTTACTCCCCGTCTTTTGGTAGCAATGAGCTCCTGTATGCCGTCCCCGTCTATGTCATAAGCGGTTACCACCTGATATATGCCGGGTATGTCATATCTTTCCCATGTGGGATTCTTATACCACCAGGATCCGCATGCAATATCATTGAATCCATCGCCGTCAATATCATAAGTAAGCATATCAGTTGCCGTATAAGGTTTCTGAAGATCCAGAAGCCTGTGCTTGAATTCCGCAGTAAAGGTTTTTTCTTCTCTCTTTTTCCACAGCTGCACCTTTGGGTTGCTGCAGCCCTCTCCTACAACCTCCCTTGCACCGTCCCCGTCAATGTCAACCATGACAGCCTGGTGGGTACCTTCTCCCTTGTATATGTTGTCGGTATTCCACGTATTGCCCTTATCCGAGGTCGAATAATCTATTAGCCGGGCTGTATAATTGTATGGAGCATTCCAGCCGCCCTCGGCCATTTCTGCTGTAAATACATGCACCTCTTCTTCCTTGCTGTCATACCATGCATTCATGGAATGCGCATATATAAGTCCCTCATCAATTATATGTTCAACCCAGGGATTCTTCGGATCCTCCCGCATTCTGTTTTCAAACCAGCTTATACAGCCATCCATATATTCAGATTCCGCAATTATGATGTCAGGCCTGCCATCTCCGGTAATATCAATTACACTTGTTTTGCACATCTCCCTGAAGTCCTGTGCATATGTTACCCTGTCCCACTGTCCGGAAAATGGTCCGTCCACAGGTGCTGTATAGAGATACGGGCCGCAGACAATCTCAAGCCTGCCGTCTCCGTTTACATCACCGGCACTTAAGCCTTCGGCAAACACTCCGTTTGCAATACAAAATTTCTGCCACGGCATAGTTATATCACTGTTTTTCTTATAAATAAATATTCCGGGAGTACTGGAATAACAGGCTGTGGCAATGAGCTCGTTTTCCCCATCCCCATCCACATCTCGAAATATTATATCATGAGGTCCGCCTTCAAACAAAGGTTCAACTAAATGCCTTTTCCATGGAGCATCCAGCCTGTCTCCCGGCTTATACCAGGCAATACAGAATTTTTCCTTATCCCTTTCGATAGCTTCTCCCGTAAAAACTTCCTTTATCCCGTCTCCATCGATATCTTCAAAAGCCAAGCCTACATGGCAGCGTATATCTGCAATCCGGCCTTTCTCAAATGTACCGGGCCTATACCAAAAGAGCCCGTTAAACCCTCCTGAGACTATCTCTGTATACCCGTCACCGTCAAAATCCTCTACGCCCAGACATCCAAGTTCTTTGGAAGTTGCTATGTCAAGCACCGTATACTCCCAGTTCCCTGTATTTTTATACATAAAGACCTCCCTTGTGCAGATATAAACGATACGGGCAGGGAATGCTCCCTGTCCGTATCGTTCTTACTTTACATATCAACTTTCACTTGCTTATTTTTTTCTTGCCTTGTATAACGCATTATAGCCGTCAGTCATTTCCTTACCGCCGCGTTTATTCCATTCTTCAACATAATTTTCAAAGCCGCCGTCAATTACAATCTCACCGACAACCATTTTGGCAATCTGGGCCTTTGTCCATTCCTCCAATGCATTCTTGTATTTTTGTACAGCTTCAGGTTTACCTTCTATAGGGTCAATAGGACGGTTGGTTTCACTCATTTCGTAAACCAGAGCCGAAACCCTCTGGAACTCGGATGAGGTATGCTTATACAGCGAGTCTGTTATAAACTCAGACCACAAAAGCAGTCCTGCATTCTTTGACCCCACGTCGTCCACCATGGATTTTACAACGTCGTTATCCATTGTGTAGTGTGTACCTTCAATCCCATAATTCGTGAGCATCTGTCCTTCTTTGGAAGCCATGTAGTTCACAAACCTTAAGCATGCATCCAGTACCTTTGTATCTTTACTGATGCAGGTTTTGGACCATCCTCTGCCGGGGAGGAGCGAAAACTTTCCTGCATTGCCGTTGGGCCCTATAAGCTGCGGTCCTTCTACCCATTGTCCGTTGGGGACATTTTGTTTGAAGGGTTCATAGTAATTGCTCATATTATTGGTGTCGAATATATATATTTTATAACATTGTGCGCCGTATAATCCCTTGACCACCTTATCCTTGACTCTTGACTGGGAATCGGTTATAAACTCAGGATCCAACGCACCTATACTGTACATTCTGTTCGCAAATTTAAGCGCTTCCTTCATCTGTGGCTGAACATTACTGTATGCAATGGATCCGTTCACATCAATCCATTGGTCGTATTGTACTCCAAAGGGCCCGAATATATGTGCAAACTGTCGCATATTGATGCCCAGATGAGAACCGAATGCATAGGTATCCTTCACATTGTTGCCATCAGGATCCTTGTTGGAAACTGCATCCGCCACAACAGCATACTCTTCTATGGTAGTGGGTATACCCAGTCCTAGTTTGTCAAGCCAGTCCTTCCGGTACATATTTATGTATTCTCCCGAGGTTACACCAATAGGTATGGCATAAATATTTCCGTCATCCTCCACCATGGCGTCCCATGTTCCCTTTGGCCTGGAATTGTATAATTCCGGCATTCTGTCAAAGTATTTATTGAGCGGTAATAATATCCCGTTTGCCACATAGGTCATAAAATTGGTGTTTTCAGCTCCGTTAAAGACATCCGGTATTTTTCTTGAAGCCATGATTACGCTTAGCTTGTTACTTGCATCAGCAGCCGGGCCGGCAGTAATCTCCAGCTTGGTATTTGTCATTTCTTCGATTGTTTTTGTAACAACGGTATCAAAGCTGACTCCGTATGGGTCGCGAATAAACACTTGAATCGTTACCGGCGGTTCCTTTGCGGTGGTAAGTTCTGTCGATTTCGATTCCTGACTTGTACCCGTATTTGCGTTTGTATTGGCGGAGTTTTTACAGCCAGTGAACAACGAAAGTGCAAGTGTGCATAAAAGCAGTAGTGAAACAGCCTTCATAAAAACATTTTTTTTCATTACTTTTACCTCCTTAGATTATGTTAGGTTTTGGGTTAATACGATACTAAATTAATATGGGATTTATAACAAGATTGGTTTTACCTGCTGCAGCTTTTGTAAAACTTACCTTTATCATACAACAAATACTAATAATATGGAATGCATAAATAAAGTATAACACTAACAAAAAGACAGTAACAATTATTTAATAGTGTCAATATACAGGGTCTACCCTTTTACAGAACCGATCATTATGCCCTTGACAAAATATTTCTGTAAAAATGGATAAACCATTAGAATCGGTATAAGCGAAAAAATAACCGTAGCCATTTTCATGTTCTGCTGAGTAGTAATTACCCTGCCGGTGCCTGAATCTCCAGCCATAACTTCCTCGTACAGCAGGCTTCTTATCATTACTTGCAAGACCTTTTTATTTGTGTCATTTATATATAATACGCCGTTAAAGTATGTGTTCCACAACTGCACCGCGCAAAAAAGGCCAACAGCTCCAAATACTGCTTTGGACAGGGGTATAACCACTTTAATAAATATTCCTATATCATTATAACCGTCAATTTTAGCCGATTCTATCAAGCTTTCAGGTATCCCCTTGAAAAACTTTACCATAATCATCAGGTAATAAACAACAATGGCACCCGGTATGATAAGCGCCCATAAATGGTCGATGAGACCAAGGTATCTTACTACAAGATATGTCGGAATCATACCTCCGTCAAAAATCATAGTGAAAACGATCATGCTGAATATGATATTCTTCCCCGGAAGGTTCGTCTTCGAGAGCGGGTACGCAGTCAATGAGGTAAATAAAAGCTTTATAAAGGTACCTGCGCCGGCGATGAATATTGTATTTCCCAGAGACCTCATGAGCATCGGCTGCTTGAACAGAGCAGCGTAAGTCATGAACGAAGGCCCTCCGACAGGAAGAAGATAGTAGTTATTAAATACAGCAATATTGGGATCGCTGAGTGAAAACATCAGTACATACCATAAGGGGTAAATCATAGTAAGTGAAAGAATAATAAAGAATGCATAATTTATTACAGGAAATAAGTCAAAGCTTTTTTTCTTCTTCATGTTAGAACAGTCCCTCCGTACCAAAGAGTTTTGAAACACGGTCGGCAGTTACAATGAGAAAAGCAGCCACAACCGATTTGAACATGCCGACTGCAGTCCCCAAACTATATTGGTTGTAAGCTATAAAGGTGTATACATAGGTATCAAATATTTCTCCAACTTCTTTAACCATATCATTACGCAAGACATAAACCTGGTCAAAGCCCGCCTCCATAATAGAACCTATCCGCAGAATCAAAAGCAATATGATAACATTGGATATGGAAGGCAGCATGATATACCGCATCCGTTTCCATCTGCCAGCTCCATCCACAATTGCAGCCTCACATATATTCTGGTCTACTGTGCTCAGCGAGGCTAGATATATTATGGTTCCCCAGCCTACTCCTTTCCACATATCCGAAATAACGAGCAGCCCCCTGAAATACTTTGGATCAGCCATTATATATACCGATTCCATTCCAAGTAATTTGAATATGTCATGGGTAATACCAAAGCTGGGTGACAGGATAGACTGCATAACCCCCCATATTACCACCCAGGAAATAAAGTGGGGAAGGTACAAAATAGTTTGGGTCAGCTTTTTAAAACGCTCCCGCCTCATCTCATTCAACAGGAGCGCCAATATAATGGGAAATGGGAAAGAAAATACAATTTTATATGTACTTATGATCAGTGTATTCCTTAAAACCTTCCAGAAATCAGGCATGCCGAATATTTCCCTGAAATTGTCGAAGCCCGTCCACTCGCTGGCAAGCATTCCTTTAAAAATATTATAATTCTTGAATGCGATGATAAGCCCCCCCATAGGGACATAACTGAAAATGATAAAAAACAGAACTCCCGGTACCAGCATCAGATACAAATACCTGTTTCTAAAAATCGGTTTAAGGACTTTCCTCCTTTTATAATTGCTAGTACTTTGATTTATTGCATTCATTCCGTTCATATGTATTGCCCCTTTCAAATTAGCCAAACGCCTAAGCCGGAGTGAATCCGGCATAAGTTCACGCAGCGCTGGTCGATGGCGGAGCCGTCTGCTCGCCCATACAGCCTGATCCCACAGTCGATACCCTTACTTTTATCATACAGGGAACATAGTATTGAGTAAATACATAATAAGTATATAAAATTAATAAAAAGCCTTTAAAACTCAGCAGTTCTTTCTCCTGAATTCAATGGGTGTCAGGCTGTAGAATTTTTTAAACATCCGTATAAAACACTGGATGTTATTGTATCCCACTATTTCCGCAATTCTCTTGATTGTAACGTTTTCATCCAGTATTAGTTTTTTAGCCTTTTCCATACGAATTTTGGTAATATAATCATAAATGGGAGAACCCATCTCCTCTTTAAAAATCATATTCAAATACTTTTTATTCATAAATACTTTGCTTGATATGTCATCAAGCGATATGTCCATATTGTAAT
>Ga0366771_1053_pt1 | contig 20640 bp, 17 predicted proteins | sample BONcelN113001C10_FD_207080 | JGI IMG/M metagenome (GOLD analysis project Ga0366771, IMG submission 207080) | Enriched cells from coal bed in the Powder River Basin, Montana, United States - BONCAT cells N11 rep2 HSBNCT.N11.300.1.C10 ...
CTTCTTTTACGGAGCTGTTATTTTAGCGGCTATTGCTTTATTAGGGCTGGTACAGTCCTGGTGGTCGCTATTGATATTGCCCTTTCTCGCGCTGCCAGGCATGGTGTTTGCTTTGCTAGCGCTGTCTTTTACCGGCTTTATCAAGAATATTGATCATATTAATTACTATATAACCATTTTCTCCACACCGGTTTATCTGTTCTCCGGGATTTTCTTTCCCCTCGATTCAATGCCATTTTTAGGACAGGTAGCAATCTGGATAAATCCACTGTACCATAGCGTAGAAGTATGCCGTTCGTTAGTTTTCGGACATGTTTCAGTTGCTCTGCTGCCACATGTGGCGGTATTGGTTTTGTGGGTATTGGTATTAGGGTGGCTGCCGGTTAAACTAATGCGCAAACGGCTGATCAGTTAGAAGGGATATTCTACGGTATAGGGAATAGAATTGTAGGATATGACAACGTGGAGGAATGATGATGGAAAATCAGGTAAGCAATGCTTTTCAACTCTTCTTTAAAGAAGCACCGGAGCAGGCCAAAGCCTGGATGGAAACTGTTCAGAAATTAGAAAAAGCCAGTGCCTTAGATAACAAAACAGAGGAATTAGCCTACATTGCTGTGTTAGCAGCTGCCAGATTAGAGAGTGGGATACCGTTTCATGTACGAAGTGCCAAACAGTCAGGAGCTACCCGGGAGGAAATTATTAGTGCTGTTTTACTTGGACTGCCGGCAGTGGGAAATGGAGTTATTCAATCACTGCCTGCGGCTATTCAGGCTTATGACGGTATGGACTAACCGGAGGGATAAATATGTGCAAACAGGTGGTTATCATTGGCGGCGGCCCGGGTGGTTATGTGGCTGCCATTCGGGCGGCCCAGCTTGGTGCCAGCGTAACTGTAGTAGAACAGGAAAGACTGGGAGGAACTTGTCTTAATATAGGGTGTATACCCACTAAGACGCTATTGCACACGGCAGAATTGTATCGCACGCTGCTAAAGGGTAAAGCACTTGGCTTGAAGGTGGATAATCTCCAGATAGACTGGACAGCGCTGCAAAATCGAAAAAAAAACGTAGTGAACCGTTTGGTCAAAGGCATTGAGGCATTGTTAAAAGCTAACCATATAACAGTAAAAACAGGCAGGGCGTATTTGACGGATAAGGCAGCGGTAGCGGTGAACGGTGAAGAATTGTCTGCCGAGGTTATCTTGCTGGCCCTGGGTTCTGAGCCCATGCGGCTCAGTTTCCCGGGGGCTGATTTACCAGGCGTAATTGATAGTACGCAGGCACTGAATCTGGAAACTATACCTAAGTCGCTTGTCATTATTGGCGGTGGTGTAATTGGTGTTGAATTTGCGGCCCTCTTTTGTTCGCTTGGCAGTGAGGTAACAGTGGTGGAATTAGCTGCGCAGATATTGCCTGCTATAGACAGTGAGCTTGCCGCCAAATTGCGACAGGATCTCAGCCGTCAGGGAGTAACCTTTCTCACTGAAGCAAAAGTAACGGCAGTTGAGGACGGTGAGGCGGGGTACAACGTTAAAGTTGCGGTGCAGGACAAGGTGGAGGCTGTTCCCGGGGAGTATGTACTGGTGGCAGTAGGCAGAAGACCGTGTACAGCCGGCCTGGGACTGGCCGAGGCCGGCTTGGTGTTGGACCGGGGCCGCATTGTTGTTGACCAGCACTTTGCCACTGCCGTGCCTGGCATTTATGCCGTCGGCGACTGCAATGGGCAACGGATGCTGGCTCACGCCGCTTCCGCTCAAGGTGTGGCGGCGGTGGAGCATGCTTTGGGTCATCCAAGTATATATTGTGCTTCGACCATTCCCTCCTGTATATACACAACTCCTGAAGTGGCCTCTGTCGGTTTGACGGAAGAGGATTTGCAAGAGCAAGACATTGCCTATCAGTCGGGTACCTTCGGCTTAATTGCCAATGGGAAAGCATTGATTGAAGAAGGTCAAACCGGACTGGTGAAAGTGCTGACTGAGGCAGATACAGGTAAAGTATTGGGGGTTCATATGCTGGGACCGCATGCTACCGAGCTGATTGCCGAAGGTGCGCTGGCTATTCGCATGGGAGCGACAATTGAGGATCTGATTACTACTATCCATGCTCATCCCACCATTAGTGAGGCGATTGGCGAAGCGGCGCTTGCTGTAAAAGGCGTGGCAATCCATTTGCCACCGACCCGGTGATAAAGGCAGCCTGTGAGGGCTGCTTTTTATCTTATCAGAATTTATAAGATTTTTAAGCTTAGGAAGCTAGGAGAATCAAGGGAAGGCGGGTGTGTACTTTTGTCTTGATACAAAAGTACCAAAAAATCAAGACCTGTACAGAAATGGCCTTGGAAGCAGGCCTACCTTGCGGCAAGGCCGAAAACTCGCTGCGCTCAAACAGTCGGCCTTGCTTATCGCAAGGAAGGCCTGCTTCCACCCTGCGGGACGGCAATTTCAGTAATGGTCGCAGGGACGAAAACAAGGAAGATACCGCTACCTTGTTTTCCTCGCCCCTCCGTTCCTCGTTCTTCCGGCCATTTCTGAAAAAAGGCGCTCCGCAGGATGGAAAGCGGTCAGCTTACGTTAAGAAATCCATTTGTTTGAGCGAAGCGAGTTTTATGGATTTTAGTAAGCTGACCGCTTTCCAAGCCTTTTTGCAAGACCAGGCCTAGCCTTTTTGGTCCTTTTGTGGCGATGACAAAAGGACAAGCCGTGCTTTTTTCTATTGAGTCTGCCAGGCCATATAGATCAAGGCAAGAGGATAGTTAGCCGAGAGAGGACCGCTTTGGCTGCTTTTTTTATTTATTGGAGTAAAAAGTTATGGAATGAACACCTTAATTCATGGATACATAAGATATATTGCTAGCGAGTATTCGGCAATGCTAGCAGACGAAAGAGTAATACAAGGGTTTGGCAGCAAACATAACGAATACAATAACTAGCATAAGTTAAGGAGGTGACACCATGGCTAATCGCCACAAAGCTAACTGGGCACTTGCTGCCGTAACGGCAGGCTATCTAATAAGCTATCCCTTTAACGGCACTTTCACTGGCGGTTTGATATCCAGTACCTGTGGGGCGGCCATGGTTGGCGCCTTGGCAGACTGGTTTGCGGTAACTGCCCTGTTCCGCAAGCCGTTAGGATTTTCCTATCGCACGGCCCTTATTCCCCGCAACCGGGAAAAAATATTCCAGATTATGGCTCACATGGTAGAAAAAGAACTGTTAACCACCACTAATATTAAGCAAACGCTGAACCGGTATTCTGTAGCTGATCTTTTGTTGCATTATTTAGTGGACCATGGTGGCAAGCAAGAGGTTAAGACTATTTTGGATGCAGCAGGCAAACAGTTTATTCAATCGGTAGATGCCGATGAATTGGGCCGTACGCTAGAACTGATACTGCACAAAGAGGGGGCTGCTATTAAACTGGCTCCCCTGTTAGCAGTTGGCATTGAATGGTCCCTTCACTGGGGTTATGGAGAAAAAATAGTAACTTTTATATTAGATGAAGCCATCCGGCTGGCAAAGAAAGAGCAAACACCGCGGCTATTGGGCGATCTGTTTCTTGAAGCCCAGTCTACCTATGAGCGGGGGTTAGCAAGGCGGAAATTCTTTAATAAGTTAGTGGAGCAGGTCATGCACTTCACTCCGCTGCGCTTTGGAACTATCATACAGCATCGTTTAGTGGAGCTATTAGAACAGCTAAAAGAGCCGTCCCATCCGCTGCGGGGGAAATTACAAACGTGGCTGCTTAGTTTGGTAGAAAACCTAAAAACTGACGAACAGTTGCAACAAACAGTTGAAGCGTGGAAAAAAGAACAGCTGGCGGTTCATTGGAAATTGCGGGATAGGTGTATTGCCTTAATCAATCAGTTTTATCATCCTGATGAAGGAGAGTTGCTGGAACACCGGCTGGAATTTCTCATCCACAGTAAAGTCGACCAGTGGATAGAGGATTTTAGTCATAATGACCAGTTGCAGCAGCAGGTAGACAGTCAGGTAAAAGAGGCACTGACTGCTTGGCTGGATAATCGCCACGGTGAAATCGGGGGCTTGGTATTAGAACGGTTACAGCAATTTACCAATGATGAACTGGTGGCTTTTATCGAAGATAAGGCAGGAGATGACTTGCAAATGATCCGTATAAATGGTTCAGTGGTCGGTGGATTGCTGGGAATGATTATTTATGGTGCAACTTACTGGTTGTGGTGAGGTGGGAAGATGCGCTACCGCATAATTGCCAACCGCGTGCTGCTTTTTGTATTTCTCTGTTTTGGCATGGCGGCTGGTTTAAAATATAGTTATGGCAATAGTTTTTGGATCGATTTGTTGTTTCACGTTACCGAAGCCTCGCTGGTAGGTGGGTTGGCTGACTGGTTTGCTGTTACCGCTTTGTTTGAAAAACCTTTGGGTATACCGTGGCACACTGCGCTTATTCCGCGTAACCGGGAGAAAACGATCGAAGCGATTGTCAGCATGATTGAGCAAGAGTTGCTCAGTGCCGAGTTAGTGCGAAACAAGCTGGTAAAAGTCCGCATTACCCAATACCTTATCCAATGGGTCGATAGTGACCGGGGTAAGCAGGTATTCACCAATCTGGTAGCCAGTTATATGGAACATATTTTAAACCGCTTAGATAAGGGAGAATTGGCGGCCTATCTTACGACAATATGTAAGGAACAGGCTAACCGCACCTCTTTTAACCGGCAGATTAAAAGTCTGGGCCGCTGGGCGTTGGCTGAAGGCAAAGATGAGCAACTGCTGCGCATACTGCTGGATGAATTAATTGAGCTGGTTAACCAAGATAAAAGCAGCAAAACGATATATCGTTATCTGAAAAGCTATCAACGGCAGGTCATGAAAAAACCGGCTGGTAAATTAGCCGTCTGGCTTGGTGAACAAACGGATAGCTTAAATCTGGTGGAACTGTCTAAGGCTTTGCAGCAAGATGTGACGGCAACGCTAATACGCTTGCAATCACCACGGCATCCGGTACGTCGCTGGGCGCGTAAAAGAATGTTTGATTTTCTGGAAAAACTGGAACAGGACCAACAATTAGCACAGACGTTAGAGGAATGGAAACAGCAGGTAGTAATCCGTCTGCCTCTTGAACAGTTGGTAGGACGTTTTGTTGAGACGGTGCTTGATACCGAGCAATTGACCGGCAAGAAGGGTTTATATCATTCGCCGCTGCTTGTATGGGGGCTTAGTCAGGCAAAAACCTATTGGAGCATTTTCAAAAATGATGAAAAAATGCAAGATTGGCTGGATGTCCGCTTGCGGCAGGCTTTATTTAACATTATCGAAAGAGAACATTCTTTCATTGGTGCAGTTGCCCGCGATGCCTTATCTACCTATTCCGATCAGGATATTAGCCGGTTTATTGAAGATAAAGTCGGTGATGATTTAGCCTGGATACGGATTAACGGTTCAGTCGTAGGCGCTATAGTAGGTCTGTTGTTATTCTTGTTTTTGCACTTTATCTATGATCCGTATTTCGTTCCTGTTATACGGTCGTGGATTCATTAGGAGGGAATTTCCATGCTGGAGCGGGTACTGGTGGCGATAGCCATGGCGATTGTTGTTATCTGTGAAGTGTTGGATATGTCCATCTTTCTCTGGCGTAAATGGATAGGGAGGTAATGACATGAATTGGGAAACCGGTGAAATTATTTATGCAATCGTCGAAGAAAAATGGGGTATTTTCCCAAAAGAAACGGCACAGTTTCAAATCCTGGCACTAGGGCAAGAGGGTGAATATGTGGCTGCAAAGTCTGCCAAGTTTGATTTGGAAAAATTCAATACTACAGGACCGAATAAAAAAAACAAAAAACACAAAGCTGCTTTTGATGCCTTTACAGCCAAATTAACCGAGCAAGGCTGGCAGCAATGCGGGCAGGGAGATCTGTGGTTTAACTGGAATTTGCAACGTCCATTATCATAAGACGATTAACCGTAATGCAACCGTCTCTAAATGCCTTTGGGCAAGGAGACGGTCTTTTTGCATATGCTGATGAATGGCAGCATATAGTTTAGGACAATGCGGATGGAAAAGTTAGGAGGGGAAGGTGCTTGGCAAACTCATTTCAACGATTAGCTGTAGTGGTGACAGTTGCTCTGGCACTGGCTGCTACCGGATGCGGCGGCGCAGGAACAGCTACTACGGGGGGCAAGGGAAATCTGGTTATTGCCATGGTGAATCCACTGTCGGGAGATAGCGCCACCTATGGTGTCAGTCATAAAAATGGTCTGGAGCTGGCTAGAGATGAAATTAATAAAGCGGGCGGCATTAAAGGACAGCAGGTTGATGTGCTTTTCCATGATGATGCAGGTGACCCCAAACAGGCAGCTGCAGGAGCGCAAAAGTATGCCGATCAGAAAAATGTCATGGCGATTGTCGGTTCCTGTTTGAGTTCTAATACACTGGCGATGGTGCCAATTACCGATAAGGCCAAGCTGCCTCATTCGGTAGTCTCCTCCAGTACTGCTAAACTTAGCGGCATGAGCCCTTATTTCTTCCGTATGGCAGTTCAAGATGCACAAGTGGGGATCTTAATGGCCGATCTTATTGGACAGAAGGTACAAGCAAGGAAAGTAGCAATTTTGTATCCCAATAATGATTATGGCAAGGGTTTGGCAACTGCTATTGAAGAGCAATTAAAAAAACACAATGTAGCAGTAGTATCCAATCAGGCCTATTTGGCAACTGACAAAGATTATTCGGCGCTGCTTACGGTTGTTAAGTCGCAGGAAGTGGATGCCTTGGCAGTAGCCGGAACCTATACTGATGGCGGGTTGATTGCTAAACAGGCCCGCGAAATGGGTTTGACCATTCCCGTTATAGGCGGTACGGGGTTTTATAGTCCTAAATTTGTAGAGATAGCTGGTAAAGCGGCTGAAGGAGCGATATTTTTAGGGGCTTTTGTTACTACTAATCCTGATCCGGCAGTGCGATCCTTCGTAGAGAAGTATCAGGCAAGATTCAACATGGAACCGGACACCTTTGCAGCACTTGGATATGATCAAATGATGGTGCTTTCCAAGGCGATGGAAAAGGCGGCAGAAAAAGGAGCAGTTACCCGTGAAAATATTCGTGAGGCGATGGCTGCTACAAATTACAAAGGGATTACCGGTGCAGTGACCTTTAATTCAGCAGGTGATTGGGTGCGCCCCTATCTAACAATTACCGTCAAAGACGGCAAATTTATGCTTTATGAGTAGCTCTCCGATGCTGCTCCTTCAACAGATTATTAACGGCCTGGCTCTGGGGGGTATTTATGCACTTATTGCCATTGGCTGGACAGTCGTATTCGGTATTGTAGGATTGATTAACTGGACTCATGGTGAGGTTTTTATGATTGGTGCTTTTGTCGGTTATTTACTGCTTACGACCGTAAAAGTAAATCTTTTATCGGCGCTTATTCTCGCCATGGCAGCCAGCGGACTGACAGCCTATCTGATTGAACGCCTGGCCTACCGGCCATTGCGTACCGGACCACGGTTGGCATTGTTTATCACCGCATTAGGGGCATCTATGTTTTTGCGCAATTTGGCCGCCCTTATTTGGGAGCCCCACTCGCGGGCGTACCCGCCGACTTTTGAATTTTCCGTACTAACTCTCTCTTGGGGAAATAGCGTATTGACCGTTAACAGTCTGCAGCTCTTTATATTTGGGGTGACGCTGGCAATTATGGTTTTCCTGCAATGGTTCATTACCCGGACCATGATGGGGAAAGCCATGCTGGCAGCATCACAAGATTTGGAGGCAGTCAGTTTGATGGGCGTTGAGGTCAATACACTGGTAACGATTACCTTCTGGGTAAGCGGTCTTTTGGGCGGCGCTGCCGGCGTTTTAGTAGGCGTTATGTATGCCATTGATCCCATGATGGGAGCTATGGCCGGTCTAAAGGGCTGGGCAGTGGCTGTGCTGGGCGGTGTCGGCAGCATTACGGGGGCTATGGTGGCAGGTCTGCTGCTGGGAGTTGCGGAAAATATCTCGTCAGCTTATATTTCGTCAGGCTATCGCGATGCGATTGCCTTTGTTATCATGATTTTGACGCTGGTGGTTAAACCTACTGGACTGATGGGCTTCAAATTTGAGGAAAAGGTCTAAGGAGGGGCGCCGCGTGAATAAGACGTTGTTTCACAGCACTGCGGGGGCGGCTTTATTTGCCGCCCTAATACTGGTTTTTGCCTTGATTGATGTCTGCAAATTTACGGAAGAAGCTATTTTCAGTCCTTATGCCAAGCATGTTATTTTTGTTGCACTGGTGTATAGTACTGTTACCTTAAGTCTGAACTTTGTTTCAGGCTATATGGGGCAGGTATCACTTGGGCATGCCGCCTTTTTTGGATTAGGCGGATATGTCTCGGCATTACTAACGCAAGTTTATCAAATTAGTTTTTGGCCTGCTTTTTTAGTTGCAGGAATGGCTGCGGCATTAATCGGTATTGTGCTTGGTGCACCGGCACTTCGCGTGAGGGGGCCTTTTCTAGTGGTGGTTACTTATGGGTGCGGGGAAGTATTTCGCATCGTTGCCCTTAATCTTTCTATTACCGGCGGGCCGGCCGGCCTGCCTGGTCTGGTAGCTCCTGCTATGGGATCCATATCTTTCGGTGATATGGGAACTACCGGTAAAGAGGCTTATATTCTATTTGCACTGGTATTGGCGTTAGGAGTGGCTTTTTTTATTTCCCGGGTAGAAAACAGCCGGATTGGTCATGCTTTGGCAGCCATCCGGGAAGATGAAATTGCTGCCAGCGCCATGGGCATTAACACCGCTTACTACAAGCTGCTGGCCTTTGCTTTAGGAGCTTGGTTTGCCGGAATGGCAGGCAGTCTTTTTGCGCATTATTTATCTTTTGTCAGCCCTGATATGCTGAGCTCCAATGAATCCATTATGATGCTTACGATGGTGGTGGTAGGCGGGGCCCGAAGTATTGCCGGGTCTTTTATCGGAGCATTTTTGCTTACGGTTATTCCCGAAGCACTGCGGTATTTGAAAGATATTTTGGGGTTGCCTTATGATCCGTGGCTGGTATTGTTCGGACTATTACTTATGGTAATGATGCGCGTCCGGCCGCAAGGCTTATTCGGTGCCGAGACGGTATTTCGCCGGTGAGGAGGACATTATGTTGCTGGTGACAGAGAAGCTATGCAAGGCGTTTGGCGGTCTGCGGGCCGTTAACAATATTGAGTTTCAGATGGATAACGGCGAGATTGTTGCTATTATTGGACCTAATGGTTCAGGAAAGACAACCTTTTTTAATATGATAACCGGAATTATGCCAGTTACGGCAGGGAGAATTATCTTTAACGGTCATGACGTAACCGGTCTGAAGGCTCATGATATGACCATTCGCGGCATGGCACGGACTTTTCAAAATATCCGGTTATTTGACAATCTCACTGCCCGGGATAATATTATTATCGGCCGGTATTGCCGTACCACGTCAGGCTTACTGGATGGTTTGCTCTACAGCCAGCGGCTGCGGCAGGAAGAGCAATTAAATGAAAGTAAAGTACACGAACTATTAGCCTTTGTCGGTTTGTCACACTGCCGCAATATGATGGCGAAGAACCTGCCCTACGGTGCTCAGCGCCGTTTGGAAATTGCCCGGGCCTTAGCCAGTGATCCGCAGCTGCTGTTACTGGATGAACCGGCAGCCGGCATGAATCCCCAAGAAGTGGATGAACTCTTGGCATTGCTGGAGGAATTAAAAAAACGGGGCTTGACTATTTTGCTGATTGAGCATCAAATGCGGCTGGTAATGGGAATTGCCAACCGGGTAGTGGTATTTGACCACGGAGAAAAAATTGCTGATGGCTTACCACAGGAAGTGCGTTATAATGCCAAAGTCGTAGAAGCCTACCTGGGGCACGAGGTGGCAAAAAATGCTTACTATTGAAGGCATTAACGTTTACTATGACCATATTCATGCTATTCGCAACGTTAGCCTTACGGTAGAAAAAGGAGAAATTGTTACCATCATTGGTGCTAACGGTGCCGGTAAGACAACGATATTAAAGACGGTCATGGGGCTGCTCCGCACCACCACCGGGTGTATTCAGTTTTGCGGGATTCCAATTGCGGCAATGCCTACCAGCACAATTGTTAAAAGCGGGATTGCCCTGGTGCCGGAAGGCCGGCGGCTGTTTCCCCGGCTCAGCGTAGCCGACAATTTGCTGTTAGGGGCTTATCCTCGCAAGGATAAAGAGGTAAAAGCCGATGAAGTTAGGATCTACAACATGTTTCCCCGTCTGGCCGAACGTAAAAAGCAATTAGCCGGAACTCTTTCGGGAGGTGAACAGCAAATGCTGGCTATTGGCCGCGGGCTAATGTCCAGACCACGGCTGCTTTTGCTGGATGAACCTTCTATGGGACTGGCACCGGTATTAGTGGAGCAAATCTTTGCGACAATTATTGCCATTAACCGTTCGGGTACGACCATACTGTTAGTGGAACAAAATGCCCGGCTGGCTTTGTCTATTGCCCACCGCGGCTATGTGCTGGAAAGCGGTGCAGTGGTCTTGTCGGGACAGGCAGCCCAGCTGGCTGGCAATGACCAAGTACGAAGCGCCTATCTGGGAAAATAAGTTAGGGTGCCTTTGGGGGAGTTTGCATAGAATAAGAGGAGTTGTAAAGTTAATTAGTGCAGTGAGGAGGAAAGAGGCGTGCCTGATCGGTGTATTGGAATGATTGGCCTGGGACGCTTGGGGAAAGTAGTCGCTGCCCGTCTGGCTGAATATAATCATCTCGTTTTATATGATCGCAATTCGGAGCTGATGGAGGAAGTGGCACAGGCAATAGGGGCCATGACGGCAGACAGCTTAGAGGAAGTGGCTTGCTGCAATGTGGTGCTGTTGGCAGTACCTGACAGGGAGGTCATTAGCTGCATTAAAGATTTTAACCTGTTAAACAAAGAAATGGTTGTCATTAATATGGCTACTAATGTGGCGCAGGCCGTTTTGGAACAAACGGCTATTCAACCGGTGAAGTGCATGGGTGTCAAGTTTGTCGGCCATGCCGGTGAAATGGCACTAGGTCTTGAGCCGGTTATTATTGTCAACGAGCGCCCGCAAGAACTGGTAGAAGAAGTAAGCCGGCTGTTTGCACCGGTAGGGCATGTCATTGTGGGGCGTGCCGATATGGTTACCGAAATTAATACAATTGCTGCCGAAAAAGCGTTGGAAGCAGGCGTATTAATTGAAGAAGTGCTGACGAGCCGGGGCTATGGAAATCCCGAGATCATACAAAGTGCCATTCAGCAGGTAGGTGCCGGTATTCTCAAAGCGTATGCCACTGATGACTTGGGACCTTTTGCCCGGGAAATTGTCAGAACGGTAAAAGCGAAAATGCAAAAAAAGTTCTAGGCCGCCGGCCTAGAACTTTTTTGTAGCGTCGATTTTATCATTTTACGTGAAAGATAGATACGGTATTTTGCAGCTGATTGGCCATGGCACTGGTCTCTTCTGCAGAAGCGGCAACTGATTCCATAGCGGCCGTCTGCTGTTCTGATGCAGAAGCGATTTCTTCCGTACTGGCAGCAACATTTTCAATAACGGTGGATAGCTGATCAATCAGTTTAACGATTTGATCGGAGCTGGCCACTTCTTCAGCGGTTACTTCGCTAATGGAATCAATATCTGTTACTGTCTTGGAAACAGCATCCAATATACGGTCAAGCGTTGCACCGGCAGCATTAACGGTTGTGACACCGCTTTCTACCTGGACGACGTTTTTTTCCATGGCTTGAACAGCTTGCTCTGTTTTTTCTGTTACCTTATGGACAAGATTGGTAATCTCCTGGGCACCGTGGTGAGATTGTTCCGCTAACTTCCGTACTTCTTCGGCAACAACTGCAAACCCTCGTCCATGTTCACCCGCCCGGGCAGCTTCAATTGCAGCATTCAGTGCCAATAAGTCAGTTTGGGCGGCAATTGCTGTAATCGTATCGATGATTTGACCAATTTGCTGAGAATATTGGTTAAGTTCGCCAACTGCGTGGCTGGTAGTTTGGGTTTGCTCTTTAATAGAGTGCATCTTGGTAATGGTTTCCTGGACTTTGCGCAGACCTTCTTCGGCGGCATTTACGGTCTCTTTAGAAATGGCAGTAGCACCGGTAGCTTTGCTGCGGGCAATCTGAATAAGTGAGGATAGCTGTACCAACGCCTGAGAGGCCTCAACCATAGCGGTATTACCTCGCTCGGCATCTACAGTCACACTTTGCATATTACGGGAAATTTCTGAGCTGGTAGAGGTAACCTGTTCAGAGGCTGCCGCCATTTCTTCTGAAGCAGCAGATAACTGTTCACAAGCTGTTCGCACTTCCCGGACAATATGATTCTGGTGATCAATCATGGTATTAAAGGAGCTGGCGAGATCTCCGATTTCGTCCTTTACCATTACCTGACTACGGACGGTCAAATCACCGTCACCTGCTTTGGACATCATATTGCGTAGTTCATTCACCGGTTTGACAATAGACTGGGCCAGGAAGAAGGCAATAAGTAAAGCGACAACAATGGCAGCAAGGGTAATAATAATTGTATTGCGCAGAATTGCTCTGGCAGGAGCCATATATTCGGCTACCGGAACGGTCATTGCTACTGAGAACTGACCGGCAGGAGCGTAGGCTAATAGTTTAGGGGTATCCTGGAAGGTATAAAAAGATTTTCCTTTATTGCCGGCCACCATAGCCTGCGTAACTTTTCGCAAATCTTCGTTGCTGTTTTGCAGTAAATTATCACGCAGCACCATCTCGGTATTGGGGTGATAGACGACTAAACCGCTTTTGTCGATCATGTAGCCATAGCCGGTATCACCGACTTTGATATCAGCCACCTTTTGCGATATGGCCGAGAAATCAACTGCTATGGCAAGCAGACCGATAACCTGGCCCTCGTAACGGAGTGGCTGCGATACAATAATGGATGCCCGGCCGCTCGCCCGGGAAATGACAACATCGCTAATCACCGATTTACCGGACATAGCAGCTGCGAAATAAGCACGGTCCTTGATATTAACGTTAGGAGAATTGCCTAATTTGGCAGAAGCCAGTATTTGACCATTTTTATCTGACAGTAGTACATCTTCCATGAGAGTTGGATTTTTTTGTTGCAGTGACTGGAGAGCATCAAGAGCTGCTGCACCAGTGCCGGAATTGAGTGCGGTAATGAATTTGGCATCATTGGCGGCTACTTCTACTAGCTTTTGTGTTGAATCAGTAGATACTACAGCTAACGCGGCAGCACCTTGCACCATGCTTTCCAGCTGATCTTCGATTGTGTTTTGCAGGGCCGTAGACGCTTGCTGGTAAGATAGATAACCAAGTACGGCACATGGTATGGCAATTAGTAAGAAAAAACCGGTTAGTAACTTGACTCGCAATGAAATTCGCATAAGCTCCCTTCCATTCTCCTTTTATTTTTTGTAAATCACGTTGTCATCCTATAAAATTATCTAATTCGACAGTATCTGATAGCATCCTTTTTTACATAGGTTTTTTCTGGTACTAATTAATACATTTAGCAAGGCCTTTGGCAAGACTGCCGATGCAAGGTTATTTACCCTCTCTTAAACTGTACCTATCTAAAATATGTATTCTGTATATTTTAAAAGCGTCATTTTCGTTTTATAATACAACTACAATCTATATAAGGAGCGAAAATTGTGTAAAAATAGTCACAACCGGCAGAATTCAGCCTGCTATAACAAAAGATGCCCATATAGACTAACGTCAGTTTTTGAAGAAGCTGGAGTGAGAAAAATGAAACCAATTGTTCCGCGCATAGCGGCTGTTCATGATATGTCTTGTTTTGGCCGGTGCTCGCTATCCGTTATCATGCCGGTGTTATCCTGCATGGGGCTGCAGGTATGTCCCTTACCTACAGCCATTTTTAGTACTCATTTAGGTGGTTTCACCGATATTGCTTATTGTGATTTAACCCAGCGTTTGGAAGATTTCTTTAATCACTGGCATCAGGAAAAGATCACCTTTGATTGCCTTTATAGCGGGTTTTTAGCTTCTGAGCAGCAAATTGAGATTGTATCACACTTTATTGATAAGTTCTCCGGTAATCTGCCGCTGGTGCTGGTTGATCCGGTAATGGGCGATGAGGGCAAACTATATTCTGTCTATACTGCCACAATGCAGGTGCAGATGAAAAAGCTGATCTGTAAAGCCGATATTATCACTCCTAATTTTACGGAAGCTGGTTTCTTATTAGGTGAGCAGTATCAGGCCGCAGTTGAGCATAAAGATTTTTTAAAAGAGTGGCTTATTCGTTTGGCTGGCTTCGGACCGTCAATGGTAGTGATTACAGGTATTCCGGTTGCCGAAAACACGCTGCTCAACATGGGCTATGAAAAAAGCAGCGGCTGCTTTTTTGAAGTTGCCAGCGATTACGTTCCCGCTAACTATCCGGGAACGGGTGATATTTTTGCCAGTGTACTCATCGGAGCTTTACTGCAGGGTAAGAGGTTGCCTGCAGCCATGCAGCAGGCGGCGGAATTTGTAGCGCTATGCGTTCAGACAACCTTTGCAGCCCGGACTCCTCCCCGAGAGGGCGTACTATTGGAACTGGCCTTATTCTCGCTGTGCAAGGGTGAGTAGTAAAGTATTTTTAAATTAACTTAACATTAGGGATAGGGGCGGACTTGCCGTATACAATATGGTATATTGATGCAATGTAACTTGCCTATATATAGGAGGTATTTTTAATGGAACAGGCAACTTTTCGTGTAAAAGCCGGGTTGGCAGAAATGCTCAAAGGCGGCGTCATCATGGACGTAACTACTCCTGAACAGGCCAAAATCGCTGAAGAAGCGGGCGCGTGCGCCGTTATGGCTTTAGAAAGAGTACCTGCCGATATTCGCGCTGCCGGCGGCGTAGCCCGCATGGCTGACCCGACCATTGTTCAGCGTATAATGGAAGCTGTTACTATTCCGGTTATGGCAAAAGCTCGTATCGGTCACTTTGTCGAAGCGCAGATTTTAGAGTCGTTAGGTGCAGATTATATTGACGAGAGCGAAGTGCTCACTCCGGCGGACGATAAATATCATATTAATAAGCACCAGTTCAAGGTGCCTTTTGTCTGCGGCGCTAAGAACCTGGGTGAAGCGCTTCGCCGCATCGGCGAAGGTGCAGCCATGATTCGTACCAAAGGTGAACCGGGAACGGGCAATGTAGTCGAAGCAGTCAAGCATATCCGCATGGTGATGAGTGAAATCCGTACACTGCAGAACTTGCCCGATGATGAAGTGTCGGCTTTTGCTAAAAATATCGCAGCGCCTATGGAGTTGGTCTGGGAAACAAAAAAACTGGGTCGTTTGCCGGTAGTAAATTTCGCTGCCGGTGGTATTGCCACACCTGCCGATGCTGCCCTCATGATGCAGCTGGGCTGCGATGGTATCTTCGTCGGCTCAGGAATCTTCAAGTCCGGTGATCCTGTTAAGCGGGCTAAGGCCATCGTTGCAGCTACAACTCATTATAAAGATGCAGCCGTGCTCGCCGAAATATCCAAGAATCTGGGCGAGCCAATGGTAGGCATTGAAATTTCCACCATTGCGCCTCACGAGAGAATGCAGGAGCGGGGCTGGTAAGGGACGGAGCAAATGATGAAAATAGGTGTATTAGCGCTGCAGGGTGCCTTTCGCGAGCATTGCCGGATGGTAGAGCGCCTGGGCGCGCAGGCAGTAGAAATCCGAAAGCCGGAACAACTGGACGATGTGGCAGGACTGATCATTCCTGGCGGTGAAAGCACTACTATTGGCAAACTGATGAATGATTGGGGCCTGATGGATAAGATCAAAGAACGGGCTGCACAAGGTATGGCTATTTATGGTACTTGCGCCGGCATGATTTTGCTGGCCCAGGACATTATCGGCAGTGACCAGCCCCGCTTAGGGCTGATGGACACAGTGGTGCAGCGTAATGCCTTTGGCCGTCAGCGGGAGAGCTTTGAAGCCGATCTTTATGTTCCTGAGTTTGGCGAGGAGCCGGTGCGGGCTGTCTTCATCCGGGCCCCCTATATAGAAGGTGTTGGACCTGATGTGGAGGTACTGGCAAGTGTGGGAGAAAAAGTCGTTATTGCCCGGCAAGGTAAGTTGCTGGCGACTGCCTTTCATCCCGAGTTAACTGATGATGACCGGATTCACCGTTATTTTCTTACGATGGTTGAAGAATAAATAAAGGGGCTGTCTCAAAATAGTTTTTTAAAATCTATTTGAGGCAGCCCTTTCGTATTGTAAAAGCCCGGTTCGTCCTTTTGGCATTGCCCCAAAAGGACCAAAAATGCTAGGCCTGTCTTCCAAAAATCTTGGAAAACTGCCGACTTACTAAAATCCATGAAACTCGCTACGCTCAAACAAATGGATTTCTTAACGTAAGCCGGCAGTTTTCCATCCTGCGGACCGACTTTTTCCAGAAGGGCCGAAGAGAACGGAGATAGACAAAGCTTTTCGTTCTTTGTTTTCGTTCCCTCCGACCCTTACGCCAAATCACCGTCCCGCAGGGTGGAAGCGGGCCTTCCTCGTACAGGTCTTGATTTTTTGGTACTTTTGCATCAAGGCAAAAGTACAACACACTGGCAACTTACTCAAGCGTTACTGAGACAGCCTCTTTACTGTTTTGCTCAGCAATCTTCGATTAATTTTTTAGCCTCTACATATTGGGCAATACCGGCAGCTACCTTTTTGGCCTCTTTCATTGCCAGTACAACAGTAGCTGGTTCGTGCACCACATCGCCGCCGGCGAAGACACCTTTACGGGTGGTCATACCGTAAGGACGTTCTTTGGTAATGACATAGCCATAAGAGTTTACTTCAATACCGGTAGTGGAAGAAACAATGCGGGCCGCAGGGCGCTGGCCAATTGCTAAAATCACTTTGTCAGCCGGCAGCACGGCTGTCTGGCCGGTACCAAGCAATTTATCATTGTCGCCTAACTGCTGTATTTCATATTCTAAGCCGGTAACCTTGCTGTTCCCGGTAAAGGCGGTAGGGCTTGCGAGCCATTGGAATTTGACGCCTTCATCTTTGGCTTCTTCGTATTCCGATTGAAGAGCGGTAATATCTTTTTCTGTGCGCCGGTATACTACGGTAACATCAGCCGCACCTACACGCAGCGCTGTCCGGGCAGCATCCATCGCTACATTGCCCGCGCCGATAACAACAACTCTGTCACGAGGATGAACAGGTACCTCTTTCTGATGCAAGCCACCGTTATTAGCCAACTGAACCATGCTCAAAAAGTAGGTGGCCTGGATGACTCCCGGCAATGTATTGCCAGGCAGTTCCAGCGTTTTCGGCAGTGCAGTCCCAGTGCCAATAAAAATGGCATCAAAGCCGTCGGCAAATAACTGGTCCACCGTTATATCCGGGCCGATTAGCACTCCTGTTTGAAATGTTACGCCATATTGCTCAATTTTGCGAATTTCACGGCGGACGACGTCCTTGTTTAACCGGAACTCGGGAATGCCGTACATGAGGACACCGCCCGGTTCAGCCTGTCCTTCAAAAACGGTAACAGCAAAGCCGGCTTTAGCAAGATCACCGGCCACGGTAAGGCCCGCCGGACCAGAACCGATCACCGCCACTTTACCAATGGTATCTTTCGTTTTGGCTATAGAGCTAATATCCATTTCAGCATCAAAGTCGGCAATAAAACGTTCAAGCTTTCCAACCTTGATGCCACAACCTTTTTTTGTTAGCACACAGGCTGCTTCACATTGCTTCTCATGAGGACAGACCCGTCCACAGACCGCAGGCAGGTTGCTGCGGCGGGAAATAATTGCACTGGCTTCGCCTAAGTTGCCTTTTGCCAGAGATTGAATAAAGCCGGGTATTTCATTTTCTATAGGACAGCCTGTACGGCAGAGTGGCTTAGGACAGTTCAGGCACCTTTTGGCTTCCGCGATAGCTTCCCGGGTTGTAAACCCTTCGTCCAGTTCATCAAAGGTTAAATCTTGTTTATCAAAGTTACTCTTTTTGTCAATTAACATACTATTGGGGCCTCCTTTTTCCCGCAGGATCATGGTTTATCATACCGCAATGATTTTAATAACGTCAACAAAGTGAAAAAATTCTCAGCTTATCTATAAAAGAATACAGAAATACTTGAGTTGCTGACATTGATTGGCAGTGTCAGGCATGATAGAATGTTATCGGTAAAAAATGAATTTTGTCGAAAGTAGGAGAAAAAATGAAATTACGCACCAAACTGCTTAGCGCCTTTGCTTTGCTTGTGGGGGTAGCGTTGCTTGCTGTTTCCATTACGGGTTATAACTATTCTAAAAAAATGATGGAAGAAAATATTAACCGTGAAATGCATACGGAAGTAAATGCGCATACCTTTAAACTGGAAGGCTGGCTGGCAGCCAGAACGGAAATGCTGATCACCAGTAAAAATATTGCCTCTCAGCATGCCGCCGGCGGTAATGTACCGGCTAGCTATTTAAAGGCTTTTGAAAAGGAAAACTCAGTTACCGATATTTATATCGGCTTTACGGATGGGCGCTTCCTGGATGGCGTCGGTTTTGTGCCGCCTGCTGATTATGATCCCCGTAAACGCAGTTGGTACACGGGGGCTATGGCCAAAGGAGGGTTAGTGTATACCGATCCTTATATTGATGTCTTAACCAAGCAATATGTCGTATCAGCGGCTATTCCGCTCAAAGACCAGTCAGGTACCGTGATTGGTGTAATGGGTGAAGATATTTTGCTAACCAAGCTTACTGAAGCAGTTAAGGATGTAAATCTGCATGGACAGGGATATGGCTTTTTAGTGGATGGTAACGGCGTAATACTGGCTCATCCGGATGATAAAATTATTGCTAAGAAATTAGCAGACCTGCCGAGCTTCAAAGACATTGCCGGAGACATGCTTTCAAAAGAAGTCGGCTCAACACGTTACCAGAGCGAAGGAGCAGAATCCCTGCTTATTTATCGCCGGCTGCCGGCTACCGGCTGGATTCTGGCGATTACAGTGCCCGAAGCAGCAGTATATCAGCCACTCCAATCGTTACGGTTTACGTTTATTACTTTGGACCTGATCGCGATTGTTGTTGTAGCTTTAGCAGCGATGATCTTTGCCCGGCGTCTTGTCAAACCGTTGATTGAGCTTGCTGCCAAGGCCAATCAGGTAGCCGAGGGTGATTTGACAGTCAAGGCGTCTCTTGCCGGCAAGGACGAAGTAACCGATTTGGCCAGTGCCTTTAACCGGATGGGAGACAACTTACATAGTCTGATCCAACAAATTAATGGTTCAGCTCAATCTGTGGGCGTTGCTGCGGCAGAATTGGGGATATCCTCCCGGGAGGCGGGACAGGTATCCGAACAAGTTGCAGTCACAGTCAGTGACTTGGCGCGAGGCGCCGCCGATCAGTCTTATTCCATACAAAAGGGATCAACGATGGTGCAGGAAACCAGTATAGCAGCTATGGCAATTGCCCGCAGCGCTGAAAGTGCTGCCAGCCGGCTTGAAATGGTTCAGCAGGCTGTAGGGCAAGGAGTTGTGGCTGTAGATCAGCAACTTGAACTCATGGAGCAAAATAAAGCGGCTGCCGGTAATGTTGGTCAGGCTATTGGCCTCTTAGCTGCAAAGTCACAAGTAATTGGTCAAATATCGGAAGTTATCGGGGGAATTGCCCGGCAAACCAATTTATTGGCGCTTAATGCAGCTATTGAAGCTGCAAGAGCAGGTGAGCAGGGACGGGGTTTTGCCGTAGTAGCAGATGAAGTACGGCGTCTGGCCGAACAGGCTGCTGCTTCCAGCCAGGAGATTGCCGAGCTGATTACGCAGGTACAGGCCGGTACCGGTCAGGCCGTATTTGAGATGGAACAAGCCAGTACGCTGGTGCTTCGCCAGGAAACTGCAGTCGGCAGTACCAAAGCGTATTTTGATCATATTGAGCAAGCTGTCACTGCCATAGTAAACGAGTTTACCCAAGTGACCAGCCAATGTCAGCAGGTAACTGCCAAAACTGCAGAAGTAACCACCGTTATTAGCGACATTGCCTCTGTGGCTGAAGCAAGTGCAGCTGCTACTCAGCAAGTGGCGGCGGCCACGGAAGAACAAAGTGCCTCAGTAGAGATGATTGCTGCAACGGCAGACAGGTTGCTGATAGAAGCAGGTAAATTAAAAGAAGAAGTGCGTCACTTTAAAATTTAACATACAAAAAGGTCCAGGAGCTTTCCTGGACCTTTTGTATTATGGATGTCCCAAGGTATTAATCATTGGCACAAACTTGATCCAGAGCTGAGCTAATAAGGGCGATTCCCAGTATCCGGTCAGCCTTGCCACGCCAATACCAATGATGAAAAAGCCAACTACCAAAGCCGAATAGTGGAAGGGTTTCAAAATAATTCCGCCAATCCGGGAACGAATGGTTAATGTACCGGCGTTGGGGCAAATCTTGAGGCAGCTTTGGCATAAGGTGCATTCGGGAGATGTAACGGTATGGGCGGTCGAGATTAGCACCCCATTTGGACAGGACCGGTCGCATTGCCTGCAGGAACTGCAGGTAAGAGTATTGCGCTTAATCGTAAGCGGGGAAAAAAGGGCAAAGAGATTGAGCAAAGCCCCATAAGGGCAAAGATAACGGCACCAGAAATTCTGTATTATCAGTGAGAGCAGCAGCAGTA
>Ga0366771_1056_pt1 | contig 20231 bp, 13 predicted proteins | sample BONcelN113001C10_FD_207080 | JGI IMG/M metagenome (GOLD analysis project Ga0366771, IMG submission 207080) | Enriched cells from coal bed in the Powder River Basin, Montana, United States - BONCAT cells N11 rep2 HSBNCT.N11.300.1.C10 ...
ATACGTATTTTACTTTATTGCCGCTATTCCAGCAGATATTATTTGCTCTTGTAATTGTCATACTTGCGGTGTCTTTTAATTATTTAATGTACCAAATAATATATGTTGCCCTTGGCAGGATTATCACCAATGGGTATGCCCGGTATAAAGAACTAGAAGAAAATGCAAAGCTGGCACTTGATATAATCGGCGACCTGATAAAAGAGAATAGGAATAATGAAGCTTTGGAACTTATTGAGGATTTAAGGGGCAGTAAAAATAATCAAAACGGGAGGTGAAGATTTGAATAAAAAGCTCGTTTCCTTGCTATCTGCGGCGCTTGTATTTATTGCAGCTTTAAACGTTATGCCTGCCTGCTGGGTAATGATTTATCAGCCCAGGGTACCCAAATGTTTAAAGTAATGAATCAACGCACACAAAAAGACCCCACAAGGAAAGGCACTCTTTTAAATCAAGGGTGCTTTTTCTTGTCCTCAATCAATTGACTTATAAAAGAATCAATTTCTATAATTTCCAGTTCATGATCCTTCATTTTGACGGCCAGCTTGAAATATGGAACAAATCCTTCATCGCTAAGATATTCATTAAAATTCATGATTTCAATGCAATAAAGGTCTGCATTTTCGCAGTTCAATGCAGTAAGCTGATCCGTCAAGCCTAAAATATAGTCGGCAGAGACATTGAAGTGTTTTGCAATGGAAGCGATGGCAGTGGTATCGGGCTCCCTTTTACCTATTTCATATTTGGAAACCGATTCCCTGCTTTTACCGACAGCTTTGCCAACCTCGCCCTGTGTCTGTCCTTTAGTATCCCTAAGGGTTTTTAAGCGTTCCGCAAATACTGACATTTTTATACCTCCTGATGTACATTTAAATTATATGATAAATATCGCTGAGAGGCAACTGGTATTTGAATTTTTGTGCTTTTCCAAACATACGTTTGATTTATAAAAATCGTATGGTATAATATTAAAAGAATTAAAAATGAGATGTGATTCTTGGAGGAATTTATGCCGGAATTTAAGATAAAATCGGATTACAAGCTTTGCGGAGACCAGCCGCTGGCGGTGGACAAACTGGTTACCGGCCTGAACAGGGGCTACAGACACCAGACCTTGCTTGGTGTAACCGGCTCGGGTAAAACCTTTACAATGGCCAATGTCATTGAAAGAGTGCAGCGTCCCACCCTGGTTATGGCACATAACAAGACTCTGGCTGCTCAGCTTTGCAGCGAGTTTAAGGAATTTTTCCCGGAGAATTGTGTTGAGTATTTTGTAAGTTATTATGATTATTATCAGCCGGAGGCATATATACCTTCTACTGATACTTATATAGAAAAGGATTCATCCATAAACGATGAGATAGACAAGCTGCGGCATTCAGCGACAGCTGCTCTGTTTGAAAGAAGAGACGTCATTATAGTGGCCAGCGTCTCATGTATATATGGTTTGGGAGATCCTGAGGATTATACCGAACTGATGGTTTCACTTCGTCCCGGAATGCATAAGGATCGGGACGAGATAATCAGACGCCTGGTAGATATACAATATGAAAGAAATGAAATAGACTTCAAACGCGGAAAGTTCAGGGCAAGAGGAGATGTACTCGAGGTTTTTCCGCCTGACTCTACCGACAGGGTTCTTAGAATAGAATTCTTTGGCGATGAAATAGAGAAGATTTCAGAAATCAATTATTTAACCGGAGAAATATTGGGCATCCGGTCTCATGCAGCAATTTTTCCCGCCAGTCATTATGCCTCCACCAGACCTAAAATGGAAAGAGCAATGGTTACCATTGAGCAAGAACTGGAGGAGAGGCTCCGGGAGCTGAAATCACAGGAAAAGCTGCTGGAAGCACAGAGGCTGGAGCAAAGGACAAGATACGATCTGGAAATGCTCCAGGAAATCGGTTTTTGCCAGGGGATAGAAAATTACTCAAGACATATTAGCGGAAGGACGCCGGGAAGCGCTCCGTTTACACTGATGGATTACTTTCCGGAGGATTATCTGGTAATAATAGATGAATCTCATGTATCAGTACCCCAAATAGGTGGAATGTACAACGGCGACAGATCCAGGAAGGAATCCCTTGTTGACTTCGGTTTCAGACTGCCATCTGCTTTTGATAACAGGCCGCTGAAATTCGACGAGTTTGAAAAGAAAGTAAAACAGGTGGTTTATGTAAGTGCAACTCCTGCACAGTATGAGAGAAAGCATTCCCAGCAAGTGGTTGAGCAGATCATCAGGCCCACCGGACTTATTGATCCTGAAATTGTTGTAAAGCCTGTAAAGGGTCAAATTGACGATCTTATCGGCGAGATATCCGACAGGGTAAAGAGAGGCCATAGGGTTTTGGTTACGACTCTTACAAAGAAAATGGCCGAGGACTTGACAAATTATTTTAAGGAACTGGATTTTAAGGTTGAGTATCTTCATTCAGATGTAGAGACCCTGGAAAGAATGGAAATTATCAGAAATCTCAGGCTTGGAGTTTTTGATGTACTGGTGGGTATCAACCTGCTCAGGGAAGGATTGGATTTGCCGGAAGTATCTCTTGTAGCCATACTTGATGCAGACAAGGAAGGCTTCCTTCGTTCGGAAACCTCCTTGATTCAGACTGTAGGAAGAGCTGCCAGACATGTAGAGGGCAAGGTTATAATGTATGCCGATAGAATGACCGATTCCATGAACAAGGCTATAAGTGAGACAAACAGACGTAGAAGAATACAGGTGGATTACAATACCCAGCATGGAATTACCCCGGTTTCCATATCAAAAGGAGTCCGTGATGTAATAGAAACCATGAAGGTCGCCGAGGATAGCGTTAAATATTCAATTAAAGAAAATCTGGATGAAATGGACAGGCAGACTCTCGAAACTCTTGTACAGAGAATAGAAAAGGAAATGAAGGAAGCAGCCAGGGAGCTGCAATTCGAGAGGGCTGCAGACCTTCGTGACAAGCTTGTGGAATTAAAGCGCAGATTATAAGAATTTTATTCTTTTTTACATGTGCCAGTGCTAAAGCCGGTCAACAAGCATAGCTGCGAATAAATACAGCATAGCTGCAGTCGGGGTTGTATTAAAGACCAAACCATTATATAATAGTAAAGACATGTGCAATGCTAATTATTGTAAAAATCTTACTCAATATGTTGTGAGGGAGTGTATCTATGTTTTATGTCGCAGTTGCAGTAGGAATCCTGTTCTGCTCCTTTTGGGCCGCCCAGCTGATATTTGTAAAGCTGCATCTGAACTGGACCAACAGGCTGCAGAAATCTTCTGAAGAAGATAAAGCTGTTGGTGTAACAATAATTCATCCAATCAAGGACCTTGATTATGAATTGGAAATAAATCTTGAAAGCTGGTTCAATCAGGATTATCAAGGACCGGTGGAACATATTTTCAGCTTTCAGGATCCGGAAGATCCGGCTATAGCCGTGGTTAAAAGCTTTATTGACAAGCATGGCCGGATGGATTCACAAATTATTGTCAATCCTGTCATACCTGGCTTGAATGGTAAAAGCTCAAATATGGTTAATGCCATGAAATTATCAAAATATGACATAGTGTTATTTGGCGATAGCGATGTGAGAATTAAGCCTGATTTTGTTCTTAAGATGGTCAGGCCTCTAAAAGATGAAAAAGTGGGAATAACAACCTGTGGACAGATAAATATGGGCGGCAGGGATTTTTGGACCAGGTTCTTTACGTTTTTGCAAAACAATGAAACAATATTCCTGTGGGCTTTCATGACCAGGATCGGTATGGATCTTGGCGCAACCGGAGCTGCTTTTGCAATGAGAAAAAAGGTTCTTAAAGAGGTGGGAGGTCTTGAGGCCTTTGGCGGTTCACTTCTAGAAGATCTTCATTTGGGAAATACACTGTATAAGCTGGGTTACAAGCTGGTACTGGGGCCTTTCCTGGAATGTCATGTAGATAAGCTGGGAATGGAAAAGTCTCTTAACTATGCAAAAAGACTTGCAGTTGGTATAAAAACACATCTTTCAGTTGAATTACCCACCTTTATACTTATGGTATTCTGGTACTGGATAATATTCATATTGGGTCTGGTATTAAACAATCCAGGAATATTGTACCTGTCTTTTGGTTTTATGGGGCTTAGAACGCTGCAAGGGCTTATCATGAGGAGCCTGACAAAAAACAGGATTCTGCCTGTTGATTTTGTTATGGGTATGTTCTTTGATTTGTTCGGCACCTTCTATCTGATATATTCCTTGAAAAATCCTTTTGTTTCATGGAGAGGCATCAAATATGCGGTTAAAAAAGGTGGATATATTGACGGCGCTGTAGCTGAGGACGTAATTATCGAAGCGGATGATGAACTTGATGATAGAATAAAGTAAAGAGTTGAACTTACATAAAAGCGGCTCATCTGCTAAGTGAACCGCTTTTTATTAGTGGCATTGCACAGCAATCGCCAAAAGTTTTGGGGCTCGATGCCCCTGAAACTTTTATTAGTGGCATTGCACAGCAATCGCCAAAAGTTTTGGGGCTCGATGCCCCTGAAACTTTTACTTATATTATACTGATTTCTTAAAGATCCTGTAGGTTTTATAATGCCTGGCTCCGAAGCTTTCCATATCTGAACGCATTCTGGTATTTGTTTCACCTATTGTAGAAGCCTCACCCCAGATGTAACCTTTCTTCAGTGAGTTTTTAAAAGTTGTATGGTAAATGCCATATGATACCCCTTTTGATCTGAAGGCCGGTACGACAAACATGACAAAGGCTCTGGCTGCCCTTATTCTGCGCTTATACCAAAGATATTTCAGAACTGAGATGGGTGTCATTCTTCCATTCATATGTATCAATACCTGGTTCAAATCAGGCACCGCCAGATTAAAGCCGATGGCTTCGTCTCCGCTTCTTGCAATTGCAATAAAATCAGGATCGGCAAAATGTATCAGTTTTTTTGCCATTTCACTGACCTCCTCAAGGGATGGAGCCACCAGATCGGGCCATTCATCAGGTATAGCCAGATCAAGTACATGCTTTATGTCTTTTATTTCATTTTTAATATCATTAATATTTAATACATCAATCCTAAAGTTATATTTTTTTTGTGCATACTCTATTGCCTTTGTCGGATCCTTTTTAAAACTCAGGTCTTTATCCATATAATAGGCAAATACGTCATAATCCTTTTCAAAGCCATAGCCCTCCAGCAGCTTCTGATAGTATGGCGGGTTGTAAGAATTCATTACAACCGGAGGACGGTCGAAACAATTTATCAAAAGCCCTTTATATTCATCTCCGTCGGTGCCGGTAACAGATACGGGCCCTATTATTGATTCGATACCCTTTTCACTGAACCAGGCAAATGCTGCTTTAAAAAGCTCTTTTGCAACAGCGGTATTGTCCACACACTCAAAAAGAGAGAAATAACCTAATTTTATATTTTTTTTATTGTTCAGGTTTGAATCAATACCTGTAAATATTCTGCCGGCAGGTCTCCCATCAAGAAATGCCAAAAACATTTCCCGGGTTATTTTTGATCCCGCCATTTCTTTTTCAGGATCTAAAGCTTCAAGCATTTCCTTTATCATCGGAGGAACCCAGCATTTATTGCCTCTATATATTTTCCAGGGAAGCTTTATGAATTTCATCAGGTCGCTTCTGGTCTTCACTGTTATAATGTCGATGTTCATAGCAGGCCTTTCTTAGCAGATAATATTATACTAAGTATAACACAAAATGCAATGTCTCTCAATCTTGACTATCGGCCCAAAAGCTGATATTGTAGTTGCAGACAGGCAATTCAGGATATTAGTGTGTTAAAGTACCTGAGAGCCTTAAGCCTTTAAATATCTGGGAGGGTAGGCATGAATTCCAAAATTAAGGATGATGTTACCGATAGACTTTTTGATGCGATTTTACTTCTAAAAGAAATGGATGAGTGTTATAATTTCTTTGAGGATATTTGCACTGTTTCAGAAATAAAGGCTATGGCCCAAAGACTTGAAGTTGCAAAAATGCTCAAAGCGGGGCATACTTATACTGACATCAGCGAAAAGACAGGCGCCAGCACCGCCACAATAAGCAGAGTAAACAGATGCCTGAATTATGGTGCCGACGGCTATAAAACAATACTTGAAAGGCTTGAAAAGAAAGGAATTTGAAAGTGATACTGAAGAGACTTTTCATAGGCTTGCTGATATTATCCGCACTGACTGCTGAAGGTATGGCATTCTATACTACTCTTGCTCCATTGCAGGATTATATAGCCAGCCTTTATAATGATACCGGTGAAAAGGATGAAAACCTGGCCGGTACAATGGAAGAGAATACTTATATCAGCTCCGTACAATATAAAATCAGTGCTTTTATTCCTTTGGAGGAAATCCTGCAATCCGGGGATAATAATGATAATTCCCTTTGTTTTCCATACCCTTGTCCGGCGTCAGAGACATGTCCTTCATATGGATTGGATGCCATGCAGACAGCCGGATATGCAATTGCCGATATTTCTTTAAATGGTTCGGATATATCTCCACCTTATCTTTAGGCTTTTCATAAACAACGACGAAAATTATAGAAAAGTGGAGGCATTTTATGATAAAAAATTTCTTGGAAAAAGTAATAGGATCATACAGCGATAGGGAATTAAAAAGGATAATACCCCAGGTAGAGGAGATAGAAGCCCTTGAACCTGAAATCAAGGCGCTCAGCGATGAAGAATTAAGAGGTAAAACCACAGAATTCAGGAACCGTCTGGCGGAGGGAGAGACTCTCAACGATATACTTCCGGAAGCCTTTGCAGTTGTCAGGGAAGCAGCTATAAGGGTTTTGGGACAAAGACATTTCAAATCCCAGCTTATAGGCGGTATTGTACTGCATCAGGGAAGAATTGCAGAAATGAAAACAGGTGAAGGAAAGACGCTGGTGGCTACACTTCCGCTTTATTTGAATGCCCTTGCAGGAAAAGGTGCACACCTTGTTACTGTTAACGATTATCTGGCCAAGTACCAGGGCGAGCTAATGGGGAAGATTTATAACTTTCTCGGACTTTCGGTAGGACTTATTTTACACGGTATTAACAATGAAGAAAGAAGAGCGGCGTATAACTGTGACATTACGTATGGTACCAATAATGAGTTCGGATTTGACTATCTAAGGGACAACATGGTCATCTACAAGGAGGATATGGTGCAGCGGGATCTTCATTATGCCATTGTCGACGAGGTTGACAGCATTTTGATAGATGAGGCCAGAACTCCTTTGATAATATCCGGTGCAGGGGATAAATCCACGGATATGTATAAAAAGGCAAATTCCTTTGTAGGAAGGCTGAGAATAAAGGTTTTTACACAGACCGACGACAAGCAGCACGATGATGATATAGACGCCGATTATATAGTGGATGAAAAGGCACATACAGCTACTCTCACCTCTAAAGGCGTTAAAAAAGCCGAGCAGTATTTCGGCATTGAGAATCTTTCCGATCCTGAAAACATGACCGTTTCCCACCATATAAACCAGGGCCTGAAGGCTCATGGCCTTATGAAAAGGGATCGTGACTATGTTGTCAAGGACGGAGAGGTTATTATTGTCGATGAATTCACCGGCCGTCTTATGTATGGCAGAAGATACAGCGACGGACTTCATCAGGCAATAGAGGCCAAGGAAAACGTAAAGGTTGAAAGAGAAAGCAAAACCCTTGCTACCATTACCTTCCAAAATTACTTCAGGATGTATAAAAAGCTGGCCGGCATGACCGGAACGGCGCAGACCGAGGAACAGGAATTCCAGACCATTTACAAGCTGGATGTTGTTGTGATACCGACTAATAAGGAAATGATCAGAAAAGATCATCCTGACTGTGTATATAAAAACGAAACCGGCAAATTCAATGCCGTTATCAATGAAATTGTTGAACGTCACAAAATAGGACAGCCACTTTTGATAGGAACGATTTCCATTGAGAAATCGGAGCTTTTGAGTTCAATGCTGAAAAAGCGCGGCATACATCATCAGGTCCTCAATGCCAAGTTCCATGAGAAGGAAGCGGAGATAATCGCTCAGGCAGGCAGGTTTGAGACTGTTACAATAGCTACCAATATGGCAGGCCGCGGTACCGACATTATGCTGGGCGGAAATCCCGAGTTCATGGCAAGGCAGGAAATGCGCAAAAAAGGATATGAAGAGGATCTTATTTATCAGTCTATCAGCTTTAATGAAACCGAAGATGAGATAGTTCTTGAGGCCAGGAAGGCTTTTAGAGGTTTCTTTGAGGAATATAAGGCAGTTACCGCAGAAGAACGGGAGAAAGTCATTGCAGCAGGCGGGCTCCATATAATCGGTACCGAAAGGCATGAATCAAGGCGTATAGACAACCAGCTGCGAGGCCGTTCAGGCCGTCAGGGAGACCCGGGATCCTCCAGGTTCTATATTTCTCTTGAGGATGATCTGATGCGGCTCTTTGGTTCAGACAGGCTTACAAACCTGGTAAATGCCCTGGGCCTTGAAGAGGATCAGCCAATAGAGAACAGGATGCTGTCCAATGCCATAGAGAATGCCCAGAAGAAGGTTGAAGGCAAGAACTTTGATATAAGAAAGCATGTCCTGCAGTATGACGATGTAATGAACAAACAGAGGGAAGTCATTTATGGGCAAAGGAAACAGGTTCTGAATGGAGAGAATCTCAAGGATTCTTTTGTAAAGATGATAGACGGGGTAGTTGACGGTATAATTGCCACATACTGCCATGAAAGCCCTCATCCCGATTATTGGGATTGGGAGGGAATGACGGCCTATGCAGAAAATTTGTTTATGCCAAAAGGCAGCCTTAGTTTTTCCAAAGAAGAAATGGAAGGCCTGGACAAGGAAGATCTTAAGGAAATAATGCGGAAAGCTGCTCTTGATGCTTATGAGGTCAAGGAAAATGAATTCGGACCCCAATTGATGAGAGAGCTGGAAAGAGTAGTACTTTTAAAAGCAGTGGATGAGAGATGGATGGACAATATCGACGCCATGGATCAACTAAGGCATGGTATCGGAATGCGGGCATACGGTCAGAGAGATCCTGTTGTGGAGTACAAGTTTGAAGGCTTTGAAATGTTTGAAGAAATGATTAAAAATATTCAACAGGATTCCATTAAGCTCATATTAAGATCGCGTATAGACCGTGAGCACCAGCCTCAGCGTGAAAAGGTTGCCGAGCCTGTCACTGCCAGCCACGGTGATAACGAGCCCAAGAAGCCCGTTGCCCGCAGCAGTGAAAAAGTCGGCAGGAATGATCCCTGTCCCTGCGGCAGCGGCAAAAAATATAAAAAGTGTCATGGAGCAAACCAGGAATGAACTATAAAGAAGCTATAGACTATATACACGGAACCTATAAATTCGGGCTCAAGCTTGGACTGCACAATATTGCAGCCTTGCTTGACCTTATGGGCAACCCTCAGGACAAGCTGAGGTATGTCCATGTAGCCGGAACAAACGGAAAAGGCTCCACTGCGGCATTTATCAGCAGTATACTGGCAGCGTCAGGGTATAGGACGGGAATATATACCTCGCCTTATATCCAGCGGTTTACAGAGAGAATAAAGATTAATGATACTGAAATCAGCGAGGATGATCTGGCAAGGATAACCGGATTTGTAAAAGGTAAAGTCGACATAATGTTGGAACATGGAGAAAATCATCCTACTGAGTTTGAGATTGTAACTGCAATAGCGTTCCAGTATTATTACGAGCAGCGATGCGAGGTTGTTGTTCTGGAAGTTGGCCTGGGTGGACGATTTGATTCCACTAATATAATAAAGACGCCTGATCTTGCTGTGATTACTACAATAAGCTACGATCACACGGATCGATTAGGAAATACCCTTTCAGAAATAGCTTTTGAGAAAGCAGGTATAATAAAGCCGGGTGGTGAGGTTATATCCTATATGCAGGAAAAGGAAGTTTCCGATGTTATTGGCAATGTATGCGGTGAAATGGATGCCAGCCTGCATTATGTTGATTTTACCGGTATTGAGCTTAAGAAATTTGGTATGGAAGGACAGCGTTTTAATTATGATAATTATGATGGGCTTGAAATATCCCTTTTGGGGGAGTATCAGCTGAAAAATGCGGCTGTAGCGTTAAAAGCAGCAGAATTGTTAATGACTAAAGGCTATACCATAACCTCAGAGTCCATAAGGAAGGGCTTGAGAAATGCAAGATGGCCGGGAAGGCTGGAGGTTTTAAGTACAAATCCCGTTTTCCTCATAGACGGGGCTCATAACATTGAGGGGGCAAATGTTTTGAGAAAAGCACTGGATATGTATTTTCCCGGCAGGAGAATGACTTTTATTCTGGGAGTATTAAAAGACAAGGATTACAAGTCAATGATCAAGGCTGTTATTCCGGATTGTCACCGGGTTATAGCCGTGACGCCGGATAATGAAAGAGCACTTCCAGCTGTGGAATTGGCTGAAGCCATCAAGCCCTATTGTAAAAATGTGTATGTTAGTGGTACAATTGAAGAAGCTGTTGGTACATGTATAAAAACTGCAGCCCAGGATGAAGTGATTTGTGCTTTCGGATCCCTTTCCTATATAGGTGCAGTCAGGAATATTTTTGGGCTTTGAGCATAGCGCAGCAAAGCTGCAAGAATTCAGAACCCAGAATTCAGTATTCAGAATAAAACCCGGTGCTTCATTCTGAATTCTGCCATCAAAGTGTTGATACGACTTGATTTTAGCATAAAAGTTTGCAAAAAAAACAAACTTATTTAGAGGAATTATTTAAATGCTAATGTATTGAATAGAATAGCAAAATATGCAGATATCTAGTATCTAGTATCTAGTAAGGTGGTGATGTTTTGATTGACCTGAAACAAGAGATGCAGGATTTTAATGTTATAAGTCTGAAGGAAATTTCTCAGAATGAAGCTGACATACCTGACAATATCAGGAATTCCGTCTTTCTGTACAATAAGGCTATAGAAAGTCTGAACAGCGGCAGTGAAGATATTGCTATAATTGAACTCAAAAAAGCAATAAGCATGAACCCTCATTTTTTTGAAGCGATGAATCTCCTTGGTATTTGCTACAGCTACACAAAAGATAATTTGCGTGCTGCAGAAATTTTTGACAAAGTCATAAAGGCTGAGAAAAATAGTGTAAAAGCCTTAAGATACCTTAGTCTGCTCAACGGTGGTGAAGTAGAGGGCAGCACAAAGCTCAGGACAAAAAAAAGAAACACTGCTCCTGTTAAAAAAGTTAATGAAAGTAATGTTGAAAAGTCTGCTAACAGACATGGGAAAATATTCATCTGGTTGAAATATGCCGCTTTTTTTGCAGCAGGTATATTATTGGCTGTCCTTATTCAGAACACACTTTTGAAGCCTGAGAAAATAGAAGAAGACCCAAATGAGGGTAAAATAATAGACACTGAGAAAAATACTGACGAATATAAAATGAAATATGAAAAGCTTTTATCAGAATATGAGCTTGTTAAAAGCGACCTGGAAAAGTCTGAAAAGTCTGCAGATTACTCTAAATCCGTTATTAGGCTATATGAAATCGAAAGTCTGGCATCCAAAAAGCAATGGGAGAATGCTGCAGATTTGCTGCTTCTAATGAAAACAACAAATTTTGAAGGCGACGATAAAACCAGATTTGACAGCTTGTACAAATCCGTATTGCCAAGTGCAGCCAAGGCTTTATATGATGAAGGCTACAAGCTTTATAATACAAAAAAATATGAGGAATCACAAAAGAAGCTAAGCAAGGTAGAAGTATACGATCCGCAGTTCAACAGGATGGACGCCGTCCTTTACTACATGGGCAGATCCTATCAGCTGCTGAATGATTCAAGAAACGCAGTCGCATTGTTTCAGAGGCTCATCAACAGCTACCCCAAAAGCAACTATGCCGTAAATGCAAAAGTCAGGCTGAAAGCATTAACACAAATACCATAAGTGTCAAAGGTGTCAAAAGGGACGTTCCTTATTTGTCATAGGTGTCAAAAGGGGACGTTCCTTATTTGTCATAGGTGTCAAAAGGGGACGTTCCTTATTTGTCATAGGTGTCAAAAGGGGACGTTCCTTATTTGTCATGGTGTCAAAAGGGGACGTTCCTTATTTGTCATAGTTAAATGCCAGAATGCCTCTGACCCAATATGCAAGGCAGGGGCATAAAGCGGTAATGTGTCATTGGGTTAATGAGAATATGGGTTATGCTGATATTAATATTGAGAGGAATCTATAATTGATTATTATAGCTCATACTGATATAATATTTCAGTAACGCTGATCAAACAATATAATATTCTGAGTTTACTTAACTTGACAGGTGTGAGTTTATGTATAAGCTGGTAATTGTTGATGACGAGTTCATAATAAGAGATGGGCTTACAAATGGTATTGATTGGGCAACTATTGGGTTTGAAGTTGTTTATACTGCAATTAACGGAAAAGATGCAATTCATTTTATGGAACAGAACATACCAGATGTACTTCTGACGGATGTAAAAATGCCCTTGATGGATGGAATAGAATTGTTGGAGTCTGCAAAAAAAATGTTCCCTAATGTCAGAACAGTTATCCTCAGCGGATATGATTCTTTTGAATATGCCCAGAAAGCTATAAAGCTGGGAGTTTTCGGATATGTCTTAAAGCCTGTTGATGAAAATGAGTTGATAGAGCTTTTCTATAACCTGCGTACAGAGATGGAATCGGATAGTCCTGCATTACTCAAGCAGAACAGCAATCAGGATAAGCTCCGTAGCAACAGAAGTGAATTGATAAGTCATCTTGTGGAAAATCTTCTCAACTGCACCAAATTTAGCACTGAAAAATTTAAGAAAAAGCTGTCTGAACTCGGTGTATCACTGAACGAAGAAAACATGGGAATCCTTGCATATGAATGTGATTTTTTTGAATCATACGCTTCATCAGAAATGGTTATTGAACTGATTTTAAATGAGTCAAGGAAATATTGGGAACGGTATGACTTTTATCCTGTTTACATCGGCGGCTGCTTCTACATGATATATAGTAGCAGGGAAGCTGTTTTTGAAAAAAAGATTTTTACTCAAACAGCATGTTTTAAGGAAGAACTGGAACAATCCCTATTTGATGCGGGTATTGAAAATGTAAGGATTAGCATTGGGATTGGTATGCTATATCATGGAATCGAGGAACTGTCAAAATCTCTTAAAGAAGCCAGAAGTGCACTTGATAAGAAGTTTTATTTTGGAAACGGTTCTATAACCAATTTTGGAGATTTTAAGACTCAGGAAATGAATTTATTAAATGATATCTTTGCAGAGTTTCCCGGTAAATTATTTTCAGACCTTCTGATAAAAAATGAATTTCATTTATGCAGGCTGCAGCTTAAGAAGATGTTTGATAAAATTTATTCTGTTTTACCGGATTTTGAAAGCTTATGCCTGAAATGTATACAGCAATATATGAATGTCGTTTCCGCGCTGGAATCGTCTCATCCCAGTATCAAACCTACACCCATGGATGTATTGTTCAATACTCTGCGCAAATGTACATTCTTTCATGACTTTACCAGGCTTTATCAGAATAGCATCATATCCTTACTCGAGCATGATACTCACTCAAAAGAAGAAAAAGAGCATATTTTTATTACAAATCTGAAGCAGTATATATGTGAGAATTATAACAAAAGAACCAGTCTACAGGATCTATCAAGCGTATTTTACATGAATCCTTCTTATATGAGCACACTTTTTAAACAGAAAACCGGCTCTACAATTATAGATTATCTACAGCAAATACGCATTGAAAAAGCTAAAACTCTATTAAAGGAATCACATTATACTATTAATGAAATTGCTCAAAAAACCGGTTTTACCGATTACAGGCATTTTGGTTGCGTCTTTAAAAAAGAAATGGGAACGACTCCATATAATTACAGGTTGAAGTCGTTGTTTTAATAAACTACAGGTGAATGTGAAATGAAAATACTGGGAATATCAATAAAGCCAAGCTATAAAATAAAGTTTAATACTCTAATACTATTTGCTGCTTTTTTCCTTGTTCTGATTTATATGGCAGTTATAAGCCTTCAATCATATTATGCTGCAGTGGATTATATTATGGGTAAGGTTGAAAACATTAATATGAGTAGTGTTAACCAGGCAAAGAGAAACCTGGAGAATCAAATAGATCAGATAAAAAGCATTACACAAAACCTTTCAACAAATCAAGCCTTAATTCACTACATGGAAAAATATGAGTGGGAATCAGGTGCGGAAAAGACAAATTCGAAAGGACGGATTGAAGCTTTTCTGGCAAAGATGATGAAATTTAATACCAATATAAAGGCAATAGTTGTGATTACAAAAAAGGATGTCATATATTTCGGCAAAGGGCCTTTTTATGGTTTAAACAGCGAAACTATAAAAAACAGCAAGTTTAAAAATATTCTTGACAATACAGGTGAGCTGATTCTAATAGAACCAATGAAAACAATTATAAAAAGCAATAATTCCGGAAACATGGATATGCTGCTTGGAAGTTATTCATTTGCTTCAAATATTAGCATTGGTACAAAGAACTATGGAACATTGTTTGTGTTGTTGAATGATAACATTTTTGATAATGTATATAAACATAACACAAATCTTTTACTTTTAGATAACAGTGGAAGGCTCATTTGGCGTGGTTCCGGAATTTCTGAGAATCAGGCAGTATTTGCGGAAGATGGTATGAGTGTTGAAAATGGTCAGCAGATACATAAGGGAAGCAACAGTGAAGCACATTTTTATTCAATTGACTTAAAATATAATGACTGGATTCTTGTTTATGTTCATAAGAAATCGGATTTTGCAGAAAGGATAGCTATAATCAGGTATTTTTTTATTTTAGGTTTTTTAATTATTGTTTTTTTATCTTATATACTCTCACGTGTTGTTTCCAGTAATATAACCAATCCTTTAAACAAACTGGTCATTTTGATAAGAGAATTTAGAGTGAAAAGCGGAAAAGCTCAATTTTATCGGGAAAACACCAGAAGAAAGAGCACACTCAGAGAAAGCATACTATTTTATTTCCTTTGTGTAATTGTACTTCCTATTTCTTTATATACGGTACTTACTTTTATATTATACTCAAATATGATTGAAGAATATATTATTGAAACTAATCAAGCAGTATTTAAACAGACTGAGGAGAATATCAATTTTTTTATTCAGAGCAAGGAAAAAGTAGGAGAAAGTATAATTTATGATGAAATAATCCAGGATGCATTGAAAAAACAGCCTGGTGAGAATTTTACAAATGATATGAACGAAATGATTCATAGAAATCTTCTTTTGCAGGAAGGTAAGGATGACATATATGTATATGATTCCAATAATAAATTACTCTACTCAAATGATATATATTTGGAAGCCGGCACAAATGGACAATATGCCAAAAAAATTGATCAAAAGAGTATGGAAAAGATTATGCTCTGGGAGAATGAAATGGATTCATACAAGCGCCCGCTTCTAATCCTTATGATGAAAATAAATGATTTGGATACCTATAAGATGATAGGACATACCAGGTTCATAATTCTGGAATACCAGCTTGAAAATATATATAAAAATATTGCTAAAGATTATATAGACATATTCATTACCGACAGTCAAAATAAAATAATATCTCATCCGGATAAAACAAGAATAAATACTGTTTACCAGTACCCATCCGGACAGACATATAATAAAACAGATTATATGGAAGATAATACAAGTTTTTTATTTAAAACACCCTTAAGTAATGGAAATTGGTATCTTGTTGGGTGTTATTCACGATCAATATTTGAAAAGGACATTAAAAACTTTTTTTATGAAAAAGTATATATTCTGATAATAGTATTTTTTCTTACCACAGTTATTGCATTTTTTTTATCATTGAGATTATCCACATCTTTTAGAAATATGAACGATATTCTCGCAGAATTCACAGTTAAGAATTTAAAAACAGTCTTTTCGGAAGAAAGTAATATAAATGAAATTAGCGAACTTGGTTATGCTTTTAACCAAATGATTCAAAGAACAGAATCTTTGACAGATCAACTTCTGGAATCCAAACAGAAACAGCATGAACTGGAAAACCAAAAGAAAGATGCAGAGATGATTTCATTACAGTCGCAAATAAATCCTCATTTTTTATATAATACTTTTGAAAGTATAAACTGGCTGATAAAAAGAGAACGCAAGCAGGACGCGACTAAAATGATCAAGCTGCTAAGCGATATGTTCAGATTTGTTGCAAAAACTGATAATTTGATTTTATCTTTAGGTGAAGAATTAAAGTATACAAATGCATATGTAGACATTATGAAAATGCGCTTTCAGGATAATCTTAACCTTAGATTCATATCAGAATCTGAGCTTCTGGCATGCAAAACCATAAAATTAATCCTTCAGCCTATTGTAGAAAACGCAATTTACCATGGGATAGCGCCAAAACAAGCAGCTGGAACAATTATAGTTGCTTGTAAAAGGTTGGATAATGTAATTCATATTTGTATTTCAGATGATGGTGTAGGTATTGAGAAGAAGAAATTGGACACATTAAATGATCAATTAAACAAGGATATGTATGAAGGGAGGATCGGTATTTATAATGTTCAGACCAGAATCAGGCTTTTTTTTGGTATGAATTATGGCTTAAAGATATATAGCGTTTATGGCGCTGGTACAACAGTTGAGGTAACTATTCCGGCTCTGGATTAAGAATGTGTAGGTGCATTATCACCTATATATATAAAAGACCTAATTATATAATACATTTCTATGATATTCGTACATTATGTAATTCATAATTATGTTAATATACTAATTGTTAAGCCGTATATCAGTTCCAGGGAGGTTAGGGAAAAGATGAATATTGGCCTGAGAGAAATGGCGTTAAAAGGAATCATAATTAAAAAAGTATCAATTGTTAAGAAAATGTATTTTTATTATTTATTACTTCTACCTGTAATAGCTTATTTTATACTGTTTCATTATATACCAATGTACGGTGTTCAGCTTGCATTCAAAGACTATAGGATTTTGGACGGAATTGCAGGAAGTCCGTGGGTAGGCTTAAAACATTTTATCAGGCTTTTCACAGGCCCGTTTTTTGGTCAGATATTAAGCAATACTTTGATAATTAGTTTTTATAGAATAGTATTCGGTTTTTTTGCTCCTATTGTTTTTGCTCTGCTTTTAAATGAGATCACAAACATATGGCTTAAAAGAATAACACAGACAATATCTTATCTGCCTTACTTTATATCGTGGGTTATATTGGGTGGTATCATGATTGAGATGTTATCACCTTCCCGAGGAGTCGTTAATTATGTTATTACCTTGTTTGGCGGTGAACCGATATATTTTCTCACCGAACCAAAGTATTTTGTAAGTATCTTAATTATATCAGGTATATGGCAAAGTGTTGGTTGGTCATCAATAATATATCTTGCGGCAATATCAAGTATAGATGCTGAGCAATATGATTCTGCATATATTGATGGAGCGAATAGGTTTCATATGATGCTTTATATTACTCTGCCATCAATTAAATCGATAATTATAATACTGTTCATACTTGGATTTGGTGGTGTGCTTAGTTCAGGTTTCGATCAGATATTCAACCTTTATAACGCTGCAGTATTAAGTGTTGCGGATGTTATCGATACATACGTGTATAGAGTAGGCTTGAATGATATGCAATACAGTTATTCAACTGCAGTTGGCCTGTTCAAGAATGTTGTTGGTTTCATTTTGGTTATTTTATGTAATTTTATTGTCAAGAAGATAAGCGAAGATGAAAATGGAATTTGGTAAGGAGAAAAAGAATGCACAAATATTGTAAAACAAAAGGTGACATTGTCTTTGATATTTTTAATAATGTAAGCATGATATTGTTGTGTATATGTTTTATATATCCATTCTGGGATGTGATAGTATTATCCTTTTCGTCACCTAAAACTGCATCAAATCTTGGATTGAGGATATTTCCCATTGACTTTTCACTGGATGCTTACAAGGAAGTGTTAAGGTCGGAGGTTATATACAGCGGTTTATATAATTCGTTGTTTCGAACGATTATTGGTACTGTACTTACAACTATTTTGACATATTTTGGCGCATATGGATTATCAAAGAAAAAGCTGCCGTTTCGGAATGCAATTACCTTATTCATTCTTTTTACAATGTTTTTTGGCGGAGGTTTAATTCCATCATATATGCTTGTAAAAGATCTGGGGCTGATGGGATCCAGGTGGTCATTGATATTACCAGGGTTGACAAATGCCTGGTTTCTAATAATAGCAAGGAATTTTATCATGGAGTTGCCTGAATCCTTGGAGGAAGCTGCTTTATTGGATGGAGCCAGCCCTTTCCAAATGATTTGTAAAATAATGCTCCCGCTTTCATTGCCCATTATATCCGTTATCGCATTATGGAGTGCGGTAGGTCATTGGAATTCATGGTTTGATGCTATGATTTATTGCAAGGTACAGGGTAAATTGGTACTACAATTAGTTCTTAGAATGATACTAATTGAGAAAACACCCGCTGGAACCGGTATATTGCCGGGAGGCGTTTTGTATGCTTCAAATACCAAAACTACTCCGGAAACAGTAAAAGCAGCTTCAATAGCTATTACTATATTTCCAATCATATGTACATATCCTTTTTTACAGAAATACTTTGTGAAGGGAATAATGATTGGTGCATTGAAGGGGTAGAATGAAGTTTTCGATGTAAATTGACAATTTAATATTGTATACTAACATATATAGCTCATACTTGGCCTTTTCTCTTGATATTGTACTAGTGCATGATTGAGATTCCCACTTTTATTAAAAAATTGAGAAGGGAGGTGTATTTTCATTATATAACAGAAATGGAACATTTTATTAACAGCTATATTTTTGTGTACAATATATTGTAAAAGAGTCCTGATGCACTAAACCAGTAAGATTTATATGTTACTGATAATTTACTGCAGCACTATAACGGTGCATGCAAAAAAAGGAGGAATAATTATGCTAAGACAAAAAAAGGTTGTTTCATTATTTTTGGTGACATTATTGCTGATTATGACAACAATTGCAGGATGCGGAACAGAGAAAAACAACCGGGGCACGACAGCCTCATCTGTTACAACTACTCAGTCAGCCACGGGCCAGGAGGTTGTCGATCCATATGCAAAACATCTGGATATTACATGGATAGGAACATTCTGGGGTTTGATTCCTGAAGGATCAGACACTCAAAAGTTAATTGAGAAAAAATTCAATGTAACTTTAAAGTGTCCGCAAGTGGATATTTACAATGCCGAGCAATGGAATTTGTATTGGGCTTCCGGTAATACGGCAGATCATATAACATCTGTGGATTTTATGGCTGATGTATGGAGAAAGTTGGTAGATCAGGGGTTGACTAGAGAGATTTCAGAAGAGATGATACGCAAAAACATGCCAAACTGGATGAAAAGAGTAGAATCTATTGTTGATCCCGAAATTGTTAAAAAACAGATGTATTACAATAACAAGGTGTATACCATACCACTTACGACTTATTCATCTGCAACAGCCTTTACAGCCGGGTTAAGAAAAGATTGGATGGATAGTCTTGGCATTGCAAAAACACCTGAAACACTGGACGAGTTTCATGACTTGCTGAGAAGGTTTACATTTGACGATCCTGATAAAAACGGTAAAAAAGACACATATGGGTTGCAGGGAGCAACAACATGCTTTTATGTTTTCGGAGCATATGGTTTTCAACCTAATTCGTATTATAACATAGATGGAAAAATAGTTTTTACCAATACGCTGCAAGAATACAAAGAATCTTTGAAGCTATTGAATACCTGGTATAAGGAAGGAATCATAGATCCTGAATATATTACTGACGACGAAAAAACTACAAGGAGTAAATGGGCTGAGGGAAAAATCGGTGTATATTTTGCTCATCCATGGTGGTTTGCTTCATCAACGGCAGATAATGTAGTCCTAAAGCTAAATGAAAAAAATCCAAATGCCAAAGTGGAATTTTTTGCGCCATTTAAAGGATATACTGGTAAACAAGGTGCATATATACCCTATCCCAAGCTAACTGAAAATGCCTTCATGTTTGGCAGGGATACAAGTGATGAAAAAGTTGAGAGAATAATGGCAATAAAAGAATCATGGTGTACTGATTTGGAATGGTATAAGCAATGTAACTACGGAGTTGAGGGTGTAGATTACAACATGAAGGATGG
>Ga0366771_1057_pt1 | contig 19929 bp, 9 predicted proteins | sample BONcelN113001C10_FD_207080 | JGI IMG/M metagenome (GOLD analysis project Ga0366771, IMG submission 207080) | Enriched cells from coal bed in the Powder River Basin, Montana, United States - BONCAT cells N11 rep2 HSBNCT.N11.300.1.C10 ...
GATAAAGCGAATACATATCGGCAGTGCTGGACTTAACCAGTGCATAACCTTCATTATTTGGAATAAAGCGACGCTCTCCGGTATGCAGGTAATACTCACCGTTACTATTAGGAAATTCCCAATCTCCGCAGTTATACATATAATTGCTGCTGGTATGCATGATACTGGAGTTTATCCCTTGACCATTGTTTTCAGATTCACTTCGTTTAATATTGGTATAGCCTAAAACTTTACTCTCAACTTCAATGACTCGTGTAATAACCTCAGCAGGAGGAACCCCTTTTTTTATTTCAATCTTTTTACCAACAGCAGGACCTATTTTGAAGTCAAATTCAAAATTACTGTCGTCCTTTTGTGCAGATGAGAAAGAAGCCTTTCCGCTTTTGGAAGCCGTCAATTTAACGGATGAACTGTTATAATAAGCTAAATAAGATGGCTTGGTAGGATCTTCATAAAAAGGTCTTGTCAGATTTTCACCAGGCAGAGGAGGCGCTCCTTCTATATATCCTATTAACGAAGGACGTGTTTGAACCTGTCCTAAATAAACCTGCAGAAGATCTCCTACTTTATAGCCAGTTATTTCTTTAATGGCACCATCCTTTAGTGAAGCATAAATGTAGCATCTTTTAAGGACACTGAACATATTTCCTTCACTATCTACCTGGGTATCGGAATATTCAACTGCGGCAACGCCTTGATTCACTTGAGCAAGGAACTCTGTTCTCAGTCCGCCCAAAGCATTTAAAACTCCCGGAGCCTCATCATTAATCGGCGCCGTTGAAGACTGCCAGGCAGGATAATCCTCAGGCACAAAGGCATCAAATATCCCGTTATTGCTATTACCCGTCTGATCCACTATAATATCGCCTGTTCCTGCATCAAATTTCCAATAGCCTGTCAATCCTTTTTCATTTCCTTTTAAATAGCTGTAAAGGTTATCTATAATCTGCTCATAGGTGCGGGCATGACTCCATATTCTAATTTCATCTATCTGTCCTGAAAAAGTATTTACAAAGGCATTGTCTTTATTTCTCATACTTCCAAATGCCAGCTGCTCTTTTTCATAGCCGCCGAAGTTAAAAGCAGACTTTTTGACCATAGGTACCTCAGTCCCATTGATAATAAGCTGATAGGTGGAGCTCTCATGATAGGTAATCCAGAGTTCACTGCTGCTAAGGATGGCATGATTATCACTTTTACTGTCAAAAGCAACTCTTCCTTCCTGTTCTTTAAAGCTCCAGTAAGAAACAAGGCCTTTTCTATCTATGAATTTTTCTCTTAGTTCAAAATCGTCTTTAACAGCATCTGATGAAAGCGCAGTATTCCAAATGGCAACGTCTGAAATTTCACCCCGGAAATACGCCTGCTCGTTACTATCACCGTCAGGTTTTGTACGGCCGATGTTTACACTGGCAGAGGATTGATTGAATGAAACCGAGCCATATAGGTTTTCCGATACTGATTTAGCCGCAAAAGCTCCATTGACATAGACATTCATATTAAGATTGGAAATAGTTACTATCTCGTCATTTTGGGTTAGGTCGGTACACGTTATTTTCAGAACAGCTGCCAAAAAGCAAGGTGTATCCAATGAAATTGCTTTATTCCCTTTACAGGTAAAATACAGCCTGTCATTATTAACAGAAGTTCCTTCTTGATTCTTTACCCCTGATAGCTTTACCTTAATAAACGGTATATTCTTGCTATCCAATCCGATTTCATAGCTTTGGTCCTCAAGCTTACTGCCATATTTGCTGAGAATTATCTGTTCCAGATTGGAAGCAGCAGCTTTTACAATAATCCATGCTTCAACAGAAAATTCATCCTGAACATTTAAGGAGTCATTATTGCCACAGTCAGCATAGGCATTGTTACTAAGGCCTATGCCATAATGACAGTTGTAAATTAATGCCAGGTGATTCCATGCATTGCCAGAAATGATTGCTTCCTTTGACTGAACAGCTGTATCCCTTACTGCTCCAAACGCACGGCAAAACATGCCCGGATATTCCCAGAAAAAGCTCCCCTGTGCAGTCGTATCATATTGCACGCCTGTAGACAGGGCATCATTGATTATTTTATTATCACTGCGATATTCATCCATTCTCCACAGCAAAACAAGTTTTTCATCATCTGAAGGAATAGGTTTTTGGTAAAAAATTTCAATATCTTCATCAGTCATCCCCCTATCATTCCATACCGCCAGCTGATTCATTTCCATTTCGAGAGCCTGTGGCTGATTGTTATCTCCCAGCAGAATCCTGGAATGGACATCATATGTCAAAGGAGCTTTAGTAATAATTCTGTCAAGGCTATTATTAAAATAAAGCCTGACTTCATTTCCTCTGCGTACAATGGTTATTGAAGTCCACGTCTCACCTGGAAGCTTATTGTTGAAGCATATCTCAACAGGGTCTTCACGGCCGGGAACAGGAGTGATTTTATAGGTTAAAGTACCATTTTTATCAACTGACAGGAGCTCTGAAGGTGTTCCTCCACTGGCACCTGTTTTTTCAAAAATGCGTCCTGCAGCGTCAATAGGGGTGTTTAAATCAGCTTTGACGTAAAACTGTACGGTCCCAATGCCGGACACGTTAAAGAGTTTTAATGCTTCATCTTTTACGGCTGCATCCGTTATTTCAACTTTAGTGCCTCTTAAGAACTGTATTGCATTACTGTAGGCAATACCTAACATATACTTGCTGCCGTAAAGCTTCGGCACAGAATTGCAGTGAATTACTCTGGGGAAGACAGCTGGAATTCCTCTCTCACTTTTAGAAGGAGGCCTGGCATTTATCCATGCTTCCATGCTCATGCTTCCTTTAATATCAAGAGGCTTCTTTAAAATTGGGTCAAGCGGAACTTTTATGCAGCATCTGTTTTTTGAAATATCTATACAGTTGCGGGGAGATTCTGCTATCCATCCACCGTCCTGACCCGGCTTAAGAAGCACAGATACAGCCTTTATCCCATTCCCCGTGTCAATGACTGCCGGATAGCCATTGTCCGGCATATAGTCCGTATAGACGGAAAAAACGGCAGAGCCTCTGTTCGTTATTACAGTATTTTTATAACAGGTCACACCTTGAGCTTTACTTAAAACAGCGGTGAAAGTTCCCACTTTACCCGTCGCCTCCATATTGAAAACATCTACAAAAGAACATATTGCCTGCAGATTGGCTGGAGGAACTAAAGCACAATCATTAACCAGATTCTTCTTATTTACAGCATAAAACTTTAAATAAGCTGATACAAGCTGAGAGCTTTCTGTTATTGTTTTAACAAATGCTTCAGTGATCCTGGGAACATTGTCCCAGCTGCCGGACTGAGTGCTTTTATCTGCAAAAGTAAGGATGGCATCTACTTTACACTTTGAAGGATCAGAAGTCCCCTGTATTATCATTTGCATACTGACAACCTGAGTATCCGGAATAATGACCATTATCTGGCTTGTCTGTGCATCAACAGCATAGAACTTCGTTTCATCAGTATTTGTATTATTCAAATCATTATAGTCATATTGTGAATAAATACCGTTTAAGGTCTCAACAAATTTATAGACGTCTGAAGGTACATTCTTTAAGGTCTTAAAAAAGATACCGTCCTCTGAATGATCAGTTAAGCTTCCTGTCAATTTTACCGAACAAAAATCATTGTTATCCTGAAGTGTCACTGCAGCCTCTTTAAAAACGTACATTCCGATGTTTCTGCTGACAAAGAGAAGTTTTCCATACAGCAGGGGATTGCAAAGAGGCACGAAACTCAGATTTCGATTCCCTGAATAATCATAAAAAACACACTCACCTGTTTTTAAACGGTAATCCAGAGGATCATCTACCGATTGCCCGGCAAGAACAGCTGTTATATAAGAAATCTTTTCGCTAAGGCCTTTCCAAATTTCACTTCCTCCCTTATTGTCATTTAACTCTGCTTTATAAAGAGAGGTCTGATTATCCTTCTCAAAGCTTATCATTGCATTATTAAGGACTGTACCTGTTTGTCTGGCAGAGAATATTAAATTTCCCTTCTGATCTTCCAAAGACGTAAGAGAATCATCGGCTGCTTTTGGAACTTGAGCCTTCCAGGAGACGCCATAGACAGCTCTTGCAATGGCCGTATCATAACGAGCAGCCATAAAGGTATTATCAGTACCCTGGTAATATAGATGAAGCAATCCGTCTGAACTGGATAATAGACAAGGTCTTGAACCTTCACTCATTTTCCCGAAGTCAGGAAATTCGACATTATTTTCCGGTATTATCACCCCGGCGTATAGAGTAAGTGAATCATCATCAAAATACACTACTGGCTCTGCTGCAGGATTTAAAGGGGCAGTAGCGGCAACCCACTGCGGACCTGAAAGAATTCCGTCCCTGCCGGAATGCGGCGCAAGATTGCAAGCAGTTTTTCCGTTGCCATCATCGAGCCTCCAGTATCCTTGCATCTTCTCTGTTCTCTCATAATCCGGGATTTCTGAATATAAGTATTTCTTCACCATATCATACTGTGCACTATTCCAAATTCTTACTTCGTCCATGTCTCCCGTGAAGTATCCCTGGTGTCCGCCGATTGTCGCAAGCGGAGTATTTACAGGCGCTTGACCTGTAAAATCGTCTCCTTCATGCTCAACCTCAAAACCGTTTATATAGATTTTATAGGTACCGTTTTCAAACAGGACAGCCACATTATTCCATGCATTTTGCTTTAATACATTGCCGGTTCTTCTTCTTAAAAAACGTGTACCATTGCCAAAACCAACTTCTATACAAAGCTTTTGTGAAACCCAAACCGACGGCGGCAAATTTTTATCTTCAGCCGCAGCGTCAGCACCAAAGAGGCAATGTCTTTCCAAATCATCTATATTGGGATACAACCAGGCTTGCTGGGTAAAAGTGCTGCCAAGTATAATAGGATTGGAATCAACCGGAATACTCATCCAGGAATAGTTATTAAATCTTAGTATGTATTCTGCAGATTTAATTTCTCCGACTTCTATTTTTTTAACATCACTTTGCGGCTTTAAACAGGCCAGGGTTCCTTCTGAGGAAACGGCAAAATCCAAAGCTGCAAGCCATCTATTTGACTGCGTTCCTGTCACTTGCACAGTAAGCATTATACGATAACTGCACTGCAGCTTCAATACTGCATTAACTGAAGAAACCATTGGTTCCTGCTTTGTGTAAACTGCTGCAGCAGGCAGCCCCGATACAATCAAATCATTTCCACCTTTAGTCAGCATAAGCTTAACATCGGGCTTTATTGCCTTTGCTTCTTTACTTAACTGCTCATCAGTAAAATCAAACCATCCGTTTTCTGCCCGAGGAATTGAATAAGTATAAATACACCCACAGCTAATATCTGTGACAAAAAGCTGCCACCTGTATTTTTCAGCAACACTTGCAGGAATAAGGCTTACAGCAAAAGCCCCTTCACTTATATTCAAAGGTCCTTGTTCTGCACATAACGGGATCTCAAATACAGGTTCAACAAAGGGTATCCCTTCTACACTAATAAAATTCTGAGTATCTTTATCACCGGCAGGAGTATCCGGCTTGCCGCTGCGCTGATATCTGACCTCCCAGGCTGACTGCAGCTCTATCCGTGTTTTTCCTTGAATATTGGGATTAGGAACCTCTACCATAAGATATCGATTTACATAAACGGCGTTTTCTGCTGCTCTAAAAATATAAACATATTTTTCATCAGATATTACCTGAAAAAACTTCTGAGTTGCCGGCTGTTTTTTTACTCGAAGCATATTATACCCGGTCAAGCTGATTTCCTGCGGAAAGCTTAATTCAAACCAGCCCTCCCAGTCCTGGCTGTCATTTGAAGAGGTTATATCAGTGTTGAGCACATTGTAAAAGTATTTACAGGCCTGACTTTCCTCATCATACCCGGAAACAAAATAGATGGCCTTCCCTTTATGACGGACAGCCATGGGAGCATTAAATTTTTGACTCATAACAGACCTCCTGATTCTATGTTGACAATCAATACTACATCGTAAACAACCAAACTATCCTTTCAGAGATAACGCCTTGAAACTTTGGCGATATCTCTGAAAGGCGCATGAATGCCGAGAAATTATTAAAGTTTACGCTGTAGTACTAGCCTCTAGTCTTAATATAGTAATTTACATAAACATTTTTAGGGCGGCTTTCCTTATCTCCTCCGGAGGTACATGTCGCTTTATTATTTGAACCTGAAGGGCCCGTATTATTAGGCGCTGTTTCTCCGTGAGAATCTTTATTAGCGTTAGGTAAGTGAGAAAATTTTGCAGTAAAATGCTTGTTTGGCAGTTTCGTCGCATAATCCTGTGTTGAACCAGGATTTTTTATATCAGCAGTAAATCCGGCAGAGGCCAGGCTTGTCCTGGAAGCAGCATCCGGATCAGTGTTAGCCGTATGAACAGCCCCTCTCAAAAATCTGCCTCTGTAATCCGGCAGCTTAAACCTTTTATTACTTACATCTCCTCCATAAATATATTCAACAGCACTAAATAATTCCGGATAATCTCCGCAGTTTAACTCTCGTCCATCGCAAAACAGCCAGTTGTCATTTACTTCCAAATCGCTGCCATAAGCAATAACGGCACCAACAGGATAGAAATCTGTAGCCATAATTTAGCTCCCTTCATAAATTTATCTATATTGAATGAACTAAGTTTTCTTACCATGGCATCAAGCAAACAGCAATGATTCTATGCGGTTTGCGCCGATGGTTGGTTAGAAAACTTCATTCAAATTTAGTTTAACACATATGCCGGAATGAATCCGGCATATGCTCACGCAGGCTATGCCTGCGCGCCCCGCATTAGCGTGGCGATTGAACAACGTCAGTGGGAGATTGAACTCACCACTAACAGCCTTTTCAATCTGAAACCCGCCACTTATAGAAGTGGGGGACTGTGACATTGTTCAATTTATCTAAAACGAATATACCAATCAACATAAATATTAACAGGGCGTGATTCTGAGTCGCCTCCGCTTTGTGTAACATCTGCGGATTCAATTCCAGAATTCCATCTGTAAACAGTTCTTATAGCCCCTGTAATAGCTGGTGTTTGTTCTTGATCCGGAAGACCGGGAATCTTTGTAAAAAAATCTCCTGATACGGGATAACCTGTAGCAGAGCCTTGTACAGAACCAACATTATCACCGTTGTTACCTCTTTGTCCATCAGGTCGATCCGGAAAAGGTGATGTTCTGTCGGAGGCTTCAGGGTCTCTGCTTTTACCTTCATCTATCCCTCTCAGGAAATAACCTCTGTAATCCGGAAGATTGAATACTCCGTTATCAACCTTGCCGTGGGCATAATTTATGGTATTAAATAAATCTTTAAATTCCCCGACATTGGAGAGTTCACTTCCATCACAGAGAATCCAGTTTTGCGTAACAGAACCATTGGGATTACCTGCAAAAGGTATAACAGCGCCTACAGGCACTTGAACCCTTTCATTGAAATTATCAAGAGAACTATGCTTGATCAGGTAGTAGACATATTTATTAACAGGTCTTGTTTCCAAATCGCCCCCGGTACCATCCGTATACCCACCTGCATCTGCTGAGCCATGTCTGCCTGACGAATCGACACAAGCACCCGCATCTACCCTGGCGGATCCAATATTGCTTTTTGAAATTGTTGCATGAAATGGATTCTTAGGTGAAGCAGTAGCATATTCCTGATAAGATCCCACTCTGTTTTCTGTGTTTCCGCCTCTGTAAAGGTATGTTCTGGATGCAGCATCCGGATCCAATGAAGATTTTTCACTTACCCCACGCAAGAACAATCCCCTGAAATCCGGAAGATTGAATTTATCTATAAAAGGTTGTCCAAAATTCCACTTAATGCTGTCATACAATTCCTTATATTCTTGTATGCTTACTTCACTTCCATCGCATACAAGCCATCCTGCTTTTTTTAAATCTTCTTTTCCCTGACAATTAATCTCACCTGCATATACTATTATTGTCCCTACAGGAACAAATTCTGCGCCTATTGCCATAACTATGCCTCCTTTAAAGCGTTCTTAAACAATTGGAATCGTCTGATAGTTTCTCTTTTTATATCAAAAACCTGTTCTGCAGCAGAAAAAACACCTCTCACGCTTGAAACAGAATTATCCAGCATAATAGAATAGACAGCGAGCGCACTGGATATTATGCCGGAGTCATTACTTTCATAACTATCCTTATATATTTCTAAAGATTTTCTTTGGGCGGCATATAGTTCTCCCAGGCTGGCTTCATTATTAATCCACCTCTTTTTAACCTGAAGTAAATTTTTAAATCGGTAATCAATGTAAACAGACTTCTCGCCAAGCCTTGCTAAAAAGTCTTCTGCATAACCCATGGACAAATGATGTATGATGGACGAAGGCAAAACTTCTTCACTGATAACAGACCATAATAATAGATGAGGATTTATATCAAGCTCAAGAACTTCTTTAACAGAATATTCATTTCTGTCATGAAAGCCCAGCCAATTTCGAAGATCATCCTCACTCTCCAGCTCATAAATTCCAAGTCTTTTAGCATACTCTCCGTAAATTTCCCTGATGTCCGTGATGATTTGAAATGCCCCGCGCTTTTTAAGCGCATCATAGGCTACTATTGCCTCCGATATAATTGCTTTTTCACCCGCTGTTAACTGCATAACAGCATTCCTCCTCCTATAGTTTTTTAATATTACATACAATAACCATTTAAATCATTTGTAATATTATACATATAATAAACTATTTTCCATGACTTTTCAATCAATATTTTGTTAATATTTACCATTTAATTATTTATATGCCATATGTCCTTGTCCTCATCATATGGTATTATGAAATTATTTTGATAATGCATAACGAAATTGTCCATGATATAATAGAGTAAAACTTTTCAGGAGTGTATGAATATGAGAAAAATCAGTCTTATTGCTTTGGTACTTATTACAATTTTCGTAGCGTCCGGCTGCCAGGGCAAGGTAATAGTACCAAAAGGAGATTATAAGGACGGACAATATGACGTAAAACAAAAAAGCGAAGGGCCCGGATATGAAGAAGCCGTAGTGACAATTACAAACGGTTTTATAAATAATGTTGAACTAAAAAAATTGGATGATAACCAAAAAGAGGTTAATTACGATGAGTGGGATGGAACCAAGGATGGAAAACCCAACCTGAAAAAGTTCAGGGTGGATTTTGGGAAATTAATGGTTGCAAAACAATCGGCAAACATTGATGCCATATCGGGAGCCACTCAGAGCTGCAATGGGTGGAAGGCGGCAGTTTCAGAATCTTTGGAAAAAGTAAGGTAAAAACCATTAATATACTGGCTTTAAAAATCCAAATCTATTGATTTTGATTTTAACCATACGTTATTGTCTAGCTTAAGAGAATATTGATCTAAAATACCGCTTGATACCTGTTTTTTCAAATTAATCTTATATTTAAGATGATTAACACTGAAGAAAAACTGCATCGGACTTGCCCTTTTCCCGCTGAATGTTCCGGATGCTATAATGTAACCAGGGGAGTTGGAAATATTCTTATCACCGTCAAAGTAATAAGGTAAAAACTTATATGCAGCAGCATAGTGCGAATGTCCATGAAATATCACCCGCACATCGTTACGGAATAGGCATTTCAACGTCATGCCCTGATTAATCAGCGCCGGTTTCCATTTTTCATCCAAAAGACACGGGACTTCAAAGATATTGTGATGAAAGGTTGCGATCTTGAAGTAATCGTTATAATAAGGCAAAAGTTTGTTCAATGCTGTTTGTATGTTAATAAGCTGGTTTTCGGAAATTATTCCGTAGCGGTAGGTTTCCTTATTTGTGGAAATGGAGTTAATTCCGATAACCAAGGTCTTTATTTCATCATATGCCGCCAAGGTAAATAATTTATCAGTGATATTGTTCTTATAGTCTGTCATGCTATCCAGATTATTCCCGATATTCTCTTCATTGGGGAAATACTTGAATACTTTGCTTTCGCCACCTTGTTGAAAATTGTTTATAAATGAAATGTAATTGTCAAAGCAGCTCTTTATATTACAATCCCATATGAAGTCATGATTGCCAGGTACGATAATAAATCGGTCATGTTCGAGTCCGGAAATCGATTTCATTTTTTCAAAGAATTTCATAGCTTCTTTGAAATCTTCTTTAATACCGGTACTGCTTATATCTCCGCTGACTACCAACAAATCAAGCGGCTGTATTTTCTGGATAAGGTTTTTAAATAACGTATCAATCTTTACTGTGCTATTGTTGAATGCATAAAACTCACCTATATGGATATCAGAGATATGAAGTATGGAAACTTCCCGTTCATTTACCAGACTGTATAGCTTTTTGCACCATTTTTCGCATGGATGCAGATTGTAATATCCGCAAATGATTTTATTCCTCTTGAACTCCTCCAATTTCTCAATAAACAAAGGGTTTTCCGCATATGCAGATATAATGATAATAGGTATGTCAGGGTATTTTCTCGCTATATCCTTTGCTGTATCAAATCCATTCCAATTTGGCATATCCAAATCAAGCAGCAATATCTCAACACGTTCTTCACTGCTTATTAGGTATCTGTAAACCTCATTGCCATCTTTAGCTCTATTGAAGACAAATTTGAATTGCGTATCTTTGAAATACTCTTTGATGGCGTTTTGACTCGTCTCATAACTTAAATCATTATCTTCCGCATGAAGAATATTATATATCGTTTTTGCCATATGTACCTCCAATACCAAACTATATTAAATAAAAAGGTTTATATAGGAGCTCCGAACATTTGCAGCTTGTTGAACCGATATGCTTCCCTAAAACTCATTTCTTCCACTTTACCTTTCTCCACATAAAAAATGCCGGCGGCATGCCGCATAATCCAATAGTGCAGATTCAAAACCGTTTTTTTCGTTTCCCGATCCAAATTAGCAGGAACCGGAGTATCGACAATATAAGTGCATCCCCTGCCCCCTTTTATTCTTTGCAGCAGGTCTAAAAAAAGCGGCTTGTACTTCTCCAGATTTTGTTCAAAGTAAATACATCTTAATATATAAAAAGTCAGGCCATCAAGCATAAGGTTGTCAAAGTAGTCTATTTGCGAATAAAGTACATCTAAATCACAGGCTGGATCATGTATCAGTTCAATCAACCCCCATTCTTCCGGCCTGCGTTTTTTATGTATTTCTATCGTTTCATGATAATACGCATAATCCGGCAGCGTACCTATATAAAGCGTTGATTTGCCGGTCAATTGCAGTAAATTCTCAACAAACAACGATTTACCGGAGGATTTATAGCCAAGTACAAAATAAATCACCCGGAAATCACCTCTGTTTCCGATTGATCTATAACAGGGTTTATCCCGATCGGAAGAGTGATTTTTATGCCTGCAGAATATTTGGGATCGTCCATCGAAAAATAACTTTCTACCGAACCTTTAATAAGTTGGCAGAAAACCCTTTTTACAAACTCAAGTCCAAAACCGCTGCTATATGTGTCACTTGACCGTCCTTCCTTCAAGCCCCTGCATATCAGCTCATATGCTTCATCTGCATAACACCTGTCTTCGAAGATTGTCAGGATTTTTACAACCCCGTTTCTGGACTTATTCCCTATTGTTCTGTCGCCAATGTATTCAATATCCAGAATAATGAAGATTTGAAACTGCTCTATGAGATTGTGTTTCATTTCAATATACTCAATTGCATTTCTAACCAGGGTTGATACCGTATTCATAATCAGTTCCGTATTCAATGTCACAAACAAATCGCTGCATTTTTTTATCAATGATACTTTATCAGAATATTTCGTCATAATTTGTTTTACTTCGTTTATAACTCTGCTACTGATATCACTAAGGCTTACATTCTCCATCAAATTTCTGGGCAGACTGATATTGCTATTGATCAACAGCTTTATTTTACTGAGGCTGCTGTCTATTTTTTCTAATTCCTTTATCTGCTTGTCAAAGTCTTTCAAGTTTTTATCGTCTAGATACCTTTTACTGCACGCCTCATCTCTTATCCTCCATAGAGATTCACATACACAATTAAACTGGCTGTATTCGGAGTTCAAAGGTATAAGCCCTTTCATATTATGCAAAAGTTCGCGAGCAATAGAATTTGTGACAGACAAAACAAGAAGTTCCTGCCTTTTAGACTCAACCCTATACAGTTCCAGCATTAGGTTTTTGATAATCTCATCAAGTTGAGCAATTATTTCGTCATAATCCAGGAGTATGTTCTCCTTTAGTTTGCTGGCGCTGATGTAGGACAAATTGGAAAATTCATCATTTATGGACTCTTTGTTGTTAACTCTGTACAAACTGCTTTTAACTCTGTTAACAAGATCAAGATAAATAACCTTGTTCTTCTCCAGAAGGTTAACTGGCGTATCGGTCTTGATGCTTGCAGCTCTATTTCTGGACAGGTAATTGAATAATTCAATTTCCACACTGTTTATCTGGCTCTCAAACAGCATCAATTTATATTTTTCTGCCAGCATCCTTCCTTTTTTCAACGCTGTGACAGCTTTGTCCTGATCATATTTGTACAGCTTGCCTTCCGACAGATAAACCCTGACCAGTGTTTTATTGTCCGAATACCTTTCCGCTATTTCCTTCGCCGCTTCGAGGCATTCTGCGGCTTTTTTATGATCCCCGACTTCCATGTACATATCAGATAGCTGAACCCATCTGACTCCGGTACCAACTTCATTCTTGTCATCATCCTGCAGTTCCGCAATAATATCCTGCATTATATTGATAATAGCCATCTTGACCGCTAAATCGTCGCTTTGATAAAACTCAAGTATTATAAGGTGTGCGTTGGCTCTGAAATTTCCATCAACCCGGTCTATATTTCTATTAATGGCAATCGCCCGTTCAAAATGAAACTTAGCCGCATCAAGGGACCTGCTCCGTTTCACCTGTCCCAGAGCATCATGGCAAATCGAAATGTATTTTTGAGTTTCCATATCGCCGTTATCACTCTCTGTTAGCGTATCGAAAGCTTCCTGAAGAAAACCGATGGCCAGACTTTTCTGTAAAAGATAATTACTATAGACCTTCCCTATCTTGAGCAGTATAATACCGCGCTCTATTTTATTGTCGGTATTGTTTGATATCTGTAGAGCCATTCTGTAGCTTATGAAGGCTTCTTCAAATAATCCTATATTTCTTTCAGACTTGGCTTTTAGTTGAAGAATTTTCATTTGGGTTTTAGGCGAAAGTACCGCCCACTGATCTGAATCAATGCAGGATCCGGCACAAAAAATACAGTCATTATATGCACCGGTTATAATATAAACACCAAGCCAGGGAATGATATAATCTTTCAGCTTCTCAATAGAATTTTTTTGTATAACATAATAAAATAAAAACTTTATAATAGAGTATTCAAAAAATACGTCCTTGGCATAATAAATCAGTTGCTTGTATATGCTGATTATGTTATCACAATCACAGGATATTTCAGAAAATCGATCTAAAAAGTTTTGAGACTTCAATTCCGGATCCTTCAATATCGCTTTGTAATATATATCAACGATTCGCCCTGCTTCTTCCAAAAAATTCTGATCAGCTGACATCGGTTCCACTCCCGTTTGAATTTCTATATATTTCTTCCTCTACAAAAAAAGAAGCAGGCTGCATTAAGTACACATAATCGTCTGTTAAAAAGCAAACCTCCCCTTTATCCGAAACAGACAAGCTGTAAGGCCGGTTAAGCACGTATGAAGTCAAGAGCGCTTCACCGGTTTCTTCATCATTCCGGATCTGATCAACATAGCCGATCAATGTATAGACTTTGTTCAGTCCTGATAATCTCAAAGCCCTTGCCGACTCAGGAAAATCCAGTATCTTTTTCAACTTGTCATCACTGCAGAAATATAAATAACGAGGTCTAACACCATTCTTATCAATGCTTAGTATACTTTCAGAAGCTTTTCCTAATGTAGATTTTTTTATATATTTATCCGGCCGGTAAATCACAATGCTATCAAGATTCTTTATATATGCATCCCTGGCATTACAACCCTCTTCATCCTGAACAGCCTTGCCACCACACAGATAAGAACTGTAACCTTGACCCAGATAAAACTCGAATATGATATTTTGATCTTTTTCGGCAATAACCAGTGAAGCATTCTTATCATCAAATGCAAGAGAGCAATTGTTTAGGGTTATCCTTGGCCGTTCCTTCGGTGCGGGAATCCGTATTTCGCCCTGTTCTTCATATTCACTGTCCAAAGATACTTCAATAAATTTTGAATTATCAAAGGGACCGATTATACCCATTTTTACCATAATACTATCTTTGTAAAAACGCGGATGTTGCTTTCTTAATTCAACAATAACAAAATCTGAGTTTTCTCTAAGTTTATCACATTTAAACCTATAGCTGCAGATATAATTGAATTTCATTAGTTTTTCATCAAAGCTTAAATAATCAATTTGCTTTTTTTTATCCAAAGCATATAGATTGTTTTTATCCATTTTTATCGAGATCCAATCCATATCGCCTTTCAATTCATATACCAACGAAAATTTTTCTTTTGAAGGTTTAATCATAAAAACTTTTCTTTCCGATTTGGAAAACAAAATTAACGATCCGTTCGAACAGAAACTGACATAATCAGCTTTTCCAATATGCGGATCCAATTCTATTCGCTTGATAATTCCTTCTTTATTGTAGTATTTTGAAATCTCCAAACCATCCGAATTCCAATAGGAGATATCATATTTAGGATATAAAGTCATAAGCTGCTCCAGTTAATTATTAACACTTTAAGTGCTAATGTAATATTATTACATTACATTACATAATGCAACATAATTTCCATTAATTTTTTTGATTATACTATTTATATAGGCTCTGCCATTAAATTAATATTAGTTGGTCAGGTTCTTCAACTATGCGATTTCAATAATGCGCTCATAAGGTTAGGGGCCAAACATAAAGCCCTGAGTAAAACAAAAGACTGGTATATTTAGGAGTACTGATAATATAACTTCCCGCTTTTCTGAAAATGCAGGTTGCATAGGCGAGCAGCAAATGCAAACATTTGCTGCCAGCCCCGGCCCAATGGACTGCATTTTCAGAAACTTATACGGGAAGTTATTTCTCAACAGTACTTAATACCAGCCCAATAAATAATGTATATTAATCCGTACATAACTCTACTATCCGCACTTGCTAAAACCACAGTGCCTGCATATAACGCAGCCGCCTTCGTGCTCCACTCCCTTGCCGCATTCGGGACACTTAACTATTTTTGCTGCATTGGTTTCATTCAATCCATCTTCCAGCAGGACTTTACCATTATTCTCGTAAGATTCATTATCTGCATATTGGTTGTCAAACTTGGCTGTAGGCCTTGGCTCATTCCCAAGGTTTTCACTCCTTATGTCATAGGCCTGCTCGTCAATATGGCTGTGGCCGTTTCCATTACCATTGCCGTTCTGCAGCTTCAGGACCTTTTCCACAAGCCTGCCTATGGCGTCGGGACAGGACAAAACTTTCAAATCCTTTTGTCTGATAGTGGAAGGACATCTGATCCCCTTCAATTGCTCGACAATTGATTTAGCATCTATACCGGACCTGAGTGCCACAGATACAAGGCGGCTGGTTGCTTCGGACTGTGACGGACACCCGCCTGCCCTGCCTGTATTTGTAAACACTTCACATATACCGTGTTCATCATAGTTAACTGTAATATAAAGATTACCGCAGCCAATCCTCACTTTCTCGGTAAAGCCTGTGGTTATGTCCGGCCTGGCTCTCGGTGCAATTTTAGCTGAATGAGGCGTTGTCGATTCTCCAGCCTTCTTTTCCTCTTCTTTTCCTTTAACCGCCCCGATATTCAGCACCTGCATATCCCTGCTGCCGTCCCTGTAAATGGTAACACCCTTGCAGAAGGTCTTATATGCATGCTCGAATACGGCCTTTACATCTTCCTTTGTAGCTTCGTGACTAAGATTTACGGTTTTTGACACAGCATTATCCGTATATTTCTGAAAGGCTGCCTGCATTTTTACATGCCAGTCGGGTGTTGTATCATGAGCAGTTACGAATGCATTTTGAACTGATTTCGGTATCTCCGGAAAATCCTTTATTGTACCTTTTTTCGCGATACGCTTCATTAGATCTATTGAATAAAATCCCTCTATTGTGGCAACTTGCTTGAACAGGGGATTGACCTCCACCAGTTCGTCATTATCCATTACGTTTCTTATATATGAAATTGCGAATAATGGCTCAATACCGCTGGAACAAGCCGCAATTATGCTTAATGTACCCGTGGGTGCTATAGTTGTTGTGGTTGCATTGCGCACCTTTATACCAAGATCCTTGTAAATGCTCTTATCATAGTGAGGGAATACTCCTTTGGCTTCAGCCAGCTCAATGGATGCTTTCCTTGATTCCTCCTGAATAAAATGCATAACCTTTTCTGCCAGATTAATGGCCTTTGAGGAATTATACGGTATTCCCAGTTTACACAGCATATCCGCCCAACCCATGACGCCCAGTCCGATTTTCCTGGTACCCTTTGTCATATCATCAATCTGTGGCAGGGGATACTTATTAACGTCAATGACATTATCAAGAAAATGCACAGCCTTTTTAACTACTGCACCCAATCTGTCATAATCAACTTCGGGCTTGCTGTCACCATTTTTTATCATGATGCTCAAGTTTATGGATCCAAGATTGCAGGCCTCATAAGGCAGCAAGGGTTGTTCTCCACAGTTGTGTACATATATGCCGTTGGCATCAAAGGCATTGATTCCAGGAACTTGCACATCAAAGACTTCCTGCTCTCCCATTTCCATGCATTCTGTTACTTCTGCATAGAACCGTTCCCTGTTGAGACTCCGTTTATAATTACCAAGGCCGTCCATTAATCTTTTGTGCTTTTTACTGCTGCTGAAGCCGATAATTTCAGCAAAATGGAACAGATTATCCTGTGTAATGACGAGCTCGTGTCCTGATTGTACGCCATATTCCTTATATCCGCCCTTGCCGTCGGGCATGGATTTGGTTCCCTGCTCTTTACGGCCGGAATAAATTGAAGAAGCTATACCAAGCCTGTGAAGCATTCTTTGAGCTGTTTTTAAGCATTCTATATCTTTTTGCCAGAGTCTGACTGAAAATCCTTTTTCCTGGGTTCCGACCACTGTTCCGTCAGTATCGAATAAGCCTTTGAGAAAGCCCTTGTGGAAATCACAGCTGGTTTTCTCCAGTGAAGCATTGACTTTTTTATCTCCAGGCAGGATACCGTATTCTCCAGCCAGATCTCTTAATGAAGCAAGGCGCATCCTGTTTTCCTGTCTATCACTGATAACTGACTGAAATCCGTTGAAATCTCTTCTGTGGGGCATGGTGTATGCAGCATCACCGGCAGCCTTCATAAGTGCTTGAGCGTCCTCATCGCTACCCCATACACAAATAATACCGCCTTCCTTTTTCAAGGTTCCGTCTCCAATGAGAAGCCCTAAAAGGAAACCCTCGTTATAATTTCCTTTACCTTCCCAAACCAGGCCTCTGTTATTGGAAAGCATTATCCGGTCTCCCGGCTTTAAGTCACCGGCAGCCTTCCATTCTTCTTCAATGCTGAATCTTGTAACCTTTGAGGCAGTTCTGACCATATGATCCTTTGTAAGGGTCAGCTCATATCCCCGGTCTGTGTGAAGCTTTATTACATTTTTTACTCCGGTTCTGAAAAAGCCTTTTTTATCTGTCTTGTTAAACAAGCCATTCAAGGCCAGGCTTTCTTCCTGTCCCAGTATATCCCACACCTGTAACGGGCCATTGCCGGTAACAACCCATGAATCGCCTGTTATGCAGGGATTGGTGCTTTCTATCAGCCCAAGCTCCGGTGTAATGTTATCCTTATTCAGCCTGTCTATGAAAATGATCCCGGGCTCGCCGTTATTCCAGGCATTGGTCACTATCATGTCAAATATTTCTTTTGCATTTTCATTTCTTACTACCTGGTGAGTCTTGGGATCAACAAGATCGTAGGATCTGTTTTCCGCGGCAGCTTTCATAAATTCTTCGGTTATGGCAACACTTATATTAAAATTGGTTATATCCTTGTTATCCTGCTTACAGGTAATAAATTCACGTATATCAGGATGGTCAACTCTCAGGATTCCCATATTGGCGCCTCTTCGGGTGCCACCCTGCTTCACTGCCTCGGTAGCTGCATTGAAAACCTTCATAAAACTAATGGGGCCGCTGGCTACACCACCTGTTGAATTAACGGCAGCTCCCTTGGGTCTTAGTCTGGAGAAGCTGAAGCCTGTCCCTCCTCCGCTTTTGTGTATCAGAGCAGCATTTTTAATGGATTCAAAAATGCCCTCCATTGTATCTTCTATGGGCAGCACAAAACACGCACTCAGCTGTCCGAGCGGCCTGCCGGCATTCATTAACGTAGGTGAATTGGGAAGAAACTCCAGATTGGCCATTAAGTCAAAAAACTCTTTTTCTATTGTCTTGAGTTTGGATTTGGTGACATATTGCTCATCAGCTGCTGCAACGGTCTTAGCTACCCTTTTAAACATTTCTTCGGGATTTTCTAATAATTTACCAGTTTCATCCTTTGAAAGGTATCTTTTCTCCAGAACCTTGACTGCGTTTTCCGACAAGTTCATAGATTTCCTCCTTGACTTACATTTACTATATTTAGTATATAATTTTTTTCCTGGCACAGTATATTGTATCACTTTTGGAATACAAGTCAATACGGATTAACTAAAAATAAATAGTAATTAAGTCCTATTGAAAAGTCTGTATAATTATGAATGAATTTATACATGCTAAGGGGTCGAGTCAAGAATCAAAAGGTCGAGTAAGCAGGTGGAGAGTCAAAAGGGGACGGTTCTTAATTGGCTTATGGCCAATTAAGAACCGTCCCCTTTTGACTCTCCTTGGAATGACTAAGTTTATTCTTTTTCAAAAGCTGCTTCGCTATATGTGTTATTGGCATCCCAGAAAATCCATTCATCGTAGCCTGCATCATAAGTTGCTTTTATCTGCTGCCTTAACTGCTCCGCTCCATAGGTCTGGTAATTGCCCTTGCCAATCCATGACGCTGTGAAATCCTGCAAATATGGTCTTATATTTGCCTGGTAATCACTAATTTTTTCTATCCTGTTCTTTGCCTTTAAAAGGGTATTGTATACGACACCATAAGGATCCAGGTCAGGCTTGGCAAATTTTACTTTATTTACGATTTGCCCAAGTGCATAATGTGACGGGTAGGCCATAGGTGATATATAATCAATATTCTTACCGATAGTGTCCAGGTTCTGCCCTATTCCTTCCGTATCTCCAGGACTCTCACAGATTATACCGAACACATCGGCAGAGAGAACTACTCCTGGAAGCTCTTTACGGGCATATACAAGAAATTCATCAATTGCTTCATGTTTAGGTTGAGTATATGCACTGAAATCCATATTTTTCTTGGCTCCATCATTGGCAAACCTGATATAGTCAAATTGTATTTCATCAAAGCCTTTTTCCACAGCTTCCTTTGCAATGTTGACCAGATAAGGCCAAGAGCCTTTCTCATAAGGATTCAGCCATGTTATCATTTTACCGTCTGTGTTCTTTGTCGTATATAATCCGCCTCTTATATCCTTTATTGCCAGTTCCGGCTTTTCCGACGACAAGACTGTATCCTTGAAGCAAACTATTCTTCCTATTACATGGACGTTGCCGTCATGAAACGCTTTCAGTACTTTATCCACATCATACTTTTTCTTCCACCCTCCAATTTTCCTGACTTCGGCAACTTGGGATTCATAACCTACATATCCGTCATCATCCTTTATATCAACAACATAGGAATTGATTTCGGTTGTCCTGGCAAGATTTACATAATGCTCCACCTTTTTCTCACTCCCCACAGTCCAACCTG
>Ga0366771_1060_pt1 | contig 18106 bp, 16 predicted proteins | sample BONcelN113001C10_FD_207080 | JGI IMG/M metagenome (GOLD analysis project Ga0366771, IMG submission 207080) | Enriched cells from coal bed in the Powder River Basin, Montana, United States - BONCAT cells N11 rep2 HSBNCT.N11.300.1.C10 ...
AGTAAACACGCTGTCCGGTTCGAGTGCCACACTGAATACAAGAATGGACGGCAACAATTACTTATATACTTATGAACTGTGGCTTTCAGGCATCTATACCTCGGGCGACCGGCCTATAAAACAGACTACATTTGACGCCGGCTGGCATATATACAGGATGAGCTCGAACGAAGCAACCGGCATGACAAATTTCTATATGGATGATCAATACGTAATATCGATGCCTTCCGGTGGAGACAGCGAGGAACTGGCCTATTTTGCATATAGAGGGACTATTGATATTGATATAGCGTATATCATCGTGTCGGAAGGGGGATATTTCAGCAACCTGATATATGAAAAATCATTTATTGATTTGAATGGCTGGACCAAAACCGGTGCAGGGACGGCAGAGGTAATCAATTATTCCTATGTCAAGTTGCATAATGATACAACCTCCTTCGGAATGCTGAGTATTCCGCATGATGACCTTCATATCCCGGAGGAAACGGATTTTACGGTTGAGTTCAAAGCAAGAGTGAACGTGCTGTCCGGTTCGAATGCCACTCTGAATACAAGAATGGACGGAAACAATTACTACTATACTTATGAACTATGGCCTTCAGGTATCTATACCTCGGGTGACCGGCCTGTAAAATATACCGGATTTGATACCGGCTGGCATATATACAGGATGAGCTCGAATGAAGCAACTGGCATGACAAATTTCTATATGGATGATCAATACGTAACATCGATACCTTCCGGTGGAGACAGCGAGGAACTGGCCTATTTTGCATATAGAGGGGCTGTTGATATTGATATAGCGTATGTCAAAGTAACGGAAGGGGGATATGGCAATGTTACATACGAGAAATCGTTTAAAGATTTGGACGGCTGGACAAAAACCGGTACAGGGACTGCGCAGGTAATCAATAATTCTTATGTCAAGCTGTATAATAATACAAGCTCATTCGGCATACTGAGTATTCCGCATGAGGATCTTGAGATCCCGGAGAATACGGGCTTTGTAGTTGAATTCAAAGCAAGAGTGAACACATTATCCGGTTCGAATGCTACGCTGAACACAAGAATGGACGGAAACAATTACTACTATACTTATGAATTTTGGCCTTCAGGCATCTACACCTCGGGCGACCGGCCTGTAAATCAGACTGCTTTGGATACTGGCTGGCACGTTTACAGGATGTGTTCAAATGAAACAACCGGTAAGACGGATTTCTATATGGATGACGTATACTTGAAGTCGTTGCAATCAGGAGGAGTCAGTGAGGATTTGGCTTATTTTGCATATAGAGGGGCCGTTGATATCGATATAAAGTATATCAAAGTATATGAAAACCCACCGCCGGAAGTACTTTATAACGGCATTGTCCTGCCGTCTGTGTGGCCGCCTGATAACGGACGCAACATATTGGAAACGATGACTGTCCCGTATATCGACAATCCTCCGGATGTGATACCGATTGATGTTGGACGCCAGCTTTTTGTCGATGATTTTCTGATCGAGGAAACCACATTGAGCAGATCTTTCCATCAGGCTGACTATTATCCGTCGAACCCGATACTAATACCGGATAAATCGTGGGAGATGACCGGGAGTATTAACTCCACCTATCCTTTCAGTGGAGGTGTATGGTATGATCCTGATGATGAAATTTTCAAAATGTGGTACGGCGTGACGACTGATCCTCCTATAAAAGCCAAGTGGACGTCTTATGCCGTTTCTGAGGATGGTATAAATTGGCAAAAACCTGTTTTGAGCGTACAGAACCGTCCCGCTTCATTGGATGGTACCAATGTTGTAATGTGGGACATAGTAAAAGACGGGGAATGCATATGGCTGGATTTTAATGAAAAGGATTTAAACAAACGCTTTAAATATTTTACAAAACTTGATGAAAACATGGTAGTACGTTATCGTACCAGTCCTGACGGAATAAACTGGGGGGCGTCTTTAGCTTCAAGAAATCTGAAAGGAGACCGGTCTACCGTCTTTTACAATCCATTCCGAGATGTATGGGTACTTAGTGAAAGACAGCAATATAATGATAAAAGGGCAAGAGCCTATCTGGAAGACCGTGATGTTATAAAATTGCTTACAAAGGCAAATGATTCGGTAGACTGGGTGGCTTCGGACCCTCTTGATCCACATAATCCAATTACAAACTATGCGGATATTGTTCCGGAACTGTATAATCTGGATGCAATATCTTACGAAAGTGTTATGCTGGGCCAGTTTTGCATATGGACAGGAGATCCAAGATATGTAGAAAATGCTGATCCAATAGGAGCAGCAGGTGGACAGAAACGTGTCGATATCCTGCTTGGTTTCAGCCGCGACGGTTTTCACTGGGACCGTACCAGCCGGGAAAGATTTATTTCGGCGAATTGGGTGGATGATGCCTGGAATCAGGGGAATGTTCAGTCTGTCATCGGTAGCCCCTTAATAGTAGGGGACAAACTGTACTTTTATGTTAGCGGCAGGGCAAAGGACCCGACAAAAAGAGCCGGTAACGTCACAGTAGGACTCGCAACTCTAAGACGTGACGGGTTTGCTTCCATGGATGCAGGAACACAGGAAGGCGTACTCACGACCAGGCCCATTACATTTAGCGGCAGCCGTCTGTTTGTCAATGCTGACTGTGCGGATGGGCAGCTTCGCGCAGAGATACTGGATTCGAACAATCAGGTCATTGCACCGTTTACAAAGCAAAACTGCACACCCGTACAAGTTGATGAAACAATAGCATCCGTGGGCTGGCAAGGCATCGGGGACTTGTCCGTAATACAGGGACAGAATGTTAAAATCCGTTTTTATCTGACGAATGGAAGCCTATATTCCTTCTGGGTCAGTCCGGATGAGTCGGGAGCCAGTTATGGCTACATATCCAGTGGACCGGGATTCAGCGGTGGCAGAGATACTGTTGGACTTGCGGCATACGAGGCAGCTGAAGAAATCAACAATTAATCAACATAAGGAAAAATACTATACCAAGTTCAGGCTTCAGGGCAAATAAAATTTGCCTGAAGCATGGGCTTTGGATTGAAAGGATCAGGTTTATGTATAAGGTTTTAAATTTGTTTACTGTGGAAACTGAAACTGCAAGGAGTGATCTTGCCTCGATGCAGGACATTGTGGAAATTACTACTTTACCCAATGATAGAGTAACTGTCCTGAAAGCAATAAAAGAGTTTGATGCATGCATTCCTGCGCTGAGTATTCGTGTAGATCGTGAATTCATCGATAATGCCGTCAACTTGAAAGGTATTTTCACACCGTCTACCGGTCTGGATCATATTGATTTGGAATATGCAAAAGAGAAAAATGTAAAGGTTTTTGGAATGAAAAACGACAGGGAGTTTCTTGATAATGTCACGGCAACAGCAGAATGTGCGCTCGGGCTGCTTTTAGGGGTTGTCAGAAAGCTGCCGTGGGGGTTTGCTGCAGCGCTGAATGGAAATTGGGCAAGGGACCGCTACCGCGGGCATCAGCTTTCAGGCAAGACGATGGGAATTTTAGGCTATGGCAGATTGGGCAGCATCATGGCGGACTATGCCAAAGCATTGCGTATGGATGTAATTGCTTGTGATATAAAAAAGATTGATAATCCGGCAATAAGGCAGGTAACTTTTAGTGAACTGCTGAACCGTTCCGATGTTATATCCATTCACATCCATTTAAATCAGGAAAACAGGCATCTTATTAATTCCAGCGCATTTGCCGCAATGAAGCCGGGTGTGGTGATCATCAATACCTCTCGGGGTGCTATTATAGATGAAACAGCATTTATCGAAGCGCTTGAGAACGGGCGAGTGAGCGCTGCCGGACTGGATGTAATTGATGGCGAGTGGTTGGAGGATACTACAAGGCATCCATTGATTCAATATGCAGCAAAACATGAGAATCTGCTGATTAGCCCTCATGTTGGTGGGGTAACCTTTGAATCACAGGAAATGAGCCTTGCACATACGCTGAAAAAAGTCAGGGCTTTTTTTGCAAATGGCTGCCGGGTTGAAAATGACCAGATGCTGGTGAACTCGCTTATGAATCCGAGTATTCACTATATAATACAATCATGAAGATAGAGGGCTTCGTGGTGTATTTACATAATTTAGTTCTATGACGGAGGTATATTCTGCCGCCTGAAAGATAGCATATGCTAAAAACATGGTCGATTTTTGTTCGGCACTGGTAAAATTCCAATACTATTATGGCACCATTATACCATGAACAAATAAATTATAAAACAATAAAGTGCAGGCAGTTATCCTTGTGTTCCATATCCAACGCACCCTGGGGTAAATACGGCATACATGGCTCGCTCCCTGGCGATGCCATGGGCTTTAAGGAATTTAAGTAGAAGGAGACGAGGCGGCTGCACTTATTTCATGAATACCAGATAATAACGAAGTAAATAATAGGGTTATAAAGTCTGATTTTTTGAGGTACTTATGACCAATTTATTATGGTATATCATTGTAGCTGTGATAAGTGCAGGAATTGCAGCCTGTACTATTTATACCAAAAGAAACGTTTACAAGGTTTCGACACTAATAGTGTTTTATTTATTTGCATCAACTATTACATGGGTTGGTGAATTTATCGTGCTTGGTTTTTTTAATTCTTATGCATATAAAACCGGTTTATTCACAGACACCTGGGCACAGAATTTGCTTGGACATCTTTTACTCAATACGACAATGTACCCGGCAGCAGCAATTGTAATGGCGGCATACTCGTTGCGTAATGCCTGGATTTCCGTAGTTGTAGCTATATTTGTCCTTATAGAGTATTTGTTTGGCAGAGTGGGATTTTATGAGCACCACTGGTGGAGATATTACATGTCGGTCATTACTATTGTTGCATTTATTTTAATTTCAAGGTCCTGGTTTTTAAAAATGAACCAAAAACGCTATGGATTAACAAGATATATAACATTCTACTTCATAGCAATGATAATCATACATACTCACGCTCCAATACTTTTGCTTTCAGGAAAACAATATTATCAGATGAGTTTTATTAATACTTTGGCGGATAATTTGAATCGTTCAAGTATTATAATTATTTTTACCTATCATCTGGTTGAATCTTTCTTTATAGTATTATGTGTATGTATCCTTAAAAAATGGTATTGGAAGCTATTGCCATTCATTTTTGCTCCTGCTGTTCAGATTATATTTACGAAAATGAACATTTTGGTTATTCAGGACAGTTGGAAATTAATTTACACAGTATTTATCTATGAAATATCTATAGCAATATTTATTCTGATTGAAAAATACAGTTTAAAACCAGATTCATGGTCATTCGAGAAAATAGTTCAAGGCTCAAAGTAAATCCTGGTATTTATGAACTTTTTGTTAACTTATATAGTAGTTAATTGACAAGTTATAACTATTTGTATAATATTCTATTATGACTTACTATTGGAGTAGTCATATATAATAATATTCATATTCGCAGTACCGGGAGGAACATCAGATGGACGGGACAAGCTTTCTTGAGGAAATAAAGACCATTGCTTCTCTAAAAGAGGAGATAAACAAAGTGATTATAGGGCAGGATTATATGGTTGACAGGATTCTGATCGGCCTTCTGACGGGAGGACATATCTTGCTGGAGGGCGTCCCCGGACTGGCCAAATCCTTGACGGCAAGCACTGTTGCCAGGGTTATAGGAATTGACTTCAAAAGGATACAGTTTACTCCGGATCTACTGCCGGCGGATATTCTGGGAACAGAGATCTATAAACAAAATACGGGCGAATTTGTTATTAAAAAAGGACCAATTTTCACTAATCTGATTCTTGCGGATGAAATCAACCGGGCTCCTGCCAAGGTTCAATCCGCATTACTTGAGGCAATGCAGGAAAGACAGGTGACTATCGGAGAAACAACTTACCGTCTTGAGGAGCCTTTTCTGGTAATAGCCACCCAGAATCCCCTTGAACAGCAGGGTACATATCCGCTTCCGGAAGCACAGCAGGACCGTTTCATGCTGAAATTGAAAATAGAGTATCCCAGTAAGGATGAAGAAAAGAAAATCATAGAACGCTTTACCGGGGGACAAATCGATGAGTCTGCAATTAAAGAGATATTATCCCGTATGGATATTTACGAAATGAGGAAGAAAATTGACAGCATCTATGTCGATGAAAATATTGAAAATTACGTACTGGACATTATTTTCAAAACCAGGGAAAAATCGCAGCATATAGCTTGCGGCGCTTCCCCCCGTGCTTCCATCAACCTGATAAGGGCGGCAAAAGGCAAGGCCTTCATAGAAGGCCGCCGGTATGTCGTACCTGATGACATTAAAGCTCTGGCCTATGATGTCCTGCGTCACAGAATTATGCTTTCTTATGAAGCTGAAGCAGAGGACATTACTGCGGAAAATATAATATCTGAAATTCTGGAGCAGGTAAATTTACCGTAGCTTGACTTATTATTTTAGGAGTACTGCAAATATTACTTCCCGTTTTTCTGAAAGTGCCGGCCGCAATGGACTGCATTTTCAGAAACTTATACGGGAAGTTATATTTGCACCAGTACTTAGCAGGCGCAGAGGAGGGGAGCAGGGATGCAATCAGGTGAACTGGTCAAAAAGATAAGGCGTATCGAGATAAAATCAAAAAAGCTGGTGGAAGAGAACTTTACAGGTGAATACCGTTCGGGATTCAGAGGTAAAGGAATGGAATTTGAGAGTATACGTCAGTATTATCATGGCGATGATGTAAGAAATATCGACTGGAATGTCACTGCACGCCAGAATAAGGCCTTTGTGAAGCAATTTTGCGAGGAACGGGAAATGAACATGTTTCTTTTGATAGATATGTCCCGCTCCAACAGCTTTGGCAGCAAAAAGGCCATAATTGCCGAATTGGGCGCGACTCTGGCCTTCTCTGCAAGCAAGAATAATGACAGGGTTGGCGCAATTTTTTTCACTGAAAAGGTAGAGAAATTTATTCCTTCCAAAAGCGGCAGAAAGCATGTCCTGGCCATTATTGAAAGTATTTTGAATTTCATGCCGGAGCACAGCGGTACTAATCTTTCTGAAGCTCTGCGGTACTTTAACCTTATCGAGAAGAAAAGAAGCATAGTTTTTGTGATATCCGATTTTCTTGACGAAGGATATTTAAAGGATATGAAAATTATCTCAAACCGCCATGATCTGGTCATGGTCCGTGTTGTAGACAGGGCTGAAGAGTTTATCCCGGCCGGAGCTGTTTTTGCCTTCGAGGATCTGGAATCGGGAGAAACGCTGGTACTGGACAACCTGAAGAAGGAATACAGGCCGGAGAGCAGACCGGGTATGACGGGGAGTAATTTGATCAATATTTATACGGATGAAGATTATGTAAAACCATTAAAACAGTTTTTCAAAAGAAGGGTTCAGAGATGAAGAAAATTAAAATAACGCTTTTTCTTTTGATGCTGCCCTTGCTTTTTATTATCTTTCACGTAGGGGCAATGGCAGAAGGACGAAGCATTTATGTGGGTGACTTGATAGATTTAAAAATATCGACCAGGGATTTTTCCACAGAGGAATTGAAGGAAAAGTTCAAGGCTTTTGAAATAGTGAATATTAAAGAAGAAGCCGGGGGCTTTCTTATTACCTTGCGTACCTTTGAAACGGGTGAGAAAAAAGTACAATTAGGTGATAAGGAAATTGTAATTGAAGTCAGGTCTACTCTGGATGAGATACAAAGAGATAATGTATTTGAAGGGAGTGAAAGTCCTGAAGCGGCCGGATTTACAATAGACTGGCAGTATGTGTTTTATGTTCTGCTGATTACTTTTCTCATTACAAGCGGGATATGTCTTAAAAGGTATCTGAAAAAAAGAAAGGCAACAGCTTTGACTCCCTACCAGCATTTTATCAGAAAAACGGACAGCATTTTGATGGAGGAGGACGAGTATTTTGCCAAACTGACCTCTTGTCTCAAAGAGTACCTTGAAGCGGTTTATTCCTGCAGGATAAAAGGCAAAACATCATCTGAGATCCTTGACATTGCAGGCAGCTTGCCCGGTCTGCAGGAAAGTATACGGGATCTTGAGGCCTGGCTTAAAGAAAGCGACCGCCTTAAGTTTACCGGTGTCAGGGTTTCAAGAGGAAAAAAAGAAGAATTGTATGCGGATCTGGCAGGACTGGTAAGAAGGATTGAAGCTGTAAAAGGGGTAGCGTCATGATTAGGTTTGCAAGCTGGTATTTTTTATTGTTGATACCTTTGATGGTCTATATTTTTTCCTTTCTGCTGGAAAAGAGAAAGTCTGCCCTGAAATTTTCCAGTATCAAGCTGCTGATGAATTCCGGTATGAAGAGGACCATCAAGCACAAGATGGGCAAATATATAATTGTTTTAAGTCTCATCATACTCGCTGTTGCCATGGCGAGGCCCCAGCTGACTCAGGAAGCCGGCCCTGCCGGACAAAACGGTATTGATATTGCCATGATCCTGGATGTATCCGGTTCAATGCAGTCTGTGGATTTTGAGCCTAACCGCCTGGAGGTGGCAAAAAAAACCATAGGGGATTTTGTGGCGGAAAGGCCGCAGGACAGAATTTCCTTTATAATTTTTGCCGGCACGGCATACACCAGGATTCCACTGACCCTTGACCATAATATGGTCAGAGAGTCCCTTGAGGAAGTGAATGCCGAATCGGTCAACGAGGATGGCACGGCCATCGGCATGGCTGTTTCCGTTGGCTTGAACAGGCTGAAAAACAGCGAGGCCGTATCCAAAATCATGATCCTTGTTACAGATGGCGATAATAATGCCGGGGCGATAAATCCGGATACTGCCGCCGGAATGGCTGAGGAGCTGGGCATAAAAATCTACACCATCGGAGTGGGTACGGATAAAACCATTATTCCGGTGCAGGGTATCGGAAGAACCCGGTATCAGCAATATGAGGGCGGTATCAACGAGGATCTGCTGAAGGATATTGCTGACAGAACGGGCGGACAGTATTACCGGGCAAGGGATTCCAAAGCCCTGTCCCAGATATTTTCCGATATAAACAATCTGGAAAAGACTGAATTTGATCAGGATGCTTTTATAGATTATACCGAATTGGCTTATTTATTGATTAAAATCGCCCTGGTGCTGCTGCTGGCAGGAATTTTTCTGGATCGTTATCTTTTTATCCGGATACCTTAGTACTACAGCGGCAATTTGATCATAATATCGTCATTCCTTACAGGATTAGTGCAAATGCTTCAATGCGCTGTTTCTGTAAGAATAAATTGGTAATTGCCACTGTAGTATCAGGCAACAGCGCACAGAAAGGAGGGTTGAAATTGCGGAAATAATCATAGGCAAGAATCTTTGGCTCGAAGGAATTGTCATTCAACCCGCTTTCATAGGTAAACCTTGTGACAGATATGATCATTTCAAGAAGCGTAGAATAAATATATTCAATAGAAATGTATTCGAGTTTTTTAACTGTGTCGTTCAGTTCACACACTATTTGTTTAATTGACTCTATGTCATTATTTTCAACGCCTGCCAGTAGCTTTTTTTGGTCTGTCCTGGAAAGAAAGAAGGGCCTGCCTGTCTCAAAACCTTTAACATCCTCAAAAAGCCACAAGCCGGGCTGACCCTTTATGAATTTGTATTCCAGAATTTTTGCAGCCTCTCCGGCAGAAATATGAATATCTAAAATATTTTTTATACTCGGCCCTGACGAACAGATTAGCTCAATATCATAAAGGGCTTTTAGTGTTTGACCCATTCTTTCAAATAGGGATTGCAGGATGCCATTAATATCAATATTGCTGTTCCACGAAATAATACCCTTCAAAGAATCCACATCCATCAGCATATAATAATTAAAAAAGTTTTTACCATCCCTCCTGCTTTCAGCAGCATGCTTTTCAAATGCGTCCTTGATCAGGATACTCATTTTGCTTTTAGTTCTGCAGCTTGAATCCCCCGGATTACAGTTTGCAAACATTATCACCTTATAGTTCTCACCTGTAATATCTATTTCCAATTGTTCAAGCCCTTGCAGGTATTCTTGTATAGGGTCGGACATATTCCCGGCTAGAATATTCAGGATATAATTATTCCTCAGTGCCGGCAGAGCTTCCCTCAGCTTGTTGTTCAGCTCTTCATCCATCTTTTCTCTTCTTTTTTGTTCATCAATTTTTTCGAGACATTTATTCATAACCTCATGAAATTCCGCAGAATGTACAGGCTTTACCAGATAATGAAAAACACCGAGTGATATAGCCTGCTTGGCATAATCAAAATCATCATATCCGCTGATAATAATAAAAACTGCTTTAGGCAGGATTTTTTTCAGTTTTCCGATTAATTCCAGACCGTCAATTTCAGGCATCCGTATATCGGATACAATGATATCCGGCTTTTCAATTTCAGATATGCTGATGGCTTCAATACCACTTTCTGCTTCAAGCACCTGACTTATCATATACTTTTCCCAATCGAAAAAGATTCTGAATCCCTGTCTCATCAGCGGTTCATCATCTACAAGCAGCATTTTGAGATATGGCGTATTCAAAGGTTTCAGGGGTGAAGTATTCATGATTCCTCTCCTTAAGCAAATCCTTTACAAATTGGATTATACATAAATTATACCATTATGCTCTTAAATTACAATTCGAATGTATTATCATGACCTAAATTTTGATACTTATAAATAGAAAATAATTAATAAACTTTTTATCAGAATAAAATATGCTACCCTATCATTATTTAAAATTTTTATAAATTCCTATGCTTCAAGAAAATCAGCGTGAAATTGGGATATTCTCAAAGAATGCAGAATAATCGACATTGAATACTTTTTGCAGTCCGACCAGATCGCTTACAAAAACATTGCCCCTGCCCATTTCTATTAAGGAATAGGTACTACGGCTTAATGGTGAACCTAAAACCTGTAGCTTTGCAACAGTCTGCTCCTGTGTCAAACCGCAAGACACTCTTATGCGTTGTATGTTACGCCCAAATATTACGTTATTCAGTAACTTGGTCATGGATAAGCCTCCCATATTGCAAATAGGTATAAGCTAGTATGTATTGATTTTAGCAAAAATATGCTATAATACTGCTTATATCTGTAAGCAATTAAAAACTACTAGAATTTGGGAGGTATTACAAATGAGTGCTACAGGTACTGGAATTACTGAGATGGAATCAAGTGAAAGAGAACTCTATCGCTTAATAGTCTGGATAAAAGACAATTCAGATGACTGGTACAGAATTTGCTGTCCTTAAAATTTTGATACAGATATTGATTATTTCGAAAACTTGATTGAGAGATGTTATTTAATTCTTCATGGTATCAATTGATGCCGGTTTTGTTGACATTTTTACTTTGGGGTGCTACAATGAGTATATGTGAAGTAAAAAGGGTTGAAAGTAAATTAGATGTAGAAACCTATTTGGCCCGTCTGAAATATGCATTACAAAGCGGGAGGGCTAAGATTAACTTTCAAAAAGAACGGATAGTCGATGAAAATAGAGACGAAAAATATACAAACAAATATACTATGTTAACGTTATTTCCTGAAGAAGATGAAGTTGAAGTATTAAAGCGCGAACTTGCAAACCTTAGACATCAGGATTATATTGAAACAGTAAAAGACACAAGATACCCGGAACGATCAGAAATGAGGGTTTTGTTAAAAATTACGCTCATGAGGATGTATATATAAAAATAAGAGTGGAACTTATAAATGTAATAGGCACTGGTGGAGATAATTATATTTTTGTTATGTCTTTTCACTTTGCTGAAAGAAAGTTTGTAAGTAGTGATTTCTCATAAAAGCTGAGGTGGGTAAAGTGAAGATTATCAATAGCGAACATAGGTTATGCATTAGTTGCATGAAAGAACACAATATAGATATTATTGAAACTGATGAGCAGGTGACATTTAAAGACATTAGAATAAAATTTAACGCCACTTATGAATACTGTTCAAATACTGATGAATATTTAGAAACAGAGGATATGATAAGGGCTAACAGTCTTGCTGTCAAGAATGCGTATAGAAGAGAAGTCGGATTGCTCACTTCATACGAAATTAAGAGAATTAGAGAAAAGTATAATATTAGCCAAAAAGAATTCTCAGAAATACTTAATTGGGGAAAAGCCACTATAACGAGATACGAAAATCACCAAGTTCAGGATAGAGCGCATGATGATATTTTGAGAAAGATTGATTCAGATCCCGAGTGGTTTTTGGAAATGCTCGAAAGATCCAAGGAGAGAATTTCTTCAAAAATGTTTTCAGAATACTATCACACTGCGTATGAGCAATACATTAAGAAAATTAACCCATATTCGTATAGTTCAATAAGCACCAGCGTTAATTTTGATCAATGGTCATTAATATTTAATAATTCAAGTACTTTAAGAAGCACTAATGTATCCAAGATATTTGACACATGTAGTGGATTTTCATATCTTGTAAAGCCATTATTTATAAAAGAAAATTGTATATGTGCAATTTAAAGGAGATGTAAGTTTGAAAGAAAGTAGATTCCAAATAATTGGAAAACCCAAAATAACAAAAATACAATTTGAAACTAATAAAGAATTTGTCTTTAACGGTGAAGTATCCATTGAATTGAATAGTAATATTAAAATAATTAAAAACACTGATGAACAAAAGCATGATTCAATTGTTGTATTAAACCTCGGTATATTTACGTCAAAGAATTTGTCTGATGTGCCTTTTAGAATAGATATTGAGGTTGAGGGGCACTTTATGTGGGATGACAAGCTTGCAGAAGATACTTTTCAACTAGATAGTATGTTAAAGCAAAATGCTCCCGCTATATTGTACAGTTATTTGCGACCGATCATTACATTGATTACTGTTGAGGCAAATATACCTCCCCTTGTCATACCATTAATGAATTTTTGCGAATAAGTATTTTTGAAACACCTCACTGATACTAAGCAGATATTAATGGAGTAAAAACGTGTTATCTTTTTGTTACCCAGGGCGGTATATAACACAATATAAAACCTTGTACGCCGATTATGATATTTTTTCTTGAAACCTTTTATTTGCAAGGGTTAGAGGGGATATTCGGGTGGCAAATCCGAAAATAAGATTATACAAGGACAGGAATGATGAATTCAGTTCTTCCATAGCCGAAAATTCCTTTATAGTACAAAGCATGGCAATGGATTTATTCTATTTTTACCACCCGATACGTTTCTCTGGTATATATTGTGCCATTACTTTTATCCCATTCTCCTCTAATTTCCTCAAGGATATTCAATTGCACTGTTTTTATTACTTTTTCATTTTCATCGGTCAGGATAGCCTTACCGTCACTATCTATCGTGGCCTCACTAACCACATTGCCCCGGGCATCCTTTACTGAAATTATTCCCTTGCCATCAAAGCTAAAGATATATTCCGCACTATTTATCCGTATTATGCCATATAGCTGAAGTACAGTTTTTGAAGCTCTTTCAGCAAACACGGAGGTTGCTCCTGCAATAAGTATAAATGCTAATATCAGACTAAATGCCGACGTTTTCTTAAATTTCATAATTGATACTATTCTTTCCTCGGCAGCATTTTTACTAAAGCTGCTATATAGCGGAGTTAACCTGGTTTTTTGCTCTTCCATTGAAATTAGTGACAGGGCATATCCAGCCTTTGTTCCCTCACCGAATACTTTGATTACGCTCTCATCACATGCTATCTCCAGATCTCTGTTCATTAGCACAAATAATACCCACACTATCGGATTGAACCAATGAACACACACTGCAATTAACAATAAAAGCTTCCATAGTGCATCAAAATGCTTGATATGTATGAATTCATGTGTAAGAATATATCTCATTTGCAGCTCATTGCCGAGATCAATGGATTTGGGAAGTATGATTTTAGGCATTATTATACCATAAGTAAGTGGCGCTGTAATTTTATCCGAAATCAAAATTTTTACAGGCCGGATCAGTTTATGCTCCATTAACCATTTATCAATCATGGCATTACCCTGGATTGGCAGTGCAGTTCTTATTTCTCTATAATGCTTATAAAATGTTACTGAGAAGTATATGATAAGGAGTGCTGCACCTGTAATCCAGAGTATCGTTAAAGATTCAGTCCTCAATGGCTTATATATTTCATCCAGATATCCTGTTACTTTAGGGACTGTACCGCTTATAGCCCAGTTTCCGTTTGTAGCTCCGTCTTTTAATAAAAATACTCCCTGGATAATACGGTTGACTGCATCAAATATACTGAATTTCAAATAGATGGAGACAGGAATGATCAACCGGCATAAAGCAATCCCCCAAAGTACTGCAAACATGGTTTTAGGCAGCTTGTCTATGGCAAGTGCCCTTATAACAACAATTACAAGAATGAGAATACCTGCAGAAGCACTCATATGCAATATGCTCATTACGACCACCTCATTTCAGCTTTTCGACAATCTTTTTCAATTTGTCAATTTGTTCCCTGGTCAGGTTCTTATTATTGATATATGACGCAAAGAACATCTCTGCGGATCCATCAAATAATTTGTTGATAAACTCCGCCGTTTCCTGTTCCTGAACCTCTTCCCTGGATATTACCGCACTGCATATAAAATTGGGTTCCAGTCTTTTTACCGCACCTTTATCTATGCACTTTTTGATAACCGTATAGGTTGTGTTCCTGTTCCAGCCTGTTTCCTGGTTTAAAATACAGGCCAGCCGGCCGGCCGTCAAATCTCCTTCTGCCCATAACACTTCCATTACCTTCAGCTCGGAATCGAATAGCTTGATTTTCATAATTATCATCTTCTCCCATACGGCTGCAGCCGGCTCAATTAAATGCTATTTCAGCCGCTTGTAAATTTCCTTTATCTTTGTCTTCAAACATATATCAGCAATATTTGAACAGTATTTTTTATTCTCCATAAAATCCATAATTTCCAGAATCGGTTCCACCAGCCTGCTGTCTGCTATGCGGTTTGCAATAGTCTCTCTGGAGCTTGCTTTCAGGCTTAAGCTGAAGCAATGCTTGATCATACTGTTGAATAAACTGTAAATCTCATTTTGATCCTCAGCTTTTATCAGCTGCTTGTATATGTCCTGCAGTTTTTTATCACGTTTTCCCATATGTTTGATTATGAAGTAAGCTGATGCCGCAAGGATCAGCAATGCTGCAAATAACGCCAGTCCTGTGTACAGATAATCCTTCTTCATTTGTATTGTCAGATATCCTTCATTTTGAGGCTTGTAGCTTACCTGGTCTATCCTGACCGTTTCAATTGAAGGCATTTCATTCCCTTCTCCTGTCTGCGCCTTTTCGGCCTCACCTTTTACCGCGATGGTCGCACCGGGAATTTCAGCCTTTTCATAGCTGCCTGATTCCGGGTTAAAGTAGGATATATATATGGGGTCTATCCTTACATCGCCATTTACCTTTGGAACCAATATTACTTCAAATTCCTTTTTAGCTTGATATTGATTGTTTTCAATGCCCTCATCAAAATTCTTTTCGGTTTGATAAATGGTAAAATCGGATAAGTCGCCCTTCAATATTTCCTTCAAGCTGTCAAGGCTGCAATTGCCGGAGGCTGTTACCCGAAGTGTCAGGGAGCCTCCATATTCAACCTCCCTTGCGCTGTATTCCGCTTCCAGCTTCAGCTTTCCTATTATTCCAGAAAAATCTGCCGGCCGATTTTCCGAAGGCAGGGGCTTAACCGTCAATTCTTTTGCATCGGTTTGCAGATAAACCGGCTTGGAGGAACTAAAGAAGCCTTCCGTACTGACATTGGCCTGAAAATTATAAGCCGGTATGCTATAGGTACCTGCTTTTATTGGTGTTATAAAGCTTTGCCTGGCTTCGAATTTTGCATACTTTTTGCCGTCAACGTAGGTAATTTCGGACTTCAGTTTATCCTCAGGCACATTCGTGCTGATACAGTCCTTGATGCCGGTATTGTCCAAAAAACCGAAATTCTCGATATTATAGCGTGAATAGAGCTCATAGGCCAGAACGATTTTCTGCCCGACATATGCCTCATTATTGGAAAGAAGCGTTTTGATAAATAAATCCTGTGCCTTACCATTACTCGTATTATCGGCCTCACTGATATTTAACTGCAGTTCATTTGTTTGATAAGCTTTGCCGTCATATTCCACATTGCCCCGGATAATAAATTTACCGGTTTTTTTCGGTATGATGACATAGATTGCCTTCTCTTCATAGGTAGTACTTCCATTAACAATGGTTGTAGATGTGGAAGTACTGCCGGATATAACGTCGAAATCCTCCAGTCCGCTGATGCCTGTCACCTCGGCTCCTTTGGCGTTTGTCACGGTAAGGACCAGATTTGCGCTTACTCCCTTGACAAGATTCAGGCCGTCTATTTCCATCCTGAACTGGGGAGTCTCAGCAGCCAGTATGGCGCCTCCGGCCAAATGAGTGACTGTGGCTATTGCAAATATAATAAGAAATATTCTGGCTATTATTCTTCTACCAGTCATATTCATCCTCCTTATCATTGATCCTTATGCCCTGATTATTTTTCAAGCTGTCTGCTTCCTGTTTCTCCAGAGCCTCCAGCGCCTGCTCAATCTCGCTGACACTTTGCACGCTCCCGGCAGAGCTTTGTTCATCCTGACCTGAGCTGTCCTCCTTGTCACCGGATTGGGAAGCTTGCTGTTCTTCTTCCCCGCCATCCTGCTGGTTGTCCTGATTATTTTCCTGACTATCTTCCTGCTCATTATCCTGTTCATTGTCCTCATTATTGCCCTGTTCCTGATTCTCCTGGTTTTCCTGGCCTTCCTGGCCCTCCTGCTGTCCATCACCATTTTCATTTTCCTGCTGATCTTCGCTATCCTGCTGGTTTTGATCGCTGTCTTTCTGCTGTTGCTGCAATTTTTTTGATACGTATTCATAATTATATTTTAAGGATACCTCCTGCGGGTATTGCAGTATTCCCTGCCGATAGGCCTCCAAGGCCTGCTGGTAATTCTTAAGCTTTTCATTTTCATCACTGCCGGCATCACCAAGCCTTAAACTGCAATTGCCCATATTGAGATATTTATCCGCTTTATTCAAAGAGGCTTTGCCATAATACCCCGAAGCTTGCTGATAATCCTTCAGGCGGTACAACGCCTGACCTGAATTATAATTCAATTCCGGGTCTTCCGGCTTCTTCTCAAGCCCTTTGCCGTAAAGCTCCAAAGCCTTCTGATAGTTGCCTGCAGCATATTGACGGTTTCCTTCGGCGAGAGCTTCAATTTTACTGTTCCTGAAATCAACAACCCCTGTAAAAAACATTACAAGCATGAAAACCGTAAGGATTCCTGAAGCAAAAAACAATTTCTTCATTCCGCCCTCCTTCTCTCCGGGAGCAGATACGCTGCCAGAAACAATAGAATCCCGACACCCAGAAAATATTGATAGAGCTGACTGAATTTCCTGATTTTTTTAGTATTCAAAGCATCTCTCTTTAGAGATGAGATGTCCTTTATAAGTGAAGCTATCTCTTTGCCCGAAACCGAAGACTGGTAATAAACGCCTCTGCCCGAAGCCGCCAGCTTTTTCAGCGAATCGGGCTTCAGACTTGATGTGATAAAATTGCCGCCGGCATCCTTCTTGTAATCCGTTATCCGCCGGCTTGCGGAATCAAAAACAGGAATCAGCTCCCCCTTTGTTGTGCCTATTCCGACGGTAAACACTTTTAATTGCTCATCATTTATTTCCTTCAATACATCAAGGCTGTTGGTCTGGTGTTCCTCCCCATCGCTTAAAATTATAACCACCCTGTCGGCGCTTGAAGTCCGGTCAAAGGATTTATGTGCCAGCTTTATAGCGGCCCCGATATTGGTACCGCCCCCACTGATCATATCCGTATCCATAACATCCAGAAACATCCGGACCACCTGGTAATCATCAGTTAGCGGCATCTGTATATAGGCGCCCGATGAGAAAGGAATAAAACCGATTCTGTCTCCGTCAAGATTATCCAAAATACTCCCCACAATCTTTTTGGCCCTGCTGATTCTGTCAGGCTCAACGTCCCGGACCAGCATACTTTTGGAGGTGTCCATCAGGACATAAATATCCAGACCCCGGCTTTTTACCTCGGTAAAGCCCTTGA
>Ga0366771_1065_pt1 | contig 16741 bp, 11 predicted proteins | sample BONcelN113001C10_FD_207080 | JGI IMG/M metagenome (GOLD analysis project Ga0366771, IMG submission 207080) | Enriched cells from coal bed in the Powder River Basin, Montana, United States - BONCAT cells N11 rep2 HSBNCT.N11.300.1.C10 ...
ATGGTCTACCTATAGCTCGAAATACCTGCCGAGAGGAAGCTGATTTTTGTGATGGGGAAGAATAAAGTTGAAGTAAAAATAGCCGGTAAGGACTATACTATAGTGGGTACAGAATCCGAAGAGTATATTCAGAGGGTGGGCCTTTATATCGACAGGAAAATGAACGAGGTAATGCGAACCAATAACAAGCTGAGCACATCTATGGCTGCTGTTCTCACAGCTATGAACGTAGCGGATGACTATTTCAAATGCCATGAAAGTGAATCGACATTAAAGAAGGAATTAAAAAAGCTTCATGACGAATTGAGTGAATTGAAGGATGAAAGGAAAAGAGTTACAGAAGAAAACTCAGTTATAAGCAACAAGAATTCCAATCTTCAACTTGAGTTGGCCAAAAGAGAGGCTGAGCTTCGTGAAGTTAGAAATTCACTTGAAAAGGCGTCACGGACACGGCCTTAATTATGAAACCCATTATTATTATGCATTTATTCCAGGTGGAGCTTAATTTTATAGATAAGACCAAAGTATCCGCTTTTCACATAATATAATGAAAAAGCGTTTTTTTTTTGAGTATCATACCACGGAATAATCTGCTAAATATACATTGCAGTTTAGCATCAAGGGATTTTATATCAAATATCAAAGTATGGATAATATTTTAAATAAAAGAATACCTCATGGAGAATATATTACTATGGTTGAAAAAATTAAAATGATTTTTATATTTATAGATGGTCTGGGACTTGGCGAGAAGGATGCCTCAAAAAATCCTGTTTATGCCGCTGAGACGCCGCATCTGGACAATATTTTCAGTAAATATGACGTTATAGCAACAGATGCGTCATTAGGCGTACCAGGCCTTCCACAGAGCGCAACCGGGCAAACCGCCATTGTTACGGGGGTAAATGCACCAATGCTTCTGGGAAGGCACTTGAATGCTCAGCCATCCGGTACTTTGAAGGAAGTAATCAATGCGGATAATATTTTTAAAAGGCTTGTAAAGGCAGGCTATAAGGTAACCAATGCAAATGTGTACAGGCAGGAGTATATTGATAAAATGAACGATCCTGCCGAGAAGCGTTACAAGCCTTCTGTTTCATCTGTGATGACCATGTCGGCCGGCTTGCCCTTCAGAATGGTTGAAGATTATAGAACCGGGAAGGGAATATATCATGACATTACAGGCAGGATTATTGTTGAAAGCGGATATGATGCAGATATCATCACACCTGAAGAAGCAGCAAATAGGCTTTACTCCATAAGCAGGGAGCATGATTTTACTTTTTTTGAGCATTTTATGACTGACATAATCGGACATAAGATGGATATGAGCCTTGCCATAGAGGAGATAGAGCTGCTGGACGCCTTTATCGGGGGAGTGTTGAAGCTGGCTGATCCAGAGAAGGACATAATTTTTATAACCAGCGACCATGGAAATATTGAGGACATCTCGGTGAAAACACACACTATGAATAAAGTGCCTACGATTATCATCGGAGGTAATAGCAAAAAAAGAACTGTCGTGATCCGGTCGTTGTTGGACATAATGCCTGCAGTACTTGAAATATTCGGCTTTCAGGAGGCTTATGAATATGCGGATGGTAAATAGAATTGAGCTTCTTGCTCCTGCCGGTGATTTTGATTCGCTTCTTGCTGCAGTAGAAAATGGAGCCGATGCAGTATATCTTGGCGGAAAGCTGTTTAACGCAAGGCAGTTTGCCGGGAATTTTGATTCGCAGAAGCTGGGTGAAGCTTTGGATTATGCACATATCAGAGGTGTAAACATATATCTGGCCATGAATACCCTTATTTCAGACAGTGAGATGAAGGCTGCGGCTGAATCTGCAGGTGAGGCATGGCTGGCAGGAATAGACGGAATAATAGTTCAGGATCTTGGCTTTGCCGGTATTATTAAAAAAATGCTGCCTGATCTGCCTTTGCATGCAAGTACGCAAATGACGGTTCATAACCTTGATGGAGCTAAAGTACTGGAACGCCTGGGGTTTAAAAGAGTAGTTACGGCACGGGAGCTGTCACTCGATGAAATAAGAGAAATCACAGCCGGTACATCCCTGGAGGTTGAAGTATTCATACATGGTGCGCTTTGTATCAGCTATTCCGGTCAGTGCCTCATGAGCAGCATAATAGGCGGAAGGAGCGGCAACAGGGGTAAATGTGCCCAGCCGTGCCGGCTTCCGTATACGTTGTTGGAGGGTGAAAGCGGCACCTCGGATAAAATGGGGAAGAACCAGCGGTATTTATTGAGTCCCAGGGATCTTTGTACATTACCGCAGTTGACTGAGATAGCAGCATCGGGGGTAAAATCCCTCAAAATTGAGGGAAGAATGAAAAGCGCGGAATATGTAGCTACAGTAGTCAGAATTTATAGAAAATATCTGGACGGAGCAGCTGGCTCAAATGACCTGCTGCCGTGCATCGCTCCGAGAAATGATGCTATATGTGAAAACAAAACCGAAAGACAGGACCTTTCCCAGCCAAATTCAAACCCATCTCAAGACACTGCTGCTTTGGCGCCGGATGCAGCAGATTTGCACCAACTGGCCCAGGTTTTCAACAGAGGGGGCTTTACCGGAGGTTATATCGGAGGTATTGCAGGGCAGGATCTGATGTGTTTTGAAAAACCTAAGAATTGGGGAACCTTTCTTGGCCGGGTTATGTCCTATAATCCATCGGAGGGCATCGTCCGGGTCAAGCTTGACGGGAATCTTGCCATAGGTGATGGAATAGAAATATGGAATGACGAAAACCAGAGTCCCGGTACTATAGTAACCTTAATAAGGATTAATGGCAGAAATGTTAAGGAGGCTTTTAAAGCTGATGTTGTAGAGATAGGAAACATCAAAGGCAAAATACATATAGGCGCCAGGGTATATAAAACATCCGACAAAAGGCTGCTTGATGCTGCAAGAGAATCCTTTGAAGGCAGGCCCCGGAAACGGGTAGGATTAAAGGGCGAGGTTATTCTCAAAAAAGGTATGCCTTTGATTTTAAAGGTGTATGACGCAGATGGATATGAAGCTTCAGCAGAGGGCTCAGTTCTGCCGGAAAAAGCCCTTAACAGGCCTCTTACCAGGGAACGCCTTGCTGAGCAGCTTGGAAAGACGGGGGCAACCCCTTTTGAAATCCGTGACCTGGAAATCCTTTTGGAGGAAGGTCTCTCCTTACCCGTCAGTGAAATTAATGATATTAGGAGGAAAGCTCTGGATGAGTTGCAACAGAAAAGAATGAAAAAGTATTCCAGAGACATAGCAGATATTAGAGCCGTATCTGCGCTTCCGGACATTCAACAAAGGCTTTCCTTTGATTTCTGGAAGCAAGGGTCCCCTTTCTTCCGATCACAACAGAACTGTCACTGCGTTTCAAATGACATGATTGCCCGGGAAAGCAGCATGGCTGATTTACGGAAGCAGCAAATCAGCAGTTCCAGGGCAGCGCCCCGGATTGCCTTGTACTTTTATGAATGGAACTCCGGCATGGACTATGCAAGCCTTAATGCAGACCGGCTCTATATTCCCTTCAAGGCTCTGCTCAAGCCTGAGAATAATGACAGGTTTTCTGCAATCAGAGAAAAGGGAATAGAAGTATTCATTTGGACTCCTGCAATAATCCGCGGTAACTATCTCAAGCTGATAAAGGAAAAAATGAAGGACTCGTACTCACGCAGGAGCACTGAAAATATTACTTCCCATTTTTCTGAAAATGTAGGCTGCATAGGCGAGCAGCAAATGCAAGCATTTGCGACCAGCCCTGGCCGCAATGGAACGCATTTTCAGAAACCTATATGGGAAGTTATATTTTCATCAGTGCTCAATATTGATGGAATCCTTGCCGGAAGTCCGGCTGTTGTAAAATTGCTTGAGAATATGATTTCCGCCACGGATTGTTATATTGAGGCTAAAGGTGACAACAATCCTGTCCCCCTGTCAACCTGTCAGGCAGGTAACAGGAATGATATGAGACTTGTTGGAGACCAATTCTTTAATATATTCAATACTGATGCAGCACTTATGTATAAATCAATAGGATTTGACAGCATCACTCTTTCTACTGAACTAAATCTGGGGCAAATATGTGAGATATCAAACAAAGCAGATATGGAACTGGAGAGCGTTGTATATGGCCGCCTTCCTCTCATGACTAGTGAATACTGCCCGGTTGGCAGTGTGAAGGGAGGCTTTTCTTCGGATTCAAAATGCAGCGGATGCTGCAGCAAGGGGCAGTTTCGTTTGAAAGACAGGCTGGGAATTGATTTCCCTGTGATTTGTGATAAAATTGATTGCAGAAGTACGATATTGAATTCAAATGTCTTATTTGTCCCTGAAGCTGTGAAAAAGCTGGCCGATGCTGGAGTTTCCACATTCAGGCTGTATATCATGAATGAGTGTATTGATAGAATCAAGGAATTAGTAAATTTGTACAGAATGTTGGCCTGTAAGGCAGATGCAGAGAAATATGCCGGACTTGTGAAACGAATAAAATCGGAGGGGTTCACAAAAGGACATTTTTATAAAGGTGTTTAGCTTGAAAGAATTAGTTGTCATCCTGAGCGCAGCGAAGGATCTTAAGGATTCTTCACGAATGACATCGATTTTCATGCGATTTAATGCCTTATGTACAGCGTAATTTATTATAATTGGCATATCGGCCGGCTCAAAAGGTTAAATATGTACACTAAAAGTGGATAGACAGGAGGAACTGATTATGGAAATTGAAGTATACATAGAAATATGCAGGGAGGACGCTGTACTGCCCTCTTACGCAAAGCCGGGAGATGCCGGCATGGATGTATGTGCGGCTGTCGGTATGAGTATAAGCCCCGGAGAGACTGTCATTGTTCCCACCGGGTTGAAAATGGCCATCCCGGAAGGCTATGAGATACAGGTTCGCCCCAGGAGCGGCATTTCCTACAAAACGCCCCTGAGGCTTTCAAATTCACCCGGGACTATAGATAGCGGCTACAGGGATGAACTTGGTATCATAATAACAAATACCTCTGATAAAAATTCTTACTCTGAATATGAAACACTTGATATCAGCAGCAAAGGTAATATAAGCGGTATTTATGAGATTCACAAAGGTGATCGGATTGCACAAATAGTACTGCAGGAAGTTCCCAGGATGAAGCTTACAGTCGTAAAATCCGTTGCAGCATTGGGAAACGACAGAGGTGGTGGCTTTGGATCAACCGGAGTCAGATGAATAAAAGGCAGATCTATATTGGACGCTAAGCCATTGCGGTATTGATCAGTCGGAATCTGGTGAATACCTTAAATCCGGTTTTGCACCCATCTCAGCTTTAAAACGCTTCTCAAACTGGCGTAGCAAAGAGGCTGCCTGATTCTTTCGGCCTGTATTGTTATTCAGGTATATAAGCATACCGCATGCTTTTTCATCAAAGGAATCGACTTTCATATGCTTTTCCAACAATGCCTCGGCATGTTCAAATTCGCCTGCAGCCATGCAGAGCTTTGCCAGCTTGTGAGACACTTCAATATACATGGATTTGTAGTGTTCACGTGATACATCGATCCATTCGTCATATCGGTCATTTTCTAAAAAATTGCCTTCATAAAGCTCTACCATTTGCTCAAGCAATATGCGAATAGCTTTGGAGGAGCTATTTTTATGCTTATATTGCTTGTATAGGCCACTAAAAGTATCTGTATCGCATTCTATCAAATGCCGCCTGCATAGATTGAAGCCATTTTTGTTTTCAGCTATCAAAGCTTTCTCACTTTCAAATGCCAGATCAAACCTTGCCAAAACCTTTCTCAATTCATAAAGGGCTGCACGCAGGGAGGTAGAAGCAGCTTTGGCATCGGATTCCGGCCAGAATAATGCAGATAGAGTATCTCTTGAGACAGACCTTTCAGGATTAGCAATCAAATATTTTAAAATACCGCTGATCTTTCTTGTCTTCCATTCATTTTCCCTAATTTCAGTATCATCCACTTTCATGCTGAAGCTGCCGAACAGCTTGATTTTTATGGTTTTTACCTTTTGTTCTGTCACCAGGCTGTCCTGCATGAATGCTTTTGGGTTTGAAACGGCCTGAGATGGGTCATTTAACATCCTATCAGCACCAGCTATGGTAAAATATCTGCTAATCAGCATGTATACATATTCAGAGGCAATATTCATTTGAATACAGCGGGCACATACCCTGACCAGTGTGGAATAATTCATTTCGCGAAAATATGAATAGCCGTTTTTAGAAGCAGCGTTTCCCCAGAGCTTCAGGTATTTTTCCTCCAGCTTTCGGTTATCTTTTCTATAGTATAGATCAGCAAGTTGCATTGCCGCACCACAAATACTTTGCAGGGCCTTTTTTTTCTGTGATGTTTTATATGCCTCCAACAGCAGCCCTTCAGACGTTTCCAGATCGCCCGATTCCTTGTATAATGCACCGGTTATGCACTGGCATAATTCTGCCTTGCCTTTTCCTGGATTAAAAGCTATAAGCGCATCCAATTCCAGCTTTGACTTTTTTGCCAGATCTTCGGCAGAATTATCCTCAGCTTGCCAAAAATATTCGGTAATCCTTAAAACATGGTACATGATTGGGCTATTATATCTTTTAAACAAATTTGCTGATTCGTGCAGAAGTGAAACAGCTCCTTTTATATCTCTAATTATATATTTATTGATTGCTGCTACTCGAAGAGCATATCCCATGGCATAATCAGAATTGTACTTTTCACCTATTGAGGCCAGCTCTCTTATATGCTTTTCAGAGGCTTCAGTATCGGCAATAAGAGAAGTTGCATTACTGAAGGCTACAAGTCCGAGAGTCCTCCAACGGTCATTAATCAGTGCTGCAGGATGATTAAGCAGCTGATTTATTTTTTCTCTGGTAGCCTGCAAATTTCCTTTCCTGTACATTAGCATGAGGTCTGTTATACCGAAAACATAATCCCACAGGGTCTCATAAAAATTCATACGCTTAATGATCCTGCTTAACACTTCAGCTACCTGCAGGTTATCAGCAAAAGCAGCTTTCATAAATGCGCTCATCAGTAATGTCGTACGTGCATACTTGCTTTTGATGATTGCTTTGAATTTAGGTAGTTGTGACATCACATCGGCTATATTCCTCATATCACTTCTTTGGACTGAAACTGATATCAGCAGACCTACAGCCCTCAATTGAAAGTCAATATTACCGCTTCGTATAAAGCCTGAAAACGCCTTTATCAGATATGTACTGCTCTGGTCCAGCTCTGAGGCCATAAGTGCGGCACCGCGCATAAAAAGTAGATATTCATTGTTCTGTATCAAATCCTCAGGAAAGGCCTGTATAATAGAAGTGATTTTATCCGTATCTCCAGCGTCGATATATTGAACACCTTCTGTTACAGCTACGTCAATAGCTTCTGCTGTCTTGCCTGCGGCTAAAAGAAATGTGACTGCATTATTATAGTCGCCGGTGCTTTTATAATATTTTGCAGCATTGGAATACATGGCATGGATTTCTTTTTCGTTAAAAAAATTGTTTAAAACTGAAAGAAGAGCGCTGCGAAACAATGAATGTAATCGGTAGGTCATTTTTTTCAGTCTGAATTTTTGTATGTAAAAGTTGCTTTTTTCCAGCCAGGTTATGGTTTCGGAGGTATTGTCCATACTAAAGACAGCCATCAGATCATCACATGTAAATTCAGGCAGGATGGATATACGGATAAGATCCTTTATAATACTTTTTTCAGACCCAATAAGTGTCTCATTTAAGAAGTATTTGAATATATTCTGTTTATCATCACCGCCCTGTAATATCAGTGCTTTCATGTCCGGCATTGAAGAACCGCAGGAATGGATCAGCATGGTAATAATTGCGATCCAGCCTTCGGAATATTTATACATACGGTCAATATCGGCAGGTTCAAGATCAACTTTGTATACTTCCGAAGTCAGCTTTTTCACTTCATCCTTTGTGAACCGCAGTTCCTGTTGGCCTATTTCTGCGATGCTGCTGTTTAATGCAAGCTTCCCGGCCCTAATGCAGGTATCCGTTCTTGATATAACGATGAACTTGATATTTGGGGGCATATTTGAAATGAAATACTTCAAGGTTTCCACTATTGCAGTGTTGTCAGAAACATTATGAAAGTCGTCAAAAACCATATATATGTCATCTTCAGTTTTGGCATACTGTATCCAGACATCCTGACAGATTACAGCATTAAGCAGGGAATAATCCTCGGAAATCTTCTGAATACTTCTAAGGCTGTGTTCAGAGTCGGTCATACCTTTGGCATTTCCTAAAATGGCTTCGATCAAATGGGCATAAAAAACCGGAAGAAACGAGTCCTCTCTTTCCATCCTGTACCAGAATTTTTTGCCGTGTACATTCTGGAGCGACACAAGAACAGCTGTTGTTTTGCCGAAGCCAGCCGGTGCTGAAACTAAAATAGCCCTGTGATGAGTAATTTTCAGTTTTTTAATCCTACTGCTGAGCAAAACTCTATCCGGCATTTCGGGAATTACCAGTTTTGCTTTTAAAAGAGGAATACTTTCCATATCTTCACCAAAAATAAAAAATATTTATTTTATTGCCTATTTCACGTTTATTTCACACCATTTTTGTAACATAACACTGTAAATAGTATCAAATGAAGGGAGATGTATTCATGGCGGGTACATTTCATAAGTGTCCCGCATGCAGACGACCTATAGGTCTGCAAGACCGGGAATGCATTCATTGTGGCGCGCTCCTTCATATTATATGCCCATATTGTGGAGGCGAAACTTTAATGCAAAGCAATTGCAGATACTGCAGGTCGTCTCTTTATGTAGTTTGTCCAAATAAGGATTGCAGGCAGGCCCAGATAATTTCCGGCAGCGGAAGGTGTAAAAACTGCGGCACGCCATTAATCCTGACTGACTGATAACATAATACATTATATCATTGTTATGGTGAAATTAAAAGGAAATTGAGGCGGTTTAATTGAATATGCGCTATCTACTGCCGCTGAAATCGGAAAGCAGCTTGGAAATAAAATATGAAACTTTCACGGGGGGATTGTTATGAAAAGAAGCATTATTTTTTTAAGTTTCATCTGTATTACATTATTGTTTACCTCATGTTCCATTCTGGGAAATAATACTAAAACAACTGAAGCTGCCAAAGCAGCTGAGACCACTAAAGCAGTCGAAGCCACCAAGGCAGATGAAACCGCTAAAACGGCTGAAACCACGAAAACCGCTGAAACCACCGTGCAAAGCGAAGCGACAAAGGTGGAAAATACGTCTGACAGCAGCCTGACGCTTGCCGGTATTAAAAAAGCGGCTCAGGAAGCGGGATACGAAGTAGGAGTCGCTGATGAACGTCGGATGGACAATGAGCCAAAGCCGGTAGATGGCTTTGAACTGGTTTATAAAGACGAATATAGTCAATCGTATATTCCGGTTATTGAATTTAAAAATGCTGATGATGCATGGACATATGCGAAGCAGATAAATGAGGAGGGCTATGTTCTCAGTATTGTAAATGGTAAATTTCTGACAATGACAGGTGCAAAATACGGTGTGACTTTAAATGATAACGAAAGAAACCTCCTGGAAACATTGCTTAAAACCAAGGCTATGGAGTATACGGAAGCAGGCCCTGTAAAATTAGAACCTGCTAAAGATTATGCCGGGGCCTGTCTGCAGAGAGATGCAATTTACAAAGCTCTGGATAAGCTGGTCAATAAATCGGTGCTTCTTTACGATAAAGCGGCTGCCGGGGACAAGCGCATAAGTGCTGCATTTGTTTCGTTTTCTCTGATTTCATCGGGCGATCTGGCGTTTGTATCGAATTTATGCGAGGATCAGGTTCAGCTTGACGCTGTTGTTAAGCTTTGGGAAATGTTTGGAGTTGCGGATATGAAGCTGAAGCACGACGCTGCACACGATTATGTCCTGACCGGTAAAAGAATGGGGCTTGACACAACGTTTGAGATACATTGCTGCTTTGACCGCGAAACAGGCTCAATGCGCCTGACTGATATCGATGGAGGCGAAGTGCTTGAATTATATGAATTTGTACCGCTGGGTGGAGATAAATATGCATTTCAGACGCTTTACGAGCGCGCAATTATTGAGTATAAGGATGGAAATATCAAATCCTTTGTCTATTCCTTAAATAAGCGCGAAAAAGCATTGGCTTATAATTCCGCGACCGATGGCATATACGGAAAAAGCGGAGGAGTTGACGAGGCGTGGGTGTCGAAGGCCGGTGAGGACAGCTACGAGCAGTTTATTTCCAGCATAGGAACAAAACTGAATATAGCCGCTGACAGTTTTACGGGAGGTCGATTGAAAGTGGAAATAGACATTCAGTAAGACAGCTTTATTAAAGCTTATGGATTTTACAGAAATGCAATATTTTGATAAGTATTATAAAATCTGATGTATAAGTGATATTAAGGTGCTTGGAGGTGTTTATAATGTAAAAACGTTTTAAAACAATTTTTTTGTGTCTGGCATTGATATTGAGCCTGTTCCCACTTGCAGCAACTGCATCCTCATACGGCGTTGCATCTTCATGGGCTGTGCCGGAGCTGGATAAAGCCGAGGCATACGAACTGATAACGGAGGAAATACAATAATTTACTATGATATTGTTGAAACTGTTTACGAAGGAAATCCGTTTCAAGAAAAATATAAAGACAAACATAAGGAAGCACCTGAGTATGACTTTATCAATAATTACAATACTGAAGAAGCAAAGATTGAAATAGACGGGTTTTGGCTTCACAGACCTTAGTATTCCGTCAACCCTGATATTGGAAGATTTTTATAATTTCACGTTGATTTCACATCATTTGTTTAAGCTGAATACGTAAACCGCATCAAAATGAGAGGAGAATGAATAAATTTTTTTACAATTAATCCAAATAATTATGATGAATTTGAGGGAGGTTTAATTACATGAATAAGAGGATAGTCACATCGAGGAAAAGTAAATTATTAGCAATTTTATTAACCCTGGTGATTTGCACAAGTGCAATATCTTTTACCGCAATGGCGACAATAACGACACCCACCACCATAGGCGCACCGGAGCACTTTGCAGCAGCTCATTATAATGGAGATTACTTTTATTACACAGCAAGCGCACCTGATGATATACGGGCACTGATGGACAGTATTGCAGCAGATGAGAATAAAACAAAAACAGCAATGTTTCACAAACTGCAGATTGACTACAAGCTGGATAACGGAGATTGGCATTACACAAGTAATTGGGATGTTGATAAGAATCTGAGAAACTTTATTGGGATGACATTTATACATAACCAAAGCTACATATCTCACGAAAGAGCAAGTTTAAGCTATATGTTTCCTGATGACACAGCAACCCTTAAACCTATAAAAGATACCGGTCTGGACTATTTCAAAAGTCACTCCATATCATTCAGAGTCCGTTTTATTACTACATTTGATGGAGGCAGTACCAGAATCTATTCAAACTGGTCTGACACCTATGTCTATTCAAGCAGTATAAAATCCGACCCGGATAAACTGATGAGCCATGCACCGACGCTGACTTCGGCAACAGTAGAAAAGAATTCAGGAGGATCACCCTACCTCAATGTAAAAACCGGCAGACTTCCGGGAGAAACTCAGGATTTGAATGCCATGACGGGCGGAGCGGTATGGACTGAGATCTGGATGAGAAAGGCAGGAGATAAGGATTTCAAAATGATAAACAATTCGTTTTTCAAGAGCGAATACATTCTGATCAATGCAAACGATTACTTTGACAAAGCATTGCAAAGCTACGATGCTGAAAGTTATGAGATAAAAATCCGGTATAAGGTAGACCTTAGATCATATAAACAATCCGGTCGTTCCGATATCATTTACAGCCCATTCTCAAATATCTTTTCCCAAAATATGCCGGCATGGAGCGGAGCTTCCAATTGGGCGACGGCAGAGCTGCAAAAAGCCTCCGATATGGGCTTGATCCCCGACATACTCAAAGGACAGGATATGACCAAAAACATCACACGTGAGGAGTTTGCAGAGGTTTCGCTGCTTATGTATGAAAAAGCTTCAGGCATAACAAATACAACTCCGGCTACACCAAATCCCTTTACCGATACAACAAATTCACAAATACTCAAGGCATTTAAGCTTGGCATTGTAAAAGGCGTCAGTACAACGGAGTTTGCGCCTAAAAATCTGATCAACCGCGAACAGGTTGCAGCCATGCTGACCCGCACAATCAAGCTCATTGCACCAGACGCCGACTATACAACGGCAGGCGCGCCCACCTTCACCGACATGAGCGATATATCAGGCTGGGCGCTCAACGACTGCTTGTACATGGGGAAAATCGGAATCATTAAGGGCAGCGACGGCAAGTTTATGCCGAAAGCCATAAGCGACGCTCAGAAAGCTGTGGGCTATGCAAACACCTCAAGAGAACAGGCGCTGGCCATGAGTGTACGGACGGTGAATAAGATCGATGAGATTAAATAATTCAGAAATCGCATTAATCACAATATAATAATAGGTATGAGGAGGAAAACACAATATATCAATGAGTGTACTCGATAACAAATATAAGTTTTTCGATAAATCTTTGGAGTAATTGCATATCCTCATATGAAAGGAATGTTTAATATGTATTGTACAAATTGTGGAAAACAGATGGATGAAAATACTGTGTTTTGCGGCAGCTGTGGAGCCAGGCAGATTACACAGGATGTTGCCCAACCGGCAACCGGCAATACTATTAATACTGCTTCTGCCGAAGCAGCAGCTTCCTCTTCCGAATTTACACAGCCCGAACCCCAAAGTCCTAATCTGCAGCAAAATCAAAACCAGCCGGTACAGGAATTTGTCCAACAGCCTCAAAATGTAATGCAGCCTCAAAGTACGGTGCAATATCAAAATGCTGCACAGCCCCGGAGCACGGCACAGCCTCAAAATGCAGCACAACCTCAAAGCACGGTGCAATACCAAAATGCTGTGCAGTCTCAAGGCACTGCGCAATATCAAAATGCAGTGCAACCTCAAAATGTAGTACGGCCTCAAACCACAGCGCAATATCAAAGCACGGTTAATCAAAAGGATCTCAGGAAACCAATGTCCGTATGGCAATTTCTTCTTATGTTTATTATACTGGCGGTTCCAATACTGAATATTATTATGGTTTTTGTCTGGGCTTTCGGAAGCAAGGCTAATCTTAACAAGAAAAACCTTTCCAGGGCTTATCTGATTGTAGTTGTTGTTATGATAGTACTCTGGATAGCAGTCGGAGCAAGTATTATGAGCATTTTTGGCGGAATAACAGGTCCATCTTCCTCTTTCAACGATATATTCAAAAAGGCCGGTGAAGAGATCATTTCCAATGTGGAAAGCAAAGGCAACACTTCTGGCCTGGACCTGGGAAAAGCAATGTCGATGCTTACAGACACAGATCCTTCAAAATGGCCCAAAGAGCGTTTGAACCCTGATATGCCGGAGTATAAAAAGGGAAAGATGAATGGCTGGAGCAAGTGGAACAGCACTGATGAATACAGCATCTTTATTCTCATCAAGGATACCGGCAAAGCCGACCTGGATGAGTATATTTCCCAGCTTAAGTCAGCAGGTTTTGAAGCAATAAACAAGAATTCCTTCCGCAAGGGAATTTATGATGTGGAGTTACAATTCAACAGCGATACCATACTTCAGATCAGCTCATATAAAGCGGAAGTATATGAATGGCCGAAGGAGCTGGCCGGCATCCCGCCCATTAAAAAAGGTAATCTTACAGCTGTCACAGGCCCCTCGGAAGATTACGCTGACGGGATCCAGCTTTACTACATCAACCTGACCGAAGAGGATCTGACAGAGTGGGGAAAGACTCTAAAAACCAAGGGCTTTGAGGTGGACGGTCTGGCAATTTACAATAAAAACAAGGTTTCATTTAATGACAAAGCCTATGGTGCACTCTATCTGCAAATAGAAGAAAACGGCTCCAACGAATGGATCATAGATTTTATGTATTCAGAATAGGGGTGTTCTGTGTGTATTTGAAATTTGTCACACGTCATATTGTATTGTTTCTGGCAGTACTTGTTTTATTGTTTACAAGCGGCTGTGGCAGTGGTAAAAAAGCATTGCCGCAGGAATCCGCCACAGGATTTTCCGTAAGAAGCGGAAAAATGCTGCATGTCAAGCAGGTGCTGGAGCATTATGATGCATCAGGACAACCGGTTCCTCAATACTTCGAGATGTGGTTTGTTGATAAAAGAGGCCTGTGTGTAGAACTTAATGGAAATGGTAATGAAACGGGACGTATTCTGGATATGGATGACATGCATATCGCCTATGATTCAAAGACCCGCATTGCTGTAAAGCATGATTTCAGCCGGATTTTCATCCTGAATTTTGAGTCACTCAGATCTGCCTGTTCCAATGTGGTACAAGCGGATGACCAACGGTATGCGGGGCGGATTTGTGCCATCTATCTTCTGGAAAACGATGACAGCGAAGAATGGATAAAGGTATATGTGGATCGTGAGACAGGCTATGTGCTCCTATGTGATGCACCTCTTTTCCGAATAAGGACTGCATTGTTCGAAGTGCTGCCAATGGATAACAGGCTTTTTAAAGCTCCATCCGATATTGTGTACAAGTAGTACTATGTCAACTATAAAATATGCTATGGTGTCAAGCCTAATTCTGATTTTATAAGCATTTATCTTAGTGAGCATAGTATGAAATTAGGCTTGACGCCTTAGTAGGGAGGATTTGGCATGAAGAGAATTATTGCTTTTTGTATAATATTGCTGATGATGGTGCAGTTGTCTCCCATCACGGCATCGGCTGGAGATGATGACCCAACGCCCCCCATAGCCAAAGGTACAATCAATAAGGTTACAAATATTTACTGGGGTAAGGGCGAGCTGTTCCCTGTATTGGGGCTTGTAGGCCCAGGCAAAGTGCTGGATGTATATGAATATGATAAAACATGGGTACTTGTCCTTTATGACACATATATTACTGTAGGATATTCTACACAAGCTCATTCCTTCTACGGTTATGTCAAGCGTACGGATATTACCTGTGACCCTAAACTTGAAGGTGATAAATCTGCTCGTGCAAATACAGGACCGGGAAAACGAAAGGGCAAAAAACCAAAACCAAAACCGACAGCCGAACCCGACGCTTCACCAGGCGCTTCACCAAATGCTACTGCCGCCCCGACGCCGTCAACAACAGAAAAGCCTGAGGAAGACGATGATGAAATGGATTGGGTAATACGTACACCCGGCATGTGCAAGGTTTCGGTGGATGCCGGTGATGGCTTTGTTTTCAAGGTAAGCTTTGCTCTCATGGCACAGAAATTCGGCGGCTATGCTGCAAGCTCAGACCCGGTTTATAACAATAACGTACACAATCCCTATGCAGCCACCGGTTTTTTCAGTATGGTCACCAACATGCAGGATATGCTTGACAAGAATGGAGTGTCCGGCTTTATGTCAGGTTCGGGAGGCATAAGTATTATTGCTGAAGCGCCAGGCACTAAATTCTATATTGATACCGGGTCTGATAACTTTGCATTAGTGAATTTCACTATAAATATGAACGCCACTGCCACCTTTAATCCCAAAATAACCGGACAGGATATCGAGTCGAAGCTGCCTGCTACCACTGCAAGCTCATCCATGCCGCTTCCGGTGCAGCTGAAAAAAGCAGGAAGCGGATATAAGTTCATACTGAAGGGAATGAAGCCCGGTGGTGGTGATCTTGAGTTCCCCGCCGTACTGGAGAAGACATTTCATGATCCCAACAGAGAGGCCAAAGAAGCCGACGACCGCCGTAAAAGGGCTGAGGAGCTTCGTAAAAAATTACTTGAAAAAATGAAGAAGCAAACACAAGAGGAGTGGCGGAAAAATGCAGATGCAGCCCAAGGTGAAAAAAGCAGTACCGACCCACTTACAGTAACCGGTGATAATGGCGAAGAAATTCCTTTAGCACCATTGGTGCCGGAGGACCCACTTGCACCGTTGGAGACGGAGGACCCACTTGCACCGTTGGAGACGGAGGATCCACTTGCATCACTGGTACCAACTGGGGATGAAAGCGTCAATGATTTCCCGACCCGCACACCGTGAGAAGGTATCCCTTTAGCAAACCCACAACTGATGTAATGGGATTCTTTGGTGGTAACCGTTAATATTTCCGGCACAAAGAGAGGTTAGGAAGTAAATGGAGGAAACGATTAATGAAAAAAGGAAAATCACGGATTTGGCTATGGCTTTTGGTGATCTGTCTGATGGCCATACCGTTTCTGATCTGGTACACCGGAGCACTCAAAAAAACCGGTACGGCGTCAGGTGATAAGAATATCGGCAGTACACCCGGTAAAATCGCTGCTAAAACTGCTTCTTCCGGCTCTGTCAATAAGTCGGCGGCTGAGTTTTCAAAAGCATTTACCAGAGTGAAAAAAAATCCTCTAAACGAAGATATTCAATTCGCATTGTGGCTTACGGCTACATCGGAGGATCCTGATTCCAACAATATAGTAGAAACCTCATCGGCGGCTATCACGGAGCTTGCAGACAAATATAAAAAGCTGGTGGATAGCAAGGGAGTACATTACACCGAGGTCAGTGAAGTGCTTGGGATGAAGCTGACATCAGAGTGCTGGCTGAAAAACGGCAAGTTTAAGAAAGTGGACAAAAGCTTGGAACAAGTCATTGTATTTGATGGTAAATACTATACAAAATATAATATGACT
>Ga0366771_1070_pt1 | contig 15505 bp, 12 predicted proteins | sample BONcelN113001C10_FD_207080 | JGI IMG/M metagenome (GOLD analysis project Ga0366771, IMG submission 207080) | Enriched cells from coal bed in the Powder River Basin, Montana, United States - BONCAT cells N11 rep2 HSBNCT.N11.300.1.C10 ...
TCCAGCAGACTGCTCTTTCTTATTCCCAGTTCCTTATTGACCAGCGGTGGATTGTAAAAGATGATATGTTTTTTCCCCGACGGTGCTCCATTGTTGTCAATGAGCTTTATATTCGCACCTGTTATACGGGATGCCAGCTCTGCCGGATTTGCGATTGTTGCGGAACAGCATATGAATAGTGGCTTTGATCCATAGAATTCGCATATTCTTCTCAGCCGTCTGATAGTATTTGCCAGGTGGCTTCCGAAGACGCCCCTGTAGTGATGAACTTCATCTATGACAATGTATTTCAGATTCTCAAAAAGCTTGGTCCATTTGGTATGATGAGGAAGTATTCCGCTGTGCAGCATGTCCGGATTTGTCACAACTATGTGTCCGGCCTGACGAATGGCTTTCCGTGCAGACTGTGGCGTATCGCCGTCATATGTAAAGGTTTTGACATCTACACCAGCTTCAGTGATAAGCTCATGGAGCTCTGAGGTTTGATCCTGGGATAGGGCTTTGGTGGGAAACAGAAATATGGCCCTGGACTCTTCATCCTGAAGTATTGCATTAAGTACCGGCACATTGTAGCAGAGGGTTTTCCCGGATGCTGTTGGAGTAACGACGACAATATCATTCCCTGCATTGACTTCACTGATTGCACTCGCCTGATGAGAATAAAGCCTTCGGACCCCTCTGCGCACCAACGCGGCCTTGATCCTCTCATCCATAAACTCGGGAAATTCGGCATAAACAGCTTCCCGGGCAGGCATCTCAACCCATGAGGTAATATTTTTCATTATCCTCTCGGAGGCTCTAATGTATTCCAGCATTTGATCAAGGTTCATAGCAACCGCTCCCTCTGCGAACATATATTCTGTACTTATTTTAATATGGAATGAGATTTTTATCAAGAAGATTTGAATTCTTAGTTATAGATATGTGTAACATTGTATTACATTAGTGCACATTTGCAGAATAGTGCGCATTAAAGAATTTCATATTTTCAGGATAGTGCAAATCATGACCCCCTGTCGCTGCGCGACATCCCCCTATCGAGGGGGAACGAGGGTAGCTCTAAGAATTGGAGCAAAGTAGTACAAAAGCATAGCATAGTAAAAAGGCATAGCATGCCTTGTGCTCCCTAATAGGGAGCTGCCCGTTAGGGCTGAGGGTATTGCGCGTCCTTTTATATTATGAAAATCGAGGGGGAACAAGCTCAGCTCTAAGAATTGGAGCCAAGTAGCAGCGACAGGGGGTCATGATTTGCACAAGAACGTATGTGACAAATGGGGACGTTCCTTTTTTGTCACCTTTTTTCATTACCGCGCATTCTTTTTACTATGCCGAATTCGGCATAGTAAAAACTATAACGAGAAAAATACTATGCCGAAAAAATATTGAAATTGCAGCAAATACTACTTTACGGATTTGTTTCTCGGCATAGTATTTGTAGTATCTCCTGATAACCTTCCTGTAAAATAAAGTTGGATTTATATCCAAATTAAATTACAGGAGGTTTGATTATGGAGAAGAAAACCGCTTTGGAAAGCAACATAGAAAAAGTTCTTCAAGAACTTGAAAAGGAAGGTTATTGTCAATCTACTATTCTTTTGTACAAACGTGCATACAATGGGTTGTTAAAGGATGCAGCCCTCATGCAGGTAGACACTTTGAGTGACGCATTAGCAGATTATTTTGTAAAAGATTCAGCAAGCAGAAAGACAGGACAGTACTGCCATTTGCGTAAACATCTACATAGTTCCTGCATAAGAAAACTAAGAGGCTACGAGGAAAAGGGCTATATTGGCTGGAAACCACGTATGGATAGAAAAATTGATAGACCTTTAACCGTTGGATTTCAAAACATTCATTCTCAATTTCTGGAGCAGCTTAAAATTGAGGGAAAAAGCGAAAACACAGTTGAATCATGCAGGAATGTTTCCTGTAAATTTCTTATCTTTATTGAAGGACAGGGCTATACATGCTTGAAGACTGTCCCTCCAGAATTAATCCATGATTTCTTCCATGAATTAAGAGCTACTTGGAACTCTGCGAGTCTTCGAACCGCAGCAACCAGACTAAGGTCATTTCTACGTTTTGCAGAATATGGGGATAGACTTATTACAGAAATCCCTGCTAAACTACCAAAAAAAACGACAATCATACCCGTACTGACGCAGGAGGAAGAGCAGGCTATCTGGGGTGTGCTAAAGACTGATGCAGTATCATCAAGGGATAAAGCGATAATGATACTGGCACTAATTACTGGCCTACGAGAAGTCGACATAGTGAATTTAAAGTTAAGTGACATAGATTGGAAATGCAATGTTATTAGCATCAGCCAGAGAAAGACTAATAAACCTTTAATTTTGCCGCTTCTCCCGGCTATCGGTAATGCAATAGCAAGATATATCGTTAATGACCGTCCTAAAACTGATTCACCATATGTGTTTCTGTCCTGTAATGCACCGCATAGGCCACTGAAAGGGCGTGGGGGCTGTTACCATGTTGTCAAAAAAATTTTCTTACGTGCAGGTATAAGGCTTGGGAATGAACTTAAAGGGACCCGCCTTATGCGGCATCATATGGCATCAAAAATGTTGAAAAAGGGAGTTGCCGTACAAACAATTTCATTGACACTTGGACATGTCAATCCAGATTCAGCCGACATTTACTTGACTACTGATGAAAAAAAGCTGCGTGACTGCGCATTAACTCTTTCGGCCATCCCTATGAAGGTGGGTGGGCTGCAATGACTAAAAAAGCATATGTAAGCAGTTTGGCTCCCTATATTGAGTCCTTTTTGGAATTCAAACATTCATTAGGGTGGAAGTATGAAACGGCTGAATCCCGTCTCCATGAGTTTGACCGATACTATGCAGAAAACGAATCAGAAGCCACTTCCTTAAAGGAAATTATTAAGCACTGGACAATCCTCAGGGATACTGAATGTCCAAATACTCAGCACGTACGTGTGGCACCCATCCGTGAGTTTGGTAAATTTCTTCAGTCATCAGGATATCCCGATGCGTATGTTATCCCGAAAAAGGTCTGCCAAAAGCAGACCCGGCCAATGCCTCATTTTTTCACACACAATGAAATTGTAAAGTTTTTTAACGCCTGCGATACGTTACACCCCTGCAATCAAAATATCGTCCGCCATCTTGTCCTCCCAATGTTCTTCAGATTACTTTATTGCTGTGGAGTGAGGACTTGTGAGGCACGGCTGCTTATGCGGGAAAATGTTGATTTAAATAGTGGCTATATCGATATACTCCATTCGAAAGGCCTAAAAGATCGTAGAATATTTCTTCCGGAAGACCTTTGGTCATTGTATATAAAATATGATGCCGTAATAAATAGCATATTTCCGGGCAGGACTTATTTCTTCCCAGTAAAATTAAACACTTGTTGCCTGAGCAGGAGTATAGAACAAAATTTCAATAAAATCTGGAAAGCTGCCGGTCTTGGTAAAGAATCAGGTTCTAAGGCAAGGGCATATGATTTTCGACATCATTTCGCCTTTTCAAATCTTAACAGGTGGATTGAGAGTGGGAATGATGTAAATTCCATGCTTCCATATCTGATGCGTTACATGGGACATTCCCGTCTGGAAAGCACCTTTTACTATCTTCATCTTGTGCCTGAGTTTTTTGCGACTTTTACTGAAAAGACAAAGAAACTAGAAAAGCTTCTCCCAGAGGTGAGCTATGACGATGAAGAATAAAAAAGACCGGGATGATCCTGATTTCTGGCTTTATGCACGAAGCTTTCTTCATGTGTATCTGCCAAAGGTAAGAAACCTAAGTCAAAACACTGTTGATTCGTATAAACAATCCATGACATATTATATTGACTATTTAAGAAACCAGATGGGAATCGAGCGCCAACAGGTTACATTTGACTGCCTGAACAGGAAAAATGTTAAAAATTATCTCGTATGGATGAATGAAGTACAAAATCTGGCAGTTAAAACATGTAACCTACGTTTGACTGCCCTTAAGTCATTCATGGAATATTGCTCAGATGAAGACATTACTCTTGTTACTATCTATAATGATGTATGTAGCGTCCGTGGAATGAAGGAACATAAGAAATCAGTATTATATATGACGGATAAGGCAATTGAGACATTGCTTAAAACTCCCAAAACAGATACAGTAAAAGGGAGGCGCAACCGCATGATGCTCATAATGTTGTATGATACGGCTGCCAGAGCTCAGGAACTTGTAGACATTGCCCTACGGGATCTACATATTATCAATGTCAATGCGCCCTTCGTAACCCTGACAGGCAAAGGTAACAAAAGCCGGAACGTCCCATTGATGGAGAAAACCGTAGAGCATATTAACTGTTATCTTCAGGAATTCCATCTACATCCAAATGCAGATGGTAAAGACCCGTTGTTTTTTTCAAGAAGAGACGGGAGACCTCATGCTTTATCTACTGATTCAGTAAATCTACTTCTTGGCTATTATGCAAATCAGGCGAGGTCTATCTGCCCTCAAATCCCGCAGCATGTCCATTGTCATTTAATTAGAAAAACAAGAGCCATGAATTTGTACCGGCAGGGAATGCCTCTAACTGTTATAAAGGAAATGCTCGGGCATCAAAACCTGTCAACCACATCAAATTTCTATGCTTTTGCTACGGTTGAAATGATTCACGAAGCTATGATAAAAGCAACCCCCGAAGCGGTGGCAGAAGCTCCTATCTGGATAAACAAAGATATCCAGGATATGCTATATACTCTTGATTAATACCAAAATACTATGCCGAGAAATAAATTTTGGATGCCTATTACAGGCATATACAACACATTTTTCGGCATAGTATTTTTCTCGTTATAGTTTTAATATTATGAATTAAGGATGCCTGTAAATTATAGGAATAATGCCCACGCTAAAACAAAATATGTTACAGAATTTAAAATCGTACCCATTTCATATTTTGAGTTTGCGATATGTAAGAAATAGTTTATAATAATATACAGGAAGCATGAAAAGCGGGCAAAGGCAGGATATATGGATTTGCGGAGCAAGCTGGGGCTTTACAGGGAAAACGGCACAAAAAATGCAAACGATAATACCGCATCAGTAGTGGATAGGATACATGACTTCATACCGGGAGCGGTATGCTCCAATGAAGCAGGGTCATTCTATTGTATCGAAGCCAGGTATCCATTGGGCAGTATACACGGAGGCTGCTGCCTGGGAGCTGTTTTGGCCATAGGCAGTCAGTGCCTTTCCAGGCTGTGTCCGGAATATAATGTCAGTGCTCTTGCGGCAGACAAGCTGCTATTCCTTGACACCGAGACCACCGGGCTCTCAGGAGGAGCAGGTACTGTGGCTTTTCTTGTTGGTGTCGGCTATTTTGAGGAGGATTTCTTTGTAGTCAGGCAGCTTTTCATGAGAGACTACAACGAAGAAGCTGCAATGCTTCTGGAGCTAAACAATCTGCTTGCAAAATTTATGGGATTGGTCACCTTCAATGGCAAATCTTTCGACTGGAACCTTTTGCACGGCCGGTTTATCTCCAACAGAATCAGACCTTCGTTGAGCTCGCCAGTTCATATAGACCTTCTATTCCCTTCGCGCAGGATATGGGGTTCAAAGCTTGAAAGCTGCAGACTGTCATCACTTGAGGAAAACATACTGGGTGAGAAAAGGACTGATGATATCCCCGGTATCATGATCCCTGCAGTCTATTTTAAATATCTGGCGGACAGGGATGCCACTGATATAAAAAGGGTTATAAGGCATAATGAATTGGACATATTATCCATGGTATCGCTTCTTTCAAAAATATCAGCTATGCTGGAGGATCCTTTTTCCGGATCCTCATGTGAGCAGGAATTGCTTGGAATGGGAAAAATATTTCAAAAAAGCGGTGAAGAGGACAGCTTCATCCACTGCTATGAGTTTTGTGCAAAATCGGAAAATTATCCGCTTAAGGCTGCAGCAGTCAAGCGCTTAACCGGAATTTACAAAAGAAGCGGCAACTATGCAAAAGCACTGGAACACTGGGAGAACATGATGTCCGGTTCAAGCGGCTTCAATCTGTTTCCCATGATTGAAATGGCCATGTATTATGAACATAAGGAAAAAAATGTGGGCAAAGCTCTTGAGATTATTGAAAAAGCTGTTGAGATGAGCCTGCAAACAGGTCTCAGGGAAGAAGCCTTTTTTGAATTAAGAAAACGCCATGAGAGATTAAAGAAAAAAGTATTAAAAAAATTGAAGGTTTTATAAAAGAGCTTCGGAAATTTTAATGAAGCTCCTGGCTATTTCCGGGTCGAACTGGGTTCCCGAGCATCTTTCTATTTCCATTACAGCCTCTTCTTTAGTTTTACCCTTTTGGTAAGGCCTGGTGTTTGTCATAGCATCATATGCATCAATAACCCCAAGTATCCTGCACTCAAGTGGAATTTGTCCACCTGACAGGCCTTCGGGATATCCTTGGCCGTCCCAGTGCTCATGGTGATGCAGAATTAATGTTGCTATATTTATTAGCTCTTTTGAACGGTTTGCTATATTGAAACCAATTTTCACATGCTGCTTCATCAATTCATACTCTTCTTTGGAAAGCTTACCGGGTTTGAATAGAATTTTGTCTGATATGCCTATTTTACCAAGATCATGCACTTTAGCCAGCAAAACAAGATTTCTTTTCTGCACATCCTGCAAATCCAGAGCATCTGACATGCACTCAGCCATCAATACAAGCCTCTCTACATGACCCTGGGATACATAGTCTCTTTCTGAAAGCGCCGTAAGCAGCATGTCTATCAGCTTGCTTTTTTCGCTGCCGGCCTGGCTCAGCTTATATTGGTACATATCATCGTCGGCACGTCTATATATACTGTAAATATCTTCATCCTCAGTCTCGCTGCAGGTTGCCAGGCCTATGGACATACTGATGGGAACTTTCCGGCTTCCACTATTGACTTTGTCTATCAGATGAACAATAAGATTTCTTTTAAAGGATGCTTTCTCATAATTGGTATTATTAAGAATAATACAGAACTCGTCTCCTCCGACCCTGGTAATGGTTCCGTGACCGATAAAGACCTCCGAGATTATTTTGGCGGCCTCCACCAGCAATTCGTCGCCGGCACGGTGGCCAAAGGTATCATTTGTTATTTTCAGACCGTCTATATCTATGACCATGATGCTGATGGGCTTTAGCTTATCCATACGGCTTGCCATGTGTGACATGGTATCTTCAAAATAGGTTCTGTTGAAAAAGCCTGTCATACTGTCGGTATACGCCTGGCGCCTAATTGTGCTTTCAGCATCTTTCATTTCTGTTATATCCGAGAACATAATACTTACAAAGCCGTCCTTTGGGCTGAAAGCTGAAACCTTGTACCACTTGTCCCTGAAATTCAAATGCTCATTTGTAAATAATTCAGCACATGCTGCAGACTCATCCTGTACTTCCGGACTCCATTTCAAGTGCGATTTACTAAAATCCGGCAGCAATTCACTTATTCTCATACCGATGATCTGTTCTCTGGTAAGACCTGTATTGGCAATAAAGAAAGGATTGGCATCCAGTATCATATAATCGTCGGGATTATTATTAATATTATATATCACTTTACTGTATATAAAGCCTTCTGTCATATTTTTAAATAGTGACTTGTAATTCGTCTCATTTTCCAGTGAATTTATCCTCAGCTGCTCATTGAGCAGTGCCAGCTTTTTAGTAACTATGCCAATCAGTGAAAGAAGCATTGCAAGCACTCCCCAATCGCTTATCCGTTGCGGGTTTACAGCCGGAGAGGTAATGTAGAACATCGTATAGATATCTATGATACCGGCTGTTGTCAATGCTAGAAGACCTGCCAAAAAGATCAGGGCATCCTTGTTTCCTTTTCGTATGGCTTTAACTGTAACAAATAACAATGGTGGAATGGAGACGGCTATCAACAAATGCAGGTACCTGTCCATCTCGAGACATGATTGTATTTTTGCCATATCCAGCAGGAATGTAAGTATAGTCAGGGCTATAAATGACTGCCATAGTCTTTTCAAAACGGTATTTTCCAGACTTCCTTCATCGGTAAAAACAAGCCGGACAAAGGAAATAAAGCCTGACGGCATCAGGAACACCGAGAAATTGGCGACATAAACAGGTATGATGGGGGAATCGATAAACAGCTGGAGCATCTTTCCTTCGGCAATGCACCACAAGCCGATAAATAATGAGAAAAAGCCCAGGGACATCAGCATCTTTTTATATCTGCAAGCTGCCGGTGATACCAGAAGAGCAAGAATCCCAATAAAAACAAACAGGCTTCCAAGAATCAGGCTTTTACCATCTTTCTTCAATATATTGATAATATGATCGCTTTTTTCACCTACTTCAATTTCTATCAGATAACCGGCTAAATAGGGAGTCGGTGTATAGGTTCTGAAGAAAATGCTTTTACCACGGAAGCTGTCCGGAAGAGTCACAAAGTGCCATATGCTGCCTGGAGTGGTAATTTTGTCAGGATCCATAGTGCCGAAAGTATAGATCCGCTCACCGCCCAGGTATACTTCCACTGCCTGTTGGGGTGCTCTGAAACGCAATGTCGGCGAGCCCCAGCTACCTTCAGGCAGCCTGGCTGTTATCCAGACTCCTCTATGGTTTAAAGGGTTTGCCGGCCTTCCGGGAAAATCATAGCTTTCCCAGGAACCAAAATCATAATTATCTGAGAACCAGGGGTATGTATCTGCTGAGTACATTGAGTCATCCCAATTGTATTTCCAGCTCTCTGTTACCCGGGCAGGCTTCGAATGAGTATACAGTTCGGAGCCTGATTTTGAGTTGGCTTCCAGATTGTATACATAAATTGCCAGGCATATAAAATATATGAGAAGTAACAACAATACTATTTTAAAAACCGGCTTGCGCTTCATTCATATCTCCCGGGTATTCTGTCCGTCAATAGAAATTTTAGTTGAATAGAACAATAATACCAGAAATTATAGCAAAAATAAAGCATATTAATTTTTATGGAAAATACTTATAAATAAATCAATGTTTGTTTCGCTGCAGTATTGGTCAAAACAAATTTTCACCGGAGGGAATATGAGAAGCAGAACCTTTATTAGCGGTGCCATAACACTTATGATTGCAGGATTTGTAGTAAGGATTCTCGGCTTTATATACAGGATATATTTGTCCAATTTGATAGGCGCTGAGGGTATGGGGCTTTTCCAGCTGATCTTTCCTGTTTATTCGTTGATAATACTCACATTGACGTCAGGCATATCTATTGGAGTTTCCAGGATGACAGCGGGAGAATTGGCTCTGGGACACAACATAAATATCCGAAGGATAGCAAAATGCGCCATGTTTATTGTAATAAGCGGGGGTCTGGCTGTATCTGCCGCAATGTATCTTAACATGGAAATGATAACAAAGCTGATAATAAAAGACAGCAGGACATATTCATCACTTCTGCTGCTGATACCATGCATTCCGGTCATAGCGGCTGCCTCGGCTTTGAAGGGCTATTTCTATGGAATCCAGAGGGTTGTTCCTACTGCAGTATCCCAAATTGCAGAGCAGGTCGTTAAAATCGGTCTGGTTATTCTGCTTGCCGGATATTTTGTTGATGCAGGACTCGAATACGCCTGCGCTGTTGCAACTGCAGGCATGGCATTTGGTGAAATAGCAAACCTGGGGGTTCTGGCCGTTGTTTACATTTGGAGGCGGAAGCAGGAAATGAAGGCCATTTCCAGGGCAGGCTTTGTAAGAAAACGAAAAATAATTGTTGACCTGGTAAAAACTGCCATTCCGGTATCTGTAAACAGGTTTGTAATATCCATCATGTCGGTGGCTGAGAACCTTCTTATCCCATGGATGCTTGTGGCCGGAGGTCTGGATTATACCAGCAGCATGGAAACCTATGGCAGGCTTTCGGGCATGGCGCTGCCTTTGATTTTCTTTCCGTCAATGGTCACATCGTCACTGGCCACAACCCTTGTGCCGGCTATCTCAGAGGCTGTATCTCTTAAAAATTTCAAGTCGGTTAACTATAGAATTTCAAAGTCCATTCAAATAACCTTTATAATGGGTTTTATTTTTACCGCAATATTTATGATATATCCCGAAGAAATTGGCGGCATTATTTACCGGCGGGAAAAAATTGACGACATGCTCTACATGCTCTCATTTTCCTGTGTATTTGTATATCTTCAGCAAACGCTCACCGGAGTGCTGAACGGTCTTGGCAGGCAGGGAGAACTTTTAAGAAATACAATGATCGGTTCGGCCATAAGGATAGGCTTTGTATATTTTCTTATTCCGGTTTACGGGATACAAAGCTATGTCTGGGGATTGATTGCCAGCTTTGCAATTACGGCTGTTATTAATATGTATACCATAAATAAAATAACAGGAATGCTGCCCGATTTAAAAAACTGGATTCTTAAGCCAGGAATTGTTGGTGCTGTTATGGTTTTTGCCGGTAGATATTTTTACAGCTTTTTTGATATATTTGCATTGGCCGGTTGGATAAAAATATTCCTTGCCTTGTTATGCGACATCTTTGCAGGATTGTTTCTAATGGTTCTTGCCGGTGTGTTGGGAAAAGATGAAATATTTAAACTGGCTGGATTGAAAAAATAATGAAAAGTAAAGATATTTTGAGAATGAATTATTTAATCGGGCTAAATGACCTGAAGTCAATTATAATGGTCAAGGATAGTCAAAATCAAATTTTGATATTGATGCATATAATATGGTATAAATTAATTACAAGGTCAAAGATAGTCAAAGACTAAACAATATCATTTAATGGAGGTGTTTTAATATGTTTGGACTTACGCCATACAACAAAAGAGGAAACGGATTGGCAGGAAGAAATGACTGGTTTGATATGAGGAGCATCTTTGACAGCTTCTTCGATGATTCTTTCCGGTCTGCATTTTTAACATCGGGAAGCCCGATGAAAGCAGACATCAGGGAAACCGAGAAGGAATTTATCATTGATGCGGAGCTGCCCGGCATTAAAAAGGAAGACATCAAGCTTGACCTCAGAGATGATACCCTTACTATTTCTGTGGAACATAGTGAGCAGACAAATGAAGAAAAGGATAACTACATCAGAAGGGAAAGAAGGTTTGGCTCCTTCAGCAGAAGCTTCTATGTAGAGAACGTAAAACATGAGGATGTTTCAGCAAAATACAATGATGGTATTCTCACTGTAAGCATTCCCAAGGCTGAAGCGGGCAAAGAGCGCAACAGGAAGATTGATATCCAGTGACAATACATTTACATTCCAGGGGGATTGAGTTTTTAAGCTCAATCCCTTTTTGTAAATTAATCCTAAAAGAAGCCCCGTATCATCATTGCAAAGCCAAAGGCTATCAGGGGTATGCCTATGACTGTCCCTATAATTGTAATGCACAGCGCTGCTCCGGCTATAATCAGTACCAATCCCAATATAGCAGCAACCAGCCTGCCGGTGAGTCTGAGTATCAGCCCTATAAAATTCCATATGGCTGCAAAAGGCCAGAGTAAAAAGGGTGTATTTCCATATCGCATATAAGTTAACCTCTTTTTAGTTTATTTTATATTAATTTACGATATGCAAAAGCTGATGTCTGAGAATTCAACGGTGAAACAGCTTTTTTCGCTGTAGTACTATTTGTTCACAACGTTTACCGGATTCCCTGCAAGGAATGCTTCAATATTATCAACTGCAATATCCATAAGCCTGGCTCTTGCTTCCCTGGTAGCCCAGGATATGTGAGGTGTAATTAAACAGTTCCTGGCTCTCAGCAATGGGTTTTCTGCAGGAGGGGGTTCTGCAGAGAGAACATCAAGGCCTGCTCCGGCAATGATACTGTGATCCAATGCCTCTGTCAGGTCTTCATCTACTATCAGCGGCCCTCTTGAGGTGTTTATCAGGAAAGCTGTTTTTTTCATTTTGTTAAGGGTTTTCTTGTTGATGATTCCTTTAGTCTCGGCAAAAAGAGGACAATGCAGACTTATTATATCCGATTCGGCCAGCAGCTCATCAAGCTCCGCCCATTTGAAGGCCTTCCTGCCGGACTGATCACTCTTGCTGCTGTCATATCCTAGTACCTTCATCCCAAAAGCCTGTGCTATATCTGCAACGGATTGTCCGATTCGTCCAAAGCCTATTATGCCCATGGTCTTGCCTTCAAGCTCTATTAATGGATACTTCCAGAAGCAAAAGTCCCGGCAATTTGTCCATTCTCCGTTGTGAACCGCATCACTGTGATGCTGTACATGCTGTGTCAGCTCCAGAATAAGGGAAAATGTCATTTGGGCTACGGATTTAGTACCATAGGTAGGTATGTTGGTTACAATGATATTTTGTTTTTTTGCGGCTGCAACGTCTACTACATTATAGCCTGTTGCCAGAACTCCTATATATTTAAGTCCTTCCAATTGGGTTAGCTCAGCCTCACCCAGCAATGTCTTATTTGTGAAGACAATTTCAGCGCCTTTAGCACGTTCAACCGTCTTGTCGAAGGGGGTATGGTCGAAAATAGTGACTTCCCCGAGCTTATTAAGCCTGTTCCAGCTCAGATCCCCAGGATTCAACGTATATCCGTCAAGTACAACAATTTTCATATGATTCACTCCTCGTGTTTTTTGTATTCAGAGCTTTGCCCAGGCTGCATTTAAAGTCCTCTTGGCATTGGCAATTACAACATCCGGGTCTTCATCCTCAAAGGGTTTTACCTCGAAGCTGACTATGGGTGGATTTTGTTCGTTTAGAAAACCGATGTCCATAAGGACTTTAAGGAATTCTACCAGCTGATCCACATCATTTTCTCCATTGGGGAATCCGAATCTTGGATGTGCGTCTCCATAGCCCGGCATAGAGGGGTCCTTGACTACACAGTTGCCTATATGGGCATGTACCAGATATTCTTTTATCGGCAGGATAGCTTCTTCGGCTTTTTCTCTTATAAGAGGAAGGTGGCTTAAGTCTGCCATGAGTCCGAAGTTGTCATAATCCTTTCTTATATCCTGTGCATATCTTACAGCAAGGCTTACAGGTCCTACGAGACTCTTCTTGTCAATATCATAGTCGAATATTTCATGAACAATTTTCAAGCCGCCCTTTGCTTTTGCATATTCGCACAATTCCCCGGTTGATTTGACAAGTGCCGTATAGGCTTCTTCTTTCCTGGCTTCCTCATATTTGCCGCTTAGAAATGCAAGACCGACAGCACCCATTTCATAAGCCTCGTCTATTCCCTCTTTTAAAGCAGCTATTGCTTTAAGCCTTCCTTCTTCATTCGTGTCGTTGATGTTCAGGCCTGCAGTTAAAAGCCTTGGTTGTGCTCCATAAGCCACTGTCATATGAGATGAAGCTAAAATTCGCTTTACCCGGTTTCTCACTTCAGGTTCTTTGATCCAGGATATCTCTATGGCATTGAAGTAATCGTCCACTGCTATCTTTTTTATTGTCTCCGAAATAGGTCCTTCGCCCTTCATGGTTTGAGGGTAAGCCATAAAGTGTATGATCCCCGGCTTAAAATATTTGTACATTGATTCATTCAAAATGAAAACCTCCTGGTTTATTTATATTATTGGTATTATTCTATCCAATGAATCCTTTTTTATCTTCTGTTGTAGTGATTCAAGTTTTATGCTACAGTGATATTGTCATAAAAAATTTGTAAATGACAAACAAATCTCCATACCGCGACAAATGGAATGGAAAGGAGTTCATATGCAGGATTGTTATGAGAGATACAGGATGAGTGATTATGAGGATCAGTCTGATGCTATTTTGCATTCAATCATCAATGAGCTCAATTTTAAGGTTCCACTTCACAGCCACACGTATTACGAGATTTTTCTCATTTTTTCCGGAGAGATATATCATGAGGTCAATGGTGAGGTTATGGATATTTATACCAATTCCATGCTATTTATACGTCCTCAGGATATGCACAGATATTATCAGAAAGGAGATTCATCCTGCGGCTTAATAAGGCTTTGGATCTCTCCGCATATATTTGATTCGCTAAGTAACTTTCTAGGCAGCAGCTCCGGCCTGGGAAAGCTGCTTGAAGACAAGCTTCCGCCGACCATGTTGATTACAGAGCTGGATATGCAAGGCTACCTTGAAAGATTCGAAGCATTATTTTCCTTATCTCCAGCGGAAGAACAAATTCGCATATCCAGCTTAAAACTTATTCTAATGGAAATTGCACTGCTATTTTCCGGTTATATTGATCAAAGAGAAAGCTCGTCGCTTCCTTCCTGGATTCAGGATCTCTGCAGTAAAATGGCATTGAAGTATAATTTCACCCAGGGGATAGACAGACTTTTCCAGTTATCCCATACAAGCCGTGAGCATATCAGCCGCTCCTTTAAAAAGTATCTGGCCATGACGCCAACAGAATACATTAAACAATTGAGGCTGAATTATGCTGCAAACCAATTGGCTAATACCAACAGGAAGGTTGTGGATATATGCTTTGATTCAGGCTTCGGCAATATGAGTTATTTTTACAAGTGTTTTTTTGAATGTTATGGAAAGCAATACCGTTTTACCAATTAAATATGAGGTAGGTTACCAGCTGTCGGGAGAAGATTTTTCCTATACAAAAATGATATCTGAGTTTCTGGGACGAATTGACACAGTATATTTTCCATGGACAGATATGCCGTCGGGCAGAGCATCTCTCTCAAACAGGCGGGGCTATGTGGAATGGGAGGCACAGTTCAGACTGGAACGCGATCTGGTATGGCTGAAGAAGCATGGCATCCGGCTGAACCTTCTATTCAACGGCAATTGCTATGGAGCCAATTCCGTCAGCAAATATCTGAGAAATAATATTTGCTCCATTATCGAGCATCTTGGCAATGTGGGCATTGCCCCGGAAATTGTCACCACCTGCTCTCCTGTAATTGGTGAAATGGTCAAGAAAGCCTTCCCGGAGATACTGGTGAGGGCATCGGTCAACATGCGCATCGGTACGGTCAAGGGAATGCAGTATCTGGAGCACATTTTTGACGAATATAACATGCAGCGGGAATACAACCGTGATCTGGAGCGCATAGAAGAATTACATACATGGGCGGTCAATAACGGCAAAGGGCTATTCATGCTGGCTAACTCCGGCTGCCTTGGCTTTTGTTCCGCCCAGACCTTCCATGACAATCTGGTTTCACATGAAGTAGAAATCGCAGAGACAGACAACGTTAAAGATTGGGCCCATCCCAATTGCCGCCGCTATCTGGAAAAACGCGAGCACTGGCAGTCCATTCTGCAGAGCTCCTGGGTTCGCCCTGAAGATATTAAATATTATGCCCGGTATTTTCCGGTTATAAAGCTTGCAACAAGAATGCATGAAAATCCATGGCTTGTTATCCGCTCCTATGTGAATGAGGATTTCATAGGTTCTGTTGCCGACTTGCTGGAACCGGGCTTCTCAAAGGAATTGACGCCATATATATTGAATAACAAGGGCTTCCCCACCGAATGGTTCCATACTACCTCAACCTGCGATAAGCGCTGCCACCAGTG
>Ga0366771_1072_pt2 | contig 14802 bp, 8 predicted proteins | sample BONcelN113001C10_FD_207080 | JGI IMG/M metagenome (GOLD analysis project Ga0366771, IMG submission 207080) | Enriched cells from coal bed in the Powder River Basin, Montana, United States - BONCAT cells N11 rep2 HSBNCT.N11.300.1.C10 ...
TTTCATAGCAAAATCCGTAAAGGATTTTTCTATTTTTACCAAGATGATCATAGTTCTTTTTGTTACTATTTTTATTCCGTTGTACACTTTCAATTTTTATGTGAATAATCTTGGAGCAAATAAAAACCGGCGGGAAATTTACCAATCAATTACCAATTCGCTTCATTCATACAACAGCCTGTATGAGGGTGAATTCCGCAAAATTCAGACAAGCATATTAAATGTTACATCTGAAATTGCATTATTATATATGGATAATCCGGTATTCCAATCGGATGAGCCTGAAATCATATTATCTTCTCCTGAAAAAACCAAGCTGATTACCAATATGAAAAAGCAATTAACGCAAATTCTTACATCAAGTCGCTTTGTCGAAAAAGCCCATCTATATTTGCCTAAATTAAAGGAGGTTATATCATATAATGAAACGGTATCCTTAAATTTTAATGAAGCCGAGTATACGGATTTGATGGAAAGGCAACCCTTCGGTACGGTATTTAACCGGGATGAATGCTTGTTTTTCAGTGCGCCATATACTTATCAGACAGATGATAATAAAGATGCCTTTGCTGTAAAGGTAGTAATAAGCATTGAAACAATTAGAAAGCAACTGGACAATATCAGCAGCTACAGCGATAGCGGTGTTATTTTATTCCATTTGGATCAAGGGTGGTATGTTTCAACGAAAGATAACCCTGAAATTATATCCTCACTATTGAATAGTTACTCCAGGAGCAAACCGGCTTTTTTGCCTGACCATACCCGTTGGGATAATTCCAATCCGAAGATCAATTATATCAATATTGATAATATATCCTATATAGCGACGTATGAATATTCTGATTTCCTGGATTCCGTGATGTTGTTCTATGCACGTAAGGATGATGTTTTTGTACCTTTGAAGACCTACCGGAATTTCTTCATAATTATGACGGTTTTATCTGTAATCGCTATCTTTTTATTCTCAACATGGTTATATAATATTATACATAAGCCCTTGAAGGAATTTGTTACTGCTTTCCGGAGAGTGGAAAAAGGTGAGCTTGGATTCGCTTTGGAATATGTTGGCAACAATGAGTTTGGCTATTTGTATGAAAGCTTCAATCATATGCTTTTGCGGCTGGATTCTTTAATTCAGGAGATCTCCGAGCAAAAAGTCATAAGTCAGCGCTCTGAGTTAAAACGGCTTCAATCCCAGATAAATCCGCACTTGTTGTATAATAGCTTCTTTATATTGTCGAGACTTATTCATTCTAAAAATATTGACAAGGCTTCACAATTTGCGAAATATCTGGGACAGTATTTTCAGTTTGTAACCAGGGATGCCGAAGATGAAATCACTCTGGAAACTGAAGTCAGATATGCACGTAATTATACGGATATACAAACGATATGCCATCCCAACCGTATTCAATTAGATTTTGCAGAATTGCCAGAGAAATATGCAAAAATAATTGTCCCGAGGCTTATACTTCAACCTGTCATAGAAAACAGCTATAAGTATGCCTTTGAAAATAAACTGTCAGGTGCGAAATTAGTTATATCTTTTAAGGAAGCAAATGAGGGTCTGGTAACAATATTCACAATTAGTGTCGAGGATAATGGAGATGATCTTGGTGACGATAAAATCTATGAATTGCAGAAAATGTTGAAATCTAATACTTCCAATATGAATGGAGCCACGGGTCTTTTTAATGTTTTCAGGCGTATACGGCTTATCCATGGAGCGAAATGTGTATTTAATATTTCGCGCAGTCCTTTGGGAGGCCTAAAGGTTGAAATATGCTTATGCATTGAGAATGAGGAACTGAAGTAGCAATTATTTTTACGGAAATGGCGGTGAAGAAAGATGCAGCGTCTATTGATAGTAGATGATATGCCTCTGGTTGCGGATGGGCTTGTCGATATGTTTTCCGAGCATAGCGAGCTTGATTTGGAAATATACCACTCATACTCGGCTTTGGAAGCATTGGACACTTTACGGAAACTTAAAATCGATGTAGTCCTGACTGATATAAAAATGCCTGGAATGTCAGGACTGGAGCTGCTACAGGAAATTCACAAACAGTGGCCGCGGTGTAAAGTGATTTTTTTAACCAGCTATAATGACTTCAACTATGCAAAAGAAGCCATAAGCTCCGGCGGGTTTGATTATATATTAAAAACGGAGGATGAGGATTGTATAATAGATACTGTAAGCAAGGCATTGAATTCCATCCGGAGTGAATTGGAAGCGGATGCCTGGATTAATAAGGCAAGGGATCAATACATTCAGGCAAAACCAATTCTGCAAAAGCAGTATTTCCTTGAAATGCTGGAAGGACGTTGTTCGTCTGCAGACCGGAGAAATGAGAAATTTGAACAACTGGAGATTCCCTTATCGCCAAGCATACCCATATACCTGGTTTTAATGCGTTTGGACGGAGTCAAGGAGAAAATAAGCTACTCAGGATTGGTAAGGCGCTTATACTCTGTTCAGAATATAATGAGCGATTACCTGAATTGCCGTGTCAAGACATACCCGATCCATTACAACCGTTCAGAACATATTTGGCTTCTGCAGCCTGAGAAAATAAAATCATATAATGAAGAGGCATGGAGGAATATTTTTAACTTTATATATGGGAATATGGAAACAGTACAAAATTTGTGTTCATCTCTTTTGAAGTTGAAGGTTTCTCTGGTTGTCAGCAGTGAGCCGGTGATATGGGATGAGCTGGCGGATAGATTCCTCCGGATGGAATCATTACTTAACAATGGAATAGGATTTAATTCCGAAGTATTGACGACGGATGCAGAATTACAGAAAAACAGTAATGAAGAGCGTTTTTATTCCAACGAATCCAGGATGAGGCCAAAAGGTATTAATACAAGCCGTTTGAACAATCTGGCGGAATCACTTAACAATGGACATGAAGATGATTTTAAGGAAATATACACCGAGCTTGTTAAGATGGCTAAGGAATTTGACGGTAATCTGGAAGCACGACTAGAAGTCTATCATTATTTGTCTTTTGCATTTTTATCCCATATAAACCGTCAGAATTTATTTGATGAGGTCAAGCTGAGAATTGATGTGAACAAGCTGGTCTGCTTTGATGATAAAATTTCCTGGGTTGAATACTTGCAGTATTTTAATGAGGTAGCCGATATTTTGTTCAAATACCGAATCATAGAATGTGAACAGGGAACCTCTAATCTTGTAATGAAAATTCAAAAATATATTACATATCATCTGCATGAGGACCTTACTTTAACCCGTCTGGGTGAACTTGTTTTTCTGAATCCTTCTTACCTGTCAAGGCTTTACAAACAATTGACCGGAACCGGATTGTGGGATTATGTTTGCGAGCAGCGCATCAATACAGCCAAACAGCTGTTGAAGGAAAGTAATCTGAAAATATATGAGATTGCTGCTTCAGTAGGATACAATTCAGGGATTGCCTTTGACCGCTTTTTCAAGAAAGCAACCGGCATAACTCCAAATGAATACAGAGAAGATGCTTGCGGCAGTTGAAGCTTAATGACGCCTGTTAGTAACTTATTGACGCAAAAGTGCAATAAAAAACAAGAGAATAATCTAACCGAGCGGCAATAAGTACCATCGTTGGATTATGGGCGGCAGCCCATTTTAGTATACCTATGTTTACATGTGGTGCTTTGATTTATATTTTATTAGTTTCAGGATTAAGATATAAAACTGGTACAGGATTGTAATTCATTGTAAAGAATAGTTTATATAGTTTGTATAAATTTTAGGATATACTGTAAGTATAATTTCTCAGGCTTTACACAGCATTTTTGACTTTGGGCTTTCAGAAGTAGGCAATACGTCTCCGCCAGGCAGCTTCTGGGCGAATGAAATATAGAAAGCTGTTAAAGAAATTAATTTACAAGCGAGGAGCATGGTCTCAATTCTTGACATGAAAAGCTTATATTCATCACTAACGAAAAAAGGAGGCTGATTTGTGTTGCCTATTAAAGCATCGATTCAGGCTTTATTGCTTGAGAAATGTACAAAAAGATAGGAGAATATTGTATGAATAATGAAAACATGCTTGTTGTAAGGCCTGATTTGATAGATGACGTACTCCTCAATCCAGGTATAGGCTTCATGACCTTTCAGAGATTCAACGGAGATGATTTAAACAAGGGTAAGACATGGACCGAGGGGTATCCAATAGAATACCAGGGGTACAAGGGCACCCTGGAAAATATGAATCATCCCTCCACTACAATGGCTTATTTCAGGATATACTGGCGCTTTTTGGAGCCTGAACAGGGAGAGTACAGATGGGATTTGATTGACAGGGCTCTGGAAACAGCCAGGCTGAGGGGGCAAACGCTGATGCTCCGTGTAGCTCCATACGGAATAGAAGGCGACAGGGATGATGTCCCCGTCTGGTACCGCAATATGGTGGGCGCCGGAAGAAATTGGCTCAGTAGGAATTGGAAAATAAATCATGAAGATTATCGCTATGCAGAGTATTACTGCAGATTGATCAGAGCACTGGGAGAACGCTACGACGGTCATCCCGGTCTGGAAAGCGTTGATCTTTCAATCGTTGGCCCATGGGGTGAGGGGGAAGGCTCGGAGCTCCTTTCGGAAAAGAATATGGAGACTCTTGTAAATGCCTATACCGATTCCTTTAAAAATAGTTTCCTTTGCATGTTGCTGACTGACGAAAAGACAAACAAATACGGCCTTACAAAGGTCAACGCAGGTTATCGTGCTGATTGCCTCGGGGACATGGGGGATGCCTGGAGGCATATGCTTGACATATACCCGAGACGGATAATAGCTTCAGGTATGAAGGATGCATGGATTAAAGCTCCCATTACCTTTGAGGTATGCTGGGTGGTACAGCACTGGAAGGATATGGGCTGGAACATTGACTACATTATTGACCAGTCGCTTAAATGGCATATCTCGTCCTTTAATGGGAAATCCTCACCAATTCCTGCAGAATGGGAGCCAAACATTAACCGGTGGCTCAAAAAAATGGGCTACAGGCTTGCCCTCAGGAGATTCGAGTATCCTGTCTCGGTAAGGCCTGGTGAGAAGTTGGACTTTTTTTCCTGGTGGGAAAATTCGGGTGTAGCACCGTGTTACAGGAAATATCCGCTGGCGCTTCGTATAAGAAATGATAAATCGTCCATCAATCTAAACACTAATGCCGATATACGGAAGTGGCTGCCGGGTGACAGTCTTTACGACAGCGGAGTGATTATTCCGGAGAATGCCGCCGGGGGCACTTATGAATTGCAAATAGGCTTACTGGGCATGTACTCAAAGGAGCCGGCAGTAAAGCTTGCTATGAGTGGTCTGCAGCTGGATGGCTGGTATTCTCTCGGTAATATCGAAATCGTATGTTGAATAAAAAAGTTTTTTGCCTGATTTAAATATTAAAAAATGATAGGAAATCAGCTTTTTCGGGTTGATGATTAAAATAGAAAAGTAGTTATATAGGTATATTTGGTCTTAACAGCCTGTTGCAGCTTTTACTAACCATCGGGAGCGGAATTGCATCTCCGCCGGCGGGCTTCCGATAGGAAGTAGAGCAAAAGACAAGAGTTAAAGATAAAATGTAGTTTTCGAGCATTTAAGAATGCACCTTGAAAAGAGAGCCGATAGTCAGAGGGGATTTATTGCAGGAAGGTGAATAGACGACCCGGTAAAGGAGCTAAGCCTGACATCTGCCTCATGGCAGGCTTAGGTTGCGAGTCAGCGAGATATGGGAGGTTATGCCGCCTGAGATTATTGTGGAAGAAACAAGCCGTAATAGGTTGTAAAAAAGGACGCAGCTTATTAAGGTTACCTTTTTACCAATGCTTCAAGGCAAAATGCGCTGAATCTATGAGAGGTCTCTTTTAAAGGTGAAAATCTATGATTGACTGAGAAAACTCAAGTAAATGAAAGATTATAGAGGGAGGTATTACTATGTTTAAAAAGAATAGGTTTAAAAAGATGTTTGTGTTTGCTATTGTATTCGCATTGCTGTTAACATCATTATTACCCGGTATGGTTTCAGGAGATGAGTTAAATCCGGTCTCCTATTTTACCGACTTTGGGTGTGATTCGGGTAACCGGAATTTCCGCTATGACTTTGGAATTAACGTGCCGGTTGGCACATCTATTCCTTCTCCTCCTTCCTCAGGTTATACTATGGATTTCACAGTGTCTGATGTGGTGATGGATCCAAACCTTTACAACTGGATGGGTGGCGTACAAGGATCAAGCCAGGGCGCTCTACCCTTTTCAATATCAAATGATTTGAATTATGTCTGGGTACCCCGTTTTTATGATCCGGTTGCTGAATTGGGATACCGTGAATCCCAGGATCATTGGTCCACCATTCCCAAAACCGAATTCAGGATGTCTACCGAGGATAAAAGCACGCAGCTTTTTATAAAAGCGGACGGCCTCATAGATACAGTTACTATGCAACCGCTTACTACACTCTATTTTACAATGCGTTATTTTGACAATGTCGCAGAACCTTTTCAGATCAGGATTGGAAATACAGGCAGCAAGGTCACTAGTATGCATGACAGAACTGCCGCTACCAGCCAGATTGGATTGTTTAGTGAAAACCTCAACGATTTGACATGGCGTACCGTACAATTGGCAATCCAGCCAAATCAAGCCAAGGCATTTTCCTATAATGGACAGCCTGTTTTTCAGTTTATCATTACTGGTACGGGTACTGGCAATCACGTCAATGTTATGGGAAATATAGGCTGGGATATGGTCAAGCTTTCCGACACCAATGCTATGACTGAATTCCCGGCGGATGCTCCTGTTATCAGTGATCCGGTTACAAGCCTCAAACCATCCGCACCCCAAGGCTTTGTCGATAACGAAGGGCAACCGTTTTTCCCGATCATGGCCAACCTGAACGCAGATTTACGAACCGGAAGCTGGACAACCCCCATGGTAAAAAGCGGTAATGAAAAAAGCACATGGGAAAAACTACGCGATGCAGGTTTTAATACAGTATCGTATTGGAATTATAATGCACTTCTTTGGAATAACGCTGCATGGAATACGGATGATACATACACAAGGTATGGGAAAACATGGACAGACCATTTGGATAATATAAATACAAATGTGGATAATGGTGGGCCAGGCCTTTGGGCTGTGCTTGATCATTGTGATCAATTGGGATTAAAAGTGATTCCTGACGTTACAGAAAAATTCCGGAACCTGAATGTGGAATATGGAAGGGAAGGCTATCGTACAAGCCCTAAGGCGCTGGAGAAGATTACTGAGTATTTATCCAATGACCGTGTAAAAAATTCACCTGCCTTGTTTGCGGTTGAACCTTTTGACGAATATGCCCATGATAGTTATCTGACAGGGTTCTTTTCTGTCCCTGAGGCAGTCCAGATACGTAATGCCATACTGGGAGCTTTGCCAAATGTATATGTCGGGGCATGTCATATGCTGTATGAAACAACTCCAACCTCAAAAATATGGGGATTAAAGGCTTTTGATTATGAAGGCCCGGATTTCTATGCTCTCGATGATGGGTATACCAGTTCAACAGATGAACAGAATTTTTCAATGTTAGTTAATAGAATTCAGGAGACAAGAGACGCAGGGCTTCTGAACCTGCCTGTTCTGCGTTGGGCTACTACGGAAAGACCTCAGCTCAACCCCCGTGGAAACGATATGTCTTCTCAGATATATCTGGCACTTACTTGTGAGGTGGACGGTCTGAACCTTTTTAGATATGTTGATCCGGACTATGATGATTTCATTGATGCAAACAAAACAGAGAAAACAGCCATCTGGAAGCGTACCACTGAGGTTTTGGCCGAGGTTAACGCACTGACGGGGGACAGCCCGGATGCAATACTGCACAAGCAGGAGGGTCTTAACATTACCGGGCACAGCAGTGTTACAGGGGGGGTGGCCGGCGACGAGGTTCATTACATTTACAAGGGTAAAATATCCAATGACAACAGGTATCTGATCTGTACGCGTTTGCAGAACAAGCGTCCTACGGACACGGTATATGATCCTGTCACAGGGGATTATACATACTCGGGAACACCGAAGGTTTTCACCCATATGGTGGATGACATGAAGGCAGAAGATACTATCATCGAGGTTATGTTTGAAAACAGGACAATTACACCGGAGCCATACGGGGAAAACGGCCTGCAGTTCACTGACGATTATGAGTCTAGGGGACGGCATGTTTACAAGCTTATCCCAAAGACACAGGGCAGCGGCGAGCCAGCAGCAACCCTAACAGGACCCGATACAGTCAGTGGGCAGTTTACACTGGCCTACGGTCTGGAGGGGGCAGAAGAAATCACGGCAAAGGAACTTACTGTCAGCTATGACAAAGACCTGTTCGAATATGTAAGCGCGGCGCCGGCATCAGCTGGAATAACAATTGTAGATATGCCTGTCCACGACGAGGATGCAGGGACGTTAAGATTTTTCCTTGCAAGTATGGGAGCAGAAAACGCAGTTAACGGGAATGCCGATATTTTAAATCTTGTTTTCAATACTAAAGCAGGCGGCACGGGCACTATAGGCGTAAATAACATAAGCCTGGCTAACGGTGAAGGAGAAGTCCTGTCTGCAGAAGGAGCGGTCAAAACTCTTACCGTATCGGAAGACATTGGATTGGAGATAGCAATCCAGGAGGCCCAGTCGATTTACAATACGGCAGTGGAAGGAATCCAGACAGGCCAATATCCTGCAGGGACAAGACAGGAATTATATAATGCCATTACCGCAGCAATCCTGGTAAGAGATGATGAAAATGCAATTCCGGTCCAAATCCAACAGGCTATTGCAGAGCTGGACGAGGCGATGGACAGGTTCCTGAGTCTGATCATCACAGCTGCAACGGGAGATATAAACAATTCCGGAGGAATCGAACTGGGAGACCTCGGAGTAATAGCCGCCAACTATGGCAAGGCAGCGGGTGATCCAGGGTGGGATGCAGTCAGCTATGCGGATATCAATGGCGATGGAGAGATTGGACTATACGAATTGGCGTTTATTGTTAAAAGGATTCTACTAAATTAACAAGATGTAATAACAGGTGATAACCGGAGGGCAGCTATGCTGTTCTCCGGTTGTTATGGATGAATCAAAAAGGAGAGCCTGAATGAAGATAAGAATAGTAATCTGTTATTTTATAGCAGCAATCATCACTGTCGGTTTTTTACCTTTTACAAGCGTGTCTTTTGCAGCTGCTTCCTGTTTCTTCGTTATAAATACGGATCCGGAGGGGGTAAAGGGAGAAAGCTTTGAGGTAACGGTTACGGGGAAAGATGTCAGGAATCTGTCAGCCTATGATCTCTGCCTGTCCTTTGACAGCGGGCTGCTTGAATTTAAAAGCGCTGTATCGGCTATTGAGGGTTATACAGTGCTGGTACCGGTCAAAGGTAATGAAGTCAGGCTGGCAGTTGCGAAATTCGGAGGTGCGCCGGCTGAAAACGGGGATATAAAGCTCTGTACTTTTACATTCAGAGTCAAGGCTGCAGGGAGGGCTGATATAACTCTTAAGTCCGTCAAGGTGATGGATGAAATCCTGGCATCAAGTAATTATACTTCAGGAAGTAAAGTATCGGTTTCTATTGTTGCCGATACCTCAGATCCGGATTCTGACGATCTTAAGATAATTATTCCAGATTCCCCTGCACCAGGTAGCCCTGCGCTTACCTTTACCGATGTAGCAGAGAATGCCTGGTATGCAAAAGCAGTCGGATTTATGGCTGAAAGGGGAATTATACAGGGTGTGGGAAACGGTAGATTTGCGCCCGAGCTTAATGTAATCCGCGCCGACTTTCTGATCATGGTGATGCGGTTCTATGGCATAAGCCCCGAAACTAATATTGCAGATAACTTTGCCGATGCAGGGAATAAGCATTACACCCAGTATCTGGCGGCAGCAAAACAACTCGGTCTTGTAACAGGCGTTGGTAATAACCGGTTTGCGCCGGAAGAAAGCATCAGCCGGCAGGATATGTTTGTCATCCTGTACCGGGTGTTAAAAAAGCTGGAAAAGCTGCCGCAAGGTACAAGCGGCAAGACTCTTGAATCCTTCAGGGATGCAGGCGATATTGCCGTCTATGCAAGAGAGGCCATGAAGCTGTTCGTGGAAACCGGAACTGTCCGGGGAGACGGTGCCAATCTTGCTCCCAGGGCAACATCCACAAGGGCGCAAGCTGCCCAGGTATTATTCAATATGCTTTCTAATTAAGCTTTCTGTTGACGGGCACAGGTTAAGTCCATTTTATAAACAGTTGTTTACATAGCACATTTAGGTTTATTTAGAAACAATCATTTGAGGCTCAAGTAGATATATAAACGTAATGTATTGTAAAAAACAGTTTATATAAATAGTGTTTACCATTAGTTACAATAGAAACATAATATTTTTATGAAAGGTAGGTTATACTGTATGAAACGAATCTTATCATTGCTGGTTTACGGGTTGCTGGTTTTTTTAATGCTAACGGCTTGCACCAAATCCGGTACCGGAGAAACCAGTGCGGAGAACCAAACAGTATCTGGAGGAACAGAAAAAAAAGAACAAACAGAAAGTGTCAAGAAGGATCCGGTTAAATTAACCATGATGGTTCAAAACCATCCGGCATTTCCTTTAAAGGAGGAATGGCTCATATGGAAGCTTCATGAAGAAAATGCAAATGTGGATCTGAAAGTATCAACATATCAGGGCAATTGGTGGGAAGCTATACCCCTGGTTGTTGCGTCGGGAGATATGCCGGATTTAATGTGGATGCCAAGCGGTTCTTCCATAACATATGGTGGACAGGGCGCATTGGTTGATTTCTTGGAACACCTGAATAAAATGCCCAATATGAAAGCATTTATGGATAAGTATCCTGAGGAAGTTGCCCCACTGCTTTCTGTAGATGGGAAAATGTATATGCATCCTTCCCATGGCTCTTATGGGCAATATTCAAGCATGTATCTTTATCGGAAAGACATTTTTGACAAACATCAGTTGATACTTCCCAATACATATGAAGAATTATATGCAACAATGAAAAAGCTAAAAGAATTATATCCGGAAAGTAATCCTTTTTATTTCCCGGGTCTGGATGAATTTGGCCGCTTGGGACTTAGTCTAGGAATTCATTATGATTTCTTTTATGATCCGGATTCCAAAACGGTAAAATATGGACCTTCAGAGAGCAATTATAAATATTTACTGGACTTTGTGGCAAATGCATATAAAGATAGATTGATTCCTATGGAATTTGGTAATCTCAACTTTCAGAAATTACAGGAAATGCTAACCAATAACAAAACATTTATTTATTATGGCTGGGAGTCAGAAACTGGGATTGACGAACTTACCCCGGTTATGCGTGAATCCAATCCTGAATTTACATTAGCTTTTATGCCGCCGGTGGCAGGTCCGGATGGTAAAAGATATAATGCAAGGCAGTCTTTAGTTGGTGAAGGGCTTACTGCTGCGACAACATCAAAAAATATAGAAGCTGCCCTTGCTTATATAGACTATCTGTTTACAGAAAAGGCAAAAGAAGCAGTTAGCTGGGGTCAGGAAGGAGTTACCTTTAAAGTTGCAGATGGCAAAAAGCAGTATCTTCCCGCAGTCTTGAGCCAGGCGAATGCCTCAATAAATTTTGGCCTTAGAACGTCAGGCAATATGGCGTGGGTTGATGAAGAGTCATTACAAGCGCTCAAGTCGGAACAGGCAAGAGCTGCATATGAAGAAGGACTTAATTATTTGGCTCCAATGTCCCAATTACCTCCCTTGACCAAAGATGAAAATGACAATATATCTCTAAAACGGTCAGCAGTTAAGAAATATAGTGCACAAGAAATAAGCAAGTTTGTTTTAGGGGAGAAAAATTTGCGAGAGTGGGATGCTTATATAGCGGAGCTTAAAAAACTTGGATTGGATGAAATTCTGAAGAAATACAATGATGCTGAAGCACGTAGACAGCAACAGATCGCAAATAAGTAGCATTATGCTTAAGTAAAATCCTGTAATTAATCAGCAGCGAAAGCTGCTGATTAATTATAATTATATTGTATAGGAGATGTTGTATCAGTGAGAGAATTGGCGTTGTCTAAGGGAGGAATCCTAAAAAGGATTTATGAGAGCAGATATCTTTTAATATTGATTATGCCTGCATTAATATATTATATAATATTCCAGTATGCACCTATGTTTGGCCTTGTGGTCGCATTCCAGGATTATGAGGTATTCAAAGGCATAATGGGAAGTGAATGGGTAGGGTTCAAATACTTCAGGTATTTTTTATTTGAGAACACCGACTTTTTTCCTTTATTAAGAAACACATTTCTACTTGGTTTCTATTCCATCATTTTTTCATTCCCGGCACCGATTATATTAGCGCTGCTGTTAAATGAAATAAGGAATTCAAAATTTAAGAGAATCGTACAAACAGTAAGCTATTTGCCTCATTTTATTTCCAATGTCATCTTGGCCAGCATGATTTTGATGTTCCTTTCTCCTGACGGCGGCATGATTAATGCTTTTTTGAATCAAACGTTTGGTATTGAACCAATATATTTTATGGCTAAGGCGAATCTTTTCAGACCTATATATATTTTATCAGGAATATGGCAAGGTGTAGGATGGGGATCTATTATTTATCTTGCGACAATATCTGGAATAGATCAGAATCAGTATGAGGCCGCAGCTCTAGATGGCGCCGGGCGATGGAGGCAAATGCGGCATGTAACAATACCGGGAATAGTACCAATGATAGTAATTATGTTAATTTTAAGCATAGGAAGGCTTTTATCAACAAGCTTTGAAAAGGTGGTATTGTTGTATAATCCGCTCACCTACAGCACTGCTGACGTCTTTTCCACCTACACCTACCGTATGGGAATACTTGGTGGTGAATTCAGTTATACAACTGCAGTGGGTATATTTAATGGAATTGTTAGCTTCTTACTTATTATAATAGCTAACAGTATTGCACGAAGAGTCCGTCAAGTCAGCTTATGGTAATATTTTGACCAATCGCTAAGAAGTGTATAACTCTGACAAACGGCAGAAAATAGGGTTTAAATACCTGCAGGGTTTGCTAAAATATCGAAACGGGAGAAAAAATATGCATAAAAAAAAAGCTAGTGCTTTTGATATTATTAATATATTTATAATGATCATATTGATATTTGTAATGTTCTATCCATTTTTATATATGATCAATGTATCTTTAAGCAGTAAATTATTTGTTATGAAAAATTCCGTTACATTCTGGCCAAGGGGTTTTACTTTGGAATGGTACAAAATGGTGTTTGGCGATTCAAGAATAGGTATAGGATATAAGAATACAATCATATATACCATACTCGGTATGTGCATTTCTCTGCTTGCAACTTCCGCTGCGGCTTTTGCACTGTCAAGACCCAAATTGATATTTAGAAAAGCTATCGCTCTGGCAATGGTGTTTACAATTTTATTTGGCGGAGGAATGATACCATCTTTTCTAGTGGTGAAATGGATGGGTATGTATAACACAATCTGGGGGTTTATACTGCCGGGTATAATCAGTACATATTATATACTGATATTCCGCACACATTTTGAAGGATTGCCTGAGGATCTGTTTGATTCCGGAAGGATTGACGGAATGGAGGAGATCGGCTTGTTTTTTTGTATCGCAGTACCTCTTTCAAAGGCTATTTATGCAGCCATCGGGCTTTTCGTTTGTGTAGAAATATGGAACAACTACCAGAATGCTATAATTTATTTGCGTGATCCGGAATTATTTCCTTTGCAGGTAGTAATGAGGGATCTTATTATTGCCGGATCAACCGCCGGTTCGATAGCGGCGGATGCATCCACGCGATCTGTTAGCCAAGGAAGGGAATCAGTTGTCACATCCCTTAAATATGCAACGATTATGGTCAGCACGTTACCAATTTTATGCACATACCCGTTTCTACAGAAATATTTTGTAAAAGGTGTGATGATCGGTGCGATAAAAGCGTAATTCATACTGAAAATGATATAAGTAAAATAGATACCAGGGATAGAGCAGAATCAGTAATTTGAGGTAATAATTGCTGACAAGGGGGATTTTTGTGAATAATAGGATAAGGTTCGGTATTATCGGTGCGGGAGTTATTTTTGATTGTCATGCCGGCGCCATTAAGGGCAATGAAAGAGCAGAGCTTGTTGCAGTATGTGATATTATCGAAGACAAGGCGCAAAAAGCAAATATAAAATATGATGCAGGATCTTTTTATACGGATTACAGAGATATGCTTAAAAACAAGGAGATCGATGCAATATGCATATGCACACCAAGCGGAAGTCATTCGAAGATAGCTGTGGACGCAGCAAAAGCAGGAAAACATGTGCTTTGTGAAAAACCTTTGGATATAACCGTTGACAGTATGAATAACATGATTAAGGAATGCAGGGACAACGGTGTAAAACTGGGATGCATATTACAGAGAAGAACCATGCAGGAAGCTATTCTGGCAAGGAGAGCCATACAGGAGGGAAAGATAGGCAGGCTCGTTCTTGCTGATACATATCTAAAATACTACAGGAGCCAGGAATACTATGATTCAGCCGGATGGAGAGGGACATGGGAGCTCGATGGCGGAGGAGCGCTGATGAACCAGGGAGTGCACGGAATAGATCTGATACAGTGGATGGCAGGGGATGTAGAGAGTGTGTTCGCTCACGCGGGAGCGCTTGCAAGGAGTATTGAGGTCGAGGATACAGCGGTAATCATTTTGAAGTATAAAAATGGAGCATATGGTGTTATAGAAGGGACAACCTC
>Ga0366771_1073_pt1 | contig 14782 bp, 13 predicted proteins | sample BONcelN113001C10_FD_207080 | JGI IMG/M metagenome (GOLD analysis project Ga0366771, IMG submission 207080) | Enriched cells from coal bed in the Powder River Basin, Montana, United States - BONCAT cells N11 rep2 HSBNCT.N11.300.1.C10 ...
AATATCATTATCTGAAAAAAGCATGATAATATTGTTGTTCAAATCGTAAAAAATCATGGGAGAGATATCTTCGGTTATAGCCGCGCTGCAAATATTAAAAACAGCGTTACCGGCAAGGTTGTTCTTTTGAAGGCTCAATGCATCTAAAGTATTTATGGTAACTACCATAAAATCACCTGACTTTAAGTCAATACCTATTAGTGAAGCCCTTTCATGAAGTTCCCGAATAGAAATATTATTTGAAACCCATCTATATAGCAGGTTTTGTTTAAATACATCTTTGCTTTTAATTTCATAAATTTCCTTATAATTCTCACTTTCTATTTTCTTAATAGTATTCAGGAGAGTTAAGGAAAGCTCCTCTTTATTTACAGGTTTTAGTAGATAATTTTCAACGCCGAGTTTTATTGCCCCTTTTACATAACTAAAGTCATCATATCCACTTAATACGATTACCTTGATATTCAAATTCTTCTGTCTAATGAACTCGATCAACTCAAGACCATCCATTTCAGGCATTTTAATATCCGTCAGCAGTATATCTATCTTCTTGACGGATATTATCTCCCGGGCTTTTATCCCGTTTGCAGCAAGACCTTCTATTTCAAGTCCATACTCTTCCCATTCTATAATACTCTCCAGCCCGTGTAGAATAAAAGGCTCGTCATCTACGATCAATACATTGTACATATGTCTACGCCTTCTTTATAAATTAAAATATTTAGAGTATAAACATCTGCAATATTTCACAAAGTTGTTATCTATAAGAAACTTTGGTACATTCTTAGCACAATGGCATGTATCAATCTTCCGAAAGCTTATACCGGAAACCTTCCATACATTATTATAACATTTATTAGTGATACAACAAATATAATATTTTTCCTATTTTTGCTTCAGCCGCTCCGCCAGCATGGTGTTTCTCTTTTGAGTCTTGTTATTGCTGACAGCGATTCCTATGGCTTTTTTGGAGCCTACCAGCACCAAAACCTTCTTCGCCCTGGTGACACAGGTATACAGAAGATTCCTCTGAAGCATCATGTAGTGCTGCATGGTAAAGGGTGCTACCACTATTTTATATTCACTTCCCTGGCTCTTGTGAACCGTAGTGGCATAGGCAAGAACTACTTCGTCCAGCTCTGTCGCGTCGTATTCCACATCATTACCGTCAAACCTGATGACCAGAGTCCTGTCCTCCGTATCGATGCTCACGATGCTGCCAATATCTCCATTGAAAACACTCTTGTCATAATTGTTTTTTATCTGCATGACTTTATCATTAAGTCTATACTGGGTGCCGCCATATTTTACAAATACCACGCCAGGGTTAAGGGTTTCCTGCAAAACAGTGTTCAAATTATGTGCTCCGGCCTCTCCCCTTTGCATTGGACACAGAACCTGTATGTCGTATATGGGACTGACCTTGTAATGCTTCGGCAGCCTTTTTGCACATAGATCCTTAATAGTCTCCACCACTTTCACAGGTTCCTCTTCTTCTATAAAAAAGAAATCACTGTTCCGGCCTCCATTGAGGCCGGGATATTCGCCTCTGTTAATTTTGTGCGCATTTGTAATAATGGCACTGCCCTGAGCCTGGCGGAAAATCCTGGTGAGCTTTATGACATTTACAGTTTCCGATTCAATAATATCCTTCAGCACATTGCCTGCCCCAACAGAGGGCAGCTGGTCAACGTCACCCACAAGGATAACAATGGTATTATCCGAAACCGCTTTAAGCAGGTTATACATAAGAATAATATCAGCCATGGAAGTCTCGTCGATAATAAGCACATCACATTCCAATTGGCTGTCCTCATTCTTTTTGTATCCTTCCGGGGGCTTGAATTCCAGCAGCCGGTGAATGGTTTTTGCTTCCATGCCGGTAGTTTCAGACATCCTTTTAGCCGCCCGGCCTGTAGGCGCAGCCAGCAATACCCTGGCCCCAAGCTTTTCAAATACCTTGATTACAGCAAGAGTGGTCGTAGTTTTCCCTGTGCCCGGCCCTCCTGTCAGTACCATAAACTTTGACCCTGCAGCCGTTTTTATTGCATCAACCTGTATTTCGTCATATTTTATTCCACATTCATTTTCAAGCTTCTCGATAATGCTCCCGGAAAAAGCAGACTGGAACATACACTGCCCAGACAATATAGCTCGTATTCTTTTTGCGGTGCCGATTTCGCTATAATAAAACGGAGGAAGGAAAATAGCATTATCGGTATCCGGAATTATTGATTTTTCTTCAATCATCTTATCAATTGTAGAATCCAAAAGACCGGGATCCAGTTCCAGAATTTTCTGTGCTTCAGTGATAAGCTGTTCCCTTTGGGCATAGCAGTGTCCGTCATTGGAAAGCTCATTGAGCACATAGATGATGCCTGACCTGCATCTTTCATATGAATTCTTGTCAAACCCAAGCTGTTGAGCGATCTTGTCGGCGGTTCTGAAGCCTATACCCCAAATGTCGTCAGCCAGCTTGTACGGATTGGTTTTTACAGTATTGATGCTTTCATTGCCATACGTCTTGAATATTTTAACTGCATAGGCTGTGGATACTCCATTGCTTTGCAGAAACAGCATGACATTCTTGATTTCCTTCTGCTCCTGCCAGGCCTTTTTAATCATGGAGACCCTTTTGGAGCCAATGCCATTCACGTCGATAAGCCTATCGGGCTCTTCTTCTATAACTCTTATGGTATCTTCCCTGAAGCAGTTAACTATTCTTCTTGCGTTTACCGGTCCTATACCTTTGATAAGTCAGCTGCCAAGATACTTTTCGATCCCTGCGACAGTTGCCGGCACTGTCTCCCGGTAATCAACAGCACTGAACTGCTTCCCAAATTTACTGTCAAATTTCCACTCACCCTTCAGCTTTACAACAGCCCCTACATTGACAGCGGCAAGGCTGCCGACAACTGTAACAAGGTCGGAAAAGCCTCTTGATTTGATCTTTATAACGCTAAAGCCGTTCTCTTCGTTATTAAATGTGATTCTTTCAACAATGCCGGACAGGTATTCCATTTACTTTAGACCTCAGTATTATCAGGTTTTTACAATATTATACCATAAGTGATATTATTCACGCCAGCTGATAGCAGTCGGACAGCTTCAGGCATAACAATAATCCCACTAAAACCCTCCAGTAATACTCCAGGGTTATACTTCTATTGTATAATCTTTTTATGTTTGAGATTATGGGAGGATATTATGGGTGATTTTATTGAAATTCAAGGTGCAAGAGAAAATAATCTTAAAAACCTGTCGTTGAAAATACCTAAAAACAAGCTGATAGTGCTGACCGGGATATCTGGCTCGGGGAAGTCCACACTGGCCTTCGACACTCTTCAGAAGGAATGCCAGCGCCAGTATATGGCGTCACTGGGCATGGTGACTGATTTTCTGAGCAAGCCCCGGGTTGATTCCATAAAAGGTCTGTCGCCCTCCATCAGTGTGGATCAAAATCTGACTAACAGGAATCCCCGTTCAACAGTAGGTACCGTTACTGAGGTATTCACCTATCTGAGGCTTCTTTATGCCAAGCTGGGAGGAAGACCCTGCCCGGGATGCGGCACTAATATAAAACCCTCATTCGAAAATGACAATATATTTGCCGGTGACCTCTGGGATAATGAAGACGTTGCTTCTTCGGATGCTGCTATGATGGAAGGATCACTCACAGAAAGCAGACAGATTGTCTGTCCTGCCTGCAAGACTGTATTATCAGAGCTTACCATGGCGGACTTCTCCTTCAACAAGCCTGACGGAGCGTGTCCTGCCTGTACCGGACTCGGTGTTGTGAGCAAACCCGATGTCTCAGTCATACTTGAAGAGGATAAAAGTATTCCAGATGGCGGAGTTACCTGTTGGGACAATTCGCTGACAAACTATTATACAAATGCAATGATTGCAGCGGGTAAATATTATGGGTTCAATTTCAACCCGGATACACCTGTCGGTAAATTTGACAGGATACAGCGGGACTATCTGCTTTATGGTGTGAACAGCGATGAATTCAAGCAGCATTTCCCTGACAAAAAGCCACCTTCCAACGCACTAAGCGGTAGATTTGAGGGCATTATAACCGCAATGCTGAGAAAATATGCGGATCACGAAGTTGACGATCATGCAAGGGAAAAACTCGAGAAATACTTGGTCAGGCATACCTGCCCCGACTGCAACGGCGCCAGACTAAAGGCAGAGAGCAGGATGATCACCGTCGCCGGCGAGGCCATAACCCAGCTTTCCAGGAAATCTCTTGATGAGCTGGATAGCTGGATAAAACAGCTTCCTCAATATACCACAAATCAGGGAATGATTATTCTGCAGCCTGTATTAAATGATTTGGCAGATAGAATCAAGCGGCTTGTGGATGTTGGTCTTGGATATCTTTCGATGGAGAGGCCCGCCATGTCCCTGTCAGGCGGCGAGGCGCAGCGGCTCAGATTGGCGTCGCTGCTGGGCTCAGGACTCACAGGTGTTCTTTATGTACTGGATGAGCCCACTACCGGCCTGCATCCGCGTGATACAGACAGGCTTATCAGGGTTCTCAAACAACTGCGGGATCTGGGCAATACCGTACTGGTAATAGAGCATGACATAGAAATGATGCGGGCTGCTGACTGCATTATAGATATAGGCCCCGGTGCCGGCCGTGACGGAGGTACACTGGTTGCAGCCGGTACACCCTCAGAGATTGGTGCCTGCAATGAATCCATCACCGGCAGGTACCTCTCAGGTACTGAAAGCATAGATATTCCTGAAAACCGCAGAAAACCGGAAATGAAATTGACTATTGAAGGAGCCAGAGAGCACAACCTCAGAAATATTACGGTGGATATCCCCCTTGGAATGCTGGTTTCAGTTACGGGAGTATCTGGCTCGGGTAAGTCCACATTGTTATTTGATATACTTGACAAGGCGGCAAGGCAGCGGTATTACGGTGCCGGAGAAATGCCCGGAAGGCATGATGGGATAAAGGGCTGGGAGTATCTGGACAAGGTGATCACTATTGACCAGACTCCAATAGGCAGGATTCCCAGATCCAACGCCGCTACCTATACAGACACCTTCACCGCTATCCGAAATGTCTTCACCGAATTGCCTGAAGCAAAAAAACAACGGCTCCTGCCAAGGCACTTTTCCTTTAATGTACCCGGCGGACGGTGTGAAAAATGCCAGGGAGCCGGCGTACTCTCCATTAAGATGCATTTCCTTCCTGAAGTTCAGGTCATGTGTCCCGCTTGCAGGGGAGCCCGGTTCAAGCGTGAGATACTTGAAGTGAAATATGGCGGAAGCAGTATTTCAGAAGTATTGAATATGGCAATACAGGATGCTGCAGTTCTTTTCAAACATGTCGGACCGGTGGCAGACAAGCTGGATCTGTTAAATGAAGTGGGACTTGGATATCTTAAGCTGGGACAGCCCGCTACCACGCTTTCAGGAGGTGAAGCACAGAGAATTAAGCTTTCAAAGGAATTGTCCAGAAAGGGCAAGGGACATACCCTCTATCTTCTGGACGAGCCTACTGTCGGGCTCCACCCCCATGACGCCAAAAAGCTGATATCAGTACTGCAGCGCCTGGTAGACGCAGGAAATACAGTGGTTGTCATAGAACACAACCTCGATGTCATCAAAACATCAGACTGGGTCATCGATTTCGGACCCGAGGGCGGCAGGAATGGCGGAGAAATACTAGCCTGCGGCACACCCGAGCAGGTTGTTGCAGCCAGGAATTCACACACAGGCAGATACCTGGGAAAGGTTTTCAGTTGATTGAGGAATCTATATGGAAAATTTAGCTAAAGTATAAGTTTACAATTAATGTATATGGTAGTATGATGATAAACACAATTTAAATAATGCAGCTTTCTCAGTATAATATTCATAGGAAAAGCGAGAATGCAGCGTTCCTCTCACAAATGACAATCATGTAAAAATTTGTCATTCCTAGGAGTGGCTGCATAGGAATCTACATGGTGGGAAAGTTGTGCCAAATAAGCATGTGAATAAAAGGAACTTACTATGAAATACATGAAAACATCCGATATCGCAAAAGCAGCCGGCATTCATCCCAATACAGTCCGCCTGTATGAGGAATGGGGTTTGTTGCCTCCGGTACCAAGAAGCCCGGCAGGCTATAGACTTTTTACACAGGAGCATCTAGACCAGGTAAGGCTTGTTCGGCTGATCTTCAAATGTACCATGCTTGGCAGGGACATAAAGCAGAACGCCTATAATGTCATATACGCCTGTGCCGGAGCTCGTTATAAAGAGGCCCTGGATGCTGCGGAAAATATGGAGGCTTTGATTGAAACCGAATGCCGTCAGGCAGAGAGGGCGGAAAAATTTCTGGAGCAGTGGGCTTCGAACACATCGGAAGCATCCTCACTTACTGACGAAGAGGCAGTGTCTACCATATGTGCGGCAAAGCTTTTGGATATCACTGTTGATATGCTAAGAGACTGGGAAAGGAACAGCCTGATCCATATACCCCGCAACCCAGCAAACGGTTACCGGATGTATGGCCCCAAAGAGATAAACAAACTTAGGGTAATACGTGTTCTGAGGCGCTCGCGATACAGCAACATGGCAATACTCAGAGTCATGCAAAAGCTTGATTCCGGCATAACGGCAGGTTTGCGGGAAACCCTTGACTCACCGGAATTTGATGAAGAAAGAGGCTATCTCTGTTTTACCGACAGCCTGCTTACAACGCTGGATACTGCAAAAAAAGCAGTGACAGAGATTATACAGGCAATCAGGGGGAATCAGGGGGACGGTTCTGGGAATCAGGGGGACGGTTCTGGGAATCAGGTGGGAATCAGGGGGACGGTTCTGGGAATCAGGTGGGAATCAAAAGAACCGTCCCCCTGATTCCCACCCCAAAACCCTCCACTAACCCACCATACCTATACCTCCATGCTATCATTACTCATACAATGAATTGATTTAAAAAGGAGGGTTTTCATGGGTTATTCAATTTCAGTTGATTCAATTAAAAAAGTGTACCGTATATCCCAGCGTGATGCCGGTCTGCTGCCTGCCGTTAAAAGTCTTTTCAGACCTGCATACAGTGAAGTGACGGCGGTGGATGGTATCAGCTTCAACTTGAAGCAGGGAGAAATGGTCGGTTTCATAGGACCAAACGGTGCAGGAAAAACCACAACGCTTAAAATGCTGTCCGGACTGCTGCATCCTACATCAGGAAAGATAAAGGCAGCGGATTTTGTGCCTTGGGATAGAAAAGCTGCCTATCTTAAAAAGATCGGTTTTTTAATGGGTAATAAGAGCCAGCTTACCTGGGACAATACCATTGGGGATTCCTTCTTCATACTTAAGGAAATATACGGGGTTTCCAGCAATGACTTCAAAAACAGAATGAATGAACTAGTTGAGCTTTTGGAGCTTGACGATCTTTTAAAAAAGCTGGCGCGTACACTCTCTCTTGGCGAACGTGCAAGATGTGAGCTGGCCTCCGTGCTGATACACAGCCCGGAAATACTTTATCTGGATGAACCTACACTTGGACTGGATGTATCCATGCAGCTCAAATTAAGAGGCTTTTTGAAGGAATATAACCGTAAATACGGTACAACAGTCCTTCTAACAAGCCATTATATGTCTGATATTGTATCTCTTTGCCCCAGGGTAATCCTTATAAATAAGGGAAGGCTGTCTTATGACGGAGATCTGGCAGGGCTTGCAGAAAAGGTTGCGCCTTTCAAATTGCTGAAATTCCGGCTGCCGGACGGAGAGGTATTAACAGAAAATTCACTTTTTGAACAATACAAAGTGAAAGCAGAGCTTGTTGATGCCGTAAATCAGGAGAGGACATTAAGAGTAAGTAAGGAATACCTTTTACCACTGACGGCCTTCCTGCTTGGAAAATGGTCACTTTCAGACCTTTCCATAGAAGATCCGCCTATAGAAGCACTAATAGATAAGGTATACAGGGAAGGAATCCCGCTATGATTAGTCATAAAAGAGTCAGCTCATAGCAGAAAGGAGCATGGTATGAATTTTCGCGGAGGAATAGCTCTAATAAGAAAATCACTTTTCAGCTTTATGGCCTCAAGAGGCTTCTTCTGGACCCTTTCAATCAGCTGGATGATGGGGCCGCTGGTTTTTATGTTTGTCTGGCTTGCAGCAGCAGGCAACGGAAGTATCGGAGGCTACAACAAGTCTGATTTCACTTCCTATTATTTAATACTGATACTTGTAAATCAGCTGACATACCCAACCAGTCACTGGGTCATTGGAGAGAATATACAGTTAGGTACGCTGTCGACCTGGCTTATGAGGCCGTTACCAGTGATTTACGAGGCAGTTGCATCGGATATGGCTCTAAAAATCGTTTGCATGCCGCTTGTCCTGGCACTGGTTGTTTTACTCGGTATTGTATTGGGCTTTGGTACGGTTTTGTCATGGACAGCCACAGCTTTATTTGTCCCGGCACTGCTGATGGCATGCATGCTTAGATTTCTTTTATCTTATACAATTGCACTATTTGCCTTTTGGACACAGAAAATTGATTCTCTTTTAAATGTCAATGATACGCTCGTTTTCCTGCTTGCCGGTCAGGTTGCTCCAACATTGCTGCTGCCGGGAATCCTCAGGAATACATCCATGTGTCTTCCATTCAGGTATATGCTTGGATTTCCGGTGGAATTACTGACAGGAAAACTCGCTGTACAGGATGTGGTTACCGGATTGGTTATACAGGCCATATGGGTTTTTGTGGCTTTCATACTGCAAAAGGTGGTCTTAAGTCATGGAATAAAAAAATATACGGCAATAGGAGGGTAACGATTTGAGATATTTGCATTTGCTGGTTATATTTATTAGAGCCTCATTCCAAAGGGAAGCGGCCTTTCGCTTCAATTTTGCCATCAATTTCCTCAATACGGTATTAAACCTGGTTGGAAGTATTGGAGGCCTTGCTGTTGTATTCCATAACAAGGATTCGCTAAACGGATGGGGCTACAGTGAGGCTATGGCACTTCTGGGTGTTTATCTTCTGATGCTGGGACTAAAAGGTCTGGTCATAGGCCCAAGCCTTGATTCACTAAGCGGTCTTTCGGGTGAACTGTGGACCGGATTATTTGATTTTACTCTACTGAAGCCCATACCTGTGCAGTATCATGTAAGCTTCAGGAAATGGTCGCTTTGGTCTGTTGTTGATATTACCATAGCAGCGGCAATAATTATATTGGCAGTATTTAAACACAATTCGCTTCCTTCAGATATCACGTACGGTACATATATTTTATTTCCGTTATCCATACTGATATCACTGCTGTTCATCTATTCCGTGCTGCTGATCTTGGCTTCTGCTGCTTTTTGGTATCTTGGGACGCCCCTTATGTGGATATTTGACAGCCTCATTCAGACGGGACGTTTTCCTGTAGGAATCTATCCTGGCTTTTTCAGGATACTGCTGACCTGGTTCATTCCTGTCGGGTTCATAATAACTGTACCCGCACAGGTGCTTTCCGGCAGGACAGATACCGCATTATTGGCAGGAGGCGCACTATTATCTGCAGTATTGTTTACAGCAGCGACTATGTTTTTCAGACAAAGTATCAGAAAATACTCAAGCGCATCAAGCTGATGGGGGAATCAAGGGGACGGGAATCAAGGGGACGGTTCTTTTGATTCCTTGCAGGAATCAAAAGAACCGTCCCCTTGATTCCCTTGATCCCCCTGATTCCCAACCTTGATTCCCACCGCTGTGGGTAAAATGCTGTGGATTATGTGGATAACCATGTGTATAAGCCAGTTTTTAACGTGTTTTACTTGTTGATAACTCATTTCAGGCTGTCCCAAATATTTTATTTTTCAGCCTGCAGCCTGTGGGAGTGGAAGCAAGCCCTCCTTCTGATGTCTCTTTGAGAGTTGAAGACATAAGCGCTCCTATTGATTTCATGGCAAGAATAACTTCATCCACAGGTATGACGCTTTCTATTTCTGCCAGTGCCATATTTGCCGCAACTATTGCATTTACAGCGCCTGAAGCATTTCTTTTTATACATGGGACCTCTACCAGCCCGGCTACAGGATCACAGGTTAACCCCAGGACATTTTTAAGTGCAAATGCACATGCATTTCCTACCATGCCTGGATTTCCTCCCATAGTCTCAACCAAAGCGCCTGCCGCCATTGCGGAAGCACTGCCGCATTCGGCCTGGCAGCCTCCTTCCGCTCCGGAAATGCTTGCGTTCCTGGCAATAACCATACCTATACCGGCAGCAGTGAATAATCCCATGACTATCTTTTCTTCAGGTATTGCCTGCTCTTCCATCACTGTTAAAAGGGCGGCTGGAATAATGCCGCAGGAACCTGCCGTAGGTGCAGCCACGATTCTACCCATGCCTGCATTTACCTCAGCCGTACTGAGAGCCTTTATCATAACCTTTGCAATAGTACTGCCGCCTATGGTTTTCCCATTGTCAAAAGCCTTGCTGAGCCTAAAGGCGTCTCCTCCGCTCAGCCCGCTTGCTGACAGCGATATTCTCTGAGCTCCTTCTCTGGCTGCCTCCTGCATTATCTTCAGCTTATATGCCATCTCATCAAAAAGCTCTTTTTCAGACCGCCCGTTTGCTTCAGACTGATCCTCCAGAACCAATGCGGATATTTTCCTGCCTGTCAGCTGCGCTTTATCAATTAATTCCTGTATGGATACATAGTCAATCATTTGCTTCACACCTTCATAATATTTTTACATGATACAATGGGCTGCGAAATGTTCAATCCGGTTCAATAAAGGTTACACGAAATATGTCCGGAATTATTTCCAGATTTTTAATCAGATCTCCGGTTATTGTCTCATCGGTCTCAATAATCATAATTGCCTGTCCGCCCCGCTTGCTCCGATATACTTTCATTTCTGCTATATTAACTCGATTATTACCGATTACTCCCGTAACGGAAGCAATAACCCCCGGTGTATCCCTGTGAGGTATTACCAGCGTATAATTCTGGCAATTGAACAGGACCTCCATATTGTCAATTTGCTTGATGAGTATATTCCCACCGCCAATTGAAGAACCCAGGACGGCAAGTTTTTTCCCCAATGAGCCTGTCAACTCAATAACAACCGAATTGGGATGGACATCTGTCAATTCAACGGTCTCAAAGCTGAAATTCAGCTTTTCGCGGACAGCTATTTCCAGGCTGTCCCTTATCCTGACATCATCAGGCAGCATACCCATCAAACCTGCAATAATGGCCTTGTCGGTGCCATGTCCCTTATATGTACGGGCAAATGAGCCATGAAGCTTGACTACAGCTTTTTCCGGCTTTTCACCAAACAATTTCCACGCCACTCTGCCTATTTTAAGCGCTCCTGCTGTGTGAGAGCTGGACGGACCAATCATTACAGGCCCGATTATGTCGAAAATGTTCATAGGCTGCTGCTCCTTATATATATATGGCCTTTACATAATATTTTAACAAAAATGGTTACATAAAAGTAGATATCCACATTAATTTTCATCCCATAAGTGCATAATAGCATTGCATAGGATACTGCGCAAGAGATTGTAAAGAATATTAATACTGTGTTGACAGATTGCGCCGTTAAGATATAATTGTAATAAATGGAAGACAAGTATTTTTCGTGGATGGATAAGAGATATGCTTATAGATAAAAGAGGAAAATTGTTTGGGAAAGTCAATGTTGCAGATATAATTATTATCCTTTTGGTTTTCGTAATGGTTTGTATCGTCTTCATGTTTTTTACAAACAGAAATGTTCAGTCTGAGGCATCCGATACAATTCGGGTAACGTTCAATGTAGACGATATCCCCGATATATTTTCAAATTCCATTCAGAAGGGCATTCCTGTCAGGGTTCAAAAAAGCAGCCTGGCATTCGGAAAGGTGATGGATGCTTCTATCAGTGATATGCTTTTTTATGGAGTGAACTCCAGGGGTGAATGGATTGCATCGCCAAAGCCCAACTACAAATCTGCTTCCTTTGTAGTCGAGGGAAGCGGAAAATATTCCGATGGACAGGCTTTATTAGGTGAAGCAGAGCTGTATCCGGGCAGGTATATTGCAGTGGTTCTTGGCATGACAACCTTTTGGGCAAAGGTAGTAGATATTGAGATAGTAAGCTGACAGGGTCGAGGGTTGTCACCAAATACTTTTGAGGAGTCGGAACATGTTGTTTAACAGTAAAAGCAAGTTATTTAAAAGGTTTAATACCGCCGATATAATTATTATAATTATTGCCGTGGCAATTGTCTTTGGTCTTGTTTACAGGTTTGACAGAGAAAGATCAAATTCCCTGCTTAAATCCCCGGACAATATTAAAATTTCCTTTTACATTGAAAGCCTTAAGGGCGCCAGCCTGTTTCAAAAGGGCGATACTGTCAGGGATAAGGATACCAATGCAGTTTTTGGAGAAATACATGATGTCATTTTGGATAAATCAATAGATTATGGAGTCAATTCCGAAGGAGTGTGTATTGTATCCTCGAAGCCCCTTTACAATTCTGTAACCATAGTTGTGGAGGGAAAAGGCAATTACTCGGATACAGGGGCTTTTTTCAACAATTCGGCGTACTACCTGAATAACAATATAACTAGCTTAGCAGTAGGACATATGCCTCCGCTTACTGCAAGAATAATTAAAATCGAAAAACTGTAAGGAGAAAATTTTTGCATACAATTCTTTCCGACAGCTGGTTTTTTAAAACCATACTAAAACTGTACAACATATTGAGAAGCAGCTGGAACAAAAGCTTTTTTATGTATATTGCAGGTAGTATTGTTCAGATTATAAGAGCATCAATAAACTCCAGTGCTATCATACATATTATTAAAAAGGAAAGCAGCATATCCATTGCCTGGGAAAATTGCCTCATAAGAAGCATTATTGTATGGCTGCTGATGCTGCCTGAAAAGATATTCAAGCGGCTTTACCAAAAGATTGAAGGCCATTTCAGCAGCAGTATTGCATACAAGGTATTAGTTGTTATACTGAATAAAATCCATATATTAATCGCAGTCATGCTTTTTATTTCACTAGTTTCACCTTTTGAATGGAATAACCTTTATGCTTCCATTATGCTGACTATACTTGCATTTCTGCTGTTTCTCAGACCTGCAGTTACAGGGGAGGCCGGTGTTAACAGAAAAATCATCAGTTTTTATTCTGCGGTTTTTGCGATAGCTATTTTAGCCGCCCAGGTTTTTTCCACATCCCCGGGCGACAGCCTGAGATTTTTTGCATTCTATGCCAATTGCTTTATGATAGTACTGCTCATAGGGTCAATTAGAACTAAAGCACACTTGAAGAGTGTAATCGAAATCGTACTTATAGGAATAACCATTACCGGTTTACTGGGCATATGGGTAGCTATAACAGGGGTTCCCGTTAACCCATCACATACAGACCTTTCTGCAAACCCGGATATGCCGGGTAGAACTTACTCAACTATAAAAAACACCAACGATTATGCAGAGTCCCTGATTATAATGCTCCCCTTCTATTTAGCCGTAGTGTTATATGCAAAATCCTTCATAAAAAAGCTTTTGTTCATAACCATGGCAGTGCCTGCATTCATTGCGCTGATATTGACTTATTCAAGGACCTCCTGGATCGGCTTTGCATTTGGGCTTCTTATATTCATATTCTTTGCCAACAGGAAACTGGTGCTTCCTTTAATAGCACTAGGCCTGCTCAGCATACCTCTATTGCCGCAAACCATAACAAACAGGGTTGCCACTATTGCAACAGGTGATACTTCCATAGACTTCAGATTTAAAATACTTAAAACTGTTATTCCAATAATAAAGGATAACTGGCTTTCGGGAATAGGGCTGGGCACTGATGTTTTCAAGGAGGTTGTAAAAAATTATCCCCTGTATACAGATGGTTCGATTCCGCCACACAGTCATAATATAATCCTCCATATATGGATGGAGAGCGGAATTGCCGGAGTACTTTCCTTTATCGGATGGATGGCGCACCTGTTTAAAACCGGGATAAACAACATACGGGATCAAAAAGATAAGGCAATAAAGTACATGATTATTGCTTCCATATCTTCAATATCCGGCGTTGTTGCTACAGGTATGGGTGAACACATCTGGCACGAGCACAGGGTTATGCTGCTCTTTTGGGCGGTAACGGGTATTCTTGCCGGCGCTGTGTTTCAGGAAAACCATATTGAACATTATTCATTGCAAACTGGACACTTCCATTCCTCATCACCGGGGCTTTGAGGGTGCTGGTTATTACTCAGCTTTTTGCTGTTTACAAAGTTATGATAGTTATAGCATTCCTTTTCAAAAGCTTCCTTGGGTGAGGAGGCGTAGCTGTATTTGAAGCTTAAACTCTTCGTTTCATATTTGGAGATTATGTTTTTAGTTACACTTAATTGCTTTTTTAGCCTGTCATTAACATCCGTATCAGAACGTCCAATATATGTCACATGGAAATTGTCGGAATTTTTATCCAGGAATCCAAGGGCATAGTTGCCGCTGCTGACTTTAGTTACGTTTATATCTATTGAGTCCTTGTTAAAATCATAAGGACCGGTCATATTTAATGAGCCCATATAACCACCTGTCTTTCATTATGATGAATATGTATAACAACATGTAAAGTATTCCCTGAATTATATAATAATATAATCGATACGAGCCGGGTCAGTGTTTAAAACTTCGCCGGCTCGCTATATATAAGGGAGGAACCCTGATATATTTATAATACCCAAAAATTCTTAAATAAGTATGAATATTTTGTTAATATTCAGTTTTATTAGCGGCATTG
>Ga0366771_1049_pt3 | contig 14775 bp, 15 predicted proteins | sample BONcelN113001C10_FD_207080 | JGI IMG/M metagenome (GOLD analysis project Ga0366771, IMG submission 207080) | Enriched cells from coal bed in the Powder River Basin, Montana, United States - BONCAT cells N11 rep2 HSBNCT.N11.300.1.C10 ...
CCATTACCTGCCCTGCTGCGTCTTCGGACAAGCCGATGATCGTCACCGGCAGGTTGGCTTCCGTCAACTGGTGCAGCAATGCATCCACCGCAAACCCGTGGCTCGCATCCAGCCGCAGTGGCTTGGTCTTGCCGACCAGCGTTTTGCCGATTTCATTTTCAAGCTCGGAGGCCAGGCTTTCCAGCGTCGGCGATAGCCGCGCACGCACCCGCCGGTCGGCCCAGATAAGTTTTTCGGCCAATGGGGTCAGGGTCGTGCCGCGCCCGCGATCGGTATTCAGCAAGGACGTGCCGAACAGTTTTTCCACATCACGCAGCAAGCCCCACGAGTAGCGGTAAGACAGGCCAACAAGCGTTGCCGCCTTCGAGATGGACCCCGCCTTCTGAATCGACATGAGCAAGCCAAGCAGAACGGCAGTATCGAGCGGCTCTTCCGCGTCGTGGGTGATTTCCCAATGCGGGTTGATGATGACTTTGAACATATGCCTATATAGCCTAAGGTCGCGAGGTCTTTTTGCGCATGCCGCACTTTATGCAAAAGATAGCCTATTGAGGCGTGCATTTTGCGGTGATAACGTGCAGCCACTGCAAAGGTTTTGGCGCAAACTATATGCTATTAAAAGCATATAGACAAGATTATTTTCAATGAGGAAGCAGTATGGTCACGTTTTATTTCACGGCGATGCGGCAAGCGGTATTGCCCCGGATGTCCCGGACAGGAGCCGCATGATATGGGCAACCAGCCTACATTCGATATGGGAACGGTAGAGTCAATCATCGCCCAGCGCAAGGGAATGCCGGGCGCGCTGTTGCCGATTTTGCACGACATCCAGAGCGCACTCGGCTACATCCCGCCGAGCGCCGTGCCAACGATCGCCGATGGCTTGAACGTGTCGCGCGCCGACGTGCATGGCGTGATCACGTATTACCACTTTTTCCGCCAGCATCCTGCCGGCCAGCACATCATACAGATCTGCCGCGCGGAGGCCTGCCAGGCACGCGGCTGCGAATCGCTGGCCGCACACGCAAAAGAGCTGCTCGGTTGCGACTTCCACGGCACCACCGACGACGGCAGATTCTCGCTCGAAACGGTGTATTGCCTCGGCCAATGCGCTAGCGGCCCAGCGATCCAGATCGATGACGATTTATATGCCCGCGTCTCCGAGGAAAAATTCAAGCGCCTGATCCAGGCCAAGCGAGGTGTGCAATGACGATCACGATCTTTGTTCCGCGCGATTCCACCGCGCTGGCGCTCGGCGCCAATGAAACCGCAGCCGCGATCGCAAAAGAAGCGCAGGCACGCGGCATCGATATCAAACTGGTGCGCAATGGCTCGCGCGGCATGTTCTGGCTGGAACCGCTGGTGGAGGTGGCAACCGAAGCGGGCCGCATCGGTTTCGGCCCGCTCGAGGAGCACGAGGTGGCGGGCCTGTTCGACGCCGGTTTCCATTGCGGCGGCAACCACCCCAAGGCGCTCGGCCCGGTGGAAGCAATTCCCTATTTGAAAAAACAGGAACGCCTGCAGTTTGCACGCGTGGGCATTACCGACCCCGTTTCGCTGGACGACTATCTTGCCCATGAAGGCTATGTCGGACTGAAAAACGCCCTCGCGATGGCGCCCTCGGCGATCGTGCGACAGGTCACCGATTCCGGCCTGCGCGGTCGCGGCGGTGCGGCCTTCCCGACCGGCATCAAGTGGAAGACCGTGCTCGGCGCAGAGGCCGACCAGAAGTACATTGCGTGCAACGCCGATGAAGGCGATTCGGGCACTTTCTCCGACCGCATGGTGATGGAAGACGATCCGTTCATGCTGATCGAAGGCATGACGATCGCCGGCATCGCGGTCGGCGCCACGCGTGGCTACATCTATGTGCGCTCCGAATATCCGCATTCGATCGCGGCGTTGAACGAGGCGATCGACAAGGCAAGCGCGGCCGGTTATCTCGGCGAGAACATCCTCGGCTCCGGCCATACGTTCCATCTCGAAGTACGCAAGGCAGCCGGTGCGTACGTATGCGGTGAGGAAACCGCCATGCTGGAAAGCATTGAAGGCAAGCGCGGCGTGGTGCGCGCCAAGCCGCCGCTGCCAGCCTTGCAGGGCCTGTTCGGCAAGCCGACCGTCATCAATAACGTGATTTCGCTGTCGGCCGTACCGCTGATCCTGGCGCGCGGTGCGGACTTCTACAAGAACTTCGGCATGGGCCGTTCGCGCGGCACCTTGCCGATGCAGCTGGCAGGCAATCTGAAATACGGCGGATTGGTTGAAAAGGCGTTCGGCGTGACCTTGCGCGAGCTGCTGTACGACTTCGGCGGCGGTTCCGAATCCGGCCGCCCGATTCGCGCGGTGCAGGTTGGCGGCCCGCTCGGCGCCTACATGCCGGAAGCGCTGTTCGACACGCCATTCGATTACGAAGCCTTCGCGGCAGCGGAATCGACCGTTGGCCACGGCGGGCTGGTCGCCTTTGACGACACCGTCGACATGGCGAAACAGGCACGCTATTCAATGCATTTCTGCAAGGCGGAATCCTGCGGCAAATGCACGCCGTGCCGCATTGGCTCGACGCGCGGCGTCGAAGTCATGGACAAGATCATCGCCAACCAGAACCGGCCGCAACAGATTCGTCTTCTGCGCGACCTGTGCGACGTGATGGTGACCGGATCGCTGTGCGCGATGGGCAGCATGACGCCCTTCCCTGTGCTGTCCGCGCTCAACCATTTCCCCGAAGATTTTGGCGATCAACCGATGGCCGACGCGGCCTGAACTGCAGCACAAGCTGAAAGGCTGGAGCAAAAAATGAACTTACTGAATGGTATCGATTACGGCACGCCGAAGCGCGAATCCGCCCATCTGGTCACTCTAGAAATCGACGGCAAGACCATCTGCGTGCCGCAGGGTACGTCCGTCCTGCGCGCCGCCGCAGAAGCCGGCATCAATGTGCCGAAACTATGCGCAACCGAGAGCCTCGAAGCGTTTGGCTCGTGCCGCCTGTGCCTGGTTGAGATCGAAGGCCGTCGCGGCTACCCTGCCTCCTGCACCACGCCAGCCGAAGCCGGCATGAAGATCAAGACGCAAACGCCAAAGCTGGCCGACATCCGGCGCGGCGTGATGGAGTTGTATATCTCCGATCACCCGCTCGACTGCCTGACTTGCCCGACCAACGGCAACTGCGAGCTGCAGGACATGGCCGGCGTGGTCGGCCTGCGCGACGTGCGCTATGGTTACGATGGCGAAAACCATCTGAAGATGGAAAAGGACGAATCGAATCCTTACTTCACCTACGATCCGTCGAAATGCATCGTCTGCAACCGCTGCGTGCGTGCCTGTGAAGAAACGCAGGGTACCTTCGCACTGACCATCGACAGCCGCGGCTTCGCTTCGCGCGTTTCGGCCAGCCAGAACGAAGACTTCATCGAGTCGGAATGCGTCTCCTGCGGCGCCTGCGTCGATGCATGCCCGACCGCGACGCTGACCGAAAAGACCGTCATCATGATGGGCCAGGCCGAGCACAGCAAGATCACGACCTGCGCGTATTGCGGTGTCGGCTGTTCGTTCAAGGCTGAGATGAAAGGCAACGAAGTCGTGCGCATGGTGCCCAACCCGGATGGCGGCGCAAACCACGGTCACGCCTGCGTCAAGGGGCGCTTCGCCTGGGGCTATGCCAGCCACAAGGATCGCATGCTGAAGCCGATGATCCGCCCGACGATTACCGATCCATGGCGTGAAGTATCGTGGGAAGAAGCGATCAACTACGCGGCGTCCGAAATCAAGCGCATCCAGGGCAAGTTCGGCCGTGCGTCGGTCGGCGGCCTGGTGTCGTCGCGCTGCACGAATGAGGAAGGCTACCTGGTGCAAAAACTGGTGCGCGCCGCCTTCGGCAACAACAACGTCGATACCTGCGCCCGCGTCTGCCATTCGCCGACAGGCTACGGCCTGAAAGTCACGTTGGGCGAATCCGCCGGCACGCAAACCTTCGATTCCGTGATGAAGTCGGATTGCCTGCTGATCATCGGTGCCAATCCGGCATCCGGCCACCCGGTGTTTGCTTCGATCATGAAGCGCCGCCTGCGCCAGGGTGCGAAGCTGATCGTGGTCGATCCGCGCACCACCGAAATGGTCAAGTCGCCGCACGTGCAGGCCGACCATCACCTGAAGCTCAAACCAGGCAGCAACGTCGCGATCATCAACGCGATGGCGCACGTCATCATCACCGAGAACCTGCACAAGCCGGACTTCATCAAGGAACGTTGCGAGGTTGATTCCTTTGAGGAATGGGCCGGGTTCGTGCCGCTGCCGGAAAATTCGCCCGAAGCGATGGCGGCATTTACTGGCGTTCCTGCCGCCGACGTGCGTGCAGCGGCGCGCATGTATGCGCAAGCAAAGAACGGCGCCATCTATTACGGCCTGGGTGTGACCGAGCATGCGCAAGGGTCGACGATGGTGATCGGTATCGCCAACCTGGCGATGGCGACCCCCGCATGAGCTGCCGGGCTATCGTCATGTGTCCGACACCACCGCGCGCGCCCAGTTTGAAGCGGCATGGAATGTCACGCTGGACGCCGAACCCGGCCTGCGCATTCCGAACATGTTCGATGCCGCCCTGGACGGCACCTTCAAGGGCTTGTACTGCGAAGGCGAGGACATCGTCCAGTCCGACCCGAACACGCAGCACGTCACGGCGGCGCTCGAAGCGATGGAATGCATCATCGTGCAGGATATATTCCTGAACGAGACAGCGAAGTATGCACACGTGTTCCTGCCCGGCTCGTCCTTCCTCGAAAAGGACGGCACCTTCACCAATGCGGAGCGCCGCATTTCACGCGTGCGCAAAGTCATGCCGCCGAAGTCGGGCTACGGCGACTGGGAAGTGACGCAGATGCTGTCGAACGCGCTCGGCTATCCCATGTATTACAAGCACCCGCGCGAAATCATGGACGAGATCGCGTCGCTGACGCCAACCTTTACAGGCGTCAGCTTCAAGCGCATCGACGAACTGGGCGGCAGCATCCAGTGGCCTTGCAACGAGCAAGCGCCGGAGGGCACGCCGACCATGCACATCGACGAATTCGTGCGCGGCAAAGGCCGCTTCATTAACACCAAGTACTACGGCAGCGGTGAGCGCACCAGCAAGGATTTCCCATTGATCCTGACGACCGGCCGCGTCCTGTCGCAGTACAACGTCGGCGCGCAAACCCGCCGCACCTTCAACAACATGTGGCATAGCGAGGATCGGCTGGAAATTCATCCGGACGACGCGGCGGAGCGGGGCATCAAGCAGGATGACTGGGTGGGCATCATGTCGCGTGCGGGCCAGACCGTGTTGCGCGCGGAGATAAGCGAACGCATCCAGCCGGGTGTGGTCTACACCACGTTCCACTTCCCCGAATCGGGCGCCAACGTAATCACCACGAGTTCGTCCGATTGGGCCACCAACTGTCCCGAGTACAAAGTGACCGCAGTACAGGTCACGCCGGTAACGCAACTGTCGGAATGGCAGCGTGCCTACAATCGCTTCAATGCCGAGCAAGAGCGCTTTGCCAGCACGAGGATGATTACGCGCAACGCCGAAGTGTCGGCAGCCAGGTAATCGGCATGCAGCGAAGACGAGGTAAGCGATGAATGCAGTCTCCAACGACGAACTGAATGCGCTGGTGCGCGTCGCCGTGGAAAAATGGGACGCAGACCAGCATCTCGTCTGCGAAGACGAAGTCGCGGAAGAGGTGCCGGTAGTGCTGGAGTACAACGGCATCTCCCACGCCGTGATGATGGCTTCCCCTTACGACCTGGAAGACTTCGCGCTCGGGTTCTCGCTTAGTGAAGGCATTCTGCAGCGCAAGTCCGAGCTGTATGAAATTGAAGTCGGGGCGGGCTGTGAGGGCGTCCAGGTGCAAATGCAGATTGCCACCGAGCGCTTTGTCGCGTTAAAAAACAAGCGGCGCAACCTGACCGGTCGCACCGGCTGCGGCCTGTGCGGCGCAGAAACGCTGGAACAGGCCGTACGCCGCCCGCAAGCGACGACCGGCATCACGCGCTTTTCCGCCACGCAGATCTACGCGGGCATGAAGATGATGAAATCGATGCAGCGCCTGCAACGGCACACAGGCGCCACGCACGCAGCCGCATGGATGTCGGCCGACGGCGTGGTGGTCATGGTTCGCGAAGACGTGGGTCGGCATAATGCGCTGGACAAGCTGATCGGGGCAATGGCGGAACGAGGCATCGACTTTTCGAGCGGCGCCGCGTTGATCACCAGCCGCGCCAGCTACGAGATGGTGCAGAAATCCGCTACCATGGGCATCGGCTTCCTCGCGGCCATTTCGGCCCCGACCAGCCTCGCAATTCAACTGGCGGAAGACGCCAATGTCACGCTCGTTGGCTTCGTCCGCGATCACACCCATGTCGTCTATTCTCACTCGCATCATCTGCTGCGAGACGGACCGAAATAACCAGATTTTGATTAGGAAATTGTAATGCGTGGCAATACCGTTGATACCCTTGTGACCATGGCGAACCAAATCGGCGATTTCTTCGAGCCCATGAAGGACCGCAGTAAGTCGCTCGAAGAAATTGCCGGACACCTGCGGCGCGCATGGGAACCGCGCATGCGCATCGCACTGATGGAGCATGTCGAACATCACCGCGGCGCCGGCTTGAAGGACATCGTGCTCGAGGCGGTGCGTACGCACAAGCTGATATAGGCACCGGCCGGCGCTGCATCATCCTCAGTGGGCTGCATCCATTACACCGAGGTGCAGTCTTTTTCTACTTTTGTATCCCTATGAAGGAAGCCTTATGTCGCATCGATCCCTGTCCAGAATCGCCGCTATCGCATTGGCGGCAGTGCTGTTTGCGCCAACCTGTTTCGCACAGCAGGTCATCAGAATGTCCACCACCACCAGCACCGATAACTCAGGCTTGTTGCCTTACTTGCTGCCTGCTTTTGAAGCCAAGACCAATTCCAAGGTCAACGTCATTGCAGTCGGAACAGGTAAAGCACTGGAACTGGCAAAGAATGGCGATGTTGATGTGACGCTCGTGCATGCGCGCGCGCTGGAAGACAAGTTCGTGGCGGAAGGCTACGGCGTGAATCGTCGTGACGTGATGTACAACGATTTCATTATTGTTGGTCCAGAAAACGATCCCGCAGGCATTAAGGGGAGTCACGATGTGTTCGCGGCGATGAAAAAGATCGCCGATACGAAGGCCAAGTTCATCTCGCGCGGCGATAACTCGGGCACCGATGTGATGGAAAAATCCTATTGGAAAGCCATCAACGTCAAGCCGGAAGGAAGCAACTATATCTCCGCTGGTCTGGGTATGGGCGAAGTGTTGACGATGGCCGGCGAGCTGCGAGGCTACACGCTGACGGACCGCGCGACGTACGGCGCATATCGCGCAAAAACCGGTTTGGGCATTATGGTTGAAGGAGATAAGAAGATGTTCAATCCGTACGGGATCATCGCTGTCAATCCGGCCAGGTACAAGGATGTGAACTACAAAGGGGCGATGCAGTTGATTGACTGGATCACTTCTCCCGAAGGCCAAGAGAAAATCGCTGAATACAAAATCAGCGGTGAACAAGTGTTCTTTCCTTCCGCTCACTGAGACGTTTCTCTCTACAACAAAAAAGCGCGGATCACCGCGCTTTTTTGTTTTGGGGCATAGGTGAACCTCAACGCGCAAACAGGCGTCAACGCGAAGCGAACCTCGCGTGGCCGATTGGCGATCTCTCGGGATGAAAGAAATTCGCTCGCGGGTGGCCGCCGAGGTAAAGGGTGTTCCTTGCGTGGCAAATGCCGAATAGATTGGTTAACCTGGACTGGCATTACCCTGCCGGCGCGTCATGCGAGCGCGGCTTCGCATACGCGATGCCTAGCCTGGTATACGCTGCCTTGCATGGAAACGATGGAGACAGATGACGGCGCTCCGCGCAGCGAACGGATCAGATAGATAACTTCGCTTGCGTTCAACCGTATCTCCTGTCAAAACGTTAATCACAGACGCATCACGTGCCGATAGCTCCTGTCGCACTAGCACCGGAATAAGATCAGTAATGTGCCTCGATGGCGATTTATATCGTTATCTTTATGTCAATAGCCAATAACAATAACACGATAATCCAACGCTAGATATAAATTTAATTACTATCTCGGATGGAAGGCATGTTATCCATGAATATTTCATTATGACGAATTCACCCATGAGCTTTCTTACTCTTGATCTCAACCTGTTACGCGTCTTCGATGCTGTGATGACCGAGCAGAACCTGACACGCGCCGCCAACTTGCTGGCAATGACGCAGCCGGCGGTATCGAACGCGTTGCGACGCCTTAGGGATGCGCTTGGCGATGAGTTGGTAATTCGTACCGCCCATGGCGTAAAACCCACATCCAGGGCGGAGGAACTGTGGCCGGTGGTGCGGCGAGCAATGGCAGACCTGGAAGCGGCGGTAACGCCTGATACTTTCGACGTCTCGCGTGCCAGCACCACGTTTCGCATGGCGATGGCGGATGCGACGGCGGCATTGTGGCTTCCCTTTCTTGTACGCTCGATCGAGCGTGAAGCACCCGGCCTGAACGTACGGATGGTCCCGCTCACGACGCGGGAACCGCGTCCGATGTTGCTGCGCGGTGACATTGATCTGGCGATTGGTTTTTTCCCCGGTGTTGTAGCGCAACTGGCGAGTGGTCAGAACACGGCCGTTTCGCAGATCCGTCATGAACGGCTATACACGGGAGAATACGTTTGCGTGATGCGCAAGGATCATCCCCTGGCAAATGAAGAACTGACGCTGGATAATTATTGCGAAGCGCATCATTTACTGGTCAGTTTCTCCGGACGCGCGAAAGGCTTGATGGACGAAGCCCTCACAGCCTTGGGACGCCAGCGACGCATCCTGCTGACCGTGAATCAATTCTTTACGGCAGGAAGGGTGGTGGCAAGTTCAGACCTCATCACGGTCCTACCGCGCCATCTGATTGCCTCTACGGGGATGACCGAGGCGCTGGTCGCTAAAAAGTTGCCGTTCGAATTGCCAGAGGTTCATGTTGATATGCTCTGGCACGAGCGCGATGCGCGCAATCCCGCCCACAAGTGGTTGAGGTCACAGCTGAGCGCAAGCACAGAAGAGGGCATTGGCTATATCACCAAGCAACCAAAGTAGTCCCGCATCGATGCTGCCCTGCCTGCAAGGCCCCGCGCCCTGTTTTATATAAACTGTTTAAACATATATCTAATAGTAATAGTTAACACCCCCCTTTTTTGTGGACAACTTTGTGGGTAACCGCGGTGGATGCCCATAATCGCTAGCGGCTATGCGGGTCTATATAAAGTGATTAAAGAACGCGCAAAAATAAACATGTGTAAAATCAAGCACTTGAAAATAAAGTCATTGCATTTTGCCGCCCGCCCTTGCCAGCCATCCGGGACGGGCAACGTTTCTTCGAGTGTGCATAAGATGCGTTCCGCATGCGACAAAAACGCCAATGCATCCTATCCGGATGGCAATCGTCCGCGCAGCCTGGCCTGTCAGTAAATACTGACGTACCCTAGCCTTGCCCACCTAGGCAAAAACCCTTGCTCAACTCGTGGACTGCCTCTACCAGAACCTCGACCGCAGCCGGCGGCGTGAATTGCGAAATCCCATGGCCCAGGTTGAACACGTGCCCCGAGCGCGCCGCGTGCGGCCCAAATGCGGCCAGCACACGTGCGACCTCCACACGGATACGGTCGGGCTGGGCGAACAACACATTGGGATCCAGATTCCCCTGGAACGCCACCCGGTCACTGACCGCGGCGCGCGCGGCCGCCAGATTGACCGTCCAGTCCAGCCCGACGGCATCTGCACCGCTGCTGGCAATCTGATCCAGCCAGAGCCCGCCGCCCTTGGTGAACACGATGGATGGGATCGCGACGCCATCCTTTTGCTTGTGTAGCCGACGCAGCACCTCTTCCATGTAATGCAGTGAAAATGCCTGGTAGGCGCCATCAGCCAGCGCTCCGCCCCACGTATCGAAAATCATCACCGCCTGCGCCCCTGCGTCAATCTGCGCATTAAGATAGTCGGCAACGGCAGTCGCGTTGGTCCGGAGAATGTAATGCATCAGGTCCGGCCGGTCATACAGCATCGTTTTAACGGTGCGGAAGTCGCCCGAGCCGCCGCCTTCCACCATGTAACAGGCCAGCGTCCAGGGGCTTCCGGAAAATCCGATCAGCGGTACGCGGCCGTTCAGCGCCTCGCGTATCTGCGTCACGGCATCGAACACGTATTGCAGCGAGCCCGCCGGTGGCACCTGCAACGCCAGGACCGCTTTCTCATCCCGCAGGGGCCGTTCGAACCGAGGGCCTTCGCCCTCATTGAAATACAGTCCCAACCCCATTGCATCGGGCACGGTCAGGATGTCGGAGAAAAGAATTGCCGCGTCCAGCGCATATCTGTCCAGCGGCTGCAAGGTCACTTCGGTCGCGTAATCCGGATTTTTGGCGAGTCCCAGAAAGGATCCGGCGCGTGACCGCGTTGCACGATACTCGGGCAGATAGCGGCCGGCCTGCCGCATGAGCCATACAGGCGTGTAATCGGTGGGTTGGCGCAGGAGTGCGCGCAGGAAAGTGTCGTTCTTGAGTGGTGCGAAGGATCTGGACATCAGGAAAGTGTTCAGGTGGATGACCCGCTATTATGGCCTAAAGCGCGCACCGCTCGCGACTATGCGGCCGGGCCGCACCTGTCACACCGCTCGCCGTGTGGCAAGTAATCCGCTCAATGTACCCCTTGTTCCACGTCATGAATTGCCGTTTCCACGGCGCGAAGCGCTGCCTGCACCTGGCCCGCTGCGTGGCGTTGCAGTGTTTTGGCCTCGGGGTTGTCTTCGTGTTGGGCAAGATCTGCCTGCGCTTTCTTCAGCAGCGCTTGCGCATGGTGCAGTCGGTCGGCATGGTCCAGTTGCGCATCTTCATGGGGCTTGTTGTACAGGCCCTTGTCGTCTGCGGCGGCAACGCGCTTGATCGCCTCTGCGGCATAACCGATCTCTGCAATCGCGGTGTCTTCCTGCTTGCCCACCGCGCCGCCGTCGTGCTTGTGTGCGAGATCGGCGCGTGCCTCACGTAAATCGCTCAAGGCGTGCAAGTAGGCTGGATGATTGCCTGGAATATCGGCATACGCGGCGCTAAACGGCAGCGTACTGACCAACAGCAGCAGGGGAACAGCTGATCTCATGGCGCGCGCCTGGCTAAGGCCCGGGTAAGACAACGCGGTACCGGACTTGTTCATCTTTCGACACCAGGACGAGCGCTTGCCGCGCGACGCCGCGGCCGCGGATTGTCCGTGGTCCCGTGTGAAAGGGATGGCCTCGCCTCGCATGCCGCGTCGCCTCCAAAGCGGATTCAGGACGGCGGCGTTCCAAAGGGGGGCTGCGCAAGAAGTGGGGGCTGCGCAAGATTCGGCCCGCTTGATCCCGCCGGGTCGGGCGAAAAAAAACCGGCGCACCGCGCCGGTTTTTTGCCACCCGTGAGGGACTCAGGCGGCCGCCTTCTGTTCCAGAACCTGCACGTTGCCGCTCGATCCATCGATGGCGATCTTGCGTGGTTTCAACGCTTCGGGGATCTCCCGGACGAGTTCGATGTTCAGCAATCCATTGTCGAGCCGCGCCCCCACGACACGAACGTGGTCGGCCAACTGGAACGTGTGCTCGAAATTACGCGATGCAATGCCACGGTGCAGAAAATTGCGCGTGTTCTCTTCGCGTTGCTTGCGGCCGGTGATTTTCAACGCGTCGCGTTCGGTTTCGATATCGATTTCCGAACGGTCGAAGCCGGCGACGGCCATTGTGATCTGGTATTTGTCATCACTGACCAGTTCGATGTTATACGGCGGATAGCTCGGTTGCGATTCGGCGCGTGCCGCCTCGTCGAATAGCTGTGCCAGGCGATCGAAGCCGATGGCAGAACGGTACAGCGGAGTAAAGTCAAAAGTACGCATGGCTATATCCTTTCAAAATACAAGCGATAAGGAAATCGCGGACCCCTATCGGGCGTCCGCTGCTTCCGATATAAGCATCGAGAAAAATATTTTCAAGATATTTTGCGGGGAATTTTTGCGGCCCTCTGCTGGCAGGATCGCCTCGACACGGCCCACTGGCTGGCTAAGGTCCACACGCAGCGTCATGGGATGAGCGCCGCGCTCTTCTTCAAGCTTCTTTGCCAAGGCACGCTGATGAGCAGACGATACAAATGGGAATAATTGCTATTTACATACAGTTCCATGCATAGAAAGTCATTCACCTGATGGGCAGTGCGCGCCACCAGTTCACGGCGCGCCCTACTGGTTGAAAACCCTGCATCAGCGGCACTGGATCAGTTCGGCACGGCATTTGCCCGGCATGTTTCTGTTTGCCATCACGGGCTCACGCTTAACCACGAGGTCCGGCGCAATAGCGTTTCGGCTAGCCCAACGTCAGTCAATCTGTAACTTTGCATAGTCCGGTTTGCCCGGCGGATAAGCCGGCCTCAGTTCGCGCAGCACGTCGTGGACGATGGAGGCAATCACGAGATTGCGATGCGTTTTCGAATCGGCCGGCACCACGTACCATGGCGCATAATCGGCATTGGTGTGATGGATTGCGTGCGCATACAGGCGCTGATAGTCCCGCCAGTAGGCACGCTCCTTCAGATCCTGCGGGTCAAATTTCCAGTGCTTGGCGGGATCGGCCAGTCGTTCCTGCAATCGTGTTTTCTGTTCGTCGCGCGAGATGTGAAGAAAGAACTTCAATATCGTGGTGCCGGTTTCGGTCAGCATTCTTTCGAAGTTCGCAATCTGCGCATAGCGGCGTTGGCATTCCTCGTCGTCGATCAGGCCATGCACACGCGTGACCAGAACGTCCTCGTAGTGGCTGCGATTAAAGATCACCACTTCGCCGAGCATCGGGACGTGTCGGTGCACGCGCCACAGATAGTCATGCGCGAGTTCGTCGGCGGTCGGCGCCTTGAACGAGACCGAACGGATGCCGAGCGGATCCACCTTGCCGAACACGCCCCGCACCGCGCCATCCTTGCCGGAGGTATCCATCCCCTGCAGCAAAATCAGCACCTTGTGCCTGCGTTCGGCATACAGGATTTCCTGCAATTCGGAAATGACTGCGGCCAGTTCCTCGACCTTTTGCTTGTCCACCGCCTTGTCGCCGCTCGACAGCGGCTCGGCTACCGCATCCTTGTCAACGACTTCGAGGCCCGGTTTCGCGCGAAATTTGTGGCACAGTGCATTCATCGGTGGCGATCCATCATGGTTGCGCATCGAGGCGCTGCTGGTCGCGCCAGCGTGCGTGTTCGATCTTGATACAGCGGTCCATCACCACGGCCAGCCCCGCGGCGCGCGCACGCTTGGCCGCAGTTTCGTTAGCCCCACCGAGTTGCATCCACAATCCACGCGTACCGATCGCAACTGCCTCTTCCGCCATCGGCGCCACTTCCTCGGCGCGACGAAACACATCCACCAGGTCGATCCGCGTTTGCTGTTCCGCAAGTGCCGCGGCCGCCAGCGTCAATGTCGAATACACGTGCTCGCCAAGAAGGCGGGTACCTGCGACTACAGGATTGACCGGGATGATGCGATAACCGTGCTGCTGCAAATACGCCGATACGTAATGACTGGCGCGTTCCGGATCGGGCGACAACCCGACCACGGCAATGACGCGCGACTCTTCCAGCATACGGTCGATGAGTTGTCTGTCCTGATAAGACGTCATATCCATTCCAAAAAAACAAAAAGGGCAGCCTGAGCTGCCCTTTATTGTATGCGTTGACCCCGGATCAGCGCTTTTGGCGATATTTCTGGATCGCCGCCAACTGCGCAATTGCGGCAGCCAATTCGGCCTGCGCCTGTGCGTAATCGATCTTGCCTTCCTTGTTGACCAGCGCTTCTTCCGCCAGCCGCTTTGCTTCCGCTGCCTTTGCCTCGTCCAGGTCCGCGCCGCGAATCGCGGTGTCGGCGAGGACGGTGACGGCATCCGGTTGCACTTCAAGAATGCCGCCGGCGACAAAAACGAACACGTCTTCGGCCAGTCCGCCCACCTTGATGCGAACTGCGCCCGGACGGATGCGAGTGATCAGCGGCGTGTGCCCCGGCAGGATACCGAGCTCGCCCGATTCACCCGGCAACGCGACGAATTCCGCCGCACCGGAGAAAATCTCTTCTTCGGCGGAGACCACGTCTACGCGCATTGTGTGTGCCATGTGAGAACCTTATTTCTTCGTTCAAAGATCGACAGGAGCGATGAAACCGGATGGCGCATGCTAGCCGCAGCGCAATCCGTCAAACAATCAGTTGGTTTTCTTCGCTTTTTCGATGGCTTCCTCGATAGTGCCCACCATGTAGAACGCTTGTTCCGGCAGGTGATCGAGTTCGCCGGACGCGATCATCTTGAAGCCCTTGATCGTATCTTTCAGCGAAACGTATTTGCCAGGGGCGCCGGTAAACACTTCGGCAACGTGGAATGGCTGCGACAGGAAACGCTGCATCTTGCGCGCACGCGCCACCAGCAACTTGTCTTCCGGTGCCAGTTCGTCCATACCCAGAATCGCGATGATGTCGCGCAATTCCTTGTAGCGCTGCAACGTGCCCTGCACTGCGCGTGCGGTGTCGTAGTGATCCTGACCAACGACTTGCGGATCCAGTTGACGCGAGGTTGAGTCGAGCGGATCGACAGCAGGGTAAATACCGAGCGAGGCGATGTCGCGCGACAGAACGACTGTGGAATCCAAGTGGGCAAAGGTGGTTGCTGGCGACGG
>Ga0366771_1074_pt1 | contig 14296 bp, 12 predicted proteins | sample BONcelN113001C10_FD_207080 | JGI IMG/M metagenome (GOLD analysis project Ga0366771, IMG submission 207080) | Enriched cells from coal bed in the Powder River Basin, Montana, United States - BONCAT cells N11 rep2 HSBNCT.N11.300.1.C10 ...
TGGATACGGTGATACGCCGTCGGGAGTGGTTATTGCCAAGCACCCACAAGATCTGCAGAGCATCGCCGACGAATTGCGCGCAACCGGTAATGGCGCAGTCGCACCAACGACTTGCTCGCGGCTTTATCACCGGATTAATTCGACCGAAGAGCGCCTCAATCAACACGCCGACACTGCTGAGCGGCTGATCGAGTGGTTTTTGAAACAGTCTTTCGTCACTGACGTCCTTTCGCCGACTTTGGAAACCTCACCTTATCACGGACGTTTCCAGCGCTATTTCGGCAAAGGAAATGGTCTTTTTAGCGTCGTTTTCCGTCCGGACCTGCCGGCAAAGCGCGTCGAGGCTTTTGTCGATGCACTAAACCTGTTCTGGGTTGCCGAAAGTTGGGGCGGCCATTTGTCGCTTGTATTGCCGGTGCATGCCAAGCGAGAAGTTACGCCCCTGCCGGATGGTTACATCTTGCGTTTTCACGCCGGACTCGAAGACTACCGGGATCTTTTGCGTGATCTTGACCAAGCGGCAGGATGTTTATAAGCAATTAAGCAGAAGAAGGCTGCCCCTTGCATCCGCTTATTCAGTCGGTACCACATGTCGCTTTTACAGTGGACAGTATTGACCGGGCAATTGAAGGAAAGAATTTTGTCGGGCAAATAGGCTTGCATTGGAGTGTCGTGAAGGGCACACGTATTTTGGAAGTCTGTTACATGCTAAAGTCGGAATACTGGCACAAAGGCTTTGCATTAGAAGGTTGCAAAGCGTTGATTTCCTATGTCTTTAGAGAGATGAAGGTAGATAAAGTGTATGCATGCATACGGTCCAATAACGTTGCTTCACTCAAAGTAGCTGAAAATGGGGAAATGAAATACGAAGATTCGTTTATCAAGTATTACAATGGCAAAAATATGGAGCATTTGCTTTATTCTAAAGCAAGAGAAAATTAGAATGTGTGATGAGACGAGGAGTTGCTATTTGCAATATAAGTGCAAATAGCAATTTTTTATTGCACAAGTGAATTTCCGGCCAACGGAGATAGATGCATATTCAGATATTTCCCCAACTTTTTTTGCAAAATTTTCAAATAGGTATTGACGCCTATTAAAAAGTATAAGATAATATAAATCAAATGATAATAATTATTGCTTAGTTTAATTTGTGCTTAAGCAATAATTATAAGCGAGAATTTATATTTGGAGGTATGTATTATGTCGTTAATTGGAACTGAAGTAAAACCGTTTAAGGCCCAGGCTTATCACAATGGAAAGTTCGTTGAAGTTACAGAAGCGAATTTCAAAGGAAAATGGAGCGTAGTATGCTTCTATCCGGCAGATTTTACGTTTGTATGCCCGACAGAGCTTGAGGATTTGCAAAATCAGTATGCTGCTTTGAAAGAACTGGGTGTGGAAGTATATTCTGTTTCCACAGATACTCATTTTACTCATAAAGCCTGGCATGATAGTTCGGAAACGATTAAAAAAATCACCTACATAATGATTGGTGATCCTTCGCATACGCTGTCAAGCAACTTTGAAGTACTGATTGAAGGGCAAGGCCTTGCTGACCGCGGGACATTTATTATTGATCCCGATGGCATCGTACAGGCGGTTGAAATCAATGCCGGAGGTATCGGCCGTGATGCAAGCACACTGCTTAATAAAATTAAAGCTGCCCAATATGTTAGGAAAAATCCTAACGAAGTTTGCCCGGCTAGATGGCGTGAGGGAGCTGCCACACTTAAACCAAATCTGGATCTTGTAGGGAAGATTTAAGAGGTGGGTCTATGTTACTAGATGGGGATGTAAAAGCGCAATTATCTCAATATCTGCAGTTGATGGAAGGCAATGTGCTGATTAAAGTCAGCGCAGGCAGCGATAGTGTATCTAGTGACATGATTGCTCTGGTAGATGAAATAGCTTCGATGTCTCCTCTGATCACAATTGAGAAAACGGAGCTGCCAAGAACGCCTAGTTTCAGTATCCAGCGTGCAGGAGAAGATAGTGGAATAACCTTTGCCGGCATTCCTCTGGGACATGAGTTCAACTCTTTGGTGTTGGCTTTGCTGCAGGTCAGCGGCAGAGCGCCGAAGGTTGAGCAAAAAATAATTGATCAGATTAAGGCGGTTAAAGGACGGTATCATTTTGAATCCTATATCAGCTTGACCTGCCATAATTGTCCGGAGGTTGTCCAGGCCCTGAATATTATGAGTGTCCTCAATCAAGCCATTTCGCATACTATGGTGGATGGTGCTGTTTTTCAGGAGGAAGTTCAGACTAAAAATATTATGGCAGTGCCTGTGGTTTACCTGAATGGTGAATTTTTTAGCAGCGGCCGTATGAGCGTCGAGGAAATACTTGCTAAACTCAGTGATAACTCTGACATATCCGAGTTTGAAGAAAAAGAGCCATTTGATATTCTTGTTGTAGGAAGCGGCCCGGCTGGAGCCAGTGCAGCTATTTATGCGGCAAGAAAAGGGATTCGCACAGGCATAGTTGCTGAAAGGTTTGGCGGCCAGGTTAAAGAGACTCTGGGAATTGAAAACTTTATCAGTATGAAATATACCGAAGGTCCTAAGCTGGCGGAGAATCTTGAAGAACACGTAAAAGAATATCCGATTGATGTGATGAAACTGCAGCGTGGCAGACGTCTGGAGAAGAAAGAATTAATCGAAGTTGAACTGGAAAACGGTGCCGTGTTAAAGAGCAAAGCGGTGATTCTTTCCACCGGAGCCCGCTGGCGTAATATTGGTGTACCGGGAGAAGCCGAATTTAAAAATAAAGGGGTAGCCTACTGCCCGCATTGTGACGGTCCTTTGTTTAAGGGAAAACGTGTGGCTGTTATCGGCGGCGGTAACTCCGGTGTTGAGGCGGCAATTGATTTGGCCGGTATTGTAGAGCATGTGACAGTGCTGGAATTTATGCCGGAACTGAAAGCGGATGTTGTATTGCAAAAACGTCTGTACAGTTTACCGAATGTGACTGTCTTAAAAAATGTTCAAACGAAAGAAATTACCGGTACCGATAAGGTCAATGGCCTTTCTTATATGGACTGCGGCACCGAGGAGATCCATCATCTGGAGCTGCAGGGAGTATTTATCCTGATCGGTCTTGTTCCCAATACCGATTGGCTGAGTGGCACAGTAGAACGCAACCGCTTTGGTGAGATCCTTGTCGACAGCCACGGTGCGACTAATGTGCAGGGGGTATTTGCCGCAGGAGACTGCACAAACAGTCCTTATAAGCAGATTGTTATTGCGATGGGATCCGGTGCGAATGCGGCACTGGGCGCATTTGACTATTTAATACGCAATTGATTGAAGACGCAAAGGAAGATTAAAAATCCTTTGCGTTTTTTTTAAATTGAATAATAATACCCTATTTATTTTTAGGGCCTTTGTATCATGGGAGTTGCATAAAAATACTTCTTATGATATCTTATATATTATTTAAAATCAGACCATTGTCGATGGTTTCTTTATACATAGTCATATGATAAATACCCTTAGCAATAGTAAATTAATATTTTAGTAGTAGGAAAGGTAGGAGAGCCGGTATGCAGCAACAATCCTTCAGTCAAACAAAAAAACTGGCCTATGCAGCACTGGGCATTGCACTCGTTTTTATTTGTACGTCATTTCTAAATCTTCGTCTTCCCATTGCCGCTAATGGCGGTTTAGTTCATTTGGGGAATGTACCCCTCTTTATTATCGCCATTCTTTACGGACGCAGGTTTGGCGCTTTGGCGGGAGGAATCGGCATGGCTCTTTTTGATGTGGTGGGCGGCTGGTTTTTATGGGCTCCCTTTACGCTGGTCATTGTCAGTCTCATGGGTTATACGGTCGGCGCTATCTGCGAAAAGAACCGGACCATGACGGCTTATGTCCTGGCCATGATGGCGGCTTGCCTTATTAAGGTGGTGGGTTATTATGGTGCCGAAGGGATTATTTACGGCAATTGGCTGGCACCGATGGCGTCGATACCCGGCAATCTTGTTCAGATCGGCGTGGCGGCAGTTATCGTATTGCCTGTCTTGCCCAAGTTGAGAAAGCATGCTGCTGCTTCTTCCTCGGCAGGAGGCCGCAAATGAGAGGATGATGTCTCCCGCTATGGTTATATCGGACTTTTTTTGTCGTTTGACTTGAACGCGAGCATAGCATTGGTAATGGAGAAAGATGAAGAGAACTCCTGCTCAATCCACGTGGATTTGGCAGGAGTTCTTGTGCTGTTCCGGAATACTCGAGATATAAAGGAAAAAAGGGGGTAATCAACGAAATAATATATATTATGTAAAATGAACTTTTCTGTATTATGGGAGGAAACAATGCTTGAATTTTTCACTGAAATAGGAAATAGAATCATAAATGGCGGCTTCAAAATGCATTTGGCAGTTTGCTTTATTAGTTTAGTGTTAGGAATCATTATACTCCGGGTGGTATTTTCTAAACTGCTCAAAGTAATCGCAACAAAATCAAAAATCTCTTATCCCCTGCTGCAGCAAACCTTTAGGGGAATACCCACGTTACTGGGTATTCTCTTTGGCCTCTACGTTGCCATGGAAATCCTGACAATTCCGCCGCGGCCGCTGCTATTTCTCCAAAGGTTGTTCCATGCTAATGTCATTCTGTCCCTGACCCTCATGGTCGCACATCTAAGCTCCGGCTTTCTTAAGCATAAGCTAGGGAGAACATCCAAAAACTTCGCTTCCACTTCGATCATAGCCACAGCAATCGACCTGACCGTTTACGCCATTGGCATATTGATTTTGCTTGAATCTTTCGGAGTTTCGATCTCTCCGTTGATTACCGCTTTGGGCGTTGGCGGCTTGGCTACAGCTTTGGCGCTGCAGGACACTTTGGCGAATTTATTTTCCGGCATCAATATTCTGGTATCCAAACAAATCAAGATAGGTGATTTCGTAAAACTATCGACCGGCGAAGAGGGTCATGTTGTGGACATGAACTGGCGCAATACCACAATAAAAACTCCCACTGAGAATATGGCGGTCGTGCCCAACAAAACTATTGCTTCTTCTATAATCACTAATTATGCCCAGCCTTTTGCTGAATGCTCTATCTCCATCCCCATAGGAATCAGTTATGAAAGTGACCTGGATCATGTCGAAAAAGTTACTGTCGCAGTTGCAAAAGAAACTCTCCAAGAAACCGAGGGAGGCGTCAAAAATTTTGAACCGTTTATCCGATACACTGGGTTCACCGGGGCCAGTATTAACTTCAATGTTATCCTGCGGGTAAATACTGTAACGGACCAGCAGCTCATTTGCCACGAATTCATCAAGAAAATTTATGGGCGTTACAAACAGGAAGGAATAATAATCCAGTTTCAGAAATGAACAACCGCTCACCGTCTGCCGTTATGGAAGACAGTGAGCGGTTGTTTGCTTTTTGTTGCCCAGGTAATTTATTGTCATAGTCTCGAATTTCCCGTGATATAATGAAGTTATTCTTACTTAATCTGTAAATTTTGATTTCAAGATTGGAGCAAGGGAGATAGTGAATCTGCAGCTTTAATGATGCTGATGTATGGCTTCATATATTTCTTGCTTGGTTTGTTGGTACTTGTCGTTTATGCACGGGCTTCTGGCTTTGTAAGACATTGGCTTGTGGCAAAACCAATGCTAGAGCAATATTTTCGCTGGATAACCGGCACTATATTTGTCGGATTAGGACTTAAATTAATGATGCCAGAGAATAACTAAATCTCCATGGTTCAAGAGAAAAAGCAAACGATGAGACAGGAGGCGGCAGTGGTGCTTAAAGCCATTATTCGGCATGAGAAGGGGCTGCACACCCGAGTGGCGGCGATGGTGGTCCAGCGGGCCAATGAACTGCAGCGCCAGTATGGTGTGGCCTTGTTTATTCACGATGGGAGCGGGGGCACGATTCCTATTGGCAGTTTATTACCGCTTGTCTCTTTGCACATCCGGGCTGGCGATACTGTTTGGGTATCGGCAGATAGTACAGGTGGAGAAGAAGCAGTTAAAGACATGGTGGAGTTGCTGGAAAGCGATTTTGTGCTGCTCGATCCGGTAACGCTCAGCGGTGTAGACCGGATGCTGCAGGACCATGCAGTTGCGGCCGAACAGATTTTTGAAAGCCTGGCCCATGGGTTGCTTGTGACCGATGAACATGATGTCGTTACTGTGTTTAATCCGGCGGCAGCCCGTATTATGGAGCTGGAAGCCAGCTGTGTGGTTGGAAAACCGGTGCAGGAAGTCATTCCCGACACCCGCCTGCATATTGTCAACCGGACGATGACGCCTGAGCTGGGTTCGCGTCAGATTTCGGGTAACTCAGTGCTTATTACCAATCGCACGCCGATCATTGTTGACGGTCAGGCCAAAGGGGCTGTTGCCATTTTTGAAGATATTTCCTCATTGGAACGCACAATGGGTGAACTGCGTACGGTCAAGGAATTGAAAGAACGGCTGCACTTGATTTTAGAAACTGTTGAAGACGGAATTTGCGTGGTCGATGCGCAAGGGGTCATCACATACGTCAATCCATCCTATCTACGCATCACCGGAATGGCGCGGGCTGAAGTCGAGGGCAAGCTGATATCCCTCCTTTCGCCGCGGGGGGCACGGGCCAAGGCATTGCTGACCGGCCGCCCTGTGCTTGGCCATATCAGTCGTAAAGCCAATGGACAAACCATTGCTGCCAATGTAACGCCGATTATTGTGGAAGGTGAGGTAACCGGTGTGGTTTCGGTGGTGAAAAATATCTTTGAAGTGGAAGCTTTTATGGATAAATTGCATCAAGCGACTGAACAAGCAGCATACTTGGAGCAGGAACTGCGACGCAGCCGTAAACCAGCCCAAGCTTTTGATCGTTTTATCGGCAGGAGCGGCAAAGTCGTTGAGGCACTGGCCATTGCCGGCAAAGCAGCAGAAAGTTCGGCGACCGTTTTAATCCGCGGTGAGAGCGGTACCGGTAAGGAATTAGTGGCTGAAGGCATTCATTTCGCCAGCTCCAGGGCGGGTGGCCCTTTTATCCGGGTGAACTGTGCAGCTATTCCTGCTGCTTTGCTGGAAAGTGAACTGTTCGGTCATGAACGGGGATCTTTTACCGGCGCCATCCGGCGCAAACCGGGGAAGTTCGAGCTAGCCCATGGCGGTACTCTTTTTCTGGACGAAGTTGGTGATATGGAAAAAAGTATGCAAGTCAAGCTACTGCGGGTCTTGCAAAAAAGAGAGTTTCAGCGTCTGGGCGGCGAAGAGACGTTGCAGGCAGATGTACGAATCATCGCTGCGACTAATCAGGATCTGGAGCAAATGATGGCTGCAGGGACCTTCCGCGATGATTTATATTACCGGCTGAATGTCATTCTGATTTTTCTGCCGGCGTTACGGGAGCGGCAGGAAGATATCCCCCTACTGGCAGAATGCTTCCTGGACCGGATCGCTGCCAGCCTGCACAAACCGTTTCGCGGCATCCGCCAGGAAGCACTGGAAGCGCTTTGCCGCTACCGCTGGCCGGGAAATGTGCGGGAATTGGAGAATATGGTGGAACGGATGGTAACGTTAGCTGACGGTCCTTATATTGATATCGGCACATTACCTGCCTATTTACGGGAAACGCCGCCACTTGCCCCGAACAGCTGCTTAAGCGGGGAAGAAGCTGTTTTGCCGTGGGTGGATTATGAGAAAGATATTATTGAAAAAGCGCTGGTCCAGTATGGCAGTTTCAATCGTGCCGCCAAAGCATTGGGATTGACGCATAAAACCGTTGCTGCCAAGGCCCGCAAATATGGATTGATAAAAAACATGACTTGGGAAAAAAGATCTAATTAGGTAAAAAAGATCAATATTCAGGGCAAACATTGATCTTTTTTACCAGAGATAATGGTGGGGTGCCAGCGCGGCACGCTAATTTCAATTCCTGATAGGGTTGGCACGGTTATTGCTATAGTGAATAAATAGAATTGTCCTAATAATAAACTTTTTTTACATCCAGGACAGTGATGAGATGAATGGAGGAAATTGTATGAAAAAAATCATCAACAATCCGAATCTTGTGGTGGAAGAAATGTTGCAGGGAGTTGTAAAAGCTCATCCCCAGTATGTCAAACGGGTAGAGGGATTTGATGTTGTAGTGCGGGCAAGCGGCCCCGCGCCAAAAGTAGGCTTAGTCAGCGGCGGCGGCAGCGGCCATGAGCCTGCGCACGGCGGTTTTGTCGGACGGGGCATGCTGGACGGCGCCGTGGCCGGGGCGGTTTTTACATCACCGACGCCGGATCAGGTGTTTGAAGCGGTCAAGGCCGTCAATGGCGGCAAAGGCGTGCTGCTCATTATCAAGAATTACACCGGCGATGTCATGAACTTCGACATGGCTGCTGAAATGGCAGCGGCTGAAGGGATTGAGGTTGAAAAAGTCATTGTCAATGATGACGTGGCGGTGGAGAACAGTACCTGGACCATTGGCCGCCGTGGCATCGCCGGTACTATTCTGGTGCATAAGATTGCCGGGGCAAAGGCCGAAAGCGGTGCCAGTCTGACACAAGTCAAGGCTGCTGCGGAAAAGGCGATTGCCAGTGTCCGGTCGATGGGGATGGCTTTGGCCCCCTGCACGGTGCCGGCCGCCGGTAAACCCAGTTTTACCCTGGCTGAAGATGAAATTGAGATCGGTATGGGTATTCACGGTGAACCGGGAACGCACCGTGAGGCTCTGCGCTCTGCCGATGAAATTGCCGCTCATCTGCTAGATAAGATTTTGAAGGATCAACCGCTGACGGCGGGAGATGAAGTGGCGGTGCTGATTAACGGTCTGGGTGGAACCCCGGCCATGGAATTGTATATTGTTAATCGTAAAGTTGCGGAAGTGCTAGCGGCGCAAGGCGTAAAAACAGTGAAAACTTATGTGGGCAATTACATGACTTCGCTGGAAATGGCCGGGTTTTCTATCACTGTGCTCAAATTGGATAGTGAACTGAAGGAATTGCTGCTGGCGCCGGCTGATACACCTGCATTTGTTCAATTTTAATTAGTACAGTGTCAATCCCGATTTTGCCCAAAGAAGATGGGTAAGGCTGTACAAGGAGGGAAATCATAGTGAGCAATAAGGCAGTGGCGGCGATTGAAGTTATCGGTGAAGCCATTATATTTAACAAGGATTTTCTAACCAGCCTGGATACGGCCATCGGTGATTCCGATCACGGCATCAATATGGCGCGTGGCTTTGAGGCGGTGAGCGGTAAGCTGCGGACTTTGCCCGAAGAGACCGATATCGGTACGGTGCTCAAAACGGTAGCAATGACCCTCATTTCCACCGTCGGCGGGGCTGCAGGGCCGCTTTATGGAACCGCGTTCCTGCGCGCATCGGCAGTGGCCGCAGGGAAACAGGAAGTAGATGCCTCCCTGGCTGCTGCCGCTCTTGCGGCTGCGATTCAGGGAATCAGGGAACGGGGAAAAGCCACAACAGGCGAGAAAACTATGCTGGATGCCCTGGAACCGGCTTTAGCCGCCTTTAATGAAGGCTTAGCAGCGGGAAAACCGGTGCTGGAATGCTTGGATCTGGCCGTTGCGGCTGCTGAGAAAGGTGTCGAATACACCAAAACGATCGTTGCGACCAAAGGCCGGGCCAGTTATCTGGGCGAACGCAGTTTAGGGCATCAGGATCCGGGGGCCACTTCAGCGACCATTATTCTTAAAACGCTAGCCGACTATTGCCGTCAGCAGCAGATGGGGGTGATGTAGGTGGTCGGTATTGTGGTAGTATCCCATAGTGCTAAAGCTGCGGAAGGAATTGTAGAGATGGCCGCACAAATGGCACGGGACGGGCAACGTATTATTGCCGCCGGAGGCACCCATGGCGCCATTGGCACCGATGCTACGCTGATTGCAGCGGCGATTGAGGCAGCAGACACAGGCGACGGGGTTTTGGTTGCTGTGGATCTGGGCAGTGCGGTGCTTAGTGCCGAGACGGCCCTGGAATTCTTGCCGGAAGCCCTGCAAAAGCGGGTACAGATTGCCGATGCACCGGTGCTGGAGGGGACTGTCAGTGCCGTGGTGCAAGCCTCGCTCGGCGGGACGCTGGCGGAAGTGTTGGCGACGGCTGAAGGGGCGCGGGAATTACGGAAAAGATAGCTGCCGTTTGCAGTGGAAGGAGTGAAACTATGACACAAACAACGCTGAAACTGACCAATCGTCTGGGCTTGCATGCACGTCCGGCGGCTCAGCTTGTCCAGACTGCCGCTAAATTTAGCAGTAAGGTCACTCTTGCGGGCAACAATAAAACGGTGGACGCGAAAAGTATTCTGTCGGTGATGACAATGGGGCTGGTTGGTGGAATGGACATTACCCTCACTGCCGATGGTCAAGATGAGACAGCCTGCATTGCCTCATTAACAGCGCTGATTGAAAATCAGTTTGGTGAAGAATAGGTGTAAGACAGCCTCAACCCATGCAAAAATGCGGGTTGAGGCTGTCTTACATTTGAACATGGTCTATTACCTGTTTCACTGCCGGCTTGGGACCATAGCAGCGCAGAATGCGGCATTCTTGGTCACTGGCTTTTTGAATAGCAAGCTCTTTAAGTTGCGCAGGCAAAAAGAACTGGTCCCCTTTTTGGAAAGCTTGCCTCACTCCGTTGGCACAAATAGTTCCTTTACCGGATAATACATAGATTCCCGAGAAGCTTGCCTCTGCATCCAATTGCAGCGAAGAGTCGATCTTTAACTCAGTCATGCGGAAATAATCGGTATTCTGGTAGCCGATCAGTTCGGTTTCATGGCCGCCTCGCTCCTCCCGCAAGAGGGCAGGCGGGATCTTCCAGCGTTTTTGGGTCTCTTCCCGTGTGAAGCCGCCATAGGTGAAGCAGTCAAACATCCGCTCAAAACCTAGCCCTTGATGACACATAAAATCAGCCACCTGAAAACCGGAAGGTGTTGTCCGCTCTACCCGAATGGTATAATCGGTGGGCTCCTGAATTTCCACAAGGAAACAGCCTGCGCCGATGGCATGCGGAATGCCGCCCTCAATGAGGAAAGTATCCCCCTCATGCACTTCAAAGCGGTGCAAGCAATCCAGCATATCATGCAAATTCTGACATTCAAATAAAGCTATCCATTGTTCGCGTGTTACACCCGGCTTGAAGCCAAGATAGATGCAGGGCGGCTGCCCGTTAACTGGTCGGCCGTCAAGAATGTGCCAGCATTCGGTTTTACCGAAGTCCGAGTGAAACAGCGCTTTTGCCGTCGGACGATCGGGGTGTGCCTGCACAGTCAGACGTTCTGCGGCATCAATCAGTTTAACCAGTACACCTGTACTTTCTCCAAAGCAGGCAACATGCTCTCTGCCCAAAAAACCGGCCGGATTAGCTGTAATAAGCGATTTGAGTGAAACGGGCGGCATTGCTCCTGCAACCATACTCAGTCCCTCGTCCTGAATTGCCTCACGTCCGGCATTGCGGGCAGACACCACCGACATTATCCATTCCTCGGGGAAATGGCTGTCTTTTGCCTGCGTCACCCCATAAAACTCATCTAGCATCTTGCCACCAAGATAGGTGCGCCATGCCCGTGCTGAAGCCAGTTTAATCGCTTGTGTTGCGTCCACTGAAAGCTTCCTCCCTTTTCTCAAAAAACAGATTATATTTATTATTTAGTTAATTTAAGTATTGTACTAACTAATATATTAGTTTAATATATTAGTTAGTACAATACAGAATCTATTTAATGACCAAATTTATTTGAAGGGGAGGCGGTTTAGCGGTAAAACGCTCATTACGGTATAGGTACTGAGTTATTACGGATCAAAGGGAGGAACAAAGTCGTGATTGACATTATTTCCGGTATTTTACTGCTTATTACATTTATTGGCCTGATAGTCTATTGTATGAAGGGCGGAAACTTACTCGTTGGCTTTATCGCAACCTCTATACTTTGGTGCATTATTGGGCGGGTACCTCTTAATATCGTTGTAACCGATATTTTTCAGACATCAGTAGAGACTTATGGCAAAACAATTGCGATTATCGTGTTTGGCGCTTGGTTTGGACGCATGCTTGTTGACACAGGTATTGCGGGTTATATCATCAGAAAAACTGTTGAACTGGCCGGAGATAAGCCGCTGGTTACCACGCTGCTCCTGAGCATTGTCTGTGCCTTGATTTTCACCAGCGCATTCGGCGTAGGCTCTGTTATGGCAATTGGCATGATTGTATTGCCCATCCTGTTCTCCCTCGGCATTGATAAGAAAACTGCATTGGGCGCTTACCTGCTTGCAGTTGCAGCCGGCATGTATCTGAATATCGCTTATGTAAGCCAGTTCTTTGCTGTATTCAAGAATGTAAAATATGACGACAATTATATCCACTTTGCTGTTATTGCTACAATTGTGCACATTGCCGTGATGGTAGCGTTCATCCTGTTTAACTATAAGCGCGCCCAAAAGGGCGGCAGAGCCCGTGCATGGGCGGCGAGCACTGCACCTGAGGTGAAAGAAGCCAAAACTTTACGCTGGGACTGCATGATTGTGCCGTTTCTACCGATTATTATGGTTTCGTTCTTCAAATGGCAGCCCGTTCCCTCCTTCTTACTGGGCATTTTCCTTGGCCTGCTTTTGACCGGCAACATGGCTTCCTATAGCCTAGCTGTGGAAAAAATCCAAAAGACGCTGTATGACGGTATTGCCGACAGCGGTCTCCTGATTGGCATGCTGTACAGTGTAAACATCTTCCAGGCAGCGGCCAAACAGGTTTCCCCCATTCTACAAAACCTGTTGGGCGGCATTATTCCCACCACGCCGGTTGTGATCCTGATCGCTGTTTGCGTGCTGGCACCGCTCGCATTATTCCGCGGGCCTCTGATGATCTGGGGCTCTGGCATTGCGCTGGTCTCCATCTTCCAGGCAATGGGCGTTTTCAGTGAAATGTTCCTGTTTGCGTTGTTTCTTATCCCGCCGGTTGCTATTGTGGCAGGCGCCTGCCCGACCCAGTCGTGGACTATGTGGGGCCTGAGCTATGCAAAGCTGGAACCGAAGCAATATATCAAAACCAACTTGCCCTGGGCTTGGGTCATTCTGATCATTGTTGAGATTATGGCTTATATTATGCTAGGAAACGGTTGACCAATGCCGAAATGAGCCTGTCTGGGTTAGTAATAAAAAAGTGGCCGGCTTTTGCCGGCCGCACGCCTAAACACATCGGAGGATTTTATTTATGAAGAGAGCAATTCGCATCGGCATTGACGTTGGCGGCACTCACACTAAGGCTGTCGCCATTGATAATAATACAAACGAAATTGTGGGCAAAGGCTCTGTTATGACTACTCATCACCATGAGCGCGGTGTAGCTGCCGGTGTTGTGGAGGCCTTTCAGAAATGCCTTGCCGAAAATAAAATCAAGCCTGAGGAAGTTATCTTTATCGCTCACAGCACCACGCAGGCTACCAACGCCCTGCTGGAGGGAGACGTTGCCCGCGTAGGTGTAATCGGTATCGGCGGGAGTTGGCTGGAGGGTTTTCTTGCCAAAAAACAAACCAGGATCAGCAACATCGACCTTGGTACCGGTAAGTTTATCGAAATTGACCATACTTACATGAAAATCAAAGAAATGTCTCCCGAGAATGTGAAAAACGTTATAAAGGGCATGATCAGTCAGGGAGACCGTGTAATTGTCGCTAGCAAAGCCTTCGGCGTGGACAATATGAGAGAGGAGCGGGCTGTGGCTGAGGAAGCTGAGCGGCAAGGCATTCCTTGCACCATGGCCTCGGATATCACAAAACTGTACGGTCTGACTACGCGTACCCGTACTGCCGCTTTGAACGCATCCATCCTGCCTAAGATGCTTGACACGGCGAACTCCACCGAGCAGAGCGTGCGTTCTACAAACATAAATGTGCCCCTCATGATTATGCGCGGCGACGGCGGCGTTATGGAGATCAATGAGATGAAAAAGCGTCCCATCTTAACGATGCTCTCCGGCCCGGCAGCCAGTGTTATCGGTGCTTTGATGTACCTGCGCGCTTCAAATGGCATTTATTTTGAGGTGGGCGGTACTTCCACAAACATCGGCGTGATCAAGAATGGACGCCCGACCGTTGACTATTCCATCATCGGGGGACACCGCACCTATGTAAACAGCCTTGACGTGCGCGTACTGGGGGTTGCAGGGGGAAGCATGGTGCGCGCCAAAAAGGGTGAAGTGATTGATGTCGGACCTCGCTCTGCACATATTGCCGGTATGGGCTATGCTTGTTTTACCGACATAGGCCTGTTTGACGGCGCGACGTTATATCACGTAAAACCCCGCGCAAACGACCCTGCCGACTACGTGGCGATCAAGCT